>Ga0194132_10002719_pt1 | contig 32602 bp, 30 predicted proteins | sample TA2KigOf80mmetaG_FD_148612 | JGI IMG/M metagenome (GOLD analysis project Ga0194132, IMG submission 148612) | Freshwater microbial communities from Lake Tanganyika, Tanzania - TA2015054 Kigoma Offshore 80m | ecosystem: Environmental > Aquatic > Freshwater > Lake | place: Tanzania: Lake... | reverse complement strand
TGATTCAGACTTTCGCCTTCTTGGGAATCCCCCGCGTGACGCTCAGCGAGTCGCGATCATTGCCGGTTGGTATTACTGCGCTATCTCGAGCCTCGCCACAAGAGCCTTCCTCGCAGCCCCGCCGGTGGACGCGGCTGCCCGCAACCGTTGCTGCATACTTCCTTCCTGCGGCCGCCGTTCCGGTCAGCGGCGCCGCGCACGTTACGAGTTCGTTTCAGCTAACAACCGACCGCCCGATTCATTCCCCGAGTGCGCCTTTTGGCGTGCGATCCCAGGCCGAGCTCTCAACTTTCCTGCCCGGAGGTGCGCCTGAGCGGCGCGTTCAGAGGACGAGGTCGATCGCCTGATGCGGTTCGATCAGGGGCGCGCTGTCCGTTTCCCCCAAGTGGCGGCGATATGCGTCGCTGGCGTATTCGGCATGGCGGTTGGCCGCTGTCCGGCGATCGTTGCTCGGCTCGGTGCGCATGCGCCCGGCCTGTTCGACACCGAACAGCTCTTGGGCGATGACCTGGGCCTGAAATGCCGGATTGGCATAGCGCGTGTGCGGACGCGTGCTGGTCGGCGTCCCCGGCTGTCGCGGTGCCGCAGACTCCTCGGCGCGCAACGCATGCGATTTCTCGGCGTTGCTCGAATCTCGCGCCGCTTCGGCGTCTGCCTCGAGCTGGCGTCCGGCGCGACGATGCGTGCTGTGCTCGGCGAGACGGACAATCGCGGAGGTCTGACCGCCCGAACGGGCCAGTGCTTCGAAACTGCTTCCCGCCGCACCGTCGCTCTGACCGGCAGTCCCGTGATCGCGTTCGCTCGGGCGCGCGTCAGGCCGCGGGGACGGACGAAGTCCGGCCAGGCGATCCGGCGGCAGCTGAACGACCGGGGTGAGCATGACCCAAATATCTTTCGATTAAAATTTTAGGCAATTATATCGCAAAATGCCTTTTCTGGCGATGCGACCGCGCGAAATTGCGGTCATGCGACATAAATATTTGAAAATGTTATATTTTTTTCGAACTCGGTTTGGGAGTGGCCACACCCGCCCCCGGCGATCGGACTATGTAATTCGGCTTAAGCATTTCTTTAGGACTCTGGCGGCATAGTCGGCAGGCGTCATCGTTCGCCACTTTGGCAACCAAGGGATTCGATGCCATGAAAATTTTGCTCGCGGCCGTCGACGGGGGAATGCTCGAGCAACTCATGCTTCTGTTGCAGCGCTTCGAGCCGGGATCGGAGATTCAGTGCGCCGACTCGGTCGATGCCGCCGTTTCGCTGTTGCGCGAGCCGGCCGCCAAGCACATGGCGCTGGTCGATTCGACCATCGCCAGCACGCCGGGCCTGATCGGTTTCGACCGCTTGGTGCGTGCCGCGCAGGGAACGCCGGTTGTGCTGATCTCCAATGACCGCGCGCGCTCCACCGTGCTGCGCGCGCTCGGCCTCGGCGCCGCCGGGGTGGTTCGTCCGAACCTGCAGGGTGTCGGTCTCTACTACGCACTCAAACTGATGATGGCCGGTGAAACCTATGTGCCGGCGACGGCACTCGACGACGCCGGCGAAGAATCCAACGTCGATGCCGGCCGCTATCGCCTGTCCAAGCGCGAAGGCGAAGTCCTGCGCGCGCTGCTCGGCGGCCAGACCAACAAGCATGTCGCGCGCGACCTCGGCATCGAGGAGGTCACCGTCAAACTCCACCTGCGCAAGATCTACCGCAAGCTCGGCGTGCGCAATCGCACCCAAGCTGTTCAGCTCGCGATGGGGATGCGGCTCTAGCTCCGCTAAAGCCCGGTCGCCTCGAGGGACTTCCTCAGGACTTTGTCGCTGTCGAAGCAGTCGCCCGCCACCTGGCGGGCGGCACGGCAGTGCCCTTCGTAATCGGTTGCGATCGCGTCGAGCGCACCGAAGATGTCGTCCCAGTCGTGGAAATGAAACAGGCCGCGCCCTGTGGGCACATGGGCCTCGAAGCCGGTCGCCTGGGTGATCACCGGGCGTCCTGACGCCAGATAGCAGACGCTGCGGTCGCTGAACCACCCCGTCCGCGGACGGACATAGATATCCTTGGCGACCGTGAACTCACCGCGCGAAGAGCGGATGAATTCCGCATAGTGGTCGAGCGTATCGGAAACCGGAACTGGATCGACGACGTCCCAGCCATGCGAGCGCACCAGCGCGTTGATATCGCTGTTGGGCGTGATCATGGCGAGCCGGAACTTCTCGGGCCGCCGGTTCGGCAGGTCGAGGAAACGTTGGAAGTTGACGTGCTTCGACCACTGGTAGCTGACACCGTCGAGCTCGATGTTCTTGGCGCTGTGCTGCCAAGTCGCAATCGTCGAGAGGTGCGTCGGGCGGGCGGCATAATCCGGCCGCCAGACATCGAGCACGACGGGCGGACGCGTCCGGATCCAGTTGACGTGGCCGAGCGGCACCGGGCAATCGGCTGCGCCGAGATGCTCGCCGATCGACCAATGATGAGTGTGGGCATCGACATAGGCGCGCGAGCCCGCGTCGCCCGATGCCATCTTGATCTGCTCGAAACCCGGGTCGGTATCGACCAGCACGCGGACCGGGCACTTCATGTGCTCCTCGCGCATGATCGTCGTGCCGCACAGATTGATGAGCGCATCGGCGCGCGCGAACAGTTCGAAGGTCTTCTGCCGGCCGAGGCCCTGGTAGATCTCGGGATGGGTGGGATCCCAGTAGGCCCAGCGGTCGCCGAGGCCGAAACGCTCCATCAGCCCCTTGATGAATCCCCAGTTGTAGCTTGCGTCCCAATGAATGCTGTTCTGCTGCGGCGAATAGGGATTGGCGCCATTGTCCTCGACGTACCAGACATCGTGGCCGAGCCGCTTGAGGCCGAGCACGTAGTGCATGCCCTCCATGGCGACGCCCATGAGCGGCATCTGACCGAAATAATGCAGGACGACGATTGTCTTCGATCGGCTCACGGCGCGGCACTCACCGGTCGAACCGCGGCTCGACCTGATCAGCGGATGGCTGCACCGCGGGCCCGAGTGCCAGGCGTCGCCAGCCGGTGGAATCGGCCATCAGCTCATCGAGCGGCCGGCCGCCCCAGCTCATCCAGCGAGAGCGGTGAAAGGCGACGGCGCCAATGGCGAGTTTGACCGCTTGCGTCGGCGCCCGCTCAAGTCCGAGCGCCGGCCAGGGCAGGTTCATCTCCGCTGTGATGCGCGGCTGATCTGAGCCGAAATAGCTCGTGGCGGCGCCATCGACTGTCGCGCAGTCACCGCCGGTCTCAATCCGGCACAGGCGCGCCGTGAATGCCGGCGCGCCCTTCTTGGGAAACACCTTGGGCGGCACGATATGGAGCGCAAATCGCTGTGGGCCCGTCCCGGTGTCGACGCCGAGTTCGAGCCGGAACGCTTCGCCGAGCGGGAACTCGTCGTCGACCGCGAGAATCTGCGGGTCGTAGTAGTCCATGGCGATCAGCGCCACGCCGAGGCCCGCGTCGCTCCAGCTCAGATAGAACTCGCCGAAGGGAATTTCGCCGGCATTGGACTCGACGCCGCGCACGAGGGCGTGGGGCTTCGGCCAGTCGGCGAGGCTGCGGTCGCCAACCACGATGTCGGCGCGCGGCATGGCCGTGGTCGCGACCGGCAGGCGGCCGCGCCGAGACGCGGCCTTGCGGTGGATGTCGACGACCTCGCGATTGGCCTGTTTCAACGCTTCGACCAGTCCGGCATAGGGCACGTCCCAGGAATCGACCAGGCCGAAATTGTAGTCCTCGCCATCGGAGCGGCCGCCCTTCGGGTGATCGTGCCACTGGAACCAGTGGAGCCCGACGATGTCAGGCTGGGCGGCAAAATTACGCGTCGCCTGGGCGGCTCCGGCCGCGCGCTCGACCTGTGAATTGACCGTCATGAGATGGCCGTTGTTGACGTTGCCCGAGCGGTTCTCGTGGGCGGCGAAGAACCACTCCGTGATCAGGACCGCCTTGTCCGGCGCGAGCTGTCGCAGTCCGTCGAAAAAATAGGGTGCGAGCCAGCCGTCGGGCGAGTCGACGTTGTAGTTGGTCGCGATGGCGTCGACATGGCGTGCCATCGCGCGAACGGCGACGGGGTCATAGTAGATCGGCAGACGGTCGGCAAAGACGAGGGCTTCGGGATCGACCGACTTCAGCGCCTGGCGCACGAGGCGGTAGTAGTGCTCGGTGACCACGCCGGTCCAGCGCCGCACGGCCTGGATGCCGGTGCCGCCCGGCCGAAGCTGAGCGAGCGCGCCTTCGCTGCGCAGCAGGTCGTCGAATGACGCAGCATTGGCCGGTGCCACGAAGTCCGCGGCAAAGCGCGTCCAGTCGTCGCCATAGTGCTCGCGCAGCAGGGCGATCAGGCGCCTCTTGGTATGGTTGGCGGCAGGCGCGCGCATGAAGTAGTTGAACAACGCGCCATTCCACCAGCCGACCTCGTTGTCGGAAAAATAGCCGATGCGCCGCGGGTCGCCACGGTAGGGCTTCGTCAGGCGCTCGGCCTGCCGCAGCATCTCGGCCTCGGTCGCCGGATCGAACGGGTCAAACCAATGGAAGCGCGCATTGCGGCCGAGCTCGAGATTGGGGGTGCTCGGCAAGTCGATCCGCTCCGGCGTCAGCGACCATGCGCCGGCGCTGTTGAAGCCCCAGGCGATCAGGCGCTCGCGCGTCGCGCGCGCCCATGCCTCCAGGCTCGGGTAGAAACTCGACCACGTATAGGAATTGCGCGCGCCGGCGCCGTCCTTCCTGTCGCCGCCGTCGAGCACGTTGGAGCCGATCGAGAAGAACTTGTCGCCGCACGGGGTGACCAGCCATGCGGCGCCCGCTTCGCGCTCGATGGTCCAGCGCGAATGTGGCGCCTTGGCGAAGTCGCTGCAGGCACCGGCCGGCATCGACGGGGCAAATACAATGACGAAACACAGGAAACCGGCGAGCAATCGCGTCGCGCGCATCGCGCATTCAGCGGCAGATTCTGCGGTTCCGTGTCTCGGATGTCGGACCATGGCAGCCGTGATCGAGCTACAGACCTGCCTGGGACATCATGTCCTTGAGCAGCTTGTCGCTATCGAAGTAGGCGCCTGCCAGATCGCGTGCCGCTCGGCAATGCGCCGGGTAGTCGGAATTGATCGCGTCGATCGCGGTGAGGATCTCGTCCCAGCTGTCGAAGTTGAACAGGCCGCGGCCGACCGGCACGTACTTCTCCGAGCCGGTGCGCTGGGTGATGACGGGGCGTCCCGCAGCCAGGTAGCTGACCGACCGGTCGCTGAACCAGCCGCTCTTCGGTCGCACGTAGATGTCCTTGGCGACGGTGAATTCGCCGCGCGAGGTGCGGATGAACTCGGCGTAGCTCTCCATCGTCTCGGAGACGCGCACCGGGTCCTCGAGCTGCCAGCCATGGCCAGCGACCTCGGCGTTGACCTTCGCATCGGGCGTGATCATGGCGAGCCTGAAGCACTGATCGGTGCGCTTGGGCAGGTCGAGATAGCGCAGGAAGTTGACGTGCTTCGACCACTGATAGGTCTCGCCCTGGAAGCGCAGGTTCTTGCCCTTGTTCTGCCAGGTCGCGACGCTGGTGAAGCAGTCGGGCTGGAGCGCGTAGTCGGGCTTCCACTCATCGAGCACGACCGGCGGGCGCGTCTTGCGCCACACGCGGTCGCCCAACGGCACGGGGCAATCCGGCGCGCCCAAATTCTCGCCGTAGGTGAACAGGTGGGTATGGGCATCGACATAGTCGAGATAATAGGCATCCTGCTGGTCGAGCTTGACCTGGGCGTAGACCGGGTCGGAATCGACGTAGATGCGCACGGGGCACTTCATGTGCTCCTCGCGCAGCTTGGTGGCGCCGCACAGGTTGATCAGCGCATCGGCCTCGCCATAGAGCGCCATCAGGCGCTCGCGACCGACGCCGTGCCACGAGCCTTCCTTGACCGGATCCCAATAGGCCCAGCGATCGGCCATGCCGTAGCGCGCCATCATGTCGCGGACGAACGCGATGTTGTAGCTGCTGTCCCAGACGAGCTGGTTTTCCTTGGGCGAGTACGGATTGACCCCGTTGTCCTCGACGTACCAGACGTCATAGCCGAGGCGCTTGAGCCCGAGCACGTAGTGCATCGACTGCCAGGCGATGCCGGCAAGCGGCATCAGCCCGGAGAAATGCAGCACCAGGACGGTCTTAGGTCGCATCGGTGCGCGACGGTCCGGGCGCCGCCGGTGGACGTTCCTCGAGCGGGCGGAACTGCGTGTTGTAGAGGTGCGCAAAGGCGCCGTCCGGCCGGGCCATCAGCTCGGCGAAGCTGCCGACCTCGACGATACGGCCCTGCTCGAGCACGACGATGCGGTCGCACAGCCGCACGGTCGACAGCCGGTGCGCGATGATCAGCGTGGTGCGGCCTTCAGTCAGCCGCTCGACGGCGTCCATGATCATCGCCTCGGTCTCGGCATCGAGCGCAGATGTCGGTTCGTCGAGGATCAGGATCGGCGCGTTGCGCAGCATGGCGCGCGCGATGGTGACGCGCTGTTTCTCGCCCTCGGACAGCTGGATGCCGCCCTCGCCGATGCGCGTGTCGAACCCGTCGGGCAGGCCGACGATGAAGTCGTAGATACGCGCCAGGCGCGCCGCCTGCTCGACCTCGAGCTGGCTGGCCTCCGGGCGGCCATAGGCGATGTTCTCCCGGATGCTGAGCGGGAAGACCAGCGGCGGCTGCAGCACGAGCGAGATCTGCGTGCGCAGTGACTTGATCGTGTAGTCCCGCACGTCGCGACCGTCGATCGTGACGCCGCCCGTCTTGGGATCGAAGAAGCGCGGCAGCATGCTGAGCAGCGTCGACTTGCCCGAGCCGGTCGGGCCGACGATGGCGATCCGCTCGCCCGGCTCCACCTTGAGGCTGACGCCGCGCAGCACGGGGATGTCCTCGCGGTAGTGAAACTCGACGTCCCTCCATTCGAGCAGGCCGCGCGCGCCCTCGGCCGGGAACTTGAGGTGCCCGTCCTTGAGATCGGCCTCGATGTCGAGAATCTCGAACACGCGGCCGACGCCGATGCGTGCGGCCTGGAGCAGGCCGTAGGTCTGGGTCAGGTTGTCGATCGGCTGGTAAAGTGCTGCCAGGTAGGCGATGAAGACCACGAGCTGGCCGAGCGTCAGCGCTTCGCCCATCACGGCGCGCGCCCCGAACCACACGACGACCGCCGTGCCTGCCGCGATCACGACGTGGACGGCGCCGGAATAGGCGGTTTGCAGGCTGTAGAGCTTGAGGTTGGCGCTAAGACTCGCCTGGCTCGCCTGCATGAAGCGGGCGTGCTCGTCGGCTTCCTTGGTGAAGGCCTGGACGACGCGGATGGCCGAGATCGACCAGCTGACCAGCGAGTAGACCGCGCTTTCGCGGTCCTTGGCGCTGACCGCGGCCGAAATGATGTGCTTGTTGAGCAGAAGGATGATGCCGACCAGCATCGGGCAGACGACGAGCGCGATCAGCGTCATGACCGCGTCGAGCCTGATCATGATGATGAACATGCCGATGAGCAGCACGGTCGCCGACAGCATCGGCAGGATGCCGTTCATGATCAGCGACTGCATGGCATAGGAATCGGCGGTCAGCCGGTAGAGCAGATCGCCGACCTGGCGGCGGCTGTGGAACATGAGCGACAGGCGCTGCAGGTGGGCATAGAGCCGGCCGCGCAGGTCGTTGACCATGTTCTGGCCGATCTTGATGGTCATGTAGTTGTAGAGCAGCGTGATCGCGCTCAGCCCGAACTGGACGATCACCATGGCGACGCAGGCGAGCACGAGCAGCGACGCCGCATCGAAGCCGGCCAGGTAGGCCGGCGCCGGTTTCCCGCCGAGCACGTGGTCGATGACGACCTGCAGCGGCCACGGCTTGAGCAGCTCGAACCCCGTGGTCAGGAAGATCAGCGCGAAGGCCCACACGAAGGGCCAGCGGTATGGCTTGAGATAAGGGAGTACCCGGATCAGGGCCCTCCGGGTCGCTCCACCGGGCATGAGCTGGGGCTACTCTGTGGCTTTGCCGCGGCTCGTGGCGGCAATCAACCCCGCGCCATGCGCGACCCGCTCGAAGACGCGGGTCAGGATACGTCCCAATCTGACGGTCTGGTGCACGATCGTGCCGCCGTTGATCAGCGCGATCAGGCCGACGCCGGCGGCAACACTGGGCACGCCGAGCGCCAGCGCGCCGAGACCGACCACGGCATAGAGGCGCAGCAGGAAGGTCGACAGCCGCGACAGCCGGAGCTGGCAGCGCACGCGCAACAGGCGCTTGGCGCCGCCGTGGTTCTCGGTGACGATCTTGATCAGGCCGCGCGCCCACAGGCCTTGGGCGATCTTGAGATCCCAGTCATCCCAGCCCTGATCGGTGATGACGAAGTATTTGCGCGGCGACAGATAGTCGATGACGCCCTGCAGCAGCGTCTCCTTCTCGTGACCCTGCTCCGTCCAGTAGGAGAGATAGACGGCGCGCTCGGCGCATGCGATGCGCGGCTGCTGGCGCGTGTCCTCGAGCTGTGTCGTGTCGGTTTCGTTGAGCGTGCGTGCGCGCCACTTCATGCGCTCCCACGAGCGCACGAGCGGGCCGAGATAGCAGAGCAATGCGATCAGCGCGCGTGCCGGCACGCCGCGGAAGCGCGGGTCGACGGGCGCCCGCCATGCGCTGGCGATGCATAGCGTCCAGGTGATGAGCAGCGGTGCCGCCCCGAGCCAGGCCCAGCCGCCCCAGAACAGCGCGTTGACCAGCAACAGGCCGGCGACGACGTTCCACTCGAGCGTCAGCGGCAGGAACGCCGCGAGCGATGATGGCGGCTCGTACAGCGTCTGGAACATGCCGCGGCCGAACACGCCGGAATAGATCAGCGGTCGGCGCGAGAGCAGGAACGAGGCCGACAAATCGCCGTAGATGCGGCCGAGCCAGCGCGCCTGGCCGAACAGGTTGAAGCGCGTCGGATGCTTGTTGTAGACCAGCGCCTCGGCCTTGCCATAGCCGCGCTGCTGGCCGAGATAGGCCTCGACCGTGTTGCGCCGGTAGTGCCAGACCACGGCTGCCGGGCTGAAGCCGATCTTGTACCCGGCGTTCTGCAGGCGCCAGCACATGTCGACGTCGTCGCCGGCGGCACGGTAAAGCGGATCGAACCAGCCGACCGCGTCGAGCGCCTCGCGCCGAAACGCCATGTTGCAACCGGCGATGTGCTCGGCCTCGTCATCCGACAGCAGAACGTGGGTCGGGCCGCCCGGCGACACGGCGACCGCGGAGGGCACCAGCGCCTCCTCGCGCGGCGGGAAATTCGGCCCGCCGACGGCCGACAGATTGGCCGACTGCATCTTGGCGACGAGGTAGGTCAGCCAGTCCGGATCGGCGACGCAGTCGCTGTCGGTATAGGCGATGATCTCGCCGGTCGCGGCTTCGGCGCCGACGTTGCGCGCCACCGACAGGCCCTTGTTCTCCTGGCTGATGATACGGCAGTAGTCGAAGGACTGGGCGATCTCGAGCGTGCGGTCGGTCGAGCCGTCGTTGACCACGACGACTTCGTAGTTCGGGTAGTTGAGATCGCGCAGCGATTCCAGGCACGATTCCATCGTGCGCTCGGCGTTGTAGGCGCAGACGACGACCGAGACCATGGGATAGTCGGGCAGGCGCGGCGGCAGCACGCCCTGGTAGGCCTTCTGCACCGCGTGGAAGGCCGGTTTGCGGTTGCGATCGCGGTCGACCAGGCCGAACGCCCAGTCCTCGATCTGGTGGCCGCCAGTGAACCACTCGTCGGTCCACGAGAACACGAAGGTGCCGGCGACGCCGGCGCCGAACGCGGTCGGCACCTGCCAGCCGAGCGTGAGCGCCTGCATGTCGGTGCCGAGCCGCATCGAGTCGATGCCGAACTCGGTCAGCACCAGCGGGCGGTCGACCGCGAGGTTGTGCAGGCGCGCGATGTATTTGCCGAATTCGGGCTGATGGTGAAGGTAGACGTTGAAGGCGAGAAAGTCGGCGAACTCGGTGGTCAGATACTCGGTCGACGGGAAGTTGGCGTAGCTGACCAGGTTCTCGGGATCGACGTCCTTGACGATGTCGCACAGTTCCTTGAGGAATGCGCTGGTCCGCTTGGCGCCGTGCCAGCGCACCATGTCGGGCGGGATCTCGTTGCCGACCAGGTAGGCGAACACGCCGACATGGCCGCGGCTCTGCATCGCTCCGGCCCGCACGGTCTCGCGGATGCGCGCCTGCTCGGCGCGAGAATCGAGGAAGGTGATGTGCTGCGACCAGGGCAGGCCGATCAGGCAGCGCAGGCCCTTCTCGGCGGCGATATCGAGCAGCCAGGTCGGCGGCGGGGTGAAGACGCGGAAGGTGTTGGCGCCCAGCTCGCGCATGAGCGTCATGTCGCGCTCGACGATCTGACGCTCGGGGAATTGCGTGCCGTGGCTGGCGTTCGAGAACGGCCCGTAGGTCACGCCCTTGACGAAGAACTTCTCGGTGCCGCGGAAGAACGATTTGCCGTGCACGACAATGCGGCCGCCGGTGCCGGCGATCGCGACGTCGGTGGGAGTAACGGGTGTGTGAAGCAAGGCCTGCGTCTCGTTGAGCTGTATTGCGTTCATGGCTCGAGCCTTCGCCTCAACTGTTGCGTCGTGCGCCACCGGTCGCGGCGAAATTCGCGGCGACGGGCGGCGGGCGCAACGATAACGGGGAAGGCTGGCTGGACATTCCGGGGGTGGACGATGGGCAGGTCACGGCGGGATCAGCCTGCGGCAACGCGACGCGGCGTCGCGGCGCGGCGGTGCCATGCAAGCGCCGTGCGAACGATGGTGTCGAGATCGGACTGGGCCGGCCGCCAGCCGAGCTCGCGGTTGGCGCGGCCGGCATCGGCGACCAGCACCGCGGGGTCGCCGGGGCGCCGCGGTGCCATGCGCTGCGCGACGCGCCGGCCGGAAGCGCGCTCGACCGTGTCGATCACCTGGCGGACGGAATGGCCCTGGCCAGTGCCGAGGTTGAGCTGCAATTCGCCGCCGGAGCCGGCGAGCCGATCGAGGGCGCGGACATGGGCTTCGGCGAGATCGGTGACGTGGATGTAGTCGCGCACGGCCGTGCCGTCGCTGGTCGGATAGTCGGAGCCGAACACGTCGAGGCTCGAACGCTGCCCCAGGGCAGTCTGGATGGCGAGCGGAACCAGATGGGTCTCGGGATCGTGCTCCTCGCCGATCTCGCAATCGGGATCGGCGCCGGCCGCGTTGAAATAGCGCAGCGCCGCCCAGCTCAAACCGTAGGCAACCGCGTACCATTTCAGCACGCGTTCGACGAACAGCTTGGACTCGCCGTAGGGATTGATCGGCCGCTGCGGCATCGTCTCGTCGATCGGCACGCGATCAGGCGTTCCGTAGGTCGCGCAGGTCGATGAGAAGACGATCGTGCCGATGCCGGCGACGCGCATCTCGTCGAGCAGCCCCAGCGTGTTAACCACATTGTTCTGGAAATAGCCGGACGGATCCTTCATCGACACGCCGACATAGGCCGACGCCGCGAAGTGCATGACCGACGTCACCTTCTGATCGCGCAGCGTTTGTGCAAGCCGCGCGCGATCGGCGAGATCGGCCTGGACGAGCGGTCCCCACTTCACCGCCTGCGTGTGACCAGCCGACAGGTTATCGTAGGCGATCGGCGTATAGCCCGCCCTCGCCAGCGCCTTGCAGGCATGGCTGCCGATGTAGCCGGCGCCGCCCGTCACCAGGACCCGTCGGTCGTTCATCCCAATATTCGCGAAACTGCTGTACCAACCGGTGATGTTTATCGGATCGCGTGGCGCGCCCCGCCGCGCACCCGCCTTATCTTCGTCATCACCAACTGCGGCTGCCGGCTCCGACGAAGAATTGCGGAACAAGCGGATTTTTTGCGGTCGTTGTCATACGATGATTACCATCGACGCGCAAGCATGGCCTGTGATTTGGACGTGTCTTGGAAGCGTCACGCAACGCCGATGCTTGCCTCGTCCGGCTCGACTCTTCGATACTGCACCCGCGATCCACGCAAGGAGTTGGTGTCATGCGCGCACATCACGACATGGGCGGTTTGCCGGCGGGACCGGTCGAAGCGACCGAGCACGACTACCTATTGTGGGAGAAGCGCGTCGACGCACTAATGATGCTACTCTCGGATCGCAAGCGGCAGCTCCTCCGGGTCGACCAGCTTCGCCGGGGCATCGAGCAGCTCGGCTCCGACGCCTATGACCGGATGACCTACTACGAGCGGTGGATCGCTTCGATCACCCACAACATGCTGGAGCGCGGCGTGTTTACGTCCGACGAGCTCGGTCGCAAGATGGCCGAGGTCGAGACGCGCCTGGCCGCCGAGCGCGAGCCCCGGGGCTAACCGGTCATGCCGAAAACACGCGGCCGAAAGAGCCCGCAGCGCCGGCCCGGCCGGCCGGCCAAGGCCGCAAGCAGGGGCAAATCGAAGGCCATGGCCACGAAGGGCCGGCGCGCAACCCGCGCCAAGCCCGCCCGGCGCAAACCGGCGCTCCGGGCGAAGCGGGTTGTCGGAGCGCCGCGGGTTGGCCGGACCGCGGCGCCGATCCCGTCGGACATCGCGGTCGCCTTCCGTCCGGGCGACCGGGTCCGGGTCCGCGCCATCTACCCGCCCGGGCACATTCGGACGCCGCACTATATCCGCGGCAAGTCGGGCCTGATCGAGCGGCTGTGCGGCAGCTTCGGCAATCCCGAGGAGCTCGCCTTCGGGCGATCGGGTGCGCCGCGCCAGCCGCTCTACCGCGTGCGCTTCATCCAGTCCGAGGTCTGGCCGGACTATGCCGGCCAACGCCACGACACGGTCGACATCGAAATCTATCAACACTGGCTCGAACGGGCATAAGGAGCAACCGATGGCCCATACCCACGAACACGGTCGCGACCACGACCATGATCACGATCATGGCGCACCGCATCGCCATCCGCCCCGCGCAGACCACGATGACCGGCCGGTCAGCTATTACCAGGTCATGACGACGGCGGTCTTCGAGCTGCTGATCGAGAAGGGTGTCGTCACCGCCGCCGAGGTGCGTTCCAACATCGAGGCGATGGACGGGCGCACGCCCGAACAGGGCGCGCGCGTGGTGGCGCGGGCGTGGAGCGATCCAGCCTTTCGCGGCCGCCTGCTTGCCGACGGCACGGCAGCCTGCCAGGAACTCGGCATCGAGATGGGCCCGACGCGCCTCGTCGTCGTCGAGAACACGGACCAGGTGCACAACCTCGTGGTCTGCACCTTGTGCTCCTGCTATCCGCGCATGGTGCTGGGCCGGCCGCCCGACTGGTACAAGAGCCGCGCCTATCGCAGCCGGGCGGTGCGCGAGCCGCGCGCGGTCCTTGCCGAGTTCGGCACGCGGCTCGGCGACGGCGTAACCGTGCGCGTGCATGACAGCACAGCCGACATGCGCTACCTCGTGTTGCCCAGGCGTCCGGCCGGAACCCAAGGCTGGAGCGAAGAAAAGCTCGCGCGGCTGGTGACGCGCGACAGCATGATCGGCGTTGCTGAAGCGAGCGAGGCGGCGGCACTCTAGCCGCGACACGGAAGGTTGGTTTCGAACCCGCGCGCACGAGCGCCGCGGCAGGGCGAGGTCGGGGGACGCGGTAGCACGTCGGCATGTCAGAGATCGTCGTTGCCGGGATCACCAAGGCGTGGGGTGGCGTCGTCGCCGTCGACCGCGTCAGCTTCACGGCGCGCGCGGGCGAGCTGCTCGTGCTGCTCGGACCATCGGGCTGCGGCAAGTCGACGACGTTGCGCTTGATCGCCGGGCTCGAGGAGGCGACGGCCGGCACGGTCCAGATCGGCGGGCGCGACGTCACGCAGCTGCCGCCATCGGCGCGCCAGATCGCCATGGTCTTCCAGTCCTACGCGCTGTTTCCGCACCTGACCGTCGCCGAGAACATCGTGTTCGGCCTCAAGGTCCGCCGGGTGCCCGCGGCGGAACGCGCGCGCCGCCTGCAGCGCGTCGCCGAACTGGTCGGCCTCGCGCAGCTGCTCGAGCGCAAGCCCGCGCAGCTGTCGGGCGGCCAGCGTCAGCGCGTGGCGCTCGGGCGCGCCATCATCGCCGAGGCGCCGGTCTGCCTGATGGACGAACCGCTGTCGAACCTGGATGCCCAGCTCCGTCAGGAGATGCGCGCGGAGATCCGCGCGCTCCAGCAGCGCCTGGGTATGACCATGGTCTACGTCACGCACGACCAAACCGAAGCGATGACCATGGCCGATCAGATCATCCTGCTGCGCGAGGGCCGGATCGAGCATTCGGCCAGCCCCGACGAGATCTATGCGCGTCCCGCGACCTCGTTCACCGCGCGCTTCATCGGCACGCCGCCGATGAATCTGTTGCGCCTGGCCGACAGCCCCGGCGGGGCCGCCATCGCGGCGAGCAATGGGCCTGCCGTGCTGGCTGGCCACGGCGAGGCGATGCTGCTCGGCATCAGGCCCGAGCATCTGCGCATCGCCAATGTCGGCGGCGTGACCGCCGAGGTGGTGGCCAGCGAATATCTCGGCGCCGACACCGTGGTGCAGTGCCGCATCGGCGATCAGTCCTTGTCGGTGCGCGGCGCCGGGCATCTGCGCCTGGGCAAGGGCACGCCGGTGCGCCTGACCTGGAGCGCCGAGGACGCGCATCTGTTCGACGCTTCAAGCGGGCAACGGCGCACCGACGGCCCGGCGATGCTGGCGCCGTAGGGAGTTGACATGATACCGTCACGGCGTTGCGGTCTGATCAGCGCCGATCGGAAACAGGGAGGATCGAAGGCATGAGCAAGAGTTGGACAACCAAACTGGCGACGGCGGCCCTTGCCGCCGCGCTGTCGACTGGGCTGGGTGGCGTCGCCATCGCGCCGGCGGCGGCGCAGACCGAGGTGAGCTTCTATTACCCGATCGCGGTCGGCGGCCCCGTCACCAAGATCATCGACCAGATGGCGGCCGACTTCGAGAAGGAGAATCCCGGCCTCAAGGTCAAGCCGATCTATTCCGGCAGCTACCAGGACACCATTACCAAGGTGCTGACCGCGCTCAAGGGCGGCGACGCGCCGCAGCTCTCGGTCATTCTCGCGGTCGACATCTTCACGCTGATCGACGAGGACGCCATCGTCGCGATCGACGACATCGTCAAGACCGACGAGGACCGCGCCTGGCTCAAGAGTTTCTACCCGGGCTTCATGGAGAACAGCCAGACTGGCGGCAAGACCTGGGGCGTTCCCTTCCAGCGCTCGACGCCGGTGCTCTACTGGAACAAGGAGCTGTTCAAGGAAGCGGGCCTCGATCCGGAGAAGCCGCCCCGGAACTGGGCCGAGCAGATCGAGTTCGCCAAGAAGCTGACCAAGCGAGATGCATCCGGCAACACGACGCAGTGGGGCATCCAGATCCCGTCCTCCGGCTTCCCCTACTGGCTGTTCCAGGGCTTCACCACCCAGAACGGTCTCCGCATCATGAACACGGCGGGCACCCAGACCTATTTCGACGACCCGCGCGTGATCGAGGCGCTGCAGTACTGGATCGACCTGTCGAGTGTCCACAAGGTGCATCCGCCCGGCATCACCGAATGGGGTACGACGCCGCGCGACTTCATGGAGCGCAAGATCGCCATGATGTGGCAGACCACCGGCAACCTCACCAATGTGCGCAACAACGCCAAGTTTCCCTTCGGCGTCGGCATGCTGCCGGCCAACAAGACGCCGGGCGCGCCGACCGGTGGCGGCAACTTCTACGTCTTCAAGAAGTCGACGCCGGCCCAGCAGGAGGCCTCGCTCAAATTCATGAAATGGGTGACCCAGCCGGCACGCGCCGCGCAATGGTCGATCGACACCGGCTATGTCGCGGTCACGCCGGCGGCGTGGGAAACCGATGTCATGAAGAAGTACGTCGCGGAATTCCCGGCGGCTCTGGTGGCGCGCGACCAGCTGCAACACGCGGTCGCCGAGCTGTCGACCCACGACAACCAGCGCGTGACCAAGGTGTTCAATGACGGGCTACAGGCGGCGCTGACCGGCGCCAAGCCCGCCGAGCAGGCCATGAAGGATGCGCAGCGCGAGGCCGATCGCATCCTCAGGCCCTATCGGAGGTAGTTGGTTCGCGCTGGTGAATGGGACGCTGATCCCCCACCCAGCCCTTCCCCTTGCGGGGGAGTGTGGACCGCGATGCGGTCCAAAGGGTGGGGGGTCCTCATTGCAGGACCCCGTGCCGGTGCGCGCGTGACCCGATCCGCGCGCAACATGGCCCACCTCTATGGCTGGCTGCTGTTGCTGCCGGCCGCGGCGCTGCTCGCGCTGTTCACGCACTATCCGGCGCTCGGCACGATCTATCACAGCTTCTATTCGACGCCGCGCGCCAACCGGCCTTCCGTCTATGTCGGGCTCGACAATTACCAATCCATGGTCGAGGACCCGGTGTTCTGGCAGGCGGTCACCAACAATTTGATTTTCTGCATCGGCACGATCCCGGCTTCGATCGCGCTCGCACTGCTCATGGCGGTCTGGGTCAACGGCAAGATCAGGGGCCGCGGCCTGCTGCGCACCGCCTTCTTCACGCCGACCATCCTGCCGATGATCGCGGTCGCCAACATCTGGATGTTCTTCTACACGCCTGACTATGGACTGATCGACCAAATCCGCGGGCTGTTCGGCCTGCCCGGCTTCAACTGGCTCGGCACGCGCAACACCGCGCTGTGGTGCCTGATCGTGGTGACCGTGTGGAAGGAAGCCGGCTTCTTCATGATCTTCTATCTGGCCGCCCTTCAGCAGATCCCGCCGGACCTGTCGGAGGCAGCGGCGATCGAGGGCTCCTCGCGCTGGTACTTCTTCCGGCGCGTCACCTTTCCGCTGCTCATGCCGACCACGCTGTTCGTGCTCGTCAATGCCGTCATCAACTCTTTCCGCATGGTCGACCATGTCGTGGTCATGACGCGCGGCGGTCCGGACAATGCGACGTCGCTGCTGCTCTTTCACATCTACGAGGTTGGCTTCAAGTTCTGGGATGTCGGCTACGCCGCGGCCCTGACCGTCGTGCTGCTGGCCGTGCTGGCGCTGGTGGCGCTCGGCCAGTTCTTCGCGCTCGACCGCCGGATCCACTACCGATGAGCGCGCTGGCGCGACCCTCCATCATCGGCGACGCACTCGAGACGGCGGGCGCATGGCTGCTCGCCCTGGTCTGGGCGCTGCCGATCCTCTATGCCTTCTGGACGGCGCTTCATCCCGGCGAATTCGCCACGCGCTTCTCCCTGTTGGCGCCGTGGACGCTGGAGAACTTCGCCAACGCCTGGAACGCCGCGCCCTTCGCGCGCTACTTCCTCAACACGGTCGTGTTGGTCACGATGATCCTCGCCGGCCAGCTCGTGCTGTGTACGCTCGCGGCCTATGCCTTCGCGCGCTTCACCTTCGTCGGCCACAACGTGGCCTTCGCGCTGGTCCTGGTTCAGCTCATGATCATGCCGGACGTGCTGATCGTCGAGAACTACCGGACGATGCGTCTGCTCGGCGTGCTCGACACGACGCTGGCGATGGCGCTGCCCTACATGGCGTCCGCCTTCGGCATCTTCCTGCTGCGGCAGACCTTCAAGACAGTGCCGCGCGAGCTCGACGAGGCGGCGCGCGTCGAGGGCTGCGGGCCGTTGCAGACCCTGTGGAAGGTTTACGTGCCGCTCGCCAAGCCGGTCTACATTGCCTTCGGCCTCGTCTCGGTCAGCTATCACTGGAACAACTTCCTGTGGCCGCTGATCGTCACCAACTCGGTCTCGACGCGGCCGCTGACGGTCGGGCTCGCGGTGTTCTCGGGCTCCGACCAGGGCATCGACTGGTCGATCATCACGGCGGCGACCTTCCTGTCGGTCGCGCCGTTGCTGGTCGCCTTTCTTCTCTTCCAGCGCCAGTTCGTCCAATCCTTCATGCAGGCCGGAATCAAATGATCGCCATCGTCACCTGGAACATCCAGTACGGGCTCGGCTGCGACGGCCGTTATGACCTGGCGCGCATCGTCGCGACCGCCAAGGCGATGGGCTCGATGGACGTGTTCTGCGTCCAGGAGGTCGCGGTCAACATGCCCGAAATGGACAAGGGCAAGGGTGAAGATCAGTCGGCCACACTTGCCGGCCTGCTGCCCGACTTCGCGCCCGTGTTCCGGCCGGCGCTCGACTTCGCCGGCGCGGAGGACGGCAAGCGGCGTCAGTTCGGCAACATGATCCTGTCGCGCCTGCCGGTCATTCAGGTCATCGTCCATCCGCTGCCGCAGCCGGCCGCCGAGGGCGTCAAGCACATGCGCCGCCAGGCGCTCGAGGTGATCGTCGAGGCGCCCGCAGGACCGCTGCGCATCGTGACGACGCATCTCGAATTCCATTCCGAGATGCAACGCCAGGCGCAGGTCGACCGGCTGCGCGAGATGCATGTCGAGGCGAGCGCCAACCAGCGCCATCCGCCGCTCAAGGCCGGCGGCACCTATGTGCCGCTGCCGCGGCCGAGCGCCGGCCTCATCTGCGGCGACTTCAATTTCCCGCTCGAGGAAGACAATTACGCACGCATGCTCGCGCCCTTCGGCGACGGCACGCCCGATCTGGTCGATGCCTGGGTCGCGCGCCACGGCCGTCGGCCGCATGATCCAACCTGCGGCATTCACGATGCGCATCAGTGGCCGCAGGGGCCGCACGCGCGCGACTTCATCTTCATCTCATCGGAGCTGGCGCCGGCGGTGCGCAAGGTCGAGGTCGACACGCGCACCAACGCGTCCGATCACCAGCCGATCAGATTGGTGTTAAACATTTGAAATAACTGAGACTCCGGCAGAATTGCGTCGACCGGGCCCAACCGCTAGACTGATAAATGTGACTAGTCTGACTAGAACGGAGGTCTCGATGACCGCGCGCCGCCGCATGGTTTCGGCCAAGGCTCGCTCCAGTTGGCCTCTCCAGGACGCGAAGGCGCGTTTCAGTGAGGTCGTCGACCGCGCGCTCGCCGAAGGGCCGCAGCGCGTGACGCGGCGCGGCCGCGAGGCCGTCGTGGTCGTCGCGGCCGACACCTTCGAGGCCATGCACGCACGTGCGAATCAGCCGGCCTCGCTCGTCGACTTCTTTCAGCGCTCGCCGCTTGCCGGCGTCGAGCTGGACCTGAGGCGCGCGCCGGACCTCGGCCGTGACATCGACTTGTGAGTGGGTATCTCATCGACACCAATGTCGTGGCGGCGCTGCTTCGACGGCCGCCCGACGCCGAGATCGCAAAATGGATCGGGAGTCAGGTCGAAACCGACCTGTTCCTGAGCGTCATCACGGTTGGCGAGATCCGCAAGGGCATTTCCATGCTCGCGCCGCAAGTCAGGCGGCGGGCCGACGCCATCGAGGCGTGGCTCGAGCGCGATCTTCTCGTGCGTTTTGCCGGCCGCATCCTGCCGATTGACCTGAAAGTCGCGGCGGCCTGGGGGCGCATCCTGGGCGAGTCGCATCGCCGCGGCGCATCCCGCCCGGCGGTCGACGCGTTGATCGGCGCGACGGCAAGCGTGCACGCGCTGGCCGTCGTAACGCGCAACGTCCGCGACTTTGCCGGAATGGGGATTGCGATCGCCAACCCATGGGGCGAATGACCTCAAAGCCGGCGTTGCGCGATGGGTGTCTGGAGTCACGCCCGTGAAGGACGCCTACGGCCTCACAGTCACGACCGGCTCGCCCGACGCGCTCGCGGCGATCGACCACTTCGCCGACGAAATCATGACCTTCGGACTGAATGCCGGCGCGATCCTCGACCGGCTCGACGCCGATCCGGCCTGCGTCATCGCGCATGCCCATGCGGCGGCGCTTCTCATGTTCCTCTATACCGGCGACGCCGCGGCCCAGGCGCGGCCCCATCTCGACCGCGTGCGGCCGCATCTGGGAGGTGCGAGCGAGCGCGAGCAGATCTATTTCCGCGCCATCGACGACTGGACAGCGGGCGATCTCGACCGGGCCGTCGACGGTCATCGCCGCATCGCGCGCGACTGGCCGCGGGATCTGGTGTCGGCGCGCGTCGGCCAGGTCCATTGCATCAACCTCGGCGACAACGAGGGCATCCTCGCCTTCGGCGAGGCGGCGACCAGGGCGCGGCCCGACGACCCCGACGCGCTGGCCATGGCCGCCTTCGGGCTCGAGCAATGCCATCGCTTGGCCGAGGCCGAGCGGGTCGGACGGCGCGCGACCGAGTTGCGCCGAACCACGGCCTGGGCGCATCACGCCGTCGCCCACGTCATGGAGACGCAGGGACGACTCGCCGAGGGTCGGGCATGGATGGAGGGGCTGGCCGATACGTGGGAGGGCTGCAATTCCTTCATGTACACGCACAACTGGTGGCACGCCGCGCTGTTCCGCCTCGACCAGGACGACATCGCGGGCGCGCTCGACATCTTCGATCGTCATCTGTGGACGCGAATGAGGACCTATTGCCAGGATCAGGTGAACGCGATCGCGCTCCTGGTGCGGCTCGAGCTGCGCGGCGCCGAGGTCGGAGGGCGCTGGCGCGACGTCGCGGCCTATCTCGGCGGGCGCGCGCGCGAGAACGTGCTGGCCTTCCTCGACCTTCATTATCTCTATGCGCTGGCGCGCGCCGGTGACGACAAGGCAGCCGACGAACTGGTCGACGCCATCGCGGCGCGCGCGGCCCGCGCCAAGCCATTCGAGCGCTCGACCTGGGCTGAGGTGGCTCTGCCGCTCGCGCGCGCCATGGTCGCCCATGCGCGTGGACGATGGACCGAGTCAACCGACCGCTTCGCGCCGGCACTGGCGCAGCTTCAGCTGATCGGCGGCAGTCATGCCCAGCGCGATCTCTGGCATCAGCTTCATCTCGATGCGCTGATCCGTGCGGGACGACGCGGGGATGCGCGCGCGATCCTGGAGCAGCGTCGCCAGGCCCGGCCGGATGTTCCATGGACGCATCGTCAGCTCGCCGCACTGACATGAGCATCAAGCCTGGGCCGCTCAACCTGATCACCGACGTCGAGGGCATCCGCGTCGGCAATGCCGAAGACCGGCGCGCCATGACCGGCACGACGGTGATCCTGACCGACATGGCCTGCGCCGCCGGCGTCGACGTGCGCGGCGGCGGGCCGGGCACGCGCGAGACCGACCTGCTGGCGGCAACCTGCCGCGTCGATCAGATCGATGCCGTGGTGCTGAGCGGCGGATCGGCCTTCGGGCTGGCTGCCGGCGACGGCGTCACGCAATGGCTCGCCGCGCAGGGCCGCGGCTACCCGACACGCGCCGGTCCGGTGCCGATCGTGCCGGGTGCGATCCTGTTCGACCTCGCCAATGGCGGCGATAAGAGCTGGGGCGAGGAACCGCCCTATCGACGGCTCGGCATCGCCGCCGCCGCCAACGCCGGCCAGCGCTTCGCGCTCGGCAATGCCGGCGCGGGGCTCGGCGCGGGCGCCGGCCGCCTCAAGGGCGGTCTTGGCAGTGCGTCGTCGGTGACCCCCGCGGGGCTCCAGGTCGGCGCCATCGTCGCGGTCAATTCGTTCGGCTCGGTCACCATGCCCGGCCTGCGCCATTTCTGGGCCTGGTATCTGGAACAGGGAGGCGAACTGGGCGGGCTCGGTCCGCCCGATCTCGCTCCGCCGATCGATCTCGAGCCCGAGTGCAAGACGCCGCTCGATGCGCGCAGCATGATCGGCGCGCCGGTCTCCAACACGACGATCGCTGTCGTGGCGACCAATGCGCGTCTCGACAAGGCGGACGCCACGCGCGTCGCGATCATGGCGCAGGACGGCCTGGCGCGCGCCATCCGGCCTGTGCACACGCCTTATGACGGTGATACAGTCTTCTGCCTGGCCACGGGCCGCTTCATGTTGGCCGGCCCATCTGAATTGCTGCGCGTGGGGGCACTCGCTGCCGACTGCCTCGCGCGGGCGGTGATGCGGGCGGTCTACGAAGCCGATTCGCTAGGCGCCATGCCCGGCTACCGGTCGCGTCACGCGACCAAGGGCGAGACCAGGGACTAAGGACGACCGATCGAGGAGCTCATCGTGAGAGGGAGGAATCGGGTGACCAAGACATTCGTCGTCGCCGTCGCGGCGATCATCGCTGCGGTCGGCGTCGGAACGCCGACCCTGTCGGCAACCAGGGACAGCGTCCGCCTCGGCATGACGCTCGAGCCGCCGGTACTCGACCCGACGGCGAGCCCCGCCGCCGCCATCAAGGAAATCGTCACCAACAACCTGATGGAAGGGCTGACCCGCGTCAGCGCCGACGGATCGGTCAAGCCGGCGCTGGCCGAGAGCTGGACCGTCTCGGAGGACGGCAAGACCTACACCTTCAAGCTCCGGCGCGGCGTCAAATTCCATGACGGCTCGCCCTTCAGCTCGGCCGATGTCGTCTATTCGATCTCGCGCGCCATGTCGCCCGAGGGCGGCAATCCCGGCCGCAACCTCTACCGCGCGATCGACAAGGTGACGGCGCCCGCTCCCGATATCGCTGTCTTCACGCTGAAGAACCCGTTCTTCACCCTGCCCTATGTGCTCGCGCTCGGCGATTCGTCGATCGTGTCGGAGAAGACGGTGCCGACCAACAAGACCAACCCGGTCGGCACCGGGCCGTTCAAGTTCTCGCGCTGGGTCAAGGGCGACCGCGTCGAGCTGGTCAAGAACCAGGACTTCCGCGACAAGGACAAGATCAGGCTCAACCGCGCAACCTTCCGCTTCATTCCCGACCCGAACGCCATCGTCAACGCGCTCTTGGCCGGCGATCTCGACGCCTTCCCGCTCGGCGTGCCGACCGAAAGCGTCGAGCGCTTCAAGAAGGACAAGCGGTTCAAGGTTTCGGTCGGAATGACCGAGGGCGAGACCATCGTCTCGATCAACAACGGCAAGAAGCCGTTCGACGACGTGCGGGTCCGCCGCGCGCTTAGCCACGCGGTCGACCGGCGCGCCGTCATCGACGGCGTCATGAGCGGCTATGGCGTGCCGATCGGCAGCCATTTCTCGCCGCTGCATCCGGCCTATGTCGATCTGACCGGCCTCTACCCGCATGATCCGGCCAAGGCCAAGACGCTCCTGGCCGAGGCGGGATATCCCAACGGCTTCGCGCTGACGCTGCGTCTGCCGCCGCCGCAATACGCCCGCAAGGGCGGCGAGATCATCGCCCAGCAGCTCGAGCGGGTCGGCATTCAGGCCAAGCTCGAGCCGCTCGAGTGGGCGCAGTGGCTCGATCAGGTGCTGTCGCGCAAGGACTACGAGCTGACCATCATCAGCCACGTCGAAGCGCTCGACTACGACCGCTACGGCCGCGAGAACTACTACTGGAACTATGCGAACAACAAGCGCATCGCCGAGCTCGTCGTCTCGGCCGACCAGGCGGGCAGCACCGCCCAGCGCAACGCCGTGCTGCAGGACATCCAGAAGCAGCTGGCGCTCGATGCGGTCAACGTGTTCTTGTTCCAGCTGCCCAAGATCGGCGTGTGGAACGCCAATCTCGTGGGTCTTTGGGAGAACAGCCCGTCGCCCAGCAACGACCTGACGGACGTTCATTGGACGAAGTGACGCAGCAGGGTCGGGCGGCGCGCCGGCCTGGATTCGGCGCGCCGACCTGGCCGCTCGATCTCGCCGGCGCGCGCATCCTCGTCGCCAACGACGACGGCATCGACGCGCCGGGCATCAAGGTCCTGGAGTCGGTGGCGCACGCGCTGTCGCGCGACGTCTGGGTCGTGGCGCCCCAAGAAGAGCAGTCGGCGGCCGGCCATTCGCTGACGCTGTCGCGCCCGCTGCGCATCCGTGAGATCACGGATCGGCGCTTCGCGGTCGACGGCACGCCGACCGATTGCGTCATGCTCGCCGTCAATCACCTGCTCAGGGATCATCCGCCCGATCTCGTGCTGTCGGGTGTCAACCGCGGCGGCAATGTCGGCGAGGACGTGACCTATTCCGGCACGGTCGCTGCCGCGATGGAGGCGACGCTGCTCGGCGTCCCGGCGATTGCCTTGAGCCAGGACGTCATGCCGGGCGAGAAGCCGCACTGGGAGACGGCCGAGCTGCACGCTGCCGACGTCATTCGCCGGCTGGTCGGTGCCGGCTGGCCGTCCGGCGTGCTGATCAACGTCAATTTCCCGGCCGTGCCGCCCGATGCCGTGAGCCGCGTCATCGTCTCGCGCCAGGGCCGGCGCAAGACCGGCAATCACCTGGTCGCCGGCACCGATCCGCGCGGCCGACCCTATTACTGGATTGCGGGCTTGAGGCCCGAGGACGAGGCGCTGACCGGAACCGACCTCGCTGCGCTCAACCATCGCGGCATTGCGCTGACGCCGATCCAGATGGACATGACGCATGCGCCGACCATCCGCACGCTGGCGGGAGTCCTGGCGCATTCGGCACCCCGCAGCTCGCCGGCATCGCACCGGCGCAAGTCCCGAACGGCGCCCGGCCGCAAGCGCAAATGAGCGCTGTCATCGTCCGGCGTCTGCTGGCGTTCCTGGCGACGCTGCTGGCGACTTCGATCGTCGTTTTCGTCGTGCTCGAAGTACTGCCGGGCGACCCGGCCCAGGTCATGCTCGGCGTCGACGCCGAGCCCGATGCGGTGGCGCGGCTGCGCGAGAAGCTCGGCCTCGAGCGACCGACGACGGTGCGCTACTTCGACTGGCTGCTCGGCTTCGCGACCGGGAATCTCGGCGAGAGCTACACCTATTCGGTACCCGTGCTCGAACTGATCGTGGAGCGGCTCGCCGTCACGGTGCCGCTCGCGCTGATCGCCATGCTGCTGACCACGATCATCGCGCTGGCGGCTGGCGTGTTCGCTGCCGCGCATCACAACCGGCCGGGCGATTGGGGCGTGATGCTGTTCGCCCAGCTCGGCATCGCCATGCCGAACTTCTGGTTCGGCATCCTGCTCGTGCTGCTGTTCGCCGTGACGCTCGGCTGGTTCAACGCCGGCGGCTTTCCCGGCTGGGAGGACGATGCGCTTGCCTCCTTCCAGGCGCTGCTCCTGCCCGCCGTGTCGCTGGCCATCGTGCAGTCGGCGATTCTGGCGCGGGTCACGCGTTCCTCGGTGCTCGACGTGCTGCGCGAGGACTATGTCCGGACCGCACGCGCCAAGGGCTTGAGCAAGCGCGCCGCGCTGTGGCGCCACGGCCTGCGCAACGCGCTCATCCCGGTCGTGACCGTGATGGGATTGCAGTTCGCCTTCCTGCTGTCCGGCACGATCATCATCGAGAACGTGTTCTATCTGCCGGGTCTCGGCCGCCTGATCTTCCAGTCGATCTCGCAGCGCGACCTCGTCGTGGTCAAGGACGTCGTGATGCTGATGGTCGCCAAGGTGGTGATCATCAACTTCGTGATCGATCTGCTTTACGTCGTGATCGATCCACGGCTGAGGACGGCGCGATGAGCACCGCCGTCGTGTCGATCGGCCGCTTCTTCCGCTACGGCAATTTTGCGATCGGCATCGCACTGACCGGGCTCGTCGGCCTGACCGCGCTCGTTTCCTTTTTCTGGACGCCGCATTCGGCGATCCTGATCGACGTCGCGGCCAAGTTCCGGCCGATGTCGGCGCAGCATTGGTTCGGCACCGACCATTTCGGCCGCGACGTGTTCTCCATGATCATGGTCGGCGCGCGCAACTCGATCGCGGTCGGCGTGGTCGCGGTCAGCGCCAGCGTGACCTTCGGCACGGCGCTCGGCCTGCTGGCGTCGGCGCGGCGCGGCTGGATCGAGGAGCTGCTCATGCGCATGAGCGATCTCGCCTTCGCCTTTCCCGCCGTGCTGACGGCGATCATGATCACGGCGCTCTGGGGCCCGGGCGCGATCAACGCCATCCTGGCGATCGCCATCTTCAACGTGCCGGTCTTCGCACGCGTGACGCGCGGGGCCGCCAATGCCATCTGGGCGCGCGAATACATCCTGGCGGCGCGCGCCGCCGGCAAGGGCGGACTGCGCATCACGGTCGAGCACGTCCTGCCCAACATCCTCAACGTGCTGATCGTGCAGGCGACCATCCAGTTCGCGCTCGCCATCCTGGCCGAGGCCGGCCTCAGCTATCTCGGCCTTGGCGCCCAGCCGCCCTATCCGAGCTGGGGCCGCATGCTGCGCGACGCGCAGAGCTATCTGTTCGAGGTGCCCGAGCAGGCGATCTATCCTGGGGTCGCCATTGCGATCGCCGTGCTCGGGCTCAATCTTCTGGGCGACGGACTGCGCGACGCGTTCGACCCGCGGCTCGTGCGCAAGCGCTAGACCATGACGCTGCTCGCCGTCGAGGGCCTGAACGTCACGCTGGCGACCGACGCGGGCCCGGTCGCCGTCGTGCACGATGTCGGCTTCACGCTGGATCGGCGCGAAACGCTGGGCATTGTCGGCGAGTCCGGGTGCGGCAAGACCATGACGGCGCTCGCCCTCATGGGCCTGCTGCCCGAGGCGGCGCGCACGGCGGGACGGATCCTGTTCGACGGCGAGGATCTGCTGGCCGCCGACGAAGCGCGCCTGTGCAGCCTGCGCGGCGATCGGCTCGCCATGATCTTCCAGGAGCCGACGACGGCACTCAACCCGGTGCACACGGTGGGACATCAGGTCGCCGAGGTGCTCATGCTCCACCGCGACATGGCGGAGACGGCCGCGCTCGCCGAGGCGCGCCGGCTGCTCGACATGGTGGGCTTGCCCCGGGCTGCCGAGCGGCTGGCCGCCTACCCGCATCAGCTCTCGGGCGGCCAGCGCCAGCGCGTCATGATCGCCATGGCGCTCGCTTGCAAGCCCGACATCCTCGTGGCGGACGAGCCGACCACCGCGCTCGACGTGACCGTCCAGGCGCAGATTCTCGACCTGATCGGCGAGCTGGTCCGCGAGCTCGGCATGGCGCTCGTATTGATCACGCATGATCTGGGGGTGGTCGGCCAGGTGACCGACCGGGTCGCCGTCATGTATGCCGGTCGCGTCGTCGAGAGCGGTCCGACCGAGGCGATCTTCGCGAAACGCGCGCACCCCTACACCCAGGGCCTGTTCAAGGCGCGACCCAGTCATGCGGGCCAAGGAAGGGCGGCCGGGACGGCCGCGCGGCTTGCGACGATTCCGGGCCTGGTGCCGGACCCGCGCTCGCCGCCGCCGGGCTGCGCCTTCGCGCCGCGCTGCCCGCACGCGATCGAGATTTGTCGCCGCCCGCCGCCGCTGGTCGCGATCGGCGAGAGTCACGACGCGCTCTGCCACCGGGTCGGCGAGTGGACATGACGGAAGGGGCGTTGCTGACCGTGACGGGGCTGGCGCGCCGCTTCACCATGCCGCGCCGCCATCTGCTGGCGCCGGCCCCCGTCGTCCATGCGCTGAACGGCGTCGATTTCGCCATTCCGCGCGGCAGCAGCTTCGGCATCGTCGGCGAGTCCGGTTGCGGCAAGTCGACCCTGGCGCGCCTCGTCATGGCGCTCGATCGTCCGAGCGCGGGATCGGTCGCGCTGCTCGGGCGCGACCTGTTCGGCCTCGGCTCCGGCGAGCTCATGGCGATGCGCCGGCATTTCCAGATCGTGTTCCAGGACCCGTTCGGCTCGCTCGATCCGCGGTTCAAGGTCGGTCGCGTCATTGCCGAGCCGCTCGATGCGCTGGAGCCTCATGCGACGCGCGCCGAGCGGCGTGAGCGGGTCGTCCAGTCGCTCGTCGATGTCGGTCTGAAACCCGACGACTCCGACAAGTACCCGCATGAGTTCTCCGGCGGCCAGCGCCAGCGCATCGCGATTGCGCGCGCCCTGATCGTGCGTCCCGACCTGATCGTCGCCGACGAGCCGGTCTCGGCACTCGACGTCTCGGTCCAGGCCCAAGTCCTCAACCTGATGCTCGATCTGCAGGAGCGCCACGGCGTCACCTACATGCTGATCAGCCACGACCTTGCCGTGGTCGAGCATGTGACCGACACGATCGCGGTGATGTATCTCGGCCGCATCGTCGAGCAGGGACCGGCCGCCCAGGTGTTCGCCCGGCCGCTGCATCCCTATACGCTGGCGCTGCTCGACGCCGTGCCGTCGATCGAGCGGCGCCATCGGACACGACGCCAGCGCATTCCCGAGCTCGGCGCCAGCCACGATCCCGGTGATCCGGGCTGTCCCTTTCGCGCGCGCTGCCCGCGCGCCGAGGCGCGCTGCGCGGACGAGCGACCGCTGCTGCGCCCGGTCGCCGAGGGCCAGCTCGCCGCCTGCCACTTCGCATGAACGCATCCCTCGACATCGCGTCGATGCGCGCAGGGCGCAAGGCGCGCGTGCTCGCCGAGCTCGAGCGGCGCGACATCGGCGCCATCGTGCTGTTCAACCCGATCAACATCCGCTACGCGAGCGACGCGCGGAACATGCAGGTCTATGGCCTGCACAATCCCTGCCGCTACCTCTTCCTCGGCGCCGACGGCCATGCCGTCCTCTTCGAGTTCCGCAATTGCGAGCATCTCGCCCAGGGTCTCGCCACGCTCGACGAGGTCCGCCCGGCGCAGCCCTGGTACTTCATGGCCGCCGGCGAGGCGGCCGCCGACCGCGCCTGGCGCTGGGCCGACGAGATCGCCGGGCTGGCGCGCCGGCACGCCGGTCCCCGCACGCGCATCGCTGTCGATCGGCTCGACCCGCCCGGTGCCGAAGCGCTCGCCGGTCACGGCTTCGTCTGGGTCGATGGGCAGGAGGTCATGGAGCGCGCGCGCGTCATCAAATCGCCGCTCGAGATCGCCGCCATGCGCGAGGCGATCGCCGCGTGCGAGGAGGGTCTGCGCCGCATGCACGCAGCGCTCAGGCCCGGCATCACCGAGCAAAGGCTGTGGTCCGTGCTCCACCAGGCCAACGCCGAGCTCGGCGGCGAATGGATCGAGACGCGGCTGCTGACCTCGGGGCCGCGCACCAATCCGTGGTACCAGGAGTGCGGCCAGCGCGTGATCGAGGCGGGCGATCTCGTCAGCTTCGACACCGACCTGGTCGGCCGCCACGGCTATGCCGTCGACCTGTCGCGCTCCTGGCTGGCCGGTGACCGCCCAGCCTCGAACGAGCAGCGCCGCCTGTTCGGCCTCGCCCATGAGCAGGTCCACCGCAACATCGAGGCGATCCGGCCGGGCCGCAGCTTCCGCGAGATCGCCGAGCGTTCGTTCCGCATGCCGGAGCCGCTGGTACCGCGCATGAACCGCGCCATCGCGCACGGCATCGGCCTGTGCAACGAGTATCCGCTGATCATCAACAAGGAGTTCTTCGGCGGCGCCTATGATGGCGTGGTCGAGCCGGGCATGGTGCTGTGCGTCGAGAGCTATGTCGGCGAGCCGGGCGGCCGCGAGGGCGTCAAGCTCGAGGAGCAAGTCGTCGTGACCGAGACGGGCGTCGAGAAGCTGTCGGAATTTCCGTTCGACGAGCGGCTGCTTTAGCACCGGCCTGGAGGTTGAGCGACGGCACGGGATGCCGGCGCAAGCCCGCCGCCTCCTCGGTGGCGCGCAAATTCTGCTCCAGCCATTTGCGGAACCGCTGGATGACCGGTTCATCCCACCGATTGTTTCGTGCCGCCAAGTAATATCCGCCGAGGCGGATCTCGGTCTCGAACAGCTCTACCATCCTGCCATTGGCGATGTCCTGGACCGTGGTGAGGCCGGTGTCGAGCGCGATGCCCTGGCCCGCAAGCACCGCGTCGAACCGGAGATTGGCGTCCCACAGGCGCGGGCCGGTCAGAGGCCGGTTGAGCTTCACGCCAGCCGCCTCGAACCACGCCGCCCAGCGCTGGCGGCTCTCCTCGTGGATGAGCGGCAGATCGACCAGGTCGGCGATCGTCCGCGGCCGTCCGTTCTGGCGGACCCATTCGCTGCTTGCGACCGGAAAAACCCGCGGGCGGATCAACGGGACGGTGCCGTCGGGCAGCTTGTCGAGGTCGCCGAAGCCAATGATGAGGTCGGCATCGGCATCGGCGAGGTTCGACAACTGGTCGATGGCGCGCAGTACGATCTCAGTGCCGGGCAGCGCCGCCTCGATGGTCGACCAGCGCGGAATGAGCCAGCGCGTCGCCAGTCCCGGCATGCACCAGATGCGCAAGGTGCGCCGGTCGGCTGAGCGCAGCTCCAGGGCCGAGTTGCCAATCATTTGCAATGCCTTGGAGACTGCCGTGAAGAACAGCTCGCCTTCGCGAGTGAGGATCACTCCGCGTGGCCCCGCCGAGACCAGCTTGCGTCCCATCCACGATTCGAGATTGCGCACGTGACGACTGACGACGGTGTGGCTGACCCGGATGTCGTCGGCCGCCTTGCGCATCGTTCCCATGCGGCCGGTCGCCTCGAAGGCCCGCACCATCGTAAGCGGCGGAAGCTGCCAACTGACTTCGATCGATGATCCCGGCCGCCGATCACGCGGCGGATCCAGCTTCCCGGACGCGCGCACACCGATCCCCCTTCAAGGGCCTTGTGGAAACACTAGTGCACCACAGTGCCTAAATCAATCGCGTACCCCGCGGCGTTCGAATCTACCTAGGCTGGTTTGCGGGCGACGACCATGCGTGGAGTGCGAGCTTGGCGGGTGACGGACAGATGTCGGCTCCCCTCAGCGGATTGCGCGTCGTCGACCTGACGCGTTACCTGGCCGGGGCCTACACGACGATGATCCTCGGCGATCTTGGCGCCGAGATTCTCAAGATCGAGAATCCGGAAGGCGGCGATGGTTCGCGCGAGGTTGGCCCGTTCGTCAACGGCGTCAGCACCTACTTCCTCAGCGTGAACCGCGGCAAAAAGAGCATCGCCGTCGATCTCAAGCATCCGGCCGGACGCGAGATCGTTCTCGATCTGATCGCGACAGCCGACGTCGTCGTGGAGAACTTCGTACCCGGCACAGTCGACCGGCTTGGCATCGGCTTCGAGGACTCGAAGAAGCGCAACGCTCGCGTGATCTACGCCTCGTGCTCCGGCTTCGGCCAGACCGGCCCATTCGCGGAAAAGCGCGCCTTCGACATGCTGATTCAGGGAATGGCCGGCACGATCAGCATCACTGGCGAGCCGGACCGGCCGCCGGTCCGCGTCGGCTTCTCGATCGGCGACATCGCGGCGGCCCAGTTCCTGGCGACGGGCATTCTCGCGGCGCTGCACCGGCGCGATCGCGACGGCAAGGCGCAGCGCGTCGAAGTGGGCATGCTCGACTGTCAGCTCGCGCTCCTGGAGAACGCGTTCAGCCGCTATCTCAACGCCGGCGAGAAGCCGCAGCGCGAGGGGCGGCGGCATCCGGTGGCAACTCCGATGCAGGTCATTGCCACGCAGGACGGCTACATGTGTCTTGCGGTGGGAAACGATCAGCAATGGCATCGGTTCTGCGTCGCGCTTCAGCGACCGGAACTGGCGGAGGATGCCCGCTTTCTCACCAACAAGGACCGCACGCGCAACCGTGATCAACTGGAAAATCTCCTGGTCGAGATCTTGGTCACCAGGCCCACGGACGACTGGGTGGCGCTTCTCGAGCGTCACGGCGTTCCCGCCGGCCCGGTCAACACCATCGATCGGGTGGCCCGGCACCCGCAAGTCGTGGCGCGCGACATGATTGTGGCGCTGGAGCATCCGCGAACGGGACGGTTTCGCGTGGTCAACACGCCGATCCGCATCGAGGGCCGCTCAGCCCGGCCCTCGATCGCCGCGCCGGATCTGGGCGAGCATACCGAAGACGTTCTGAAGAACGTTCTTCATCTGGCGGACGAGCGCATCGCACAGCTCTTGGCGCAGAGAGCAGTTGCGCCGGCATCGGCTGAACAGGACTAAAAGTCGCAACAGATCGGGGAAGTCATGGACGAGCGATCGAACACGATGGACAAGGGTTTCCGCGCAGGAGCGCGGCTCTCTTGGACCGGCATTCGCCGTATGGCGCGCGATTTCATGGCCTGAGTGGTGCGATGTCGAGTGGCATCCGGGCGAGCTTTATCCGCGCGTGGGCGTCATCGTCACCAACATGGCGCGCCCCGCCGAGAATGTCGTCGGCTTCTACAGCAAGCGTGGCACGTGCGAACAGTGGATCAAGGAGGGCAGGGGCGCCATCATATGGACGCGGCTTTCATGCCGATCGTTCGCCGTCAACGCGGTGCGTCTCCAGCTTCGCGCGTTCGCCTGCAACCTCGGCAACTTGCTGCGCACGCTGGCGACGCCGGAGCCCATCAGGGACTGGTCGATGACGACGCTGCGCAAGAAGCTGATAAAGATCGGCGCGAAGGTCGTCGGCCATGCGCGCCATGTTGCGTTCCAGATGGCGGAGGTCGCCGTTCCCCGGAACCTCTTCGCCGACATCTTGCGCTTGATCGCGGAATTGCGGCCGCCGCCCGTCACGTCCACGGCGTAGCGGGCGGCAAGCGTGACGCGTTCGAATGAGACTGACGGGAGAGGGTGCGGCCCGATGACGGATGAAAGCCTGAGAATTGCAACTACATGACAGTATCAATGGCCCAGGCCAGTCAAATCCGCGCCAGCCCCGACCGCGCGCTTGCCAAAATCACCAAAGCGGCCGACCGTGACCGTCAACACGGTTCGTATCCGGTGAATGCCGGTTGAAGAGGCATCGAGGGGCTCTTGAGCGCGCTCGATGACAGACACTGCAACAGACGGACCGAAGGAAGGAGGGTCATGTGTCAACGCCGGAGTAAAAATGCATCGGCTGGCCGGAGTAAAAATGCATCACGGCTGACGGCAGGAAGGCCCCCCGCGGGGGGCCTTCATGCGCCCTGGTTTATTCCTCGGATGGACTGTCGGGTC
>Ga0194132_10002718_pt1 | contig 32620 bp, 28 predicted proteins | sample TA2KigOf80mmetaG_FD_148612 | JGI IMG/M metagenome (GOLD analysis project Ga0194132, IMG submission 148612) | Freshwater microbial communities from Lake Tanganyika, Tanzania - TA2015054 Kigoma Offshore 80m | ecosystem: Environmental > Aquatic > Freshwater > Lake | place: Tanzania: Lake... | reverse complement strand
CACATACCCCGCATACACCACCCTCACCACCTCCAGCCCCAACCCGCCATCTCCGCAGCCACCACCCTCACCACCTCCACCTCCTACCACCTCCCCCGCCACCGCCTGCACCAACCCCTGCTGCCCGGACACCTCATCCTCATCCGGAATCGGCGTCGACCACCCGGCCTGCCCGCTCACCTTCTCCATCACGTACTCGCCACCAAACGCGCCATCCCGCACCGCGTACGCGCGCAGCGCATCCACCGGCGACAACGCGCACTCGAACCGGAACGTGCTGCCGAGCACGCTGAGATGGCTCTGCATGCCACCGAGGTACGTGTCCGCGCCGTACGCGACACCGCGCGAGCCGTCGTCGAAGTGCAGCACGCAGCTGCCCCAGTTCTCGACGTGTTCCCAGCCGCTCACGACATCGCACTGCGCGCGGGTCGCGCGCACGGCGGCGGTGGTGTCGGCGACCTCGGCGGTCACGGCGATGCAGCGCGTGGGCTGGCCGCGCAGGCGCAGGCCTTCGTGGCGCTTCCACCACAGCATGGCGCCGATGGGATGCGCGCCCAGGCGCAGCAGCGCCCCGCCGCCGGTCGCGCGCCAGTCCTTGGCGTACGGCGAATGCGACCCCGAGTGGCTCTCCCAGCCGCGCATCTCCAGCACGACCCCACTCGACGCGGCGGCGAGTTGCATGGCGCGGCGGATGGCGGGCGCGTGCAGCCAGTTCTCGCCGTAGAAGAGCCGGCGACCGGCGCGCGCGGCGGCGGCGACCATCGCCTCGGCGTCGGCGACGGCGGCGGCGAGCATCTGCGCGCGCGGCACGGCGGCGACGGCGGCGGCGCTGGCATCGGCGGGCAGGCCCTGGCCCCAGTACGCGGTCAGCGGCTTGGTGCACAGCACGTGCTTGCCGGCGGCGAACGCGCGTTCGGCGAGTTCGCGGTGCGCGCGGTTGGGCACGCACAGGTCCACGAGGTCGACGGAAGGATCGGCGAGCGCTTCGTCGATGGTGCACGCGCCGTGCAGGCCGTGCTGCTGCGCAAACGCCGCGGCCTTCGCGCGATCGCGCGCGGCGACGACGACGGCCACCTGCGCGCCGTGCACACGCTTCCAACAGCGGGCGCGCGTGCGCGCGAGAAAGCCGGTGCCGAACAGGACGACCTTGAGGGAGCGTTGCATCACGGGGCGAGGGGCCGCGGCCGCGCGCGGCGCTAGCACGGTAGCCGAAGGGACCGACGGCGCTACGGGCGAGGCGGCGGCAGGGCGAAGTAGCGAACGGGCGTGACGCCCGCCCGGCGACGGCGGCGACGCCAGGCGGCGGCGCCACCGGCGGCGAGATGCACGCCGAAGCGCGCGTGCCGCCAGCCCGCGCGCGAGGTATCACACCTCCGCGCCGCGCCTGCCCCGCGCCCGCCCGCATCCGCCTGATGTCCGCTGCCCTGCACCGCCCCGAGCCCGTCCTGCGCCACCGCGCGCAACCCGTCGACGAGACCACCCCGCCCGCACAAGCCGCGGCGTGGCTGCGCGACGGGCGTTCGCTGCTCGTCGCCGATCGCTTCGGCACCGGGCTCGGCATCCTCGCCGCACTGCGCCTGCTGCTCGACGATCCGGGCGAAGACGGCGGCTACGTCAAGAAGCGCGCCTTCCGCGAAGCGTTTGCCGCCGCGTCGCAGCGCCTGCTCGTGCCCGTCGTCGGCCGCAAGGTTGCGCTGCCCGACGCGCCGCGCCCGGGTTTCCTCGCCGAGCTGTACCCCGACCACGCCGACTTCGCGCTGCCCGTCGAGGACGCGCGCGTGCTGAGCAGCGCGTGGGACTGGTACGACAAGGGCGTGCACTTCCCCGTGCTCGGCTACCGCGTGCACCCGTTCTACGGCGCGTACATCCCGGCGCGCATGGAACACCTGGAGCTGTTCGGCACGTGGCTCGCCAAGTACCAGGGCGCCCGCCGCCGCGCGATCGACGTCGGCACCGGCAGTGGCGTGCTGGCGCTGCAGATGGCGAAGGCGGGCTTCCAGCACGTGCTCGCGACCGACATCAACCCCAACGCGATCGAGAGCGTCGCGCGGCAGCTGCGGCGCCTGCCCCAGCCGCCGCCGATCGAACTGCAGCACGCCGACCTGCTCGGCGCGGACCGCGGCCCCATCGACCTCATCGTGTCCAACCCGCCGTGGATGAAGGGCGAAGTCGGCCGCACGCTCGACCTGGCGATGTACTTCCAGGACGGCTTCTTCGAGCGCTTCTACGCGCAGTGCCTGCAGCGGCTCGCGCCCGGCGGCCGCGTGGTGTTCGTGTTCTCCAACATCATCGAGCTGTCGCAGCCCGACGTGCCGCATCCGATCACGACCGAGCTGGAGCGCGGGCGCTTCCGGCTGGTGGAGAAGATGACGCGGCGCGTGAAGCCGCTGCGGCGACGGACGCGCGAGAAGGTCGAGATCTGGGAGTTGGCGGCGGTGTGACCATGGCAGCGTGAGGACGGCGGCGGCACGCCACGTCGACGCCGTGCGCCGCGCGCGAGCCGCCACCCACCCAGCCCCGCTCACCAGCCCATCGCCGCCCGCACCTGCGCCAAGAACTTCGGCGCCTCGTCCATCAGATACATCGCCAGGAACACCACCAGCACCGCGGTCGCGAGCCCCATCAGCGCGAGCCACACGGCCGCCTTCCAGCCGGTCGGCCGATCGGCGCCGAGATACGCCTTGCTGGTCTGCAGCTTGAAGAAGCCGACGTACGCGAGCGGCAGCATGCAGCCGGCGATGATGCTGGTCGGCACGTTGAGCCACAGCTTGAGCTGCGACCAGAACAGGCTGCCGAGCACGCCGGGAGTCGGCAGCAGCGTGGCGACGCGGTAGCCGACGGAGCCGGCGCGCAGGCCGAACATCTCGGCGCACGCGAGTCCCGAGCACACCATGTGCATGGTGATCGTCGTCAGCAGCATGCCGAGCAGGCCGAGGTCGAACAGCACGCGGCCCCACACCGGGCCGAGCAGGCCGCCGAGCGTCGCGGCGGCGTCGAGCGGACCGCAGTCCTTGCCGGTGAAGCCCTGGTGCATCGTGCCGGCGGCGACGACGACCATCAGCGTCGTGGCGACGACGTACGGGATCACCATGCCGAACGCGATGTCGGCGCGCGCGAGTTCGCGGTGTTCGCGACCCCAGCCGCGCGCGAGCAGCGAGTACGGGTAGAGGAACGTCATGTTGACGCCGACTGCCGTGGCGAGGCCGGCGATCAGGATCGGCAGCGCCGCGATGGGCTCGCCGTTCGGAACGGCGCGGTCGGCCGGGAGGCTCGGCACGAAGCCCGCGGCGACGGCGGCGGGGTCGGCGACGCCAAGGCGCACGGCGACGACGGCGAACAACAGCACGATCGCCCACACCATCCAGCGCATGACGCGGTCGAACGCGCGCTGCATCGCGCCGGCGGCGCCGAAGCTGAACGCCGTCGGCACCGCCCACGCGAGCACCACCAGGCCCATGCCGAAGCGCGGCAGTTCGACGCCGGCGACGGCGCCGAGGTCGACGAGCACGGCCGATGCGAGCGAGTACTGCGCGAAGTGCCAGACGCACGAAGCCAGCACGGTGCCGATCGCCCAGCCCCACGCCGTGACCGGCCCCGCGTACGTGCGCATCGCATCGAACGGCCGCATGCCGGTCGACAGCGTCTGGTGCGCGATCGCGGCAAAGACCACGCCGCCGAGCACCATCGCCAGCGGCGCGACCCACAGCAGCTGGTAGCCGAAGGCCGCGCCCGACAGCAGGCAGGCCGACGCGGTGCCGCCGCCGAGCGTCAAAGCGCTCTGCAGGTAGCCAGGACCGCCGCGGCGCAGGTACCGCAGCTGGCGCGCGGCCCACGGCAGTTGCGCGGTCTCGGCCAGCCACGCGCGGTCGGCGGCGAGGCGCGCTTCGTCGACCGGGCGCACCATCGGCAGGCTGCGCGCGTCGGGACGGTGCGGAGCGGACGTCATGCGAGACGAGCAGTGTAGTCGCGCGCCCCCACCGTATCCTCCGCGCGATGGCGACCCTCTCGTCCCACGCGCACGCGCGCGTCGGCCTGCTCGGCAACCCGTCCGACCTCTACGGCGGCAAGGGCCTGGGCTTCGCGGTCGCCGAGCTGCGCGCGACGGTGACGTTGGCGGACGCGCCGGCGATCGCGCTGCCCAACGAACTGCTGGCCGCCGGCTGGACGCAGTGGCGACGCACGCTGGCGCAGCACGGCATCGACGCAGCGGCGCGGCCGTTCGTCGCGTCGTGCGCGAGCGACATCCCGTTCCAGGCGGGGCTGTCGGGATCGAGCGCCCTGCTGGTCGCCGCACTGCGCGCGTGGTCGCGCTGGCACGGACTGCCGCTGACGCCATCCCGGATCGCCGAACTCGCCTGGCGCGCCGAGAACGAGACGCTCGGCATCCGCGCGGGCGCGCTCGACCGGCTCGTGCAGGCGCACGGCGGGTTGTTGGCGATGGACTTCGCGCAGCCGTTCGCCGAGGGCGCGGTGCAGCGGCTCGATCCTGCGCTGCTGCCGCCGCTGCTGCTGGCGTGGCACGGCGTGCCGAGCCAGAGCTCGGGCGACGTGCACGCGCCGGTGTGGGCGCGCTTCCAGGCCGGCGATCGCGCCGTGCGCGCGACGATGCACGACCTCGCGCACAACGCCGAACGCGGCCGCGAGGCGCTGCTGGCCGGCGACCGCGCGGGCTTCCTGGCGTGCGTCGACCGCAACCTCGACCTGCGCGCGCAGGTGTTCACCATCGCGCCTGCCGACCGCGAGCTCGCGCAGCTCGGCCGCGGGCTCGGCGCGGCGGCGAAGCTGCCCGGTTCGGGCGGAGCCGTGCTGTTCGCCTGCCGCGACGAGGCGCAGCGCGACGCCGTCGAGGCCGCGTGCAGGAAGCACCACCACTCGACGCTGCGGCCGACGGTCGCGCCGCCGACGCCGCGGCTGTGCGCGGTGTTCCTCGCCGCCGGCTTCGCGACGCGGCTCTACCCGCTGACGCTGCACCGGGCGAAGCCGCTGCTCGAGGTCGGCGGCCAACCGCTGCTGACGCGCATCCTGCGGCAGGTCGAAGCGGCCGGCGGCGTCGAGCGCGGCGTCGTGGTCAGCAACGGCCGCTTCCACGCGGACTTCGCCGCGTGGGCGCAGCGCTGCGGCGCGCGCCTGCCGCTGCAGGTCGTCGACGACGGCGCCACCAGCAACGAGACGCGGCTCGGCGCCGTGCGCGACCTCGCGCTCGCCCTCGGCAAGCAGCCGGCGACCGACGCGCCCGACGGCTACCTCGTGCTCGCGTGCGACAACCTCTTCGAGTTCGACCTCGGCCGGCTCGTCGCACGCTTTGGCGCGACCGGCGACGGCCAGCTGGTCGTGCGCGAGGTGCCGCAGCCCGTGCCGCCGGGCAAGTACAGCGAAGTGCAGCTCGATGGCGACAAGGTCGCGCGCTTCCGCGAGAAGCCGCCGGACCCGCAGGGCAACCTGTCGGCGATCGCCGTGTACCTGCTGCCGCGCGCGCTGCCCGAACTCGTGCGCGCCTACCTGGACGGCGGCGGCAACCCCGACGCGCCGGGCCACCTGCTCGCCTGGCTGTCGACGCGCATGCGGCTCGCCGCCACGCGGCTCGACGGCCGCTGGCTCGACATCGGCAGCGCCGACGACCTCGCAGCGGCCAACCGGCTGGACCTGCCGCCGGTGTGAGGGGGGACGCGGTCGGGTGGACCGAAGGGCGAACGCCACGATGCGGCGGGCGCGGCGCGCCCCTCGCACGACCGCAGGGACCCGCCAGTTGCCGCCGCCGAGGGAGGACCGGGGGGGTTACTCCCGGGCGAAGTCGACTATGACATCGTGTCGCCACGTACGCGGCGGCGGCGGCGCGCCGCCCCGCCCTCTCGAAGTCCCGCGATGCCCACACCCTTCGCCCTGCGTTCCGCGCTGGCCCTCTGCTTCGCCAGCGCCCTCTTCGCCCAGTCGCCGTGCGGCAGCCAGCTGCAGACGCTCGACGTGCCGTCGGGCCTCGACGGCGCGCTGCACGACAGCGTCCTCTGGGACCGCGACGGCAGCGGCCCGCTGCCGGCCGAACTCGTGATCGGCGGCGCCTTCCGGCGCGTCGGCGGCGTCGTCGCCAACAGCGTCGCGCGCCTCGATGCCGCGCTCGGCTGGCAGCCACTCGGCGCCGGCTGCGACGGCGCCGTGTTCAGCCTCGCGATCGACGGCGCCAACCGCCTCGTGGTCGGCGGCAGCTTCACGACGGCCGGCGGCGTGACCGCGCCGCGCATCGCGCGCTTCGACGGCGCCCAGTGGACCGCGCTGGCGTCGCCGCCGCCGGCGCTGGTCGGCCAGGTCACCGCGCTGGCTCCGCTCGGCGCCAGCGAACTCAGCTACGTCGAGAGCGCGGGGCTCGGCTACTTCGACGGCACGTCGGCGTTCGGCGTCGCCCTGGGCCCGGCCAGCGGCAGCTTCGGCGGCAGCGCCACCGACGTCGCGCGCCTGCCCAACGGCGACCTGCTGATCGCCGGCTCGTTCTCGTCGGTCGCCGGCCAACCGGCCAACAACGTCGCCATCTACGAGTGGGCGACCGGCGTGGTGCGCACGCTGCAAGGCGGCGCCAACAACCTCGTTCGCGACGTCGAGCCGCTGCCGAACGGCGAGTTCTTCGCGTTCGGCACCTTCACCACGGTCGGCGGCGGCGTCGCTGCGGGTGGCGTCGCGCGCTGGACGGCGGCCGGCTGGCAGCCGTACCCGTCGCCGATGCTATTGGTCGGCATCAGCGGCGGTGGCGTCAACGCCGCGGGCGAACCGATCGCCTTCGGCACGCTCGGCAGCGCGCAGTATGTCGCGGGCGCGTGGCAGACGATCTTCGCCAACGCCGTCTTCACGACCCACGCCCAGTTGCAGCCCAATGGCGCGCTGCTGTTCGGCACCAGCACCAACGCCACCACGGTCGTGCCGCCATTCGGCTACTTCGCGCAGGGCGGGACGGCGCGCCCCGTCGCCGACGGCGTCGTCGGCTCCGTGCTGGCTGCGGCGGAAACTCGCGACGGCAGCATCGTGGCCTACGTGTTCACCAGCGCTGCCAGCACGACGCCAGCGCTGAGCAACTTGCCAGCGCCGGGCGGCTTCGTGCGCTACGGCGCCGCGGGCTGGACGGTCGAACCGACCGGCGCACGCCCGCAGAACGCGATCGGAGCGCCGGCGCAAGTCAACGCCATCCTGCCGCAAGACGACGGCAGCTACATCGTCGCCGGCACCTTCACGTCGATCGGCGGCGTCGCCGCGATCGGCGTCGCGCGCTTCGACGGCACGAGCTGGCAACCGGTCGGCGGCCTCGGCGGGGCCGTGAACCGCGCCGTGCAACTGCCCAACGGGGATCTCGTCGTGCTGATGGTGGATCAGTCCATCCGCCGTTTCGATGGCGCCCAGTGGCTGACGGTCGCGACGGCCGCGGCGGGCGAAGGCAACATCGCGCTCGCTGCGTGCCGCGACGGCGCGTTCGTCGTGCTGCGGCGCACGAGCGGGAGCCCTGGATTGACGACTTTGCTCGACCGCTGGGTCGGCGCGACGCGCACTTCGACCGCCGTGCCGGGCGCGCCGACGCCGCAGGAAGTCGTCGAACTGCGCGACGGCAGCATCGCGCTCACGACGTCGAATAGCGGCGTGCTGCGCTACGACGGCGCCACGTTCCAGACGCTCGGCGCCCTGGCCACCCCGAACGCCATCGGCGTCGCCGCGTTGCCTGATGGCGGCCTCGTCGCCAACATCGCGTCCGGCGCCGCGCCGCAGGTGCGCACGACGCTGCGCTGGGACGGGACCGCCTGGACGCCGCTGCACGCGAGCGGGTTCGTGAAGCCGATCGCGCTGCGCAACGGCGACGTGCTGATCGTCGGCACTGCGGTCCTCGACGCGACGCGGGTCGCCGCCGCGGCGCGCTTCGCGACCGGCTGCCCGAGCGCCGCGAACGCCGTCGCGCCCGGCTGCGCGTCGCCCGCTGGCGACCTCGCGAGCGATGCGCCGTGGCTCGGCCAGACGCTGCGCCTGCAGGCGAGCGGCCTGCCGAACGCCGCGTTCGCGATCACGGTCGGCAGCACGCAAGCCGCCAACCTGCCGCTCGCCAGCGTGTTCGCGACCGCGCTGCCGGGCTGCGCGCTGCTCGTGCAGCCGGACGTCACCACCGTGCAGCTCGCCGTCAATGGCGAAGCGCAGCTCGCGTTCGTCATCCCCAACGTGCCCGCGCTCGCCGGGGCCGCCTTCCGCCAGCAGGTCGTCAGCTTCGCGCTCGATCCGTCGCTCGCCGTCGGCGCCACCAACGCGCTCGACCTCGTCGTCGGCAGCTACTGAACAACCGCGAGCCCGTCCGCCGGCGGCGCGCTGCGGCTCAGCCGCCGCCGACCGGCACGTACGGCAGCGTCGGCGGGCGGGCCACGCCGTCGTCGCCGAGCAGGTCGACGAACGCGAAGCCGAGCAGGAAGTCGGCGAACTCGGCGACGTTGAAGCCGAGCCGCGCGCCGACGAACACCGGCACCACGCCGACCTCGACGCCGAACAGGTCGGCGATGCGGCGCTGCGGCGACAGCACGAACGGGTAGCGGTCGTCGAGGTCGAACACGTCGCTGACGCCGAGGTACGCGCGCACGTCCTGAAACGTCTGCGGGTCGGCGGGATGGTTGCCGAGCGAGCTGGTGGCGAGGAACTGGCCGAGCGGCGCGCGCCACAGCAACGGCCCGAGCGTCGTGAACGGCACGCCCATGCCCTGCCGCGTCAGCGTCTCGCCGGGCGTCTGCCAGAACGTGTCCTTGCCCCAACCGCCGTCGGCGATCCACGCGCCGAGCGCCGCGTCGAGCGGACCGGCCTTGGCTTCGAGCGCGCCGCCGAGCGCGCCGTCGTGCCAGCGGTAGAGGAAGCTGTCGTCGAAGTCGACGGCGCGCGCGCGCCAGTACGCGCAGCCCGGCGCCGTGGCGGCGACGGCGAGCGGCAGGAGGCAAGCAAGGCGGCGGACGGCGCGGCGCATCGGCGCACGCTAGCGCGGCGGCGCGGGTGCGGCCACGCAGGCGCGCGGCGACCGGCCCGCCCGACAACATCGCCGCGGCATCGCCCCGCCGTCGCCCGCGAACCGCCGCCTTCTGAGGTCGGCACGGCCGCGCGCACGGCGACGGCCGGCGCGTCCGCCGACTCCGCCGCCCCGGTGAAATCCCGCGCCATCCCCCGGGTTGCGTCCGGGCGGACGGCGGCGGCGAACGACCGCCCGCCGGGCGCGCCCCGGCGCTGGCCAAAATGCAAGGTCGCCCGCCGCGCCGCCGTCGCTAGACTCTTCGCCCCTCAAACTCCCGCCCGACCCGGGCCGACGCCCGGCACGTTGACCATGGACATCGTCGTCTGCATCAAGCGAGTTCCCGCCACGGACACGGCGATCAAGATCGCCGCCGATGGCAAGTCGATCGAGACCGCCGGCGTCACCTTCGAACTCAATGCGTACGACGAATTCGCGCTCGAGCAGGCGCTGCGCATCAAGGAACAGCTGAACGCCGGCTCGGTGACGGTGGTGACGGTCGGCCCGAAGGACTGCAAGAAGCAGCTCGACGACGCGCTCGCGCGCGGCGCCGACAAGGCCGTGCTGCTGAGCACGACGGACTGGATGTACGACGGCATGCAGGTCGCCAGCGCGCTCGCTGCGTGGATCAAGACCGTGCCGTGCCACCTCGTGCTGTGCGGCCGCCAGGCCGTCGACTCGGACAACAACCAGCTACCGGCCAACCTCGCCGGACGCCTGGGCTTCGCGTGCGTGACCGAGGTCGGCAAACTGACGCTGGCCGACGGCGCGTTCACCGCCGAGCGCGACATCGAGGGCGCGCGCGAGGTCGTCGCGTGCAAGACGCCCGCGGTGATCAGCTGCCAGAAGGGCCTCAACGAGCCGCGCTACGCCAACCTCAAGGGCATCATGGCGGCGAAGAAGAAGCCGTTCGTCGAGCAGCCCGCCCAGCTCGGCGCGCGCGGCATGGAGATCGTCGCGCTGTCGCTGCCCGCGCCGCGCGCCGCCGGCAAGATCGTCGGCAACGGCGCCGGCGCGGTGCCAGCGCTGATCGCCGCCCTGCGCGAGACCAAGGCCCTCTGACCCGAGACCACGGAGCACCCCCATGAGCAACATCCTCGTGATTGCCGAGGTCCGCGGCGGCGCCGCCAAGCGCCCGTCGCTCGAGACCGTCACCGCGGCCCTGCAGCTCGCCACCGCGACCGGCGGCAAGGTCATCGTGGTCGCCTGCGGCAGCGGGCTCGACGGCGCCTGCGCCGAGCTGCGCAAGACCGGCGCGCACAAGGTCGTCGCCGTCGACGGCCCGGCGTTCGCCAACTATTCGGGCGACGGCTTCGCCAAGGCCGTCGTCGAGCAGTGCGCGGCAAACGGCGCCACGGCCGTGCTGATGGCGCACACCGCGATGGGCAAGGACCTGCTGCCGCGCGTCGCAGCGCTGCTCGACGCAGCCGTGATCACGGACGTCGTCGGGCTGGGGCACGAAGGCGGCGCCTTCACGGCGAAGAAGCCGGTGTTTGCCGGCAAGGCGACGATGACCGCGCGCGCGGCGAAGGCGCCGTTCTGCGCGACGGTGCGCCCGGGCGCGTTCGCGCCGGCGTGCAGCACGAGCGACGCCGAGGTCAGCAAGGCCGCAACCCCGGCCGGCGACCTGCTGGCCGTGGTCAAGGAGATCGTCGCGTCCGCCGGCGGCAAGGTGCCGCTGCAGGAGGCCAAGGTCATCGTGTCGGGCGGCCGCGGCCTCAAGGAGCCGCAGCACTTCAAGCTGATCGAGGACCTCGCCGCCGCCTTCGGCCCCGGCGTCGCCGCGGTCGGCGCGTCGCGCGCGGTGGTCGACGCCGGCTGGCGTCCGCACGCCGAGCAGGTTGGCCAGACCGGCAAGGTCGTCAGCCCGCCGCTCTACATCGCCGTCGGCATCAGCGGCGCAATCCAGCACCTTGCCGGCATGCGCACCGCGCGCACGATCGTCGCGATCAACAAGGACGCCGACGCGCCGATCTTCAAGGTCGCCGACTTCGGCATCGTCGGCGACGCCTTCGAGGTCGTCCCGGCGCTCACGGCCGCGATTGCGGACGTGATGAAGGGTAAGTGACCCGCACGCACAGGCAGACCGCATGACCCTCAAGGCTGGCATCGTCGGGCTGCCCAACGTCGGCAAGTCCACGCTCTTCAACGCCGTCACCCGCACGCGCAAAGCGCAGGCGGCGAACTACCCCTTCTGCACGATCGACCCCAACGTCGGCGTCGTGACGGTGCCGGACGAGCGCCTGCAGGTCCTGCAGAAGATCGCCAAGACCAACGTCGTGATCCCGGCGGCGATCGAATTCGTCGACATCGCCGGCCTGGTCAAGGGCGCTTCGTCGGGAGAGGGCCTCGGCAACAAGTTCCTCAGCCATATCCGCGAGGTGAACGCGATCGTCCAGGTCGTGCGTTGCTTCGAGGACCCGGAAATCCACCACGTCGCCGGCGGCGTCGACCCGGTGCGCGACATCGAGGTCATCACGACCGAATTGGTGCTCGCCGACCTCGAGGCCGTCGAGAAGCGCATCGACCGGCAGCAGAAGCAGGCCAAGCGCGGCGACAAGGAGGCGATCGCCGAGATGCCGGTGTTGCAGAAGGTGCTGCCGGCGCTCAACGCCGGCAAGCCGGCGCTGCTCGTCGAACTCAACGACGAGGAGAAGGCGATCGCGAAGAACTTCCAGCTGCTGACCGACAAGCCGACGATCTTCGCCTGCAACGTGAAGGACGATCAGCTCGCGACGGCGGACCAGAACCCGTACGTGCAGAAGGTGCGCGAGTACGCCAAGAGCCACCTCGCCTGCGAGGCGATCGTGATCTCGGCGCAGATCGAGAGCGACCTCGTCGACCTCGAGCCCGACGACGCCAAGGCCTTCCTCGCCGACCTCGGCGTCAAGGAGTCCGGCGTCGGCGCGCTGATCCGCGCGACCTACCACCTGCTCGGCCTGCGCACGTACTTCACCGCCGGCGAGAAGGAGGTGCGCGCCTGGACGATCCGCGCCGGCGACACCGCGCCTAAGGCGGCGGGCGTGATCCACACCGACTTCGAGCGCGGCTTCATCAAGGCCGAGACGGTCGCCTACAAGGATCTCGTCGCCTGCGGCAGCGTCGCGGTGGCGCGCGAGAAGGGCCTCTATCGCATCGAAGGCAAGGAGTACGTCGTCGCGGACGGCGACGTGCTGCTGTTCAAGTTCAACGTCTGACGCGGGCGTCGGTCGCAAACTGCCACACTGCGTCGCGGTCAGCCAGCCTTCGCATCGTCACCGGCGACTGCCCGCGACCCGAAGTGGTCGGCGCGGCGAAGAAGCGGGCGCAAAGGCCGGGATCCGCGGCGCCGTCCGCGATGCACGCTAGTTCGCGCGCTGTATCGCCTCGATCTTGGCGAGCACTTCCTCGGGGTCGGGCCAGCCGCCGCCAAGCGCCTTCTTCAGCATGCTGCCGCCTCGGCTGGCGATCAGCGTGTCATCGGCAAGAACGTCGAACTGGCCGAGGCTGCCGCGCTCGCGCACGACCTGGATGCCGAGGGCGTCCTCGATGTGCGCGGCGAGACCCGCCGCGCGCGACCCAAATCCTCAGGAGACGCAGTGCTTGATGGTGACCTTCATCGGTGCGTCTACGGGACGCCGGTGGCGGCCGCGCAAGCGGCGCGGCGGCGGTCGCGCACGGTGCGCACGATCAGTGCGATGCCGCCGACGAATCCGGCGAAGTAGCTGACCGCATGGCCGACGGCGGCGACGGCGAGGCGTCCGTGGCGGTCGCGCGGCACGCGCTCGAACAGTGGATCCGGCAGGTAGAACGTCTCGCCCGTCGCCAGCGCCGCGAACAACATCGCCGCGACGGCAGCGACGCCCATGACGACCAGCAGGCGCAGGATCGCCGCTCGCAGTTCGACGGCGGTGACGCGCGGCGCGCGTCCCAGCCGTGCCGCTGCCGCGAGCGGCACGCCGAGCAATACGCCGACCCACCACGTCGCCAGCACGCCCCAGGCGAGCGCCAGCAAGATCGGGTCGTCGGTGCCGATCCACGGATGCGCGACGGTGAAGTACTCGACGCTCAGGTGCGCGGTGACGAGGTCGTGCAGGACGCCGTAGAGCACGGCGCCGCCGACGCACGTGCCGACGATGCGCAGCGCCTCGCGCAGTTCGCCGTTCATGTGGGCACGCCGTCGGGTCGGGTGGGCTGGCGAAACAGTCCCACCGTTGGCGCGCGCGCGCCGGTAGCGCAGCGCAGGCCCCGGCGTCGACGCATAGCCTTCACGGCGTCGCCGCCTGCAGGCGCGCCGCCGTGGCGGCCTGCTGCTCCCACTGCCCGTACAGTTGGCCCTTCGAGGCCAGGTGCAGCAACCTCTGCCGCGTGGTCGCGTCGATCGCGCCCGGCGCCGCGCGCCGATAGGGCGTGCCCGGCAACGGCAGGAAGGTGTGGCCGTGCGCCTTGGCGCCGCGCGCGACGAGGCGATCCATCAGGGCAAGCGTAGCCGCGACATCGTCGGCGGTCTCGTGTGGCAAACCAAACAGGAAGTCGACGTGCGGCACGAAGCCGTGTTCGACGCACTTGGCGGCCGCGCGCTCGACCTCGGCGGCGTCGTGGCCGCGCTTGCTGTGCGCGAGCACGCGGTCGCTGCCCGACTGGCCGCCGACGATCAGCGAGCGGTTGCTGACCCAGCGCTTGAGCAGGCGCAGGCTCGCGTCGCTGACGTGCTCGGGCCGCACCTCGCTCGGAAACGTGCCGAACCACAGCTTGCGCGCGGGCCCGATGTCCTCGCGCACGCCGGCGAGCAGCGCTTCGACGGCGGCGAGGTCCGGCTCGGGTCCGTGCGCGCCGTAGCTCAGCGATGTCGGCGTCAGGAAGCGGAAGTCGCGGAAGCCGCGGCCAACGAGCCAGCGCGCCCATTGCCGCACGTTGTCGACGCTGCGGTGGCGAAAGTTGGCGCCGGCGAAGTACGGCGTCTGGCAGAAGCGGCAGGCGTACACGCAGCCGCGCGTGATCTCGATCGGGCCGTAGCGTCCGTGGCCTGGCCCAAATGGCGGGAAGTCGTCGAGCGCGATGCGGTCGGCGCGGGCGTTCTTGCGCAGCGCGCCGTCGCGCAGCGACGCGACGCCCGGCAGGTCGCGCGGTTCGCCGCCGTGCTGCAGGCAATCGACGAGGTCGCGCACCAGCCGTTCGCCTTCGCCGACGGCGACGAGGTCGAAGCCGGCGCGCAGCGTCGCTGCCGGCTCGGCGCTGGCGTGCACGCCGCCGCAGACGTGCAGCGCGCGCGGGTCGTCGATCTGCGCCTTGACGGCACGCAGTTCGTCGAACATCTGCGCGGCGTCTGGCGAGTAGAACGACCAGCCGACGAGCACGCGGCCGCCGGCGCGCGCCAAGGCTTCGCGCACCGCGGCGACGACGGCGTCGACGCCGTTGGCGAACACGACCGGCACGCCGGCCGTGCGCGGGTCGGTCTCGAGCGCGCCGGTCAGCACGTGGAACGCGAACTTGCCGGTGCGGCGGTAGGCCCAGACGACGGTCAGCACGGCAGCCAGCCCTCCTCGGTGACGATCGCGTCGAGGCGGCGGTCGTGCGCGTCCATCGGCACGGCGGCGACGAGTTGGCAGGCAAACGCGACGCCGACGACGAACGGCCGTTGCCCCGCGCCGCGCGCCGCCGCCCCGTCGCGCGCGGCGAGCATGCGGTCGTAGTAGCCCCTGCCCCAGCCGAGCCGCCCGCCGCGCCGGTCGCAGGCGAGCAACGGCGCCAACACGACGTCGGGCGCGCACTCGGGCGCGTCGGCGGCCGGACCGAGCGCGCCAAAGCCGGCAGGCACGAGGTCGCGGTCGGAATGCCACGCGCGGAAGGTCATCACCTCGCCGTCGACGACCGGCAGGCACAGCCGCGCGCCGGCAGCGGCCAGCAGCCGCGCGAGCGGCCGCGAATCGGCCTCGCTGCGGATCGGCCAATACGCCGCCACGATGGCGCCGGATCGAGCGCGCGGCGCCAGCACGGCCGCACCGTGCTCGGCGAGGCGAGTCGAACGCGCCGCCCGCGCCGAGGTGTCGATGGCATCGCGCGTTGCGCGCAGGGCCGCCCGCAGTTCCGGCTTGCCGGTCATCGCCGTGATCGTACGCCGCCAGCGCTGGCGCGCGCGCAGCCCCTTCCAAAGGCTGCGCGCACAGCGGAGACTCTCCGCCTCAAGACACCCCTACCGCAGGAGACTCGCCCGTGTTTGCCCAGCGCATGCGCCAGAAGGAGTCGGAGTTCTACTTCGTCAGCTATCCCGCCGAGGATCTGCTGCGCAAGGTGCGGTTCGTCACGCGCTTCTACGGCGAACGCGGCCAGGTGATCGGTGGCGATGCGCTCAGCGAGCAGAAAGGAAAGACCAGCGAGCCCGACGAGGTCGAGCGCTACGTGCAGGCGATCGAGAAGAACAGCAAGTCGTTCCAGCGCGAGCTGAACCGACGCAAGATTCGCCAGATCAAAGACTTCTACCGCAACGAGTCGCGCCAGCCGGTGATCCCCGGCGCGGTGCTGCTGTTCACCCCGGAGAAGCTCGAGTTCCAGCCGCTGAAGGGCATGGAGCGCGCCGGCAACCTGATCGAGCCGCGCAGCGACTTCCTGATCATCGACGGCCAGCACCGCCTCGCCGGCCTGCACTTCTACCTGCAGGAGAAGGATGCCGACCGCCGCATCGACGTGCCGGTCGTGATCTTCGACGGCAAGACGAGCGACTTCGCGACGGAGATGTTCGTCGTGATCAACAGCACGCACACGCGCATCAACCGCTCGCACCTGATCGACCTCTACGAGCGCATCGAGTGGGGCACCGACCCGGAGAAGAAGTACGCCGCGTCGCTCGTGCGCGCCTGCTACGAGGAGGGCGACAGCCCGCTGCAGTACCACATCAACATGCTCGGCGGCCGCAGCCACCAGGAGATGTGGATCAATCAGGCGCAGATCTTCGGCGAGGTCCTGCGCCTGATCGGCCGCAAGGACGCGCAGCACCGCTTCAAGGACGGCCGCGGCTGGAGCAAGGACCGCGGCTATGGCCTGATCCGCGACGTGCTCAAGGCGCTGCGCACGACGTTCGCCACGGCGTGGGGCGACAACAAGAACTTCATGGTCACGCGCGACGTGGCCATCGAGGCGATGCTGCGCCTGTGCGGCGACGTCGCCGCGCGCATCGACGCCGCGGTCATGCCGGGCGCCGACCTCGTCAAGCTGTTGGAGGCGCGCTTCAAGGCGATCGCCGAGATGACGCACGAGTTCCGGCGCGAAGGCTTCTACGAGCGCTTCCCGGCGCGCGGCCAGATGGAGCGCATCGACATCATCCGCAAGCGCATGGCGCGGCAGGCGAAGTTCGAGTGAGCGGGGCGCGCAGCGCCGTCCAACGCATGCCGTTGCTGGCCTGGGTTATGTTGGCGTTTGCTTCGCGACGAGAACGGCAACCCAGCTTTCGTAGTCCGCCAGACTGACGTCGTGGCCGCCGATGCGCTTCGTCATCCAGGCTCTGCAGCGGCCCTCAGCCCGCCGCAATTTGAAGCGCATTTTTCGACGGCCTTTCTGCCGCACCTAGCCTTCGTTGAAGAAAGGATCGCGCAAGGCAGGATTTCTGAGCTTCGCCGCTGCGCCGGCGCCGGTGACCGGGAGGCCGGTCGGGTCGAGCAAGCCGATCTGGACCAGCACGTTCGCCTGGTCCCACATGATGTGCTCGTAGGAAACCTTGTCGCCGTCAAAGCCGACGATCACGACGAAGACCGCCTCCACACTCTTGCCGGTCGGTTTGATGCCCGGGAGCATCCAATCGATCTTGGTCGTGTGCGTGAAGGAAATGATGAGCTCATCGACAAGACGCTCTTTGCTGTAGGTTCGCGAGATCGTCTCGAACTTCACGTCGGGCGGGAAGAACTGGCCGATCAACCGCTTCGCATAGAACGTTCGCACGCTCTCCGGGCCCTGGCCTCCCACCATCGTCGGCACGTTCACGAGGTGTGGATTGGACGTCATCGTCGCCAACGTCTTTTCGAGGTCGCCGGAAAGTTCGGCGTCCATGTGAGCTTTAAAGACGGCGTCGATCTTCTTCTGCAAGTCGGAATCGGCCACGGCTGGACCTCCTGATTGCGTAGTGCTGCATGAGGGCAGGCTGCCAGCCGTCGCGGCGGCAACGCCAAGAACAACCGTTCGTCTCGTGAGGTCGGACATCTTCAGTTCTCCATGTCATCTAGTTTGTGCATCCGTGGTGGCATATCCAACCATACCGTAGCTGGTGACGCGCTGCTGCGCGCTAGCGGCGCGCACCGCCCGCCGCTACCCCTCGCCCGGCGCGTCGCCGGGCTGCACCGCCTGCTGCAAGTGCTCGGCGCGCTGCTGCCAACTGCCGAGCGGGTCGCCGACGCGCGACGGGCACAGCTCCGCGAGCGGGCAGTCCTCGCACTTGGGGCCCTTGGCGAGGCAGACATAGCGGCCGAGCAGCAGCAGCCGGTGGCCGCCGTCGATCCATTGGTCTTGCGGCAGGCGCTGGCATAGGTCCTGTTCGATCTTCTCGGCGGTCTTCGCCGCCGACAGGCCCAGGCGCTGCGCGACGCGGGTTACGTGCGTGTCGACGACGACGCCCGACGCGATGCGGAACGCGGTGCCGAGGACGAGATTGGCGGTCTTGCGCGCCACGCCGGGCAGCGCCATCAGCGCGGCCATGTCCTTGGGCACCGCGCCGTCGTGCTGCTGCGCGATCGCGAGGCTGGCGCCCTGGATGGCCTTGGCCTTGTTGCGGAAGAAGCCGGTGCGGTGCACCACGGCCTCGACGTCCTCGCGCGGCGCGGCGGCGAGCGCTGCGGGTGTGGGGTACTTCTCGAACAGCAGCGGCGTCACCGTGTTGACGGTGCGGTCGGTGCTCTGCGCGCTGAGGATCGTCGCAATGAGCAGCGTCCACGCGTCCTTGTGGTCGAGTTCGCAGCGCGGCGCGGGGATCGCCACGGCGAGGCGCGCGGCGACTTCCTTGGCGGCGGCGGGCGGGCCGCTCGGCAGCTGCGGTTCGGTCTTCTTGCGCGTGGCCACGAGGCGGGAAGGCTAGGGAACGGGACCGCCGCCCTCAATCGCGCGCGCCGAACACGGCGGTGCCGATACGCACCAAGGTCGAACCAGCGGCGACGGCTGGCTCGAGGTCGCCGGACATGCCCAGGCTGAGCACCGGCAGCGGCAGGCCAGTCGCCGCGCGCAGCCGCTCGCGCAGCGCCGCAACGGCGGCGAAGGTCGGCGCCGGATCGCCGACCAGCGGCCCCATCGCCATCAACCCCACCACCGCGAGCGCTGGGCAGCGGGCGCGCACGTGCTCGAGCAGCGCCGGCGCCTGCTCCGGCGGGCAGCCGTGCTTGGTCGGCTCGTCGGTGGCGTGCACCTGCAGCAGCACGTCGAGCGTGCGGCCGGCGCGGACGCACTCGCGCTGCAGCTCGTCGGCGAGCTTGCCGCGGTCGAGGCTGTGCACCAGCGCTAGGCCCGGCACCGCCAGCAGCTCGCGCGCCTTGTTGGTCTGCAGCGAGCCGATCAGGTGCCACTGCAGGCCGGGCAGGTCGGCGAGTTCGGCGGCCTTCTGCGCGAGCTCCTGCACGCGGTTCTCGCCGAAGGCGCGCAGGCCGGCGGCGTAGGCCGCGCGCACGCTGGCGGCGGGATGCGTCTTGCTGACGGCGAGCAGCGCTGCGGCGTCGGCGGCGCGGCCGGCGGCGCGGCAGGCGGCGACGAGGCGCTGGCGCTGCGCGGCGAGGTTGTGGCGGACGTCGTCGGGCGCGGCGCTCATTCGTCGCCCCAGTGCGCCGTCAGCGGACCGGGGAACAGCGTGCGGCCGCGGCGCAGCAGCGCCGGACGGCCTTCGACCGGGAAGCCCGACAGCAGCGCGTCCCACGCTTCGTAGTGGTCGCAGCGCATGACCCAGTCCTTGAGCGCGCTGCCGACGCGCACGTCGCCGGCGTGGCGATCGCCGAGGTGGCGCGCCAGCTTGCGCATGAACGCCGCGACCTCCGCCTGGAACGTGTCGGGCTGGACCTCGTCGGGCCGAAACCCAAAGTCCTTGATCAGCTGCTCACGCAGGCCGGCGGCGACCTGCGACAGCGAAGCGCCGTAGAGCACGTCCTTGACCGCGGCCTGGAGGTTCATCGCGGCTGGATCAGTGGCGGAAGTGCCGCTGGCCGGTCATCACCATAGCCATGCCATGCGCGTCGGCGACGGCGACGACTTCGTCGTCGCGCTTGCTGCCGCCGGGCTGGATGGCCGCGGTCGCGCCGGCCTTGGCGCACACCAGCAGGCCGTCGGTGAACGGGAAGAACGCGTCGCTGGCGACGACGCAGCCCTTGGTCTTCGCGCCGGCCTTGTCGACGGCGATCTTGGCGCTGTCGACGCGGCTCATCTGGCCGGCGCCGACGCCGACGGTGTGCGACGCGCCGTCATCGGCGGTGCGCGCCAGCACGATGGCGTTGGACTTGACGTGCTTGCAGACGAGCCACGCAAAGCGCAGCGTCGCCGACTCGGCGGCGGTCGGCTGGCGCTTGGTGGCGACCGCCTTGCCGGGCTGCTCGCGCGGCACGTCGGCGGTCTGCAGCAGGAAGCCGCCGGAGACCTGGCGCGCGACGAAGCGCTGGCGCGCGGCGAGGTCCGGCAGGCCGCCGAGGTCGAGCACGCGCACGTTGGGGCCCCACTTGGCCTGCTGCAGCGCGGTGAGCGCGGCCGGCTCGACGTGCGGCGCGACGATCACTTCGAGGAACGTGCCGGTGGCGACGATCGCCTTCGCCGTCGCTTCGTCGAACGTGCGGTTGGTGGCCAGGATGCCGCCGAACGCCGACACCGGATCGCTGGCGAGCGCGAGCTCCCAGGCGCGAGCGAGCGAGCCGGCGATGGCAGCGCCGCACGGGTTGTTGTGCTTCACCACGACGCACGCCGTCTGCTCGAACTCGAGCGCCAGCGCCAGCGCGCCGTCGGCGTCGAGGATGTTGTTGTAGCTGAGCTCCTTGCCGCCGAGTTGCTTGCCGTTGGCGAGGCACGGGCCGGCATCGCCCATGCTGTAGAAAGCGGCCTTCTGGTGCGGGTTCTCGCCGTAGCGCAGGTCCTGCAGCTTCTCGCCGGCGAACGCCGTGCGCGGCGCGAAGAACGGCTCGTCGGGCTGCACGCGGCGCTCGGCGTCGAACCACTGCGCGATCGCGGCGTCGTACGAGGCGGTGTGCGCGAAGGCCTTGGCCGCGAGCTTGCGCAGCGTCGCCTCGGGCAGCTTGCCGCTGCCGGCGCGCAGCGCCTGCAGCACGCCGGCGTAGTCCGCCGGATCGACGACGACGGCGACGCTGGCGTGGTTCTTGGCGGCGCTGCGCAGCATCGCCGGCCCGCCGATGTCGATCTGCTCGACGATCTCCTGGCGGCCGATGCCGGGCTTCCGCAGCGTCTCGCGGAAGCGGTAGAGGTTGACGCACAGCACGTCGATCGGGTCGATGCCGTGCTGCCCCATCGCGGCGACGTGCGTCGGCATGTCGCGCCGCGCCAGCAGGCCGCCGTGCACCTTGGGGTGCAGCGTCTTGATGCGGCCGTCCATCATCTCGGGGAAGCCGGTGTAGTCGGCGACCTCCTGGGTCGGGATGCCGGCGTCGGCGAGCGTGCGCGCCGTGCCGCCCGTGGACAGCAACGCGAAGCCCGCATCGAGCAGCCCGCGCGCGAACTCGACGATCCCGGTCTTGTCAGTGACCGACAGCAGTGCGCGTCTCATTTCTTCGCCTGGTCCTTCTTCTGCTTGAGGTAACCCTCGATGAACGGGTCGAGGCGGCCGTCGAGCACGCCGTGCACATCCGACGTCTCGACGTCGGTGCGCAGGTCCTTGCACATCTGGTACGGCTGCAGCACGTAGCTGCGGATCTGGTTGCCCCAGCTGATCGAGCCGCGGTCGCCGTAGAACTTGGCGAGCTCCGCTTCGCGCTTGCTGAGCTCGAGCTGGTACAGCTTCGACTTCAGCATACGCATCGCCGTCTCGCGGTTCTTGTGCTGGCTGCGCTCCGCCTGACAGGCGACGACGAGCCCGGTCGGAATGTGCGTCAGGCGGATCGCCGACTCCGTCTTGTTGACGTGCTGGCCGCCGGCGCCCGACGCGCGGAAGGTGTCGACCTTGAGGTCCTCCTTCTTGATCTCGATGTCGATCGTGTCGTCGAACTCGGGCACGACTTCGACCGACGCGAACGACGTCTGGCGGCGGCCCTGGCCGTCGAACGGCGAAATGCGCACCAGCCGGTGCACGCCCTGCTCGGCCTTGAGCTTGCCGTAGGCGTACGGGCCGCGGATGACGATCGTCGCGTTCTTGATGCCGGCTTCCTCGGCCTTCTGGAAGTCCGACTCCTCGATGACGTAGTCGTTCTTCGTCGCCCACTTCACGTACATGCGCAGCATCATCTCGGCCCAGTCCGAGGCGTCGACGCCGCCAGCGCCGGGCTGCAGGGTGACGATGGCGTTCATGCCGTCGTGCTCGCCGCCGAGCATCAGCTGGAACTCGAGCTGGTCGAGGCGCTCGTTGATCTTGCGGTGCGTCTCGACGAGGTCAGCCTCGACGGCCGAGGGGTCGTCGGCGCCGAGTTCGATCAGCACGCGGCCGTCCTCGATGAGCTTGAGCAGGCTCTCGATCGGCTCGACGACGCTGAAGCAGGCCTTCTTCTTGACGACGACGAGCTGCGCCTTCTCGGCTTCCTCCCAGAAGCCCGGCTGGGCCATCTGGTGTTCGATGTCGGCTAGTTCGCGGTGGCGGCGAACGTAGTCAAAGAGACACCTTGAGCGACTCGACTCGCTGCTCTGCTGCCTTCAGCGCCTGCTCGTGATCGTTCAGACCCATGGGGCGAAGATCGGAGCGGCGGCCTGGGTCGTTTTCCAGGCAGCAGGCGCGCATCCGGCGCGCGTTCGGCTCGCGGTCAGCAGCGGGAGAAGTGGGACCCGCGACGGGCACTGCAGGCAAAGGATCGAAGTCGGCGAATCATGGCCCGTCGCGGGTTCCGAGTGCGGTTCCCGGCGCGTGCGCCGATGGCTGATCCTCGGCGGAAGTCGCCGCGACCTGAGCGACGGAACACACGGATTTCGCGCCGCTTGGGGCGGGCGGGCGCGGGATCGACGGTCGCATCGGCGGTTCGCTGCAGCGACGCGATTTTGCTGGCGACGCGACAACTTCCGCGACGGGACGCGGCGCGGCCCGCGGCGCCGAGCCGGCGCGCTGCGCGACACCACCGTCGGGCACGGGAATTCAGCGTCCGAGCAGGCGCCTCAGGTCGCCGATGTGGCGGCGCCACGCCGCCTGCGCCTGGGCAAAGTCGCCGCGGTTGCGCCGGTCGCGCTCGAACGTCTCGGCCAGCCGCTCGAGCGCCTGCGCGCGGGCATGGGACGGCGTGCGCTCGTCAACGATGGCCACCGCCAGCGGACAACCGGCCGCCAGGAAGCCTGGATGGCCGTTGCGATGGCGGGTTTGCAGTTTGCGCCACTGTGCGTCGACGCGACACCTGGTCGCTCCCTGCGCGCGGCCCCGCGAGACAGGGCGCCAGAGCCGCCTACCTAACGCCGGTCAGGCTTGCGGCGGCGAGGTCTGGCCGGCGAGCTTGCGCACGAGATCCTCGGACGCCTTGTAGCCCTTCAGCTTGTTGTAGAGCGTCTTGGTGTCGATCCCGAGCACGCGGGCCGAGCGCGTCTTGTTGCCGTTGTTGGCGGCGAGCACGCGCAGGATGTGGCGCTTCTCGGTGTCAGCGAGGGTCAGCTTGAGGTTGTCCTGGAGCGTGTTGTCGGCGATCAGCTTCGTCAGGCTGCTGGCCGGGTCGACGAGAACCATGTCGTAGCCCCCGCCCTCCAGTCGGCCGCGCAACTCGTCGGCCGAGGCGCAGACGTGGGCGAGGCAACTCCAGTCCGCAGTGATCTTCGCCAACCCAGCTGCGACCGGATCGTGGGCGGAGAAGAGGAGCAGGCGCTTGCCGAGAGTCATGGGCGAGGAAGGCGCAACACTGGCTGGTCTGCGTGACGCCGCCAGAGCAGCAAGCGGTTTGGGGGCTGGGGGCGGACTACGAAACCGTGTGGGCCTGTCATGGCAGGGCGCAGGGCCACACGCCATCGCACCCACGCGAGTGCGTGCTGGCGGTGATCCCAATAGGCAGGAGACTTTTCCGGGTAACGTCCCAGAGTTGCGATGGGCCGTAATTTTCGGGCAACTGAAACCTGCGGCGATCAGCCGGCCGCCTTGGCGCGGAAGGCCAGGTGCCCGGTCTCGGTCCGCAGCACGACCTTGGTGCGGGCCGAACCGCGCTTGCCAACGACCGCGGCGCCGAACTCGCCGACCTTTTCGGCGACAAGGCCGAAGTCAGCGCCGATCTTGCCAGTCGTCGCGCGGCCGTCGAGGTCGAACTCGCAGTCCTCGGGCACGCCGCACTGCACCGTGCCCTTGCCCGTCGTCAACCTGATTTCGCCACCTGGCTTACGGACGAACGCCTGCATGTCGCCAGCACTGGTGAAGAGATCGATGTCGCCCTCGTGGTCGAAGGCGATGACGTTGCCGTAGCCGGTCTTGCCGCGGATCGCCGCCTTGCAGCGCTCGAACCGTAGGTCGCCGCGGCCGGTGGCTACGACCGACCGGCCGGTGCGGTTGCCGAGGGTGACGTGGCCGTTGCCGGTGATGACGATCTCCAGATTGAGGCCGGCGGGCACGCGGACCCCCAGATCGAAGGCCAGCAGGCCGCTGACCCCGGCCGGCATGGCCGGACCGCGCAACACCAAGGTGCGCGGTCGCGCGGCGTCCTCGACTGGCGTCAGGACGATCGCAACCTTCTCGATCTGCTGGAGTTCCGCCGCCGAGTCGGCCGCGCGGCGAACGCCTCCGGCATAGCTCACAACCGCTGGCGCCGATGCGTCGAACGGGCTGTCGACCCCAATCGTGCCGTTCTGCAACTCGATGCGGAGGGTATCGACCGCCGCAGAGATCGGCAGGCTGCCCTTGGTCTCGGCAACCGAGCGGTGCCCGAGACCGCCGCCGGCGAACCACCACAGAACGGCCGCCGTCGCGATGACCACGACGCCGCCCAGGAACGCAGGACGCCGGAAGGAGGGATTCGAGTCGGCCATGGCAAGGGCGCACCAGGGGCGCGTGGGGCAAGGCAGCGAACGAACTGTGTCCGGGGGGCGGTTTTTCGTCCAGTCGGAGTTTTGCGCCGAGGGCTGCCGTCCTGGTGGTGCGCCCGGCCGATCCGCCGTTGGCGCGACCGCGTTTTGCGCCGATAACCACCTCCCATGGCCAAGGCGAACACCGAATACCAGCCCGACCCAGTGACGATGGTGGCCTACCATCGCGCGCTGGCCGAGCACGCCGACAGCCTCAATGCCTACGCCACGCGCCTGCTCGGCGACAGCATCGCCGCCGAGGACGTCGCCCAGGATGCCTTCCTGGCGTTGTACCGGCACCTCAACCAGGTGCCCGCCGCCGCCTACCGGCCCTGGCTGTTCCGCGTCGCGCGCAACCTCTGCCTCGACCAACTGCGCCGCCGCAAGTTCAAGCTCAGCCTGTTTCGCGACCTACAGCGCGACGACGACGAGACGCCATTCACGCCGGTCGACCGCGACGGCAACCGGCCGGACGAGATCGCCGAAACGCGCGAGGCCAACGCCGCGATCGAGCAGGCCATCGAGCAGCTGCCACTCAAGTTCCGCGAGGCCTTCCTGCTCTGCGAGATCGAAGGCCTCAGCTACGAAGACGCGGCCGCCGTCATGGGCTGCCCCGTCAAGACCATTTCGACCCGCCTGTTCCGCGCCCGCGCGCGCTTCCAGTCACTCGTCAGCCGACTAATCAAGGTCTGAGTCTGCACCGATGAACTGCAACACCTTCCGCTTCGACCTGTCGCAGTGCCTCGACGGCCGGCTGGCGCCGAGCCGGCGCACGATCGTCCTCCGGCACGCCGAGGAATGCGATGATTGTGGCCGCTTCTGGGCCGACCTGCAGAAGGCGCAGCAGCTGACGCTGCGGCTGCAGCAGCCGCGCGTCGGGGCCGACTTCCGCGAGATGCTGTTTGCGCGCATCGAATCGGGCGAGGGCACGCCGGAGGCGGTGTTCCGCGAGCCGGTGCCGACGCTGACCAAGGTGCGCTACACCGTCACCGGCGCGGCGGCAGCCGCCGCGGCGATCCTCTGCGCGTCTTGGCTGATGCCGGGCTCAGCGCCGCAGCCGGCGGATCTCGCCGCCGCGACGGCGGTGCGTGCGAGCAACCTGCACCAGGAAGCGGCGCCCGAGGTCCAACCAGCGCTGTTGGCAGCGACGCAACCGCTCGGCTTCCACCTCGTCGCGCGCGAGGCCGCGCGCCAACTCGACCAGCGCTACGACGCCGCAGCGTCGGCGATGCGCCGCGTCGACGGCGGCGACAACCGCGCCGTGCCGATAGTGCTCGAGAACGCCGACGAAGTGCTCGCGCTCGGCGAGCTGCTGCTCGACCTGCGCGACCGTAAGCGCCTGCTGTTCACCGAGAGCGACGTCGAGCCCGATCTGCGCTTCGCCGTGCGCATGCTCGGCGAGAGCCGCCGCGGCCGCCGCGACCTACAGGGCGTGCAGTCGCTCGTCGCGCCTGCCCTGCGCAGCAACCGCCTCGCGTCCGTCTCGCGCACCATCGCGCCGGTGCATCTCGAACGCGGCGAGGAAATCGACGTGCTGCAGCAGCTGACCGTGCAGCGGCCGGACATCTTCCCGAAGCTATTCATCATCGTCGGCAGCGACGACGTCGCCGCTGGCAACCTCGCGCTGCTGCGCGCCGGTGGCGCCTTCCGCATCGAAGACGACTGCGGCCCGAGCTGGGTCGCGCCGCGCAGCGAGGTCGAGGCACGCGAGAGCCTGTGGCGGCTCGTGCGCGACCGTACCGGCGCGCCGACCCCGACCCCTGCGCCAGCGACCCTGCCCGCCCGCCGGTGACGACCGGCGAGCGCGGACGATCCGCCGGGGCCGCCGCCCGCTAGCATGGCGCAACCTCGCGCCACCATGCTCGCCTACCTCGCCGTCGTCTCGCTGCTGGTCGCCGCCCCCGCGCCGACCACGCACGCTCACACTGCCGTCGCGAGCGCCGCCACCGCCGAGGACAAGGCGATCAAGGCGCTCGAAGCGTGGCTGAAGTTCTATCGCACCGGAAAGATGGACTTCCGCGCCAAGGGCATCGCGACCAAGGACGCATTCTCGGTCAAGTTCGGGCTGGTGAAGAACGGCCTGACGACGCCGACGTGGGGCGGCGACCTCGAGGAGATCCTGCGCGCGGTCGTGGCGCTCGACGACGAAGCCGCTGCGCGCGCCGTGCTCGCTGTGGCCGCGGTCGGCATCGACAACGGCAAGTACGAGTACGCGATGGCGCCGCACGAGGTCCGCTCGCTCGCCGAGACCGCTGCCGGCCGCTTCAAGAGCGCGGCGGCGATCGCCGAGCTGGCCAAGAACGCGCGCGGCGAGACCAAGGCCGACAAGGCGCAGGCGGTCGCCCTGCAGACGGCGGCGGTGCGATGCCTCGGCGCGACGAAGGACAAGGCGCAGCGGCCGGCCTTGGAGGCGGCTCTGGTCGATCCCGACGCCGTGGTGCGCGCCAGCGCCGCCGAAGCGCTGGGCGCACTTGACGACGAAGCCACGGCGCCGGCGCTGACCGCGGCCGTCGAGAAGGATGCGTCGCACGCCGTCGTGATGGCGGCGGCGAAGGCGCTGCGGGCGACGTTCGGCAAGTACGCAGCGAAGGCCGACAAGGACGGCAAGAAGGACGCCGAGGCGACTAACCCGGGTGCCGGCAAGGCCGCGGAGAGCAAGCCCGCGGACGGCACGGAGCCGGCCGGCGACGGCGCGAATCCGCCGGCGAAGGCCGAACCGACGCCGCCGCCGGCGGCGCTGCAGACCGCCGTGCGCGCGTGCATCGGCGCGCTCGGCCGCACGTCGTGGCGCGCCGACATGGAGCTAGTGCGCTTCCTCGACGACTTCCGCACGGCGGACGTCGTGCCGGCGTTGATCGGCGTGCTCGAGCGCTTCGCCGCCAATCCCGCCGACGTCAAGTCTGGCAAACTCTCGGGCCTGCTGCTGACGCAGTCGCACGAGCTGCTCGTCGCGATGACCGGCGCCGTCTATCGCGCCGACCAGCCGGCCGAGTGGCGCACATTCTGGGAGACCGAGAAGGCCAAGATCACCGTCGCGCAGAAGCAAGCGCCGGACGCCAAGAAGGGCCCCGGCACGTCGGCCGGCGGCTTCTGCGGCATCCCGGTCACCGGCACGCGCGTCGTGTTCGTCGTCGACCTGTCAGGCAGCATGCAGTGGCCGATGGACGAGGACGACGGCAATGGCAAGAAGCAGCGCTCGGTGCGCCTCGACTTCGCCAAGCGCGAGCTCAAGCGCGCCTGCGACGCGCTGCCGCCGAACTCGCAGTTCAACCTCGTCTCGTTCAACGGCCTGCCGAAGTCGAAGTCGTGGCGCGACGACCTCGTGCCGGCGACCGACAAGAACCGCGAGCTGTTCAAGAAGCACGTCGACGACATGCGCGCCGACGGCGGCACCAACGTCTGGGCGGGCATGGAGACGGCGCTGAAGATCAAGTCGCTGGTCTACGGCTCGCGTTACGACACGCACGTCGACGAGGTGTTCGTGATCTCCGACGGCGCGCCGACGGTCGGCGAGGTGCTCGACCCGCTGGAGATCCTTCGCCTCGTGCAGGAGTCGAACCGCTGGGCCGGCGTGCGCATCAACACGATCTTCATCGACTCGGCGACGCCGCCCGAAGCGCGCCAGGCGCAGCCCGACCTGTCGATCCCGCCGGCTGAGCTGATGCGCCGCATGGCGCAGCAGAACGGCGGCCAATTCCGCAAGCTCTGAAGCGCGGGGCTGCTGCGGTTCAACGACCGCGGCGGCCCTTGGCCGGCGGCGGCGCGTGCCGTGGCAACAGCAGGCCGGCGAACGCGACCAGGCCGCCAACGGCGACCAAGGTCCAGGCCGCGATGTCGGACGCGCGCAGCGCCGACGCCGGCACCTCGGCCATCGCCAGCGCCAACTGCGTCGACTCGCCCTGGAACCAAAACGTCGCGCGGCCGATGGCGCGCCAGACGAAGAACGTGCCGTCGACCTCATCCTGCAGGAACCGCGCGAACGCGACCTGACTGTGCAGCGTCACGCCAACGCCGGCGACTAGGCCTCCGAGCGTCGTCAGCATCCAGCGCAGGAGGGCGCGCATGCGGCCTCCACTCACTGCAGCGGCAGCTTGCAGTCCTTGCCGTCGAAGATCACCTCGAAGCGCGGCGCGAGCCGGCGCACGAGGTCCTGCGGCGTCTTGATCTGCTCGGCGGCGATGCGCGCGGTGACCTCGCGGTCGCCGGTCTTCTCCATGTTGGCGGTGTAGACGAACACGTCGCCGGGCAGCTGGAAGCGCACGACGAGGTCGAGCCCACTCAGCTCCGCCTGCTTCTTGCGGAAGAACGACTCCGCGATCGGGTCGCTCGCGGCCTGCATCGCCTCGGCCTTGGCGCGCGCCTCGGTCCATGCCGTCTTGCCCTGAGGGTAGAGCGTCAGCTTGACGGTGCCCGGCTTCGGCCCGGCGCCAAGCGTCCACTCCGCGCGCGTGCCGGCAAGCGGGCTCGCCTGCAGCGCGTCGAATGTCTGGAACGCCGCCGTCACCTCGACGCGGCGTGTCTTGTCCTTCGCCTCGGTCACGTGCGACACGAGCGTCATGCCGGCGGCCTCGAGATCGCGGCGCGCGAGCTCCTTGTCGAAGAGCGCCTTCGTCGCCTCGCTGACGGCGCCGGCGGCGGCGCTGACGCGCTGCACCTCGGCGAGCGTCGCGTCGCGGATGGTCATCTTGACGGTCTGCGTGCCGCTGCCGTCGGCGGCCAGCGTGATCGTCTGGTCCATTTCGAGGCAGCCGGCGAGGAACAGCGACAGCAACGCAGCAAGCTGGGGGAAGGTGCGCATGCGTCCTTGATCGGCCGATGCCGCCGAAGGAATGAAGTCGGGTCGGGGGCGCCGGTGTCGACTTCCTAGACACATCTGTCGGTATCATTCACCGCCATGCTGGCCGCCCTCGTCGCCTGCCTGTTCGCCGCCCAGGAACCGCAGCCTGCCCCCACGCCGGCGCCGCCGGCCAACAAGCCGGCTGCGGCGGCCCCGGCGCCGACGGTCCTGGTCGAGGCCTGGGACGACAAGAAGGCGAAGGCGGCGATCGCCGAGTGGACCAAGTTGGCCAAAGGCAATGCGTCGATGGCCGAAAAGAGCCGCGGCCTCAATGCGCTCGCCGAGGGCTCCAACAAGCTGCTCGTGAAGCCCCTCGCCACGGTTGTCGAGACCGACAAGTCCGTCGTTATTCGTCGCCGCGCTGCCGAGTTGCTGGCGAATCAGCCGAAGGTCGACGCGAACCCGACGATCCGCAGCCTGCTGAAGAACAGCAAGGTCGCGCCGCATCCGACGGTGATGGCTGAGCTGGTGAAGACCCTCTCCCGCTGCGGCTACAGCACGGCGCAGTGGGGCGAGATCGACGGCCTGTTCGACGGCGAGTACCACCTCGATCGCGTCGTCGTGCAGGAGGCGATCCTCGAGCTGGTGATCGCGCACAAGGAGGCGCAGGCGCTGCCGACGCTGCTGCGCAACATGGACGAGCCGCTCGCCGAGAACGTCGATGGCGCCAACAACCCGCCGGCCGAGTACTGGGAAGCGCGCTGGAAGTCGTGGCACGCCTGGAGGGGCAAGGTCAAGGACGCCCTGTTCGCCGTGACCGGCCAGCGCTTCAGCAGCGCCGCCGAAGCGACGGCGTGGCTAAAGAAGAACGCGCCGAAGTGACCGCGGTGGCGACCGGCGCTCGGCGCGCCACCGCCAACGCTCGCGTCACTTCGTCTGCAACTCGACCTGGGCCGTCTCGCCGGCCTTGACCTCGACGACGACCGGATCGCCGTCCGGCTTCTCGTCGGGGCCGAGGGCGCGCGCGCGCAACTCGTAGCGCCCTGGCGCGAGCCCGCGCATGCGGTACTTGCCGCCCATCGCCATCTCGGGCGCGGTCCAGTCGGTCTCGCCGACCGCTCGGCGCTGCACCATCGCCATGCGCTCAGGCCGGCCGTCCGCCCCGACCACCGCGCCACGAACCTCGCCGGCGGCCGCCATCGCGACGTCGCCGGCATCGGCGGTCTGGCGCTCGGCGACGACAACCGGCCGCGCATCGGCGGGCGCGTGGCTCTTGTGCGTGACCGAGAGCGACCATTCGCCTTCGGGCACGTCGTCGAACACCGCGACACCCTGCTCGTCGGTGCGCGCCTTCTGCGCGCCCAGCGTCATCGTCGTCATGCCTTCGCCGCCTTCGTCGTCGGCCGTCATCGACAGGGTAACGACCATCGCGCTGCGCGTCGTGCCGCCGCGCGCACCGTTCTGGCTGCGGCGGATCTCGACCTCGGCGCCCACGACCGGCTTGCCGGTGGCCTCGTCGAGCGCGCGCACCCGCACGACGCCGGTGCGCAACGCGAGATCGAGCCGGACGTCGGCGACGCCGGGCGGGACGGCGCATTCGGCCTCCGCCTTCACGATCGCCTGTTCACGACCGTAGCTGGCGGTGTAGTCGCCGGACGCGACGCCCTCGAACGCGAAGGTGCCGTCGGCGCCGGTGGTCGTCGACAGCCCACCACCACCGAACCCCGGAATGCTCATCTGCATCGCGCTGCCGCGCTCCAACTCGACGACGCACCCGGCGACGGGGCCATCGGCGCCGGTGACGACGCCATGGACGCGCGCCAGCACCGGCTGGCGCAGCGTCACTTCGGCGGTCTTGCCGGCGACGACGACGATGGCCGCGCGCGTCTCGTCGAGGACGTCCGACTCACCGCCCACCATCATGATGTGATTGCTGCCGGCGCCGACCGAACGGCTCTTGGCCGCGCGCGCCAGCACGGCGCTGTAGTCGCCGGGCGCGAGTGCCGCCGACGTCGCCTTGCCCTCGGCGTCGGTCGCGAGCTTGCGACGACCGCCACCCCCGCCGCCTGCGGGCTCGATCATCACCTCGGCCTCGGCAACCGGCTTGCCATCGACGCCGAGCACGGTGACCGCGACGAACCCCGGCACGCGCAGCGCCAGCGCCAGGTCGACGCCGCCCGAATCCGGCAGCACGACCGTCGTCGGCGCCGCGTCGGCGTGGTCCTTGTGCTTGGCCGTGAACTGGGTGTCACCGGCCGGCAGGCCGGTGAGTTCGCAGCGGCCATCCGCGTCGGTGACGCCGGAGGCAAGCGGCCCGCCCCCCAGGATCTCCAGGTCGCCGATCTCGCCGCCGACCGCGACCGACGTCGCCCGCATCGACACCTCGACGTTCTCGCCGCCCGCAGCGACGAACCCGGGGCGCGCCGGCGGCCTCGCGGCGCGCACCTTGGCGCCGGCCACCGGCGCGCCGGCGGGATCGACGACGCGCACGCGCGCGACCGCGCCGCGGTCGGCGACGAGACGCACTTCGGCCGTGGTCTGCGCGGCGACGACCTTGACGCCGTCGGCTCGCGCCGGCCGGTGGCCCTTGCCGCTGGCGCTGACGGTGACTGTGCCGGGCTTCACGCCTTCGAGCCGGAAGGAACCATCGGCGCCGCTGCGCGCCGGGCGATTGCGCCGCATCGGCGCCATGCCGACGTCGATCTCCTCGCCGACGAACTCGAACGCGCCATCGCCGTTCGGCGCGCCGAGACGCACCTCGCTGCCCGCGATCGGCGCGCCGTCGGCGCCGACCAGCGTGCCCTCGATCGCGCCGAGGCGCTCGACGCGCAGCAGCAGGTCCAGGGTGCCGAGCGCGACGTCCGCTGCCGTCGCCGTGGTGTGCTCCTTGCCGAAGGCGCTGACGGTGACGACGTCGTCGCCGAGGCCGGCGAGCGTGAACCAGCCGTTGGCGTCGGTCTGCGCGGCTTCGTCGCTGGCGAAGCGCTCGACGTCCATGCCGGTGCGCACCTCCTTGCGCTTGGCGCCGACCTTGGCCCCGGCGACGCCAACGCCGCGGTCGTCGACGACGCGACCGGCGATGGCCTTGCCGGTGCGCAGCGTGACGACGACGCCGTCGCGCTGCTCTTCGGCCTGCAGTTCGAGCTCGACCGCGTGCGGCAGGTAGCCGGCGACCGCGATGCGCAGCGTGAACGCGCCGGGCCGCAGCTTGCCGACCGCGAACGCGCCGTCCACCGCCGTGACGACGCGGTTCTGGTCCGCGCGCCCGAACAGCCCGCGCTCGGCGACGACCCTGGCGCCGGCGACCGGCTTGCCGGCCTCGTCCTGCACGCGCCCGCGGACCACGGCCGCGCGCACGACGCTCACGTCGCCGAGGTCTTGGTCGCCCTTGCCGCCGCGAGCGCGCGGAGCGGCGCCGACGAACACCAAGCCGTCGCCGACGAGTTCGAGCGCGCCGCTGCGGTCAGCGGCCAACGCCAGCGCGAAGCGTCCGTCGTCGCCGGTGCGCGCGCGCGGCGCGCTCGACGCCGCGCCAAGCTCGCTCGCGGGCAGGTCGAAGACGAAGTCCGGGTCGAAGTCGTTGGTGCGCCAACTCGGCAGCGTCAGATCGACGCCGGCGCGCGGGTTGCCGGCGGGGTCGATGACGCGGCCGCGGACCATCACCGTCGCGACGGACGCGGCCGGCGACGGCGCCGCCTCGGTGCGCTTGCCGTCGTCGCCGACCACCAAGGCCG
>Ga0194132_10002716_pt1 | contig 32627 bp, 21 predicted proteins | sample TA2KigOf80mmetaG_FD_148612 | JGI IMG/M metagenome (GOLD analysis project Ga0194132, IMG submission 148612) | Freshwater microbial communities from Lake Tanganyika, Tanzania - TA2015054 Kigoma Offshore 80m | ecosystem: Environmental > Aquatic > Freshwater > Lake | place: Tanzania: Lake... | reverse complement strand
TCAGCCGGAAGGTTGGATCCTGCGAGAGCCGCTCGGCATCGTTGACATCCTCGTAGCCGGCAATCCGGCTGTAGACGGACTGGCGCAGTAGGTCCGCCAGCGGAAGCTGGGTATTCTTGCCGCGCCGTGAGTCAGTCAGGTGTTGGGCAATGAGAGCACCGAAGCCCAGCCGTTCATCCAACTCACGCACCAGGATCAGACCACCATCGGAAGTAACGCGCGATCCCTGGAAGTCGATCTTGAGAAGGCCGTTGAACGAGAGCTGAAAGGGCTGGTTTTGTTTGTCACCCATTGGGTGCTGTCCTCCGCAGGGGTCTTCGCTGCCTTCAAACCCCTATCGATATTGATGCGGACGAGCATCCAGGAGATTCGCACGCGCGGCTCAAAACGGAAATGTGGGTTTAGAGCCTTCACGGCGTTGATGACGCTGGCTGTTCTGCTGAGCTCAAGTGTGAGCGCGCAGACCGTAGCCGGGCAGATTTCCGGTCTGGTGACCGACCCGTCGGGCGCGGCGATTGCCGACGCCAGCGTGGTGGTGACCGATCTTGACCGCAATGTGACCCTGCGTTCCACGTCGAATGAGAGTGGATTCTACCTGGTATCGCCACTGCCGCCGGGACGGTATAAACTGCGGGCGGAGAAAGCCGGTTTCCGTGTCCACCTGGTGGAACTGGTGCCGATTGCCACGCAGCAGAAGGCTGAAGTGAGCATTACGCTGCAGGTGGGCGCGGTATCGGAGAGCGTGACGGTGACGGGTGGTGCGCAGTTGGTGGATACGACCACTGCCACGCTGAGCGGCGTGGTTGAGAACAAGCGGATCATTGACCTGCCGTTGAACGGCCGCAACATCTTTTCGCTGGCCTGGGCGACGGCGGGCGTGTTTCCACAGCGCCCCGCGCAGGGAAGCGCGAATGAGGGATTCCACTCCATTGGTATCTTCACGGTGAACGGCGGGCGCGACTCCTCGAACGCGATTCTGATGGACGGCGTGCCGGTGACGATGAATTCGAACACGGCGAACATGAACGCCAACAGCGCCGTGCCTTCAGTGGAAGGCGTGGAGGAGTTCCGGATTCAGACCAATTCCTACAGCGCGGAGTATGGACGGTCTGGCGGCGGCGTGCTGACGATCGCCACCAAGTCCGGGACGAACACGCTTCATGGCAGCGTGTTCGAGTTCCTGCGGAACAGCAAGATGGACGCCAACAACTGGTTCGCCAATGCGAGCGGCGCCCGGCTGGCGAAGTTCCAGCGGAACGAGTTCGGCGCAAGTTCGGGCGGCCCGCTGGTGATTCCGAGAATGTATGACGGCCGGAACAAGACGTTCTGGTTCGCCGTGTATGAGGGACGCCGGCAGCGCTCGGCGTCGACGCGCTTCTTCACTCTTCCCACCAACGAGCAGATGGCGGGCGATTTTTCGAGAACGCTGACGGCCGCGGGCGCGTTGCGGAACATCTACGACCCGTTTTCGACCACGCCCGATCCGGCGCGGCCGGGCCAGTTTCTGCGCACGGTGTTTCCCGGCAACCGGATTCCAGCCACCCGGGTGGACCCGGTATCCGCCAACGTGCTGAAGTTCTACGGGCCGCGGCCGAATCTGCCGGGCCAGACCAACACGGGCCAGAACAACTTTTTCTTTCAGGGCAAGGCCCCGACGGATGTGAACCGCGGAACGATGAAGTTCGACCACAACTTCAACGAGAATCAGCGTATTTTCTTCCGTTATTCGATTTTCCAGAACATCAACTCACAGCCCGAGTTGTGGGCGGGGCCGGGGTGCCCCGATGGCGGCTGCTATTCGAACTATGAACGCCTGCAGAACGCCGCGCTTGACTATAGCTGGACGATCAACCCCACCACGCTGCTGAGCCTGCGGTATGGATTTGCCCGGTCGATTCTCGATCGCGGCAGCTGGCACAAGAACTTCCGGCCGAGTTCGCTGGGGCTGCCCACGAGTGTGGAAACGGGCGCGGACCTGCTGGTGTTCCCCGAGTTCGCCGTCGAGGAGATGACGATGCCGGGGTTGTTGCACCATTGGAACTTCCGTTCGGCCAATCAGTCCCACACCATCGTGAGCACCCTTTCGAAGGTATTCGGGAGCCATAGCATGAAGGTGGGGACGGAAATTCGGGAGAACCTGATCAATCACATGCAGGCTCCGTGGAGTCTGAACTTCACTTTCAACCGCGCGATGACGCAGGGGCCCGACCCCCGCGTGGTCTCGGCCAATGGCGGCTTTGGGTTTGCCTCGTTCCTGCTGGGCACGGGCGCGGGCGGGAGCGAAGTGCACGGAATCCGTCCGGCGCTGGAGAGCAAGAGCTACGGCTTCTATCTTCAGGACGACTGGAAGGTGAACCGCAAGCTGACCCTGAACCTGGGCCTGCGCTGGGACTTCGAGACCGGGCTGACCGAGCGGTATGACCGCTATGCGGTTTTCGATCCGAGCGCGACTCATCCGCTGAGCGGACCGACGGGGCTGAACCTGCGGGGCGGCTGGACGTTCGCCAACAAGGGCAACCGGGGACGGACGCTGAAGTCCATTGAATGGGGCAAGATCGCTCCGCGTATCGGGTTGGCGTATCAACTGCGGCCGGGCACGGTGATCCGCGCCGGCGGCGGTATTTTCTACACGATGGCAACGTATGGCGCCAATAACTACGGCACGGCTCCTTTCCGCGCCGCGACGCCCTGGGTGCCGACGATTGACGGAGTGACGCCGACGGATCTGTTGCGGAACCCGTTCCCGAATGGGGTGCTGCAGCCTGAAGGATCCGTGAACGGTCTGGGCGCGGCGCTCGGGCAGGGTGTGGGGTCTCCGATCCCGTCCACCATGACGACGCCGTACAACACGCAGTGGAACTTCTCAATCGGCCAGGACCTGGGACCAGGTTTGGTGCTTGATCTGGCGTACGCGGGCAACAAGGGGACGCATCTTCCTCTCGGCTGGCAGATGGACCAACTGGCGGACTCGCTCATCCGGCCGAACGCAGGTTTGCTGGACACGGTGCCCAATCCGTTCTTCGGCAGAATTCCCGTGGGTGTGCTGTCGAACCGCAACGTGCAGCGCGGAGAGTTGCTGACGCCGTATCCGCAGTATCCGGGCGTTTCGTTCGCCGGCACGTCGTGGGGGAACTCGAACTTCCACAGCCTGCAGGTGACGCTGCGGAAGCGGTTCTCGCAAAACGGCACCGCCGTGGTGGCCTACACGTTCTCGAAGCTGATCTCGGATGGCGGCGACAATGCGTGGGATTCGTCGGGCTTCCGGAACTTCAACTGCCGGGCCTGCGACCGGTCGATTTCGCCGTATGACTACCGGAACCGGCTGGTGGTGACGTCCACGTACGAACTGCCGTTCGGCAAGGGCAAGCAGTTTGGCGCCAACTGGAACAAGGCGATGAATGCGGCCCTGGGCGGGTGGCAGGTGAACGGCATCCTGACTCTGAGCAGCGGCCAGCCCGTACAGATGACCACCACGGGCAACACCAGCTTCTCGTTCGGCGGCGGACAGCGGCCGGATTCCACGGGCGTGAGGGCCGACCTGGACAATCCGACCCTGGAGCGCTGGTTCGACACGAGCGCGTTCCGGCTGCCGGCGCAGTACACGTTCGGCAACATGGGCCGGATGCACCCGACGCTGCGCGCCGACTTTGTTGAAACGTTCGACATGTCGGTGTTCAAGCAGTTCAATCTGGTGGGCGAACGGGTCCAACTGGAGCTGCGCGGTGAGAGCTTCAATGCGCTCAACCATCCGGTGTTCGGCCTGCCGAACGCGACGGTGGGCAATGCGCAGTTCGGGCGTGTGACTGGCACGGCGAACGCGCCGCGCCAGACGCAGTTTGCCCTGAAGCTGCTCTGGTAGCATCGATTCGCGAGCAGTGCGATGGCCGGCTTCCCGAGTGGGGCCGGCCATTTTTTCGGCCATCTTTTCAGCTTTGAGCCTGTCCCGGTGAGCGCGGTTACAATGGGACCTTGCCCGTATCCGTCACTCCCACGCCGCCCGATACCGGGGTCCCTGCCAGCGCCCGGCGCAAGGCGTACTGGAACATCATTCTGCCGCTGTTCCTGACCTCGGTGATCGCCTACATCGACCGGGTGAACATCGGCTATGCCGCGCTCACGATGAATCGCGACCTGGGCTTCAACGCCGAGGTCTTCGGGCTGGGCGCGGGAATCTTCTTTGCCGGGTACTTCCTGTTTGAGATTCCCGGCGCGCTGATCGCCGAGCGGTTCAGCGCCCGACTGTGGCTGGCGCGCATCATGATCAGTTGGGGCCTGGTCTCCGGGTTGATGGCGTTCATGACCACGCCGTGGGAGTTCTACCTGATCCGGTTTCTGCTGGGTGTCGCGGAGGCGAGCCTCTACCCGGTGATCTATGTGAGCTGCATTCCGCGCTGGTTCAGCGCGGGGGAGCGGGCGCGGGCGATTGCGTTGATGTTGACGTCGCTGCAGGCGGCCGGCGTGGTGGGAGCGCCGCTGGCCGGGTGGCTGACCGGCAAGCCGATGTTCGGGATGGCCGGCTGGCAGGTGCTGTTTCTGCTGGAGGCGATTCCCGCCGTGGTGCTGGGCGTGGTGGTGATCTACTGGATGGCCGATTGGCCGCGCGAGGCCCGATGGCTGACGGGGGCGGAGCGGGAGCACCTGGAGAGGCAGTTCGCCGCGGAGCAGGCGGCCAAGGCGGCGGTGCGGCGGTATTCGCTGCGGGAGGCGCTTTCCGACCGGGAGGTGTTGAAGCTGGCTCTGATCTACTTCCTGTGGATCACCGGATTCTGGGGCTTCAACTATTGGATGCCCACGGTGTTGAAGGATCTTTCGGGTTGGGAGAACACAATGATCGGGCAGGTGGTGGCCGGCGCGATGCTGGTTTCGCTGGCGGCTTCCGCTTACACGGGCCACTCCTCTTCCAGGCGCGATGAGAAGCGGTGGCACTGCGCGGTGCATCTGCTGGCGGCGGGGGCGGCGATGGCGGCCGGCACTTTCGTGCGGGACCCAGCGGTGTATCTGATTTTTCTGTTTATCACGGCGGTGGGTGTGTATGCGCCGATGAGCGTGTGGTGGTCCTATCCGACGGCGTTCCTTTCGGGTCCGGCGGCGGCGGGCGCGGTGGGGCTGATCAATTCGATTGGGAACCTGGGCGGATTTGTGGGTCCTTATGTGACGGGGTGGATGAAGGAATCCACGGGGTCGTTCACGGGGGCGAACTGGTATCTGGCGGCTTCGCTGGGGGCGGCTGGAGTGCTTGTGCTGACGTTGCGGCGCCGCCCGCTGTAGCGGGGCTGGTGTTGTATACTGGCCACCGATGAAACGTCTTATTGCGTTGTTCGCGGCGGGTTGGCTGGGCGCGGCCGGGCTGGGCGCCGCGTCGAAGTCGAATGGCAAGGAAGTGGATGGCCTGGAGCGGCTGCTCTATGTGACGGACAAGAGCGGCATCAGCGTTTACGACATCAACGACGGCCACAAGCTGCTGCGGCGGATCGACATTCCGAACACCGGGGCGTACAAGGGGATTGCGGCGAGCATGCGATACGGGCTGCTCTACTTCACGTCGAACGTGGAGGACGACCTGATCGCACTGGATCTGAAAACAGATCAGGTGGTGTGGAAGAAGAAGCACGGCAAGTATCCCGACAGCATGATGGTGACGCCGGACGGTCGGACGATGTACGTGCCGTATCGGGATGAGGACTACTGGCTGGCGGTGGACTGCAAGACCGGTGAGCCGAAGGCGAAGATCCAGGTGGGCCGGGGCAAGAACTACGACGTGGACCCGATCGGCAGCATCGGGCCGCACAACACGTGGATCAATCCGGCGGGTACGCGCGTGTACATGGAGGTGCTGACGGAGCCGTGGGTGTACGTGGCGGACACGAAGACCAATCAACGGATTTTCAAGGTGGGTCCTTTTTCGAAGGGCGTGCGTCCGTTCACGGTGACGGACGATGAGAAGCTGGTGTTCGCGAATGTGGATGCGCTGCTGGGCTTTGAAGTGGGGGCGGTGAAGGACGGAGCCAAGTGGGGCGGCGGCATGCTGCACCGGGTGGAGGCGAAGACGCCGCCCGAGCGGTTGAAGCAGATTCCGAACCCGCCGCGGCGCAAGCCCCATTCCACGCCGAGCCACGGGATCAATATCAGCCCGGATCAGAAGGAAGTGTGGGTGGTGGATGGCGTGTACGGTTACGTGTATGCCTACGATGTGACGGTGATGCCGCCCAAGTTCGTGGCGGCGGTGCCGCTCTTCAAGGATCCGGGCGAACAGCCGCACCCCGGCTGGATCTCATTCAGCCTGGACGGGAAGTATGTGTACCCGGACGGTGGTGCGGTAATCGACGCAAAAACGAAGCAGATTGTGGCGCGGATTCCGACCAGCGAGAAACTGATCGAGATCGATTTCAAGAATGGAAAGCCGGTGCGGGCCGGGCATCGTTAGCCGAGTTGCCGGGTGCGGAGGCGTACCTGGCGCAGGATCTCACGGGCGCGCGGGTATTGAGCGGCGTGTTCCTCAAGATCGGCGCATTCATCCTTAATGCGGCCGAGGTCATTGCCGAGCAGCGCCAGTTGCAGGGTGATCCAGCATTGCCACACGGCTGGAGAGTGGTCCGAATAGGCGTGAGCCTTTTTCGACAGGGCCAAGGCTTCCGCCCAATTGCCCTTGGCGTATTCCACCAGGGCCAGCATCTGCATGGCACCCAGATCCTTGGGGTTATCCTTGAGCGCCTGCCGGGCGGCGAGCGCCGCGGCGGCCAGATCGCGGCCGCCAAAATGGCCGGCCGCCTGCCTGAGCAGGGGCGACGGTGAGATATCGGCCAGTTGGCCGGCGGTGATTTCAAGGGGTTCCGCGAGATCGGCGAAGTGGGACGCGGGAGGGGCGGAGAACGCCATAGGAATGGCGGGCCGGCCGGCCTGTTTGAGCATGGCGGCCGGGATCCAGATGGCGATCGCGAGGAGCGCGGCGGCGCCGGCCCATTTCCATGGCAGCGCGAGGAGCCAATTCAGACGATCGCTTGCGGTGAGCCCGGCGCGGATTCGGGCAGCCAGGTAGGGAGGCGCGGTGAGGGGTTTAAACGCACGCTGAAGCCTGTCCCGCGCGGCTGTGTAAAGGGAGATTTCGCCGGCGCAGGACTCGCAGGTATCCAGATGATCGAGCAGGGAGGCGCGGCTGGCGGTGTCGATTTCGCGCGAGACGTACTGTTGAATCAATGGCGCGGCGGCGGCGCAATTGAGAGCGGAGGCTTCGAAATCGGGGCTGGCGGCGGTCATGGCGGCGATGCGGTGGTGCAGGGCCGCGGGAGCGGTCACGGCCCGGGTTGCCTGCGCCAGACGGAGGCGAAGTTCCGGGTCATCGCACTGCTTCTCCGCGCCGAGGCTGGCCTGAATGCGCGCGGCCAGATCCCTGGGAGGCGCTTCGGCGTCCCAGGCGCGGCGCAGGGCCCGTTTCACGCGCCAGTTAGTTTCGACGATCGCACCGCATTCCGTGCACGCCGCAAGGTGCGAGACAACACGCTCATTCAGCTCCGGATCGAGGTCGCGGCTGAGGTACCGGTCCAGAAGCGGACGGAGGGCGCGGCATTCGATGTTCATGCTGCCTTCGACCTCCTGTTCACGAAATCCCCCCGGCGGCGGCATCTATTCCCGGTTGTTTTAGCAAGTCGCGCCGCCCTTCGGCGAGGAGGCCGGCGAAGGCTTCGGGGGATAGCCCCAGGACCTCGGCGCCGCCAGCGGACGAGGTTTCCAGACAATCCACCAGCAGCACGGCGTCACGCCGTGGCCGGGGCAACAGATCGAGGGCACGGAGCACCGGGTCCTGCTCGACGGTGGGGGCATCAGCCGAGGCGCGGAAGAGGGATTGCAGGAGCCAGAGCCGCGGCGAGGGCCGGCCGGCGTATTGCCGGTAGCGCCGGTGGCAGTCGAGCACGGCGTCCTCGACGAGGCGCTCAGCGGCGCGGGAATCACCGCCACACAGGCGCAGAGCGGCGCGGTAAAGATCGTCGAGGTGGCCGAGGGCGATCTCCTCGAAGGGCTCACTGATTGATTGAGACCGGGTCAATCGAGGCCGGCCATTTCGGTGGCGAAGAGAAGGGCCATGGCGCCTCCGCGGGGGTCGCGGCCGAAGACCGCTTTGCGCCGCAGGTAGTCTTCCAGGGATTTCTGGGCGCCGGTGGATTCGCAGACGTCGGTGAATTCCCCCTCGGGTGAAATCCGTTCGTTGATGGCGCGCCAGGCGCGGTCGACGCGGGGCTGATAGGATTTCGCGTCGAGCCAGCCCTTGCGGATTCCGATGAGCAGAGACCGGGCGATCATGCTGGTGGCCGTGAACTCACGGTAGGCGCCCGGATGGTCGATGACCTGGCGCCACATGCCGGATGCGTCCTGGTGCTTTGCCAGGGCCGCCGCCAGATTCTGGAAATCGCGGAGGATGGGGTCGAAATCGGGATGGCTGGCGGGGAGCCATGAGAGTGTGAGCACCTGGCCCAGCAGGGCGAATGCGTTGCCGCGTCCCCAGGCCGCTTCATCGAGCGGTGAGTGGCGCCAGATGCCATCGGGCCGCAGGTCGAGGGCCCGCATGAAGCGGTAATGCACGCCGGCCATGTCGAGATACTTGCGTTCGCCGGTGAGAACGCCGGCCGCCGCAAGAATGGGCGAGCCCATGAACACAGAGTCACTCATGCGGTTGTGCATGGGCATCGATTCCCTGGGCTTGCCGTCCGCATCGAAGCCCATGTTGGCCGCGGCGCGGACGAGTTCGATGTACCGCGGGTTCCGTGTGCGGCGCGCCAGATCGGCGAAGACCAAGTGGCCGGAGAAGTGGCTGGAGGTGGCTTTCGCCAGGCTGTCGCGCGACCCGGAGCGGTACGGCTCGACGATTTTCTCGATCTCCGCCACGGCGCCCAGGCGCGCCCGCGCGATCAGCGCGAAGGCCGGGATGTAGGCCACCTCGTTCAGTTCGTAGCCATAGACCTTGGCCAGTTGATCGGCCACCTGGCGGGGCGTCCGGGCAGCGCGGGCTTCCAAGGCGATGCGCGCCTGGGATCGAACGGGGGGCTTGAGGCGGGTGAGGATGGCTCCTTTTTCCGGCGCCCGCTCGACTGGAATGGCGAGCGATTTCAGAGCCTCGCCCAAGCCTGCATCCGGGCCTACGATCACCACGGCATCCGGAGCTTCAGCCAAAATGAACCGCCACAGCGCATGAGACTCCGGCTGGTCGCGGTAGGCATCGCCTGTGGGGGGAAACGCAAGAGCGGCATTGCCGGGGTTGGCCGCGGCAACAGCGGTGACGGCGAAGCGGCCGGCCAGTTTCCTTGACCGTTCGACGGCGATGATCTCGTCCCGCACGCGTTGCGTGGCGCCGGGCGAACCATCCAGGCCGCCCAGGAGCAGAAGGCGCGATGGGCCGCGGCCGGCGAGGGAGGCTTCGAGCACGGCCCGAGAGGCGGTGAGACCAAACGGAAGGCGATCGGCCGCGGACGCCCCGGCGGCCAACAAGGCAAGAACAGCCATGGCTCTCATAGATCCCTCACGCAGCGGAACCCGATATTGGTGGTGGCGCTATCGGGGGTGTTGGAAGTTCGGGCCGCCACACGGTACCGGTTGCAGTACGAACGGTGGCAGAGATAGGAGCCGCCGCGCATGGCGCGATTGGAGCCGGAGGCGGGGCCCACGGGGTTGAACCGTGACGCTGTCAAGTGATACGTGGGGTGGAACCAGTCCGCGCACCATTCCCAGGTATTGCCGGAGACGGCGTAGAGGCCGTAGCCGTTGGGCGGGAAGGCGTCCACGGGCGCGGGAGCGGTGAAGCCGTCCTCGCCCAGGTCGGCGACGGGGAAATCGCCCTGCCAGACGTTGCATAGATGGCGTCCGCCGGGCGTGAGTTCGTTGCCCCAGGGATAGGTATTCTGCTCCAGGCCGCCCCGCGCGGCGAACTCCCATTCGGCCTCGGTGGGAAGGCGCTTGCCGGCCCAGGCGGCGTAGGCAGCGGCATCGGTCCAGGAGACGTGAACCACGGGGTGATTGGGCCGCGCGCCGATGGAGGTATCAGGGCCTTCCGGATGCCGCCATTGGGCTCCGTCCACCTTGCACCACCAACGGGTGCCAGGTGCGTTATCGCTCACCACGGAGGCATAGCGGCCGCTTTCGATGTGGCCCTGAAAGACAAAGGACCAGCCAAAACGCTCGGCTTCGGTGACGTAGTTGGCGGCGTGGACGAACTCCGAGAACTGCTGGTTGGTGACGGGATGGGCGTCCACCCAGAACGGGGCCAGTGTGACGTCGCGAATGGGGCCTTCGCCATCGGCGGGAAAGCCTTCCTCATCGTCGGTGCCCATCCAGAAGGTTCCACCTTCGAGCTTGACCATGCCGGCGGTGGAGCCGGATGCGGCGTGGAGACGTTCGGCGGACCGCTGGCGCGACTCTTGGAGGCGCACGGCCCGGGCGCGCGTGGGGGAGCAACAGGGGTGGACGGCGCCCGCCTCGGCAAAGAGCTTGAACTCAGGCTTCACGGGACGTCCTCAATGCGGGCGTTTTTCCAGAGGCGGTCGAGGTACATCTCAATGGCCTTCTCGCGCCGCTGCTGGTGCAGAGTGGCCGAGATCTGGTCTTTCACCTCTTCCAGGGCCAGGGCGCCGGCGGGCCGGCGTTCGAGGAGGCGGGCGATGTGGAAGCCGAACGGGCTGCGGAAGATGCCGGTGGTGCCGCCGACGGGCAGGGGGAACACGGCTTCATCGAACTCTTCCACCATTTCACCGCGCGGGAAGAAGCCGAGGTCGCCGCCGCGGCCGGGGCAGTCAGAGAGTTCATCGGCGAGTTCAGCGAAATCGGCGCCCTCGCGGAGCCGGACTTCCACTTGGCCGATGGCTTCACGGGCAGTGGCCTCGTCCGTGTTGGCGTCGACGTTCTTCACGATGTGGGCGGCGTGGATGGTCTCCGGGCGTTGAAACTCGGCGCGGTTCTTGCGGTAGTACTCGGCGATATCCTTGGACGGCGGCTTGCCGACGTGGCGCGCGGCACGTTCGAACAGGCGATCGACGCGGAGGCGCAGGTCGACCTCTGCGCGCACGGTATCTTCGGGGCCGGGCAGCACGCAGCCGGTCTGGCCGGGAGTGTTGTCGCGGACTTCGCGGAGGGCGGATTCGAGGGCTTCGGCGGGCACGGGCTCAGGGTCCGCCAGCGCGGCCTGGCGCAGCAGGGCGCGCTCGATGACGTTTTCGCGGGCCCATTGCGTGACGCGGGCGTCGATGACCTCGGGCGGCTCGTTCTCCATGGCTTCCTGCAAACGCGGCCGGATGAGCCGCTGCTCTTCCAGAATGGCGGCGTCCTCGATCCGTTCGCCGTTGACGATAACAGGCATGAACGTTCATGATACCCGAGTGGAATCGCCCGGGGTCCGCCGGGCCCCGGCAGGGCGTCCGTATAATGGAAGCGGAGCTATCGTGCCATTAACCATTTCTCGCCCGGCGATCGCCGTGCGCGTCCTTTGCGGCTTGCTGACGGCCGCCCTGCTTACGGCGGCGCCGGAGCGTCCGCGCGCGGGCAAGGTGGAGATTCTGAAGGCGGGCGAAGTGAAGCGGGGCATGCAAGCCATCGCCTGGACGGTATTCGAGGGCAGCGAGCCGGAACCGGTTCCGATTGAGATCATCGGGCTGTGGAAGAACGCCTGGGGGCCACGCCAGGACATCATTTTGGGCAAGATGGGCGGTAAAGCCCAGCGGACGAACGTGGCGGGCGGCATGAGCGGCAGCCCGGTATACGTGGACGGGAAGCTGATTGGCGCCGTGGCCCTGCGCATGAGTATTTTCAGCCCGGATGCCATCTGCGGAATCACGCCGATTGAACTGATGCTGGAGATCAACGACTTTGACCAGAGCCGGCCGGCGGCGCCCAAGGTTCCCGGAACCGGCGCCAACCGGGCACGGCTGGAGCTGCCGGATTCGCTGGCCGCCGACGTGATGAACGCGCCTGCCAGTGCACGGCCGGTGATGGTGCCCATCGAGACTCCGCTCACGTTTTCAGGTTTCAGCACGGAGGTGCTGAGCCAGTTCCGGGGCTATTTCGAACAACTAGGGATCACGGCGGCGCAGGGGGGTGCGGCTGGTTCGTTAACGGGGTCGAAACCGGTGGCGGGCTATGCGAATGCGCTGCTGCCCGGCGACGCGGTGACCGGGGTTCTGGTGAGCGGCGACATGAGCATCACGGGACTGGGAACGGTGAGCTACAACGATGGCCGGCGCGTGCTGGCGTTCGGGCATCCGTTCTTCAACCTGGGTCCCGTGGAGATGCCGATGAGCAAGGGCGAGATCCTGATGGTGCTCTCCTCGCAGTTTCAGCCCAACAAGTTTGGCAACGCCACGGAGATCGTCGGGGCACTCAAGCAGGACCGCCACTCCGGAATCATGGGAGTTCTGGGCGCCGAAGCGGCCACCATCCCGGTGCGTGTGAAGGTACGGTCGCGCGGGGAGAACGACGCTGTGGTGAAGGAGAAGAACTTCCGCTTTGACGTCTTTGTGCAGCAGAAGTGGACTCCGTTCCTGATGATGATGACGCTGTTCAACTCGGTTTCGGGCGTCAACGACTTTTCGGACGATGCCACCTACCGGCTTTCCGGCAAGGTGGACCTGGACGGCTATTCGAGCCTGTCGCTTCAGAACATGCAGGCGCCGACGGAGATTCCAATCCCGCCGCCGATGGTGCTGGCCAACTGGTGGGGCGAGAAGTTCAACCGGCTGTTCGCCAATCCGGTGAAGCCGCCGCGGCTGAAGGGCGTTGAGGCAACGATCGATCTGCTGCCGGCGCGCCGCTCGGCGGCCATTGAGAGCGCCTGGATCGGGTCCAATGAAGTGGAGGCGGGGGCGGAGGTGCCGGTACGGATCTATCTGCGCCCGTATCGCGGCACGCGGATTGAGCGCGAGGTGCGGGTGCGGATTCCGGCGGGCATCGCGCGGGGCGAGCATCGCATTCTGGTGAGCGATGCCGACACGCTGAACCGGGTGCAGAGCATCGCCGGACAGACCAACCGTTTCATTGACCTGACTGAAACCGTGTCGCTGATCAATCAGGAACGGAGCAACAACCGGCTCTACGTATCGCTGGTGGAGACCCGGCCGGCTGTTTATTACGACGACAAGGTGATGCCCGGGTTGCCTTCGTCCATCCTGAACGCGATGCAGACGGGCCGCGCTTCCAGCCGCGCGCTGGTGGCGGCGAACGAAACGGCCGTGGAGCAGGCTTCCCTGGCCATGGACCAGATGGTCACCGGCAGCTATTCGCTCCGGGTCGCGGTGCGGTAAGGACTCCTCATGCGTCTTGTTGCAAAATGGGCGGCCTGTGCCGCGTTGGTCTCACTGCCTGTCTGGGGCACAAACACGAAGACGTGGTCGCAGAACGGCCAGGCAGCCTTTGAAAAAGCGAATCTCTCGCATCTGGCCCTGCGCAGCGATGGGCTGATCACTCTGGCGCCGGGAGTGCGGGAAGTTTATGACGCGGCCACACCTTATCTTTGGTGTTCGGCGGAAGGCGCCAACGGCTCCGTCTACCTGGGCGGCGGGGGACCCGGTGGCGACCGCGCCCGCGTTTACATCATCGACGCACAGGGGAAGGGGCGTCTGCTGGCCGAACTGGATGGATTGTCCGTGCATGCCATTGCGGCCGACCGGGCGGGCCAGGTGTTCGCGGCGACCTCGCCCGATGGAAAGGTCTACCGGATCACGGCTCAGGGCCAGTCTGAGGTTTTTTACGATCCCAAAGCCAAGTACATCTGGGCCCTGGCGTTCGACCGCGGGGGCCATCTTCTGGTGGCGACGGGCGACAAGGGCGAGGTGCACAGGGTGGACCCGGCGGGAAAGGGCTCCGTCTGGGCGCGGCTGGAAGACACCAATGTGCGCGCGCTGGGGGTTGATTCGAACGGCGCGGTGATCGCCGGCACGGAGCCCAACGGACTGGTGGTGCGGATTGGGGCGGACGGACGTCCGTTTGTCCTGCATCAAACGGGCAAGCGCGAGGTGACCGCGCTGGCCGTATCGGGGGACGGGCGCGTGTTCGTGGCAGCCACGGGCAACCGCCTGGCTCCGGCCCAGGTGGGCGTGCAAACCGTTCAACAGGTGCCCATTCAGCCTCCCGCGCCGCAGGCCCAACCGGGCATGGCTCAGCGTATTCCAGTGGCCACGCCGCCGGCGCTGCCGCTGCCTCAACCGGTGCAGGGCGGTTCGGAAGTGATCGAGATTGCCGCGGATGGATCGCCGCGCCGTCTCTGGACGAATGCGGTGGAAGTGGCTTACTCGCTGACCATCGACTCCTCGGGCAAGCCGTGGGTGGGCACGGGCAACAAGGGCAACGTCTACCGGTTGGATAGCGATCTTCAGGCGACGCATCTGGTGAGCCTGCCCGCCACGCAGGTGACGGCGCTGGCCGCGGGCCGCGGCGGACGAGTGATGGCCGTGACCGCCAATGCCGGCCGCCTGTTTGAGATCGGGCCGGGGGCGGAGAGTTCCGGCCGGGTTGAGAGCGAGATCTTCGATGCGGCGCAGTTCGCTCGGTGGGGCCGGCTGGAGTTTGCGGCTTCGGCCAACGGGGGCACGCTGGCGTTTGAATCGCGCAGCGGCAATCTGGAACGTCCGCAGACCAGTTGGAGCCCGTGGACTCCGCTGAAGGACGGCCGGGTGGTGTCGCCGGCGGCACGATTTCTACAATGGCGGGCGGTACTGAAACCGGCGGCCGATGGGCGTTCGCCGGAGTTACGGTCGGTGGACGTGGCGTACCTTCCGAAGAATCTGGCGCCCAGGGTGGAAGAGGTGGAAGTGACACCGTTCAACTACCGCTTCCCTGCCCCGTCCACGGCGGCGGCGGCAAATCCGTCCATCACTCTGCCGGCGCTCACAAGAAGGCGTCCGGCCACGGCGCCGCTCTCCCTGGAAACCACCGCGTCGCAAACGGTGAACTTCGCCAAGGGGCATCTGGGCGCACGATGGCTGGCGGCTGACGACAACGGTGACAAGTTGGAGTTTCTGCTGGAGATTCGTCTGGCGGGGGCGGCGGCATGGCAACAACTGAAAGCCAACCTCACGGATCGCTACTATTCATGGGATTCCACCGCATTTCCGGATGGCGAGTACCGGCTGCGGGTTTCGGCCACCGACGCCCTGTCGAACACCAGCGATCAGGCATTGGGTGCAAGCGGTGAAAGCGGGAGTTTCTGGATCGACAACGGAGCGCCTGTCATCTCAGCCCTGTCGGGAACGTCGCAGGGTTCGCGGCTCACGGTGCGGTGGCGCGCCACCGACGCCATCAGCGTGCTCCGCCGCGCCGAATACTCGATGAACGGCGGCCCGTGGACCATTGTTGAACCGACAACGGGGCTGACCGATTCGAAGTCGCATGACTATCAGTTGACGCTCGATCGCCCATCCACGCTCGAACAGACCATTGCCGTGCGTGTTTACGACGCCAATGAGAATGTGGCCACTGACACGGCGGTGATCCGCTAGCCCGTGACCACCGGAGACGTGCGCCCGCACCGGGACTTTCCCTCGCGTCATCTGGGTGAGCCCCACGATGTGCTGGTCTATCTGCCGCCCGGCTATGAGCGTAATCCGGGGGCCCGGTACCCTGTGCTGTATCTGCACGACGGCCAAAATGTCTTCGATGGCGACACGGCGTTCGTGCGCGGCCACGAATGGGGCGTCGACGACTCGGCTGAACGGCTTATTCAGGCAGGCGAGATGGAACCGGTGATCGTGGTGGCCATCAGCAATGCCGGCCCCCGGCGGCTGTACGAGTACACGCCATCGCGCGACGACAGGCATCAGGATGGCGGTGGCGCCGATTCGCACGGAGCCATGCTGGTGGAGGAGTTGAAGCCGTTCATCGACGCCACCTACCGGACAGTGCCGGGCGCCACCGGCCTGGGCGGGTCATCGCTGGGCGGTCTGATTACGTTGTACCTGGGGATGCGGCACCCCGAGCTGTTCGACCGCCTGGCGGTGATGTCGCCGTCGCTTTGGTGGGACCGGCGGATGATTTTCGGCCTGATCGAGGATTGCCGGTTCAACGGACGGCGCCCGCGAATCTGGCTCGACATGGGGACCGCGGAGAGCCCCGCCGCGCCGCACATGCTGGTCCGCGATGCGCGACGCCTGAAGGGCCTTCTGGTGCGGAAGGGCTGGCGGACGGGGCTGGACTTGCATTATCTGGAAGCGGAGGGGGCCGGGCACAGTGAGGATGCCTGGGCGACGCGTGTGCCAGACATGTTGAGGTACCTTTATCCGGCCCTCAAGCCGGAATGAGCCGCATCACGAACCAGACACCGCCCACCGCGAGCAGCAGCGCGGCCAGACCGATTTCGACCGGGCGGCGCCGTGTTCGCAGCCACACCCAGACCAGCGGAGCGATCAATGCCGCCTGCACGATGGCGGCTCCGGAAAGCACGAAGGCCAGGCTGGTTTCACCGGCGGTGTTCAGAACGGCGAGCGCCCAGCCCTGGATTCCACCGAGCACACCGGTGACAGCCCAACGGGACTCTGCGGCGCTAAAGAACAGAATTTCCACCGCCAGATACGCGATCGACAGAGCGGCGGCGGACTCCAGGAAGATGCCGTTCGCGGTAAGGTTCAGCGCTCCCGCGGCCACGGCCCCCACGGCCTCGCCCGCCAGGAAAGCTGCGCCGACGATGAGAGCCTCACGGCGCGCCCGCGCGGCCAGCGCAACGGTGAGCAGCAGCAACAGCCGCAAGGGGCTGCGAAATGGCTCCGCGGCGCCGAATCCGAACGAAGCCAGGGCGCGCTCCCCGAAAGAAGGATCGCGAAAACGAAGAACGCGGGCCGAAGAGGACGAATCGAAGACCGAGGTTTCCGTGCGCCCTTCCCGCGTGGCATTCATGAAGTGGACGTGCCCGGCCGCCAGAACGCGGGGCAGCCGGCTTTCCACCTTCAGCGTTTCCACGGGGCTTGGAAAGCGGTACAACGCCGTGCAGCGGAACTCATTGTCGGTCCGAAGCTCGCTGCACGAACTCTCTTCGCGTACTCCGGCCGATTCGCCGGAACTGAAATCGAAGTGGGCCGGCAGAATCCGCGATCGCGCGTCGAGATGCGCCATCTCGTAGAGAGGCACGTGAACGGCCAATGTGACGGTGGTTCCCTTCACTTCGACGAACGAACGGCTCACGCTGAACACGTGGGCCGCGGCGGGAATGGCCAGCGCCGCGGTCAACACCGCGAGCCGCCTCATGCCCGCTCCGCCGCCTTTCGCACATGAATGAACACAACGCGCGCCAACGCCAAGGTGGGAACGGAGAGAAACATACCGGCCACACCGCCCAGTTGCTCACCAGCGATCACTCCGAACAGGACGGCGGCCGGGTGGAGAGCAATGCCCGAGCCCAGGAGCCACGGCTGCGTGACATAATCCTGAAACAGGCGGAACAGCACCAGAAACACGATCAGCCATGCGACATGGGCATACCCGCTGAATGCGGCCACCAGCACCGCAATCAGACCCGCCAGGAGGGGACCGAGCACCGGAATGAATTCGAGCGATCCGCCGAGCACGGCCAGAAGCACAGGATAAGGTACTCCAGCCGCTATGAAGAAGATCCCGTAGGCGCCCAGCGCCACCAGCGACAACAGAACCAGCGACCGGATGTATTGCGACAGCATCAGGTGCGCGCCGGCCAGGATCCCGGCGAACAACTCGCGGTGCCGGGCCGGGGCCAGGCGCTCAACCGCGGCATCCGCCATCGCGCGCCCGTCCTTGAGGAAGAAGAACGAAAAGATGGGCATCAGCAGGAAGATCGCCACGGCTCCCAGGCCGGAGAGCAGCTTTTGGCCCAGGCTGGCCATCACGGGCATCACGGCGCCGAAGCCTTCTGAGAAGTGCGCCACCAGCCACTCGATGGCGCGCATGCGGTATGGTTCAAGCCAGGAAGGCAGAGGCAGTGTTTCAAGCGCCACGCGGTTCTTTACCAGTTCCGGCAGCCGGCCCGCGAGACCGCTGGCCTGTTCCGCCGCATTCATGCCCAGCCAGCCCGTGGCGGCGACGATGAGCGACAGAAAGATCAGATAGACCAGAGCCAGCGAAAGGTTCCGGGATACGCGCCGCGGCGCAATGCGCGTGGCCAGATCCACCAGGGGCGTGAGGAAGTAGGCAAAGAACGTCGCGATGATGAGCATGAACAGGACATCGCGCAGAAGCCAGACGCCGGCCAGGGCGGAACACACCAGAAAGACGGTCCAGGTGGCGCGAGCCGCGGGGGCATGGAATCCAAGCATGAACAAATGATCGTAGCAGGCTTGGGCGCGGCTGGCCGGACGTCCGCGAACCGTGTCACCCAGGGGACCGGTTATGCTGAACCGTATATGCGCTATTGGTTCTTGCTTCCCGCCGCTGCTTCGCTGCTCTCCGCGCAATCCGAACTCTGGCCCGGCGCCAGGTATGACCCGGCGATTCCAACGCCCAAGACAGTGCATGGCTACGATTTCGGAGAACGGGTAAGCTCACACGCCAACATCATGAAGTACATGGAGGCTTTGGCGGCGGCCGCTCCGGCGCGCATGAAGATTGTGGAGTACGCCAGGTCGTATGAGGGCCGCAAGCTGGTTTCGGCGATCATCGGATCGGAGGCGAACATCCGCCGCCTGCCGGAGATCCAGACCTCGATGAAACGGCTGCGCGACCCGCGCAAGACCGATGCCACGGAGGCCGGACGGCTTTCGGCGAACCTGCCTGCCGTCATCATGCTGAGCTACGGCGTGCATGGCAACGAGATTTCATCGCCCGACGCCGCCCTGGCCACGGCGTACCATCTGCTGGCGGCCCGCTCTGATGCACTGGTTAACGGCGTTCTGGCCAACGTTGTCGTGATGATCGACCCGACGCAGAACCCGGACGGCAGGGACCGGTTCGTACACAACTACGAAATCTCCGCCGGGCCGGAACCGGACGGTTCCCCAGCCGCCGCGGAACGCAATGAGCCCTGGCCCGCCGGCCGCACCAACCACTACCACTTCGATCTCAACCGCGACTGGACCGCCCTAACCCAGCCCGAAACTCGCGGCCGCATCAAGCTGCTGCTGGACTGGCTTCCGCTGGTCTTCGTGGATTTGCATGAGATGAGCACCGATTCGACGTACTACTTCGCTCCGGAAGCGGTGCCCTACAACCCCCACCTGGCGGAGTTTCAGCGCAAGTCGCTCGACTGGTTTGGCCGGAACAACGCGAAGTGGTTCGACCAGTTCGGCTTCAGCTACTTCACCCGCGAGGTCTACGACGCATTTTACCCGGGCTATGGCGCAAGCTGGCCATCCTACTATGGCGGCATCGCCATGACGTACGAAAACGCTTCCGTACGGGGCCTTCTGGCCGAGCGCACTGATGAAACCCTCTACACATTCCGCCAAAGCGTTCAGAAGCACTTCGTGGCCTCGCTTGCCACGGCTGAAACGGCCGCCGCGCGCCGTGCCGAGCTTCTGGCGAACTTCTACAAGTACCAACAGACGGCGGTTGAGGAGGGGGGCCGCGAGGAGACCCGCGAGTACATCCTGCCGCGCCGCGGCGACGCTTCCCGTACGGACCGTCTGGCCCTGCTGCTGGCCGAACAGGGTGTGGAGGTGCGGCGCGCCACCACGCCGCTGCGCGCGGCGGGCGTTGAGTATCCCGCGGGATCCTACGCGGTGGCGCTGGCCCAACCCGCCAAGCGGCTGATCCGCAATCTGCTGGACCCGCGCGTGGACATGGAAGCGGAGTTCCTCAAGGAGCAGGAGAGGCGCCGGAAACGCAAGCTTCAGGACGAGATCTACGATGTCACGGCGTGGAGCCTGCCGCTTCAGTTCAACGTGGAGTGCGTGGGTCTCAAACAAGCCGCTGAAGCCGCCTTCGAACCTCTGGCCGCCGGCACGGCGATGCCAGGCAAGGTGACCGGCGAGTCCACGGATACGCTGGCTTACCTGATTCCCTGGGGCACCAATGCGGCTGGCCGCTTCCTGGCGCGCGCGCTCAGGACGGGCCTTCGCGTTCACTCTTCCGACAAGCCCATTGTGCAGAGCGGCCGGACGTATCCACCCGGCACGCTGATCGTGAAGGTGAAGGAGAACGGAACCGGCGCGGGCGCCCGGGTGGCGGCAGCGGCGGCCGCAAGCGGCGCGGACGTCACGGCCACTTCCACCGGTTGGGTGGATGAAGGGGGCGTGAACTTCGGAAGTTCGAACGTCCAGTGGGTGCGCCCGCCGCGGATCGCCATGGCCTGGGACGCTCCTATTGCTTCAGGCTCCGCCGGGCATACACGCCATGTTCTGGAACGGCAGTTCGGCTATCCCGTCACGCCGATCCGCATCCGCCAGATGAGCACCGTGGACCTGAGAAAATTCCACGTTCTGATTCTGCCCGAAGGCAGCGCCAATAGCTACTCAGAAGCGCTGGGCGCCAACGGTTTGCGCCGCCTCAAGGAATGGGTGAGCGCCGGCGGCGTGGTGGTGGGTCTGGGTGGCGCGGTGTCGTTTCTGAGCGATACACGCACCGGCCTGCTGGCCATTCAGCAGGAGAATCGTGTGCGCGAAGGCGAGCGCCCTGCTACGCCGGCCGCACCCCAGACCGAGCAGCGCGCCACCGGCCGCAACATCGAAAAGCAGGAGCAGTTCGATCAGGCGATTCAGGCCAATTCCGAGCTGCCCGACGACGTTGCCGGCGTCCTGGTGCGGGCGCGCGTGGATGGCGAGCACTGGATGGGGCATGGGGCCTCGGAGGTGAACGTGCTGCTGTCCGGGCGCGCGATCTTTACGCCCATCAAGCTGGACAAGGGGAACAATGTCGCTGTGTTTGAAGCTCCCGAGAAGCTGCTGGTCAGCGGCTATCTGTGGGATGAGAATCGCAGGCAGCTGGCCTTCAAGCCCTTTGTTGTCACGCAGAGGGAAGGACGCGGCTGGGTGATCGGATTCACGGCGGACCCGAACTATCGCGGCTACATGGACGGGCTCAATGTGCTGTTCCTCAACGCGGTGTTTCGCGGCCCCGCGCACACGCGAGGCGGTGGTTCGCCCAGCGAAGAGGAGCAGGCCCATGCCAAGTAGAAGAACCTGGCTCAAGACGGTGGCAGCGCTGCCCGCCGCGCCGGCCGTGGCCGTGACTGAGCCCAGCCCCTGGCTGGGACGCGACTATTGGTCGAACCCTTTGCAGGACTGGCAACTGCGCGATGGGCGCATGGAGTGCATCGTTCCCGGCGGCGACCGCAACGTGTATTGGCTGGTTCGTGAAGTGGACCCGGCTCGCGGCGGTTTCTCCATGTCGGTCACCCTGGGCCGCCTGGAACAGGACACAACTCCTCTCACGGCGGGCTTCGCCGGCTTTCGGGTGGGCATTGGCGGCTACTTCAACGACTATCGGGACAGCGCCGTGCGAGGCACTGGTCTTGAGTGCGGCGGTGCCCACGACGGGCGGCTCTTCATCGGCAGGCGCGACCCCGGCAACGCAGCCGTGGCCAATCAGCGTAGTCTGACACTGCAATTGAACGCGGAGCCCGATGGCCGCGGCGCTTTCGTTCTGACACTGAGCGCCGGCACGGCACGGATCAATCGCACCGTACCCGCCGCGTGGCTGGCGGGCGGCCTGGCGCTGGTGTGCAGTTCGGCGCCGGTGGTGGAATCGCCGCCAGCGCGCCACGAACCCACGGATCCGGTGGGCGGCGCAAAGCCCGGAACGGCGCGGGGAGGCAACGGCCGCTTCTGGTTTCAGAACTGGCAGGCCAGCGGACCGGGCGTTGTCGAGCGGCCGGAACGCGCGTTCGGCCCCATTCTGTTCGCGATGTACACGCTGAGCCGCGGCACCGTCAAGATCACAGCGCAACTCGCCCCGGCCGGCGCCTGGGAACGCCCCGCCGAACTCCAACTGAAGCGTAGCGACCGGTGGCGAACCGTGGCCAGGGCCGCCATTGACCCCGATGCCGCAACGGCGCGCTTCCGCCTGGAACGCTGGACCGCGCGTACGGATACTCCCTATCGCGTGGTTTATGGCACGCACGCCTATGAAGGCGTCATCCGCCATGATCCGGTGGAGAAGACGCGCATCACCGCCGCCGCGCTCACCTGCCAGAATGATTTCGGCTTTCCGCACACCGCGGTGGCGGATGGCGTTCGCCACTCCCGGCCCGACATTCTCCTGTTCACCGGCGATCAGCTCTACGAGCGCAACGGCGAGTATGGCTTGCAACGAACGCCGGAAGCCGCCGCCCGCCTGGACTACCTTCGCAAATGGTTCCTGTTCGGCTGGGCCTTTGGCGATCTGACACGTCAGATTCCCACCGTCTGCCTGCCCGATGATCACGACGTGTTCCATGGCAATCTGTGGGGCGCAGGCGGCCGGAGCGCCAAGGCTAGCGCGGTTCAGCAGGAAGCACAGGATTCTGGCGGCTTCACCATGCCGGCGGCGTTCGTGAACATTGTGGAGCGCACGCAGTCCAGCCACATGCCGGACCCGCCGGACCCCTCGCCGGCCGGTCAGGGCATTGCTGTTCATTACTGCCATCTGGTTTGGGGCGGCGTCAGCTTTGCCGTGCTTGAGGACCGGAAGTGGAAGTCGGCGCCCAAGGATTTCGTGCCCTCGGCGAGGATCCTGAACGGGTGGGCCCAGAACCCCAATCACGACGCCGCACGTGCCGGGGATGCACCCGAAGCGCAGTTGCTGGGTCCGCGCCAGGAGAAGTTTCTGGAAGACTGGGCGCGTGACTGGTCCGGCGGCATCTGGATGAAAGCCGCCGTATCGGCCACCATCTTTTCAAACCTGGCCACCCTTCCCAAGGACGCCACCACGGACGCGCCGACGCCGAAACTGCCGGTGCTCGGCGAGGGTGAATGGGCCGAAGGCGAGCGGCTGACGGCCGATCACGATTCGAACGGCTGGCCCCAAACCGCACGCAACCGGGCGCTACGCCTGCTGCGCTCCTGCTGCGCGCTGCACATCGGCGGCGATCAGCACCTGGCCAGCACCATTCAATACGGCATCGGCCACTGGCGCGATGCATCCTGGGCGTTTTGCACGCCGGCCATCTCGAACCTCTGGCCCCGGCGCTGGTTTCCTCCGGTGGACGGACAGAACCGGGCGCCCGGCCAGCCGCGCCAGTTCGGCGATTTCCACGACGGCTTCGGCAACCGGATGACGGTTCACGCAGTAGCCAATCCGGTGCGTTCCTCCATTGCGCCGAAGGTTCTCCACATGCGGTCGCCGGGATTCGGCGTGGTGGAGTTCGACAAGGCGACGCGCCGCATCCGCCTGACCAATTGGCCGCGCTCCGAGGACTTGTCGAAGCCCGGCGCCAAGCCTTACGCCGGCTGGCCCATCGAGATCGCGCAGACGGCCAACGGCATGGATGAGGCGCCATTCGTTCTTCCTGAAGTGACGGCAGGCAAGGGAAAAGCCACCGTGGTTGAGGTGACGGAAGAGGCCGGCGGAATCCGGGTGCTCACCATCGCCATGGCGGCAGCCCGCTTCACGCCGCGGGTGTGGCGCGAAGGCCGCTACACGGTGCGCCTCTTCGATCCCGATGGCAAGTGGCAGACCGTGAACAAAGGGGTGGAGGCAAAGAAGGCGTGACACTATACCTGGTTGGAATCCCGGTGCTTGCGGCCGCGGCCGCGTTCGCGCAACCGATACTGCAGGCCATCGACGGCGATGCGCCGGCCGCGGAAGCGTTGCTTGAGAAGCTGGTCAACATCAACTCGGGCACCTTCCATCCGGCAGGCGTCGCGCGTGTGGCGGAAGCACTGCGGGGCGAATTCGAAACCTTGGGATTCACCGTGCGCCTCATCGACAACGCAGCCCTCAAGCGGGGTCCACATCTGGTGGCTGAGCGCAGCGGAACGCGTGGCAAGCGGATCCTGTTGATCGGCCACATGGACACGGTCTTCGAACCGGACAGTCCGTTCCAGCGCTGGCAGCGCAGCGGCACGCGCGCGACGGGGCCCGGTACAGCCGACATGAAGGGCGGCATCGTTGTGATGCTCTCCGCGCTCAAGGCGCTCCACCGGACGGGTGAACTCGAAGGCGCCCGGGTGACGGTCTTTCTCACGGGCGATGAAGAGTCCGCCGGACGGCCGCTTGAAGCCTCGCGCGGGGCGTTCATTCAGGCGGGCAAAAACGCGCAGGCCACTCTATGCTTCGAGTCCGGCATCCGGGAGGCTGGAACAGACTATGCCTCGATTGCCCGCCGCGGCGCAACGTCGTGGGATTTGCGGGTGAAGGGCCGGGCCGGCCACTCCGGGCGGGTGTTCTCCCCGGCCTTGGGCCACGGCGCGATCTTCGAACTGAGCCGCATCCTGAACGCATTCCATGAGACTCTGCGCGAACCGGACATGACGTTCAGTGTGGGCCTGGTTCTGGGTGGCGGCAACACCAAGGTGGATTCAGGCGGACACGCAAGCGTGGAAGGCAAGTCGAACATCGTGCCGCCGGAGGCCTTCGCACGGGGCGATCTACGCGTTCTCACCGCCAGCCAACTGGGCCGGGTGAAGGACAAGATGCAATCGATCGTAGCCCGCAGCCTGCCTGGAACCAGCGCCGAGATCAGTTTTGGCGACAGCTACCCGCCCATGGCGACGACGGCCGGGAATCAACGGCTGCTCGACCTGCTCAACGATGGCAACCGGGCCATGGGTACACCTGTGATGCCCGCGCTCGACCCGATGCTGCGCGGCGCGGGCGACGTCTCATTCGTCGCGCCCTATGTCGATTCCATCACCGGGCTGGGCGGCATGGGCGGCGGGTCCCACGCCGAAGGCGAGTTCGTCGATCTGTCAAGCCTGCCGCTGCAGGCCAAGCGGGCGGCGCTGCTGATCCTGAAGCTCAGCCGCGACTGAACTCGGGGCAGGCAGGGGCGCTATCATCAAACCTGAATGCGCCTTGAAGCCCTTACGATTCTGGCCGCCGCCGCTCTCAGTGCGGCCCCACCGCTCCATGAAGCGGAACTTGTCTTCCCTCTCGAAAAATGGCACAACCACTCTTCGTCCATCGTCGAGCAGCCGAACGGCGATCTCTTCCTGTGCTGGTTTCACGGCTCCGGTGAGCGGCAGGCCGATGATGTGAAGATCGAAGGCGCGCGCTGGATCCAATCCAAGCGCGCCTGGAGCGACCGTTTCACACTGGCTGACTCGCCCGGGTTCCCAGACACCAACGGCACCGTGTTCATTGATAACCGGCAGCGGCTGTGGCTCTTCTGGCCCGTGATTCTGGCCAACCAGTGGGAGACGGCGCTGATGAAGTACAAGCGGTCCAGCGACTATCAGTTCGAATCCGGCGCGCCCAAGTGGGAGTGGAGCGACAACATTCTGATGATCCCCAAGCGGATGCACGAACGTACCCAGGAACTGCTGGAAAAAGACCTGGGGCCCAATCCCATCGGCCAGCGCGCGGCACGGCTCATCGCGCTCTCAGCGGACAAGTACTTCTCGCGTCTCGGCTGGTTCACACGCACGCACCCCATCACACTGCCTTCGGGCCGCATTCTTGTGCCTATGTACTCAGACGGCTATTCGTTCGGAATCATGGGCATCTCCGACGACAACGGCGAGACCTGGTTCTCAAGTGAGCCCATCGTCGGCTACGGCGGCATTCAACCGAGCGTTGTCCGCCGCAAGGACGGCACCCTGGTGGCCTATCTGCGCGACAACGGACCGCCGCCCAAGCGCATCCAGATGAGCGTGTCGTCGGATGAGGGAATCTCGTGGTCGAAGACCACCGACACCGAGCTTTTCAACCCCGGCGCGAGCGTGGAAGCACTCGCGCTTCGTGACGGCCGCTGGATCATGGTGTATAACGACCTTGAACGCGACCGCCATTCCCTGGCCGTCTCCATGTCCGATGACGAGGGCAAGACCTGGAAATGGAAGCGCCATCTGGAACGCGATGCAACGCCGATGGGCCGGTATCACTATCCGTCGGTGATGCAGGCGCGCGACGGGTCCATCCACGTCAGCTACAGCTATCACCGCAACATGGACGGCCAGGAAGGCAAGGCGATCAAGCACGCCCGCATCAACACGGAGTGGATTGAGCAGGGCGGGCGCTAAGCACGGGCCGGGCGATGCGGTATGATTCTGGTATGACCAGATCGAAAATCGCGATCAGTCTGCCCAAGGATCAACTAGCACGAGTTCACCGGGAGGTGCGGGCCGGGCGGGCCGCTTCCGTTTCGGGCTACATCGCCGGAGTCTTGGAGGAGCACGAAAGACGCGAGTCTCTGCGGGTGCTGCTTCGGGATCTGGTGGAGCAACATGGTGAGCCAACGGCTGGGGATACGAAATGGGCGGAACGCGCACTCGCGCCTCGACAGGAATAGTGCTGGATGCCGGCGCGTTGATCGCTCTCGATCGAGGCAGCGGGCGCATGATCGCACTGGTCCGGGCGGCACTGGCGCAGGGCCGTACGTTTCGCGTTCCGGCGGGCGCCGCCGGCCAGGCTTGGCGCAATGGCCGCGTTCAGGCCACTCTCGCCCGATTCCTTCGGAGCCATGAAGTAGACATCGTGCGGTTGGATGGGGAACTCGCCAAAGCTTGCGGGGAGCTCTGTGCCGCAACCGGCACTTCGGATGTGATCGATGCTTCCGTGGTCATCCTCGCCCGGCAACTCCGGGAACCCATTGTAACCAGTGACCCGGGGGATCTCCGGAGGCTGGACCCGATGGCTCACGTGATTCCTATCTGATGGTTGACGCCACCGCGTGCCTATTCGACAATCGAGTCTGAACGCTCCAACATGCGAAGTGCCTTCATCATCGCCGCGGCCGCCGTGGCTGTCACCGCCGCGCCGGCGCAGCAGGACACTGGGTCCGCGCTGGAGCGGCAATTCGCGCGCACGGTCCGGCCGTTTCTGGGCACCTACTGCATCTCATGCCACGGGCCGCGCCAGCCGGCCGCGCAGATGGACCTGAGCGGCTTCACGTCAATGGCCACCCTGCTTGAGGACGGCCGCCGCTGGAGCCAGATTCTTGAGCGCCTGGAAGCTTCGGAGATGCCGCCCAAGGGCGCGCCCCAGCCCGCGCCCGCGGAGCGCCGCGCGGTGACCGGCTGGTTTCACGCCGTTCGCACCCACGAGACCCGGCGCAATGCGGGCGACCCCGGCGTCGTGCTGGCGCGCCGCCTGAGCAACTCCGAATACAACTACACCATCCGAGATCTCACCGGCGCCGACATACGCCCGGCCCGCGAGTTCCCCGCCGACCCCGCCAACACAGCCGGTTTCGACAACTCGGGCGAAACGCTCGCCATGTCGCCCACGCTACTCAAGAAGTACGTGGCCGCGGCGCGCGAAGTGGCCTCTCACCTCTACCTGAAAGAGAAGGGATTCGGTTTTGCCCCCCACCCGATGCTGGTGGAGACGGACCGCGACAAGTTCGCCGTGCACCGCATCATCGACTTTTACCACCAGCAGAACACCGACTACGCCGACTACTTCGAAACAGCCTGGCGGTTCCGGCATCGCGCCGCCTTGGGCCAACCCAACGCAACGTTGGCCAGCCTGGCACGCCGTCACAAGGTGAGTGCCAAATACCTCGACACCGTGTGGAATGCCCTGGAGACCGCTGAAACCGTGGGTCCGCTGGCGAAGCTGCAAGCGTTGTGGCGGGCCTTACCCGCGCCCCGGCGCGGCCAGCCCGACCTCGCGCGGCCTGGCTGCGAAGAGATGCGTGCTTACGTAGCCCGCGTTCGCGCCAAGGTGGAACCCCGGTTTATCAACATCACGGCGGGGCCCATCGGCACCGCATGGCAGCCGCTCCTCATCTGGAAGAACACCCAATACGCCACACATCGCCGCAAGTTCGACGCGCGCCAGTTGCAGGTTGCGGGTGAGCCTTTGTTGAACCAACGCGATGTGGTGGAACCGGAGTGGGACAATGCGTTCGGCCCGGGCAAGACCATCCTGGTGGAGAATCCGCCCGGCGACCCCGATCTGGCCGTGCCCGCCGGTGAGCGGCCCCGGTTTGAAGCGGCATGGGGACGCTTCTGCTCCGTCTTCCCGGACATGTTTTACCGCGAGTCGCGGGGGCGCAACTATTTCAAAACGGGAAAGGACGAGGGCCGCTACCTGAGCGCGGGATTCCACAACGTGATGGGATACTTCCGCGACGACCAGCCTCTCTACGAATTGCTTCTGGACCCGGCCCAACAGGCCGCGCTGGATGAGATGTGGCGGGCGATGGATTTCGTGGCATCCATCAACATCCGCACCTACATCGAGTTCGCCAAACTGGGCACGCGCGGGACACGCGACGACTTCAAGGACGGCGAGCCCGAGGTGCGCGAGATTGAGGTGGAAAAGATCATCGCGGAAGAGAAGATCAGAAAGCTGGAAGCGGACTACCTGGAGGTGGCGCGAAGCGGCAACCCCGTGGCCATCCAGGCCGTGCGGGACTTTTTCAACGCCGCCAGCAGGAGCATCGGTTGGGTGAAACAGGCGCGCCGCGACGCCGAACCAAGCCACCTGGAAGCACTGGCGGAGTTCGCCGCGCGTGCGTACCGGCGCCCTCTCGCGCAGGCGGACCGCGACGATCTGCTGTCCTTCTACCGTCAGGCGCGTGAGCGCTACGGCCTGGACCATGAGGGCGCCATGCGTGAATCCATTGTGCTGGTGCTGACCTCGCCCAAGTTCTCTTACCGCGTGGATCGCCTGGAGGGCAGCCGCGACGTGCAGCCGCTCGCAGGGGGCGATCTGGCGAGCCGTCTCAGCTATTTCCTGTGGTCAAGCATGCCCGATGCGGAGTTGCTACGGCTTGCCGCCGCGGGTACCCTGCGCCGCCCGGAAGTGATTCAGGCCCAGGCGCGCCGCATGCTGCAGGACCAGCGCAGCCGCGCGCTCGCCGTGGAGTTCGGCGGCAACTGGCTGGGCATCCGCGACTTCGATCAGATCGGCACCGTGGACCGCGAGCGCTTCCCCGTCTTCAACGACGAGTTGAAGGCAGCGATGTTCGAGGAACCGGTGCGATTCCTGCTGGATGTCTTCCGCCGGAACCGCCCCCTGGTTGACTTCCTTTACGCCACCGATACCTTTGTCAATCCGGCGCTGGCCCGCCACTACGGCATGCCGCAGCCCACGGACACCGGCGCCGACGGTTGGGTTCGCGTCACCGGAGCGGACCGGTATGGCCGCGGCGGCCTGCTGCCCATGGCCGCGTTCCTCGCCAGGAATGCGCCCGGACTCAGAACCAGCCCCGTGAAGCGCGGCTACTGGGTGGCGAAGAACGTGTTGGGCGAACAGATTCCACCGCCGCCCCCGGTGGTTCCCGAACTTCCAGCGGATGAAGCGCGGATGGATCTACCGCTGCGGCAGATGCTGGAAAAGCACCGGGCGGATCCCAGTTGCGCGGGATGCCACGCGCGATTCGATTCGTTCGGGCTGGCCTTCGAGGGCTTCGACCCGGTGGGGGCGCGGCGCACCCACGACCTTGCCGGGCGCGCGGTGGATGCTCGCGCGGCGTTTCCCAAGGGCGTGGAAGGGGAAGGATTGCCGGGACTCCAGCAATACATCAGGGGCCATCGCGAGCGCGACTTCATTCGCGGCTTCACCGGCAAGCTGCTGGCGTTTGCCCTGGGACGGAGCCTGCTGATTTCGGACGAACCGCTCATCGACGAGATCGCCCGCAAACTGGGCAAGGACGGCTGCTGCTTTGAAACGGTTGTTGATAGCATCGTTACAAGCCGGCAGTTTCTGAACAAGAGGTAGGCTATGACGATATCCCGAAGAACCGTGCTCCGAGGCGCCGGCGTGGCGATGGGCTTGCCGTGGCTTGAATCGCTGCCGGGGGCCACCACGCCGCATCCGCAACGCTTCGCCGTATTGTTCATGGGAACCGGCATCAGCCCGGGGCGTTGGTGGGCCAAAGGCTCGGGCGCGGAGATGGAGCTGGGCGAATCGCTTGAGCCGCTGGCGCCGCTGCGCGCGAAGATCAACGTGATCGACGGCCTGTTCAACAAGTTCGCCACGGGCCAGGGCATTCACCCCGCGATGACCGGCAACCTGCTGTCGGGGGTGCCCATTCGCAAAGGGTCCATCATTCGCGGCGGTATCACCATCGATCAGGTGCTGGCCAACCACATCGGGCAGGATACGCCGCAACCCAGCATGGTGCTGGCCTGTGAGCGCGCCATGACCGGCTTCCATGAGACCAACTTCTCGAATGCCTATAGCTCCCACATCTCCTGGCAGAGCGCCGATTCCCCGGTGCCCAATGAGATGTATCCTTCGCTCGCCTTCGACAGCCTGTTTGAGAACAGCGGCCGGCTGCGCGACACCAGCGTGCTGGACCGCGTGAAGGATCATGCGGCATCGCTCGCCGGCCGTGTCAGTGCCACCGACAGGATCAAACTGGATGAGTATCTGGCCAGCGTTCGCGACGTGGAGCGCGGCATTGAGCGGATGCGCAACGACAAGAACAGGGCCGAGGAGCGGGCGGCCGGCGCCGGCCGCCCGCTGGCCGCCATGCAACGCCCTCAGGACGGACTGCCGGAAGACATCCGCGACCACATCCGGCTGATGTGCGACATCATCGCGCTCGGGTTTCAGACGGACAAGACCCGTGTGGCTTCCCTGCTGCTGGCACGCGATCTTTCAGCGCTCTACTACCCGTTCCTGGCCGTGGGCAAGCAGCATCACGGCGCCTCGCACTACGACACGGAAGAGGATTACCGCAAGATCGTGCGATTCCAGGTGAGCCAGCTTGCCTACCTGGCCCAACGCCTGGAGGCGATGCGGGAAGGCGAAAGCAATGTTCTGGACAATAGCTGCCTGCTGTTCCTCTCCAACATGTGGTCCGGAACCAAGCACGATAACAAGAAGGTCCCGGTGGTGACCATCGGAAGCCTGGGCGGCAAACTGAAAACCGGCCGGGCTCTTGAGTACGCGGCGGCGGGCGACGAGAACCGCAAGCTCTGCAGCCTCTACCTGGGCATCATGGACCGCATGGGCGTGGAACTCAAGGAGTTCGGCGACGCCCGCACGCGCCTGGCGGAGCTGTAAATCGCCGCCCAAGCTTGAATTGCCGCGTGCAGTGCAGGGTATACAATAATAGTTATCCTTCGGGGTAAAGAAACCATGACCAGACCCATTCTGGCGGCCACCGCCATTCTCATGCTTGCGCTGCGTCTCAGCGCTCAAGTCTCCACCGGCGAGATCATCGGCGACGTCACCGACACCTCTGGGGCCGCCGTGCCCAACGCCAAGATCACCGCCACCAACGCCGAAACGGGCGTTATGGCGCGCGAAGTGACCTCAGGCGCCGACGGCAACTACATCATCACCCTGCTGCCGCCGGGCACTTACAACTTCACCGTCGAGGCGTCCGGGTTCCGTAAACTCGCGCAGAGCGGCGTTGGGCTGCAAACGAACCAACGCGCCAAGGTGGATTTCCAACTGCAAGTGGGCCAGGTGAGCGAGACCGTCGAGGTGCAGGCCACGGCGCCGCTGCTGGAGAGCCAGTCCTCCTCGCTGGGCCAGGTGATCGGCCAGCAGTTTGTGAGCGAACTCCCGCTCAACGGCCGCAACTTCGTCCAACTCGCCATCCTCAACCCCGGCGTGAACGGCACAGGCTTTTCCACGAGCAACACCATCATGAGCGGTGCCCGGCCCGACGATCGCCGCCCCGGCACTGAGATTTTCTCGAACGGCAACCGCGAGGGGTCGAACAACTTCCTCTATGACGGCGCCGACAACAACGAGCGTCTCATCGGGCTCATCGTGCTGCGCCCTGCCATCGAGGCCATCCGCGAATTCAAGGTGCAGACCAATATGTACTCGGCCGACCTGGGCCGCAACTCGGGCGCCGTCGTTGATGTCATCACCAAGTCCGGCACCAACGAATTCCACGGCTCGGCGTTTGAGTTCCTGCGCAACTCCGCCATGGACGCGCGCAATTTCTTCAACCTCCGCGGCACGCCGTTCCCCAGCTTTAAGTACAACCAGTATGGCGGCTCCATCGGCGGCCCCGTCCTCATCCCGAAGGTGTACAACGGCAAGAACCGAACGTTCTGGTTCGCTGACTATGAGGGCTACCGCCGCAGCGTTCAGAACTTCCTCTTCACCTCCATTCCTACCGCCGCCATCCGCCGCGGCGATTTTTCCGCCGAGAACCGGATCTATGACCCCATCACCGGCCGCCGGGAAGGCACGGCCGTCCGCCGCGACCCCTTTCCGAACAACCAGATCCCGATGAGCCGCTTCAACCCCATCACCGCCAAGCTGCTCGCCACCTATCCGGCAACCACCAACAACAACCTTTTGACCCACATTTCCGTTTTGAGCCGCGCGTGCGAATCTCCTGGATGCTCGTCCGCATCAATATCGATAGGGGTTTGAAGGCAGCGAAGACCCCTGCGGAGGACAGCACCCAATGGGTGACAAACAAAACCAGCCCTTTCAGCTCTCGTTCAACGGCCTTCTCAAGATCGACTTCCAGGGATCGCGCGTTACTTCCGATGGTGGTCTGATCCTGGTGCGTGAGTTGGATGAACGGCTGGGCTTCGGTGCTCTCATTGCCCAACACCTGACTGACTCACGGCGCGGCAAGAATACCCAGCTTCCGCTGGCGGACCTACTGCGCCAGTCCGTCTACAGCCGGATTGCCGGCTACGAGGATGTCAACGATGCCGAGCGGCTCTCGCAGGATCCAACCTTCCGGCTGA
>Ga0194132_10002715_pt1 | contig 32643 bp, 24 predicted proteins | sample TA2KigOf80mmetaG_FD_148612 | JGI IMG/M metagenome (GOLD analysis project Ga0194132, IMG submission 148612) | Freshwater microbial communities from Lake Tanganyika, Tanzania - TA2015054 Kigoma Offshore 80m | ecosystem: Environmental > Aquatic > Freshwater > Lake | place: Tanzania: Lake... | reverse complement strand
CGCAAACTCCCATTCCTCCTCGGTGGGCAACCGGCATCCGGCCCATTTGCAATAGGCGACCGCGTCGTGCCAACTCACATACACCACCGGACGGCTTGGATGAAGCTGCTGCTCAAGCCACCCCCCAGGCTCGGCGCCCCCTGCTTCGACAAATTTGCCATACTCCCAGACCGTCACCGGATAACGGCCCATCCGGAACGGCGTCACGTTCACTTCGCGGACCGGCTCGTCGTTCCGGGCGTGGCGGTCGTAGTTCGGCTTCCTCGGATCCTTCTTCTGCGCCCCCATCGTGAACGGGCCACCGGGAATGGGAACCCAATACTGCTCTTGAGACGGCAGCCACAGCCCAGGATGTCCCTCCTGCCCCAGCGCCTCCGCCGCCGCAACCCGCGTCTTCAGATCCAACCCTGCCGCGCCGCCCGGCTCGAACAGCCGCTTCATCCTGCCCAGGAACTCCTGGTACCTCGCGCACGACGGCTGGTAACCGGTGGGCCGCAGGTCCTCGATCATTCCATTCAAGAGCGCCACGCAGCGCGCCTGATCCTCGAATGCGCCGTCCTTCACCTCCGCCGTGATCTTCTCGAACAGCCCGTCGACCTTGCCCGAGCCTTGCTTCACTTTCAAAATCCCGGCGAGCAACAGCATCACCTCGCGCCATTCGGGATGATACAGGCGCCGGTCCCGCAGCACCTCCGTGTACTGGTCCTCGTCCTTCATCCCGGCCAGCTCGCGCGCCGCCAGAAACTCCTGGAAGGTGAGGTGCCAGAATTCGAGCACCTCCTTGCGGCTCACCAGGATCCCGCTATCCACCTCTTCCTCGGCGAGAAAGCTGAGCGCCTCCTTCGGATCCATGCCCTTGATCAGCTTGGCGGCCGCCCCCCGCTCGATCTGCCGCAGCCGCCCCTTCTGATTCCTCTGCATCCCGAGCGCCACGTCGCCGAGCCGGTCCAGACATGTCTCCGCCGAAGCCCGGCCTGGCCGCATCTCCCGCGACCGCGCCAGCCACACCAGCACGGACTCATACAGCTCCGCCCGCTGCTCGGGCAGCCGCGCCTCGTTCCACTGGACCACGGCCAGCGCCGTGAGCATCACCGGATTCCGCGCCATGCGGCGGATCTCAGGCTTGGTCCCCAGCGCGCGCCGCAACTCCGACATGTGGGCCCCGGCCTGGTCCGGATTCGAGAACAGGCAGCCCGCCCACAGGTGCAGGAACTGGGCCACCGCCTCGTCATCGAACTCCTCGATCTTGACCGTCTCGAATCCGGCGAGCACGGCTTCGCCCTGGTAGGCCTGGGGGCGGGTGGTGACCACGAAGCGGCAGTCCTTGTAGCGCGCGGTGGCCTTCTCGAGCAGACGCGCCAGGATCCGGCGGCGTGCGCCCGATGCGGCCTCGTCCAGCCCGTCGAGCAGGACCACCGTGCCGGGCGTTGCGAGCTTCTGTTCGACGAACGCCGTGCTCAGACCCCAGCCGCCGGTGGCCAGGAAATGTGCGATCCATTGGGGCGAGTCGGGCTGGGAGGGCGCGCCGCGTTCGCCGTCGGCCAGGGCGATGTGGCGGTCGATCTCGGAAGTGCGGAGGAAGATGGGGAAGCCGCGGACGGGCAGGTCCATTGAGGGCCCTTCCTTGCGGCACAGCTCGCGGGCGATGCGGCGCAGGAAGGTGGTCTTGCCGCTGCCGGGGTCGCCCTGGATAACGAGCAGGCGGTGGTGGAGGGCTTTTTCCAGGGGGATGGAGCGCTCGCCGCCGGAGGTCTTGATTCCGACGTAGATCTTTTCGATCTCGACGCGGGTGGCGCGGTTGGAGCCCACCTTGAGTCCGCGGAGGTCGATCCATTGGGTGGATTCGCGGAGGGCGTCGAGGTAGGCTTCGGCGGCCTTGGGGTCGGACTGCGGGGTGGCAGGCTTGTCGCGCGGACGCCACTTGTTGAGGGCTTTGAGGACGGCCTTGGCGGCGCTCGCCGGGTCGGCGAACTGGTCGATGATGCGGCCGTTGCCGAGCCAGGATTTGAACTCGCCCAAGCGCCGGATGGCGTCCTGGACCTCGAGTCCGAGTTCGGGGGTGAAGCGGAGCTGGCGGAGCGCGAGAATGGTGCGGTACTCTTCGCGCATCTCCTCGGGCCAGGGATGGGCGGGGTCCACGAGGAGGGCGAAGATGGGGATCCCGTGCTTCTGCGCATGTTCGCATTCGAGCCAGGTGATGCTCTTGCCGCCGGGGTCCGGCTGGCCGGGAGGGATCCAGCCGTAGCGGTGGGCGGAGAGGACGATGAGCGCCTGGCAGGATTCGACTTCACGGAGACAGACGTCGAGCGGGGCGCTGTCCTCGGCGGCGAAGTTTTCCATGGTGACGGGGAAGCAGCCGGCGTCGAGGATGGCGCCGCGGACGGAGAGGCGGTGCTGGGTGAGGTCGGTCTTGGTGGCGGAGAGGAAGACGCGGTCGATGTCAGGCATGATTGCGCCGGTTTGGAACGAGCCACAACCTCGGACTCGGTGGTAGATTCCGGAGGTTGACTTTGGTCGTGCGGAGAATCGGGAGGTCGCCGAGCAACTCTTCCAGTTCCGTTTTGATGCTGAATGGAGGATCGCCCTGGAGCCCGCGCTGGATCAGTTTTTCGGCGGCCTCGTACTTCCCGGCTTGAGCGGCAAGCGCCGCGCCACTCCGGTGGTAGACCGAGCGGTCCGGTTCAGGCGCATCCAGACTTGCCACGGCGTCCGCGGCCCTTTCGCCGATTTCGAACGCTTCGTGATAGAGCTTCGCTGCTGCGTCAAGCCGGCCGTAGGCCTCCTCGACATCGCCCAGCATCGACAGCTCGACCGCGCGGTCGCTCAACTGCCCGGCGAGCTCGATATCGTATGGCGCGGCCACTGTTCTTCAAGTGTAATCGTGTTTGGACTGAATTCGCGCGGCTGAGGCATCCATTCACCTCCCGCCGCCGTATACCCTCACCGGAGACCAACAATGTCACAACCCATCCTGCTCGTATTCGACGCCCCGGGCGCAACCGCCGCCCAGTACGACGCCATCATTCGAGACCTCGAAGCCGCGGGTGAATCCGCGCCTCGGGGCCGCACCTTCCATGCCGCAGCCGCCACCGCGGACGGATGGCAGGTCATTGATGTCTGGGAATCCCAGGCCGATTTCGACCGGTTCGCCAAGACACTCGGGCCGCTGATCCAGACCCACATGGCGGACAGCAGGGTGGCGCCCAAGTTCTATCCCGTCCACCGGCGGATCGCAGGCGTCGCCGCCACCGGCGTCAAGCCCTACATCCTGGCCGTCAAGATGACCGGTCCGGTGGCCGAGTACGACACCACGGTCGCGCGCCTCCAAGCGGAAGCGGGCGGAGTCCCGTTTCCGGGCCGTTCCTACCACGTCTGCGGACTCACGCCCGATGGCTGTTACATCGTGGGTGTGTTCGAATCCTCAGACGACTACGAGCGGTTCGCGAACAAAGTGCTGCGGAGAGTCATCGCCCAGTGCATGACCACGCCACCGGCGATGACGCTGTCAGCGATCCACAACCGGATTCTTGGCTGATCAGGCGAACAGTCCGGCGACCGGCGTGCCCTCCACCAGCGCGCGCGGCTGCTTGAGGTCGTTCAGAACTTCCATCCGCGGATTGATCCCCAGGCTGTGGTAGATGGTCGCCACCAGGTCCACCGGGTGGAGCGGCTTGTCGGCAGGGGAGGAGGCCTGCGCGTCGGAGGCTCCGTACTGGTAGCCCCGGCGCGTACCGCCGCCCGCGACGATCGCCGTGTAGCAATAGGGCCAGTGGTCGCGGCCATCGGGCGAGTTCACGTTGCCAGAGGTCGACACGCCGAGCTTCGGGCTGCGTCCGAACTCGCCGGTCACGACAACGAGCGTGTCCTTGAGGAGCCCGCGCTGGTCCATGTCCTCGAACAGGGCGGACAGGCCACGGTCGAGCTTCGGACAGTGGAGATTCTTCAGCGGACCGAAGTTGGCGGCATGGGTGTCCCACGCGTCGACTTCGGGATTTCCGTTGGCCACTGACGGCCAGTTGACCTGGACGAACCGCGTGCCCGCTTCGATGAGCCGCCGCGCCATGAGCAGGCTCTGTCCGAACGTGACGCGCCCGTAGCGGTCGCGCACCTTATCGGTCTCCTTGGCCAGGTCGAAGGCGTCGCGCGCCTTACCCGACAGCACCAGGTCGTACGCCTTCCCGTAGTACTCGTTCAGCGCGTAGGAGCTGACGGCCTTTTCGAGATCCTTCATCGAGCCGTTGATTCCCTTGAGCAGTTCGAAGCGGTCCTTCATGCGCTCGGAGGAGACCTCGGGGCGCATCGTCAGATCCTCAAGCCGGACATCCTTGTTTGGGTCCTGGTACAGCCGGTAGGGATCATGCGCCTTGCCGAGGAATCCGGCCGCGCCGCCCTTTCCGATCACGTTCGATTCCTGGAGCGGCCGTGGCATCTCGACGAACGGCAGCATCGGACCCGAGGGGGGCAACATCTGGCCGATGTGGCAGCCCATGTGCGGGAAGTCGCGCGGCGAGGGAGGCTCAAGCTGCCCGGAGGGCGAGACCTTGTCGGGCGCCCACCCGGTCATCATCTGGTACATCGCGGCGGTGTGGTTGAACAGTCCGTTCGGCGTGTAGCTCATCGAGCGGATCAGCGTCACGCGGTCCATCACCCCGGCCAGCATCGGCATGGTCTCGCTCACCTGGATGCCGTCGACCTTGGTCTTGATGGGCTTGAACTCGCCGCGGATGTTCGACGGGGCGTCGGGCTTCGGATCCCAGATGTCGATGTGGCTCGGACCGCCCTGGAGGAACACCATGATCACGGACTTGGCCTTGGCCGGTGCACCTGGCTCCGTGCGCGCGGCGGCGGGGGAGGCAGCCTTTGCCTCCATCTCGAGAATCTGGGGCAGGCTGACGCCGAGCAGGCTCAGCCCTCCCGCGCGGATCAGCTCGCGCCGCGACCATCCGTCGCAGGTTCGTCCGGGGCGTCCGGGGATCGAAAGCATAGTGGGGCCTCCCTATAGGGTCGGCTTCAATTATACACTTCCGTAGGGGCTTTCGTGCTAAAGTCGAAGCGGCGGAGGGCCCTTAGCACAGCGGTTAGTGCAGCGGACTCATAATCCGTTGGTCGTTGGTTCGAATCCAACAGGGCCCACCAGACTGCTTCGGCTTTCTCAGACTTTCCCCGGCTCCGGGTGGACCCAGGGCTTCCGGTACGGCCTGCGCAACAGCCGGTTGGCCTCGTCATCGCCCGCTACCCGTCCCTTCGCCACATCCCAGGTGAGCGACCGTCCAAGCTGCAGGCTCAAGTTGGCCAGAATGCAGGACGCCGTCGAGATGTAGCCCTGTTCGATATCGGCCACCGGCCGTGAGCGCTTCTCCACCGCCGCCAGCAGATCCTTCATGTGATACCGGATCGCCGGCGCGACGTGACGCTCCAGCCGCTCCTCGGTCTTGTCCTCGGGGAACTGCTCGAGCTCGTAGGTGACGTCCTTGTGAATCGCCTGCCCGCCCTTCTCCATCGGCGTGAAGTCGTAGCTCATCACGCTCGCCTTGAGCGTCCCCTTGTCGCCGTAGAACGTCGCGCCCCAGGGATACTTCGGATCGGGAGGATGGCCCCAGGTCCGGTGCTGCCAAACCACCTTCACCTCTCCGAAATCGAACTCCGCGGTCTGGGTGTCGGGGATGTTCGCCTTGGTGTTCTTCTCCACCAGAATTCCGCCGGTCGAAGAGATCCGCTGCGGCCAGCCGAGGTTTAGCATCCACCGCACCATGTCCAGCATGTGGATGCACATGTCGCCTACGATCCCGTTGCCGTATTCGTTAAACGCGCGCCACCGGCCGGGGTGGGCCAGTTCATTGTAGGGGCGCATGGGAGCCGGTCCGGTCCACATCTCCCAGTCGAGGTAATCCGGCGGCGCGGTGTCCGGCGGATTCCCCTTGGCGCGCATGTGGTAGTAGCAGTAGATCTCGACCAGCGCCACCTTGCCGAGCTTGCCCTCCCCCAGGATCCGCTCCTTGGCCTCGGCGAGATGCGGCGTGCTGCGGCGCTGCGTGCCCACCTGGACCACGCGCTTGTATTTCCGCGCCGCGGCGAGCATCGCCTGCCCCTCGACGATATCCACGCTGATCGGCTTTTGCAGATACAGGTCGCATCCTGCCTGGACCGCGGCGATCATCGGCAGCGCGTGCCAATGGTCGGGCGTGGCGATCAAGACCAGATCCAGGTCCCGTTCCTTGAGCATCTCCCGGTAGTCGGAATAGGTGCGCGGCCGTTTCTTCGACGCCTGGCGCGTGGCGGTCATGTCCGCCGCCGCGGCGAGCATCCGCTTGTCGACGTCGCACAGCGACACCACCTCGACCGGCGAAACCTGGATCAGCCGGAACAGGTCCGCTTTGCCGTACCAGCCGCAACCGATCAGTCCCACCCGTTTCGGCTTGCCGTCCGCGGCCATGGCTGGCAGGGCGAGCCCGGCGGAGGTTGATTGAAGGAAGCGTCTTCGGTTCATAAGACATATGTTCTCAAGTTTCCGGGGCCGTGGACGAAGAGACTGTCGAGCGGAAGGAGGCCCTTGATATGGAGATCCCGGCAGTGGAACGGCACAATGCGGTGACATTCCAGGTGGTTACGCAGGAGGCACGGTCGCAAGAGCTGCGCGCGGAAAACCGCGAGCTGATCCGCGCGGTGAAGAAGATCAACGAGACCGAAAAGTTCGGCAGCGACCGTGAGCTGACCTTCCTGCTCGACCGGGAGACCGGCCGGCCGGTGGTCCGCATTATCGACAAGAAGACGCGCGAGGTGATCCAGCAATTTCCGCCTGAATATGTGCTCCGGATGGCCGATGAGCTTGAATTGAGACGCTAACCGCAAGGAGCACGAATGTATCAGGCGCATCAGGCGTATTGGGAGAACGATATTTTGCAGGCGAGCCCGGTGGAGCTAGTCCGCATCCTGTACCGGGCGGCGATTGAGGCCGTCGCCCAGGCGCGGGTCCGGTTGCGCGAGGGCAATATCAAGGAACGCGCCCGGCTGCTGGCGCGGGCGGGCTCGATCATCAACGAGCTCATGTTGTCGGTCGACCGGGAACGGGGCGGCGAGCTGAGCACGAATCTCGTGGAGCTGTACGACTATGTGCAGCGGCTCATTCAGGACGCGAATTTCCACCAGAAGGACGCTCCACTGGAGGAAGCCGAGCGGCTCCTGCGTACCTTGCTCGAGGGCTGGGAGGGGTGTGGGACTCCGGTGGCGCTGGACCAGGCCGCGCTCGCGGTTACCGGTTGAAGGGCGCTTCGTTGATCCAGTGGAATCCGCGGTTGATCAGGAGCTGCTTGGACTCCGGCAACCGCCGGAGCTTCACACGGATCGTCGAGCTTTGGAACGGGCCTTCGACCACAAGCTCGTCTGGCTTGGGCATCGTGTAGGTGAGCTTGCCTCCGGCAAGTCCCAGCCGTTTCTGTTTCACGTCCGGGTCCGCCTTGTAGAACGCGCTGCTCCCATCCATCGCCTTGATGAGAACCGCCTGCTTTGAGTCGATGACCAGCCGCTGCCAGCGGGAGATATCCGTCGTGAGCGGGGGCCGGACGCGCCCGTCCATCTCGAACTCCTCCACCTCCCAGATGCCACGCAGCGGCGCGGGCGCCTGCATGTCGAGCATCTGTTGCCGCTGCCGGTGCGACGCGTACAGGGTCGAGATCACCATCGCGGTCAGGACGGCGTAGCGAAGCAGCAGCGCGGCGCGATTGAACCGTGGACGGGCAAACAAGGGCTGGATGTCGGCCGGCGCCGTTCCGCGGTTGCGCACGAAGAAATCGAACACGCGGCGGAAGTCCGGTGCGAGCAGAACCACCGCCTTCAGCAGCAGGTGAACCGAGAACAGCTTCACGGGGACGTCGTAGCTGAAGTTGAGCATGACCACGTGGCTCATCACTCCGATGGCGGTGAGTGAGCCCAACGTGACGGTCCTTGGAAAGAATACCAGGACTCCGGCGATGAACTCGCCCGCACCTGTGAACCAATTGTACGGCGCGGACAATCCCATGAAGGTCCACAGGACTCCCATCGGTGACGCCTCGCCGAACGGCTGGATCAGCCGGGCAAGGTAGGGAGCAGGAAACTGGGACTGGATCAGCTTGAACGAGCCGTAGGAGATGAGGGCGGTTCCCAGCGAGAACCGGAGCAACAGGCGGAGCCACTGGTGGAGGCGTGAAGGGTCCGTGCGGTGCCGGTCGATCAGGGTCCAGGCGATGGTTGCGAGCGTGGCCACCAAGAGCATCGAGAACGTCAGCAGCCAGTGGGCGGTGGTGTCGCCGCTGCCGTTGAAGCGGAACGAAATGTCACCGCTAATGCCGAAAACATGTTTGCCGGTCCAATCGATGAGCGGTTTCCAGAAGGGCGGGGCCTGGACCGTGTAGAGAAGGAAGTAGCAGAGGAGGAACCGGACGGCGATGCAACGCACCATGACCCGATCTTACAGTAACTGCGCGAACACCTCGTTCGACACCAACACCCCGCGCCGCGTCAGCCGGACATTCGCCCCCACCGGTTCGAGCAGCCCCAGCGGGATGAACCGGTCGAGGCGCGGTTCACGCGGGACCCCTTCCATCAACCGCAATCCAACCCAGAGATGCTCGTTCGCCGCTCGTTCCGCCTGCTCGATCCAGAGCGGCTCACCGCGCGAGCTGCGCGCCAGGTAGTCCTCGACCGAGTCCGTATTCTGCGTGCGCATCCGCCCGTCGAATGAATGAGCGTCCACGCCGAAGCCCACGTACGGCTCCAGGCGCCAGTACTTCAAGTTGTGCAACGACTCGCACCCAGGCCGCGCGAAGTTCGAGATCTCGTACCGCCGGATGCCAATATCCGCTAGAAAATCCACCGCGCATTCATAGAAATCCGCGGCCTCATCGCCGGACGGCATGTGGGCCGCGCCGTACCGCGCTCCCTGTACGAGGATCTCCCGGCCAAGCCGCGAGTCCTCGTCGACCTCCAGGATGTACACCGAAACATGGGGCGGCGCGATCCGCGCGCAATGCTCGAGCGACCGGCGCCAGGAATCCGCGGCCTGGTACGCCAGTCCGGCAATCAGGTCGATGTTGATGTTGCCGAGCCCGGCATCGCGCAGGACCTCGATCTCGCGCGCCACCACCTCTGCCGTGTGCTTGCGGCCGGTGTGGCGCAGCTCCTGGGCGTCGAACGACTGGACGCCGAGCGACACGCGCGTGATCCCGGCGGTCCGCCAGGCACGGGCACGGGCGGGGGTGATGTTCCCGGGCGCCGCTTCGAGCGTCACCTCGCGCCAGGGCCCGCCCGGGACCAGGTCCAGCAGGCGGCGCAGCGCATCCGGGTCCAGGCGGTTGGGCGTGCCTCCGCCGAAGTACACCGTATCGGGAGTCCATTCCCATTTGTGCGCCGCGATCTCGGCTTCCAGCTCCGCCACGTAACGCGGCTCCCACGCCGCCGGAAGAACATCCGACGCGAAGTTGCAGAAGGTGCACTTCTGGTTGCAGAACGGGTGCGAGATGTAGACGCCGGACATCGGCTAGTCGAGCCGGTACGGTTCGCGGTACTTGTAGTGCAGGTGCTGATTCGCGGCCGCGTTGTTGGTGAACTTCTCCGTCCGCGCGTCCCATTCGAGGAAGCTGCGCGTCTTGAGGGCGATATTGCCGAGGATGGTCGCCGAGGTCGACAGGTGGCCTTCGAGCACGTCGCAATTGCACTTGGCGCGGGACTTGACGCAGTCGAGGAAGTTGCGGGCGTGGGCTTCGGTGCCGGCCGTTCCCTTCACCACGCGCGGCTCGATGAGCGGCTTGCGGCCGGAGCGTTCCAGGCGCCGCTGCTCGTCTCGGCCGATCGGCGTGCGGACTGGGCGCGCGTGATCCGACACCGGCTCGGGGACCACCTCCCAGCGGTTCCCATGCAGGTACAGGGTGCCCTTGGTCCCGCGGAATTCCATTTCCGAGTTCTGCAGGTTGCCGGGCGCCGAGTTCGCGTTGTACTGGCTGAAAGAGAACATCAGCCCGCCGTCGAACTCCCACAGGACTTCGAGCGTATCCGGAATTTCGCGATTGTCCTCAACGGCCCACTTGCCGCCCAGGGCGGTGACCGCGCGCGGAGCTCCCTTGCCTAATGCCCACCGCATCATGTCCATGTAGTGGACTCCCATGTTGGTGAGCTGTCCGCCCGAGTAGTGGAAGAACCAGCGGAAGTTGTAATAGGTCCGGTTCGCGTTGTAGGGGACCTTCGGCGCGGGCCCAAGCCAGCGCTCCCATTCCTGTTCATTGGGAGGGGGCGCTCCGGCGGCACGTCCGATGCCATTGGGCCACTCGTTGACGATGTGGTAGCTCCTGGCGACGGTGATCTTGCCGAGTCCGCCGGACTGGATGAGATCGACGGCTTCCTTGAGGAACTTCGACGAGCGCCGGTGGATCCCGACCTGTGACACACGCTTGTGGCGCGCGGCGGCCTCGACCATGCGGCGGCCTTCGAAAACGGTTAACGAGAGCGGCTTCTCGACATAGACGTCCTTGCCGGCCTTGCACGCTTCGTTGAACATGATGGCGTGCCAGTGGTCGGGCGTGGCGATGGCCACGGCGTCGACGTCGCGGCTGTCGAGGACGCGGCGGTAGTCGATGACGCGTAGCGGGGTCCCACGCGACTTTTTCTGGGCCAGGTCGAGGTAGTCTTCGCGGAGGTCGCAGATGGCGGTGGTCTGGGAGTCGCCGTGTTCGAGGAAGGCGTCATGGACCTGGTCGCCGCGGTTGCCGAGTCCGATGAAGCCCATGCGGACGCGGTCGTTGGCCCCGAGGATGCGGTTGTAGCTCGCGGCTGTGGTGAGGGATGCAAACTGACGGCGGGTCATGAGGGCGGCTCCTCTTCCATTATGAAGGCAACGGGCTTGGTTGGCACTTGCCCTACGCCCGTCCCTCACATCAATCTGACCGCAATTTGCCCCTTCCCCCACACCGTCTGCCGCCCCACTCCGGTCCACTCCGCCGCCCGCAGCCACGGCAGGTACTTCCCCACTGGACCTTCATAAACCACCTTCCCCACCGCCCCTCCCAAAGGATGCCGTTGGCCCGTCCGGCTGCTGTGCCGGACCGCAGCCCGCTCCTGCAGTTCGCTCCCCACCATCCGGACCTCCCGCGCCTCGGCCAGGAACCCCTCGTAGTCGATCTCCGGACCCGCCCCCTGGTACAGCCGCATCAGGCTCGACACCCGGTCCCGCACGCGAGCCATCAGCATCCGGAACTCGGGCCGCGCCACCACTGCGCCGTCTACCTTGATCTCGGTCGGCGTCACGAACTCTACTTCGATGCGATCGCATGGCTCAACACCGAATCCCAAATCCAGCTCAAGCGGAGGGGGCAGCGTCTCTGCCGCGATCCGCGCTCCGTCGGGCTCCGCCAGCCGGCACCTCCCCCGGCTTGGCCCCAACCCGATCGAACCGAATTGAGCCAATGCCACCGTCAAATACCGCACCGGATCCACCGCCGGATCGAACAAGTGGACCCGGATCTCAAACCGCCCGTCCGGCTCGATCCAACCCGCGAACCGGTCCGCCACGCGCAGCACAAACGGACGTGGCGGATCGGAGACGCCGCTCGGACCATCCGTAAGCTTCGGGGCGAAGATCCGCCGGTACCCGCAAACCGGCTCGGAGTCACACGTCTCCGTCCCCTGGCATTCCGGTCCGCAGCAGACTCGCTTCAACGCCAGCCCCATCGCCCCGCGGAATACGTTCTCCTCTTTTCCTGCAGGGATGAACACACGGTCCACCGCCTGGAATTCGTACCGCAACGGCCTGACCAGGAAAACACCCGCCATAGTGATCCTAATTCTTGCACGGCGGAGCCCCCGTGGCACCGCGTTTTTCTGCTTCACGGATAACGCAGAATTATTTCTCCCTCTTTATCAACAAGTTGCAACCATGCGTGTCGCCGTCTGATTCTTGCCCATGCGATATTGAAGCCGCGTCGAAGCACGCGAGGGCACAACCGGCGCAAGGAGATGGCATGGGCCGCGGAGATAGCGTTTTTCAAAACGAACCCGGCAACTTGTTGAAAACAAACAAAAGGGGCTGATTGCGTGTAGCTCGCCTGCACCGAGTACCCACGCGAGAAGCGTTTATCGGCGCGGCCAACCCCGTGTTGACAGCAGGACTCCAGTCTCAATAGACTCGGTCAGGATGCTCCGGATTCTAGTCTTGGCGGGCGCGGCGGCGGTATGCAATGCGTCCGGGATCGTGCCGGACAACATCGTATTGGCGGGACCTGGCGCGTCCCAACAATTCGTCGTCACCGGCAGGGGCTGCGTGATCCGGTCGACGAATCCGCGGATTGTCCGCGTTGATCCTGTGCGGAAAATGGCGATCGCCGTCAACGCCGGCTCAGCGGAGATCCTCGCCCGCTGTGGCAGCCAGACCGCGCGGACGCGCATCGAAGTCCGCGCCCAGTCCGCCGCCCGGCCCGAGCCGCGATTCTCGCCCGACGTGATCTCCGTGCTCACCATCAAAGGCTGCAACGGATCCGGGTGCCACGGCTCTCCGGCGGGCCAGAACGGATTCAAATTGTCGCTGTTCGGCTACGACACCACGGCGGACCGCGCGATGATCGTCGAGGCGAACGGCGGCCGCCGCGTGGATCTCACCGATCCCGCCAAGAGCCTGCTGCTTCGCAAGCCGCTGTTCGAAGTCCCGCATGGCGGGGGTCGGCTGATGGACCGGAATTCGGAAGAATACCGCACGCTGTTCGAGTGGCTTCGCAATGGCGCGAAGCTCGAATCAGCCGGAGCGCGGCTGGTCAAGCTGGAAGCCTATCCAGCCGAAGTGGTCCTCACCGAAGGCGGCAACGCGCAGCCGGTGGCGGTAATCGGCCGGCTCTCGGATGGGACCACACGCGACATGACGCGCGAGGTGCGCTACTCGGCGAGTAACGAGTCCGTGGCACGTGTCGAAGCGGGAGTGCTGCGCCCGGGCTCGCGTGGACTGGCGGCGGTCCTGGCCCGCGGCATGGGTCACACGGCGGCCATCCGGGTGGGCGTCACCGATGCGAGGCCGCCGGACGGGACTGCTGCCGCCGCGGACAACTTCATCGACACGCTCGCCGCGGCACGGCAGAGGTCGCTCAACGTACGCCCCGCCGCGCTGAGCAACAACGCAGAATTCCTGCGGCGCGTCTATTTCGACACCATCGGACGCCCGCCAACTCCCGCGGAGACGAGAGAATTCACGGCCAACCCGGACCGCCCGGCACTGATCGAGCGGCTGCTCGCCCGTCCTGAATACGCCGTCTTCTGGACGGTCAAATTCGAGGACTGGTTCCGAAACAATCAGCTCAACTCGCAGGGCCGGTCGATGGGCATGTTCAAGGAGTGGATCCGCGATTGGCTGGCCGACGACAAGCCCTATGACCAGATGGTCCGCGAGATCCTGACGAGCGAGGGCGACACCTTCATCACGCCGGCCACGGCCTTCTGGGCTCCCGCCACCGACTTCATGCTCAAGAAGTTTGAATTCACGCGCGCCGTGCCCACCGTGACGCGGCTCTTCCTGGGCGTGCGGCTGGAATGCGCCGAGTGCCACAACCATCCCCTGGAAAACTACACGCAGGACGACTTCTACGGAGTCGCCGCGTTCTTCGCGCGCATGCGGGTCAAGCACGGATACGGCGAGTACCGCAGGACCTGGTATCTCGACGATGAGGGCGAGATCACGCATCCGGTGACGAAGAAGCCGGTCGCGCCGAAGCTGCTGGGCGCTGGGAGCGTCCCGCCCGGTGAAGCGGACCGCCGCGCCGCGCTCGCCGCATGGATCACCTCCCCCGCGAATCCGTTCTTTGCGCGTGCCACTGTCAACCGGATCTGGCACGAGTACTTCGGCGCGGGAATCATTGAGCCGTTCGACGACTTGCGGTCCAGCAATCCGCCGTCGAATCCCGAGCTGCTCGACGCACTGGCGCGCCACTTCACCGCCGGCGGATTCCGGTTCAAGCCGCTGCACCGCGCGATCCTGAACTCGCGGACCTATCAGCTCTCCTCGCGTCCGCCGGAGGGTCCGCCGAATCCGCCGGAACTCGAGCGTCTGCTGTTCGCGCGCTATCAGCCGCGGCCCATCCCCGCGGAGGCGCTGCTCGACTCAGTGTCGCAGGTGAGCGGAGTGCCGCATACGTTCTCCAATCATCCGAAAGGGACGCGCGCCATGGAGATCTATCAACCGGACGGTCCTGACTACTTCCTGGTGACGTTTGGATTCCCGCGCCGCGACATCCTTTGTGAGCGCTCCGCATCGCCGACCCTCGCCCGGACGCTGCACATGATGAACGGCAAGACCATCCAGGATAAAGTGGAGAACAAGGAGAATATCCTTGTTGCCTGGGAAACTGCCAGCGACCGGGAGGTCGCGCGCCTTTTGTACGAGCGGGCGTTCGCGCGCCAGCCGGACGACGCCGAAGAAGAGTTCGTGCGCGAATTTCTGCGCTCGGAACAAGCGGCTGGACGCACGCGGCGGAAAGCTCTCGAGGGCTTGCTCTGGGCTACACTGGTATCCCGCGAGTTCCAGATCAATCATTGAGAGGACCGGATCATGAGCCCGTCTACGCGCCGCGACTTCATCCGCGCCGGGAGCTTGGCTTTCGGCGGCCTGAGCCTCCCGCGGCTGCTGCGCGCGGAGACCGGCAAGAGCGAGCGCGCCTGTATCGTCATCTTCCAGAGCGGCGGCGCGAGCCAGCTCGACTTCTTCGATCCGAAGCCCGATGCTCCAGCCGACATCCGGGGCAGCTTCGGCACCGCGCCGGCCACAGTCCCGGGAGTCCACTTTTCGGGCTTGCTGCCGCGGACCGCGAAGGCCTTCAAGAAGTTCGCCGTCATCCGGTCGATGTACTCCGACGAAGCGATCCACGAACGGGCCCGGCAGTACATCTTCAGCGGGACCAGGCCGCGTAACGATCTGCTCCATCCCAGCTACGGCGCTGTGATGTCGAAGGAGCGGGGCGGCCGCAATGGACTCCCGCCGTTCGTCGCGATCCCGGAAAAGGATCTTTCCGCCGAAGCCGGATTCCTCGGTTCCGCGCATGACCCGTTCGTCACCGGCGATCCGAACGCCAAGAACTTCGCGGTGAAGGATCTGACTTTGCCCGCTGGCGTAACGGCGGAGGAATCCGAAGCGCGCCGGTCCCTGCTCGACAAGATGAACGGGCAGTTCCGCAAGGCGACCGATTCGCCGCTCCTCGACGAGATGGATGAGTTCTCGCGGAAGGCGCTCGACCTGATCGCCTCACCAGCGGCCCGCAAGGCGTTCGACATCCGCTCCGAGCCGGACTCCATCCGTGACGCCTATGGGCGCACCGGGGTCGGGCAGGGCTGCCTTCTTGCCCGGCGGCTGATCGAGGCGGGCACCCGCCTGGCCACCGTGTTTCACGGCGGCTACGACACCCACCGCGAACACGAAAAGGGCGTCAAGCGTTTCACTCCGGACTTCGACCAGGCCTTTCCCACGTTGCTCGAGGATCTCGAACAGCGCGGACTGCTGGCGACAACTCTGGTCCTGGTCATCGGCGACTTTGGACGGACTCCGAAGATCAACTTCTCCGGCGGCCGCGATCACTGGCCGCGCGGCTTCTCAGTGGCGCTCGCGGGCGCGGGTGTCCGCGGTGGACTCGTGGTCGGTGCGTCGGACCGCCACGCGGGCGAACCCGTGGACCGCCCCGTCACGATCGAGGACCTTGGCGCGAGCGTCTATCATGCGCTCGGCATCGACGCCCATAAGGAGTACCGGGCGGGTGGCCGTCCGGTTCGCATCAACAAGGACGGCACCGTGGTCAAAGAGCTGTTCGCGTAGACGGCGATGCGCGCGCTGTTCCCGCTGGTGTTCACGCTTGCCGCCGCCGCGGCGGACTTCGAGCCCGCCTCGCTGATCCGCCTGCATCCGATGGGTGGACAGGCCGGAACCGAAGTCGAAATCGAGATCCTCGGAACGCGCCTGGATGGCACAACTGGCGTCGAGTTCGACTGCGCCGACCTCGAATGGCTGCGCTTCACCAAACGGGAGACAGGCGTGGTTGCGGGAGTACTGCGTATCGCGCCGGCCGCTGCTCCGGGCGGACACATGCTGCGCGTGATGACGGCGCTCGGACCGACAAGCTCGCTGCTGTTCAATGTGGGCCGGTATCCGGCGCTGGTTGAAGAAAAGGGACGCGAGGTCCGGCAGTTGCCGGTGGAGATCTACGGGCGGCTCGATGGCGCGGCCGACATTGATGTCTACCGGTTTCCCGTGAAGGCGGGTGAGCGTTGGGTGTTCGACCTTCGTGCGATGGAGCACGGATCAGCGGTTGAGTCGCGCATGATGCTGCTGGATCCGAAGGGTGTGCGGATCGCATACAACGATGACCGCAATCACTATGACGAGAATCCGCTCATCGAGCACGTCTTCGCCCAGGACGGGATCCACACGGTGAAGCTCGATCAGTATCGCGGCCCGCGCGGGTTCACGTTTGGCAAGAACAACGCTTATGTCCTGCGGATCTCCGCGCTGCCGGTGATCCGGTCGATCAATCCGCTCGGCGCGCGGCGCGGTTCGGTAACGCGATTCACGATCCAGGGCTCCGGGCTGGCCGATGCCAAACGCGCATACCTGACACAGGCACGGCGGGGAGATTATGCGCGGATGACGTATCCCTACACGATGCCGGTCCGGTTCGAACCCGATCCCGCGCACGGATCGGAGGTCCCGCGGATCGAGGGCCGCGTCACTGGGCGAACCGCGGAGTTCGCGATCCCCGCGCAGGCCGCGGCAGGACTGTGGCGGCTGTGGATTAACGGCGACGCTGGTGCCGCGGAAGGCCCCAGCGTCGAGATCGGTGAGCTGCCCGAGTTCAACGAAGGGGATCCGGCGGCGTTACGCGAGTCCGCCTACAGCATCAACGGAGTTCTCAGCGCTCCGCGCGAGCGCGATGTTCATCAAGTGATGGGCCACGCGGGCGAGCCGCTCCACGTCTGGACACTGAGCGCGCAGCTCGGCGGTCCGCAGCTCGACACCGTGCTGCTGCTTCGATCCAAGGACGGATCCAAGCTCAGCGAAGACGACGATGTCGTCGCGGGCTGGGGCGGACTGCTGGGCAACCCGGACAGCAGCCTGTTCTATACGCCGAAGCAGGACGGGCCGCTGTTGCTAGAAGTCCGCGACCGCCTGAATCGCGGCGGACCCGATTACGCCTACCGGCTCAAAGTCGAGCGGCGGGCCCCGGGATTCCAGCTCTTCACCACACCTGAGAACTTCGTGGTCAAGAAGGGAACGGAGAGTGTCATCAAGGTCCACCTGGTGCGGGAGTCCGGATTCACGGACGAGGTGGAGGTCCGGATGGAAGGGCTGCCCGCGGAGATGACTCCGCCAAAGCACACCTTCCGGCGGGATCAACTCTTCGAGCCGAACGCGGATGGCGCCGACATGATCATCCCCGAGATCGCGCTCCGGGTGCGCGGGGACTTGCCGCCGGGTGTCCACCGCATCCGGATTCTCGGCAAGGCTCCGGGCGGAGCGGCGGCGCAAGCGCACACAGCGACGATGATCGGCCCGATCTATCACGGAGACTGGAACTTCTACCGGCGTCCGGTCCCCGGTCTGACGCTGACAGTGGTGGAATGAGAGGATGCTCACGCGCAGAGCCTTCCTCGCAACGCCGGTGGCGGCGTCCCTGTCCGCGCAGCAACGGCGGCCTAACATCATCTTCATCCTCGCCGACGACCTCGGCTGGCGCGATACCTCGGTCTACGGTAGCAACTTCTACGAGACGCCGAACATCGACCGGCTTGCAGCCCGCGGAATGCGGTTCACGCAAGCCTACGCCGCCGCGCCCATCTGCTCGCCGACGCGCGCCAGCATCCTCACCGGGCTGTATCCGGCGCGGCTTGGATTCACCACTCCGGCGGGCCACCTGCCGCAGGTGATTCTCGAGCAGACACTTTCGCCGAAGGCCCAGCCGCACCACAAGGCGCTGACGCCGAATTCGATCACGCGGCTGAAGCAGGACTACGTGACGCTGGCCGAGACGCTCAAGTCCGCTGGCTACCGTACGGCGCACTTCGGCAAGTGGCATCTGGGCTCGGAACCCTACGACGCGCTGCACCAGGGATTCGATCAGGACACGCCGCACTTCCCAGGTCCTGGACCCGCGGGTGGCTATCTCGGCGGACCCTGGAAGTTCTGGCCCAGCCAAGGGAAACCCGGCGAGCACATCGAGGATCGCATGGCGGAAGAAGCGGAGCGATTCATCGCCGCCAACAAGGGCGGGCCGTTCTACGTGAACTATTGGGTGTTTTCGGTTCACTCGCCGTGGCAGGCGAAGCCTGAGCTGGTGGCAAAGTACGCGCGCAAAGTGGAGTTGACCGATCCGCAGCACAATCCGGTCGCGGGCGCGATGGTGGAGAGTCTCGACCAGGCCGTGGGGCGATTGATGAAGGCCGTGGACGAGGCGGGCCTCGCCAACAACACGATCTTCGTGTTCTTCTCCGACAACGGCGGTGTCTTCTGGAATCCGGGCAAGCCGGGAATGATGCATCCGGAGTACGCGAACACGCCGGTCACGAGCAATGCTCCGCTGCGCGCGGGAAAGGCGACGTCGTATGAAGGCGGGTCGCGCGAGCCATGCATCGTCGTCTGGCCGGGCAAGACCAAGCCGGGCGCGGTCTCCAGTGTGATCATCCAGAGCATCGACTTCTATCCCACGCTGCTCACGATGGCTGGTGTCGCGCATCCGGGCCACAAGATCGACGGAGTCAGCTTCGTTCCCGCGCTTGAAGGACGCTCGCACGACCGCGGACCGGTGTTCCTGCACTTCCCGCACTACACGCCGGTGACCGGCGGGCGTCCGGCGACCTATGTCCGGCGCGGCGACTGGAAGCTGATCCGCTTCTGGTGCGACAACGAGGATCAGACCGACCGGTTCGAGCTCTACAATCTGCGCGACGATCTGAGCGAAACGCGTAACCTTGCCAGGGCCAACCCGGCGAAGGTAGCCGAGCTCAACACATTGATTGAGGGCTTCCTGGGCGGCACGAAAGCCGTGGTGCCGAAGCCGAACCCTGGTTACAGTTACGCTTCACGTTCTAATTAAGTTTTGAGCTTGGCTTCCGCTTCGGCGAGCTTCCGCTTGAGCTTGGCGTTCTCGGATGACAGTTCGAGGATCCGCATTCCTTTCTGCTCCACCGTGTTCGCGCCCAGCCAGGATAGCTCGCCGGGGTAGTCATCCCGCACGAAAGTCATCCAGATCAGGGAGTAGTGGTTGGTCCAGATCAGCGGGAATGCCTTGAGCCCCGCTTCCTGGGCGCGGTCGATCAGGAACGCAGTCGGATACGTGGCGAAGTTCGGGTAGACCCACTCGCCGCCCTCGTACGCGGCACCGATCGCGTGATTGGCGGCGAAGATCCCCTTCGGCTCCAGAACATCCCGTACCTGCCGGAAGCAGTGTTCCATCTGCTTGCGAGAGGTGTGGGACAGAATCGACTGCGCGAGGACGTAGTCAAACTTGCGGCCGAAGGCGTGCAGGGGGAAGTCGCTGCTGTGCAGAAACTGCGGGCGCTTGAGCAGGACCTGGTCGTTCCCGGTCTCGTTGGCGATGGCGTCCTGCACCAGCCACGGATTGGGCTCGATCGCGAAATAGTGGTCCGGGAGAAGGTAGGGAATGAACAGCCTTCCTCCGCTCAGCCCGCCGCAACCGATGTCGAGCAGGGTGTGCTTCTCGCGGAGTCCGAGCGCGGTCATCAGGTTGAACTGCATGGCCGCGGTGGCGTCATAGGATCCGGCCGATCCGATGTAGGCGCGGTAGTGCATGCTGCCGGGCTTCAGTTCGCGGACTTGGCTGAGAGGGAGTTGCCGTTGCTCTTCAGGCTCCATGCCGAGAGGATAGCAATGAGTGGTGGTTTGGCATGACGCGTGCATTGCAGGCAGTAGAGGAGAGTTCACCGACATGGCCTTCAAACAATTTCTGTTCCGGTCCGAAGCCAGAGAAAAGGTCCTCCGCGGAGCCACCGCGCTCGCCGATGCGGTCAGAGTCACGCTGGGGCCGAAGTCCAAATGTGTGTTGATCGAGAAGCGGTTCGGCAAACCGCTGGTGTGCAATGACGGGGTCACGATCGCGAAGGAGGTGGAGCTTAAGGATCCCACCGAGAATATCGGAGCCCAACTGCTGCGCGAGGCAGCCGAGCGCACGGGTGACGCGGTCGGCGACGGCACCAGCACTTCGACAATCCTTGCCCACGCGATCGTGGCCGAGGGAGTCCGCAATGTCGCCGCCGGGGCCAGCGCGGTCGACTTGAAGCGAGGTCTCGATCGCGGGCTCCAAGCCTCGGTTGAGGCACTGAAGGCGCTGGCGCGGCCCGTCGCATCGAGCGTTGAAAAAGAGCACGTCGCCACGATCTCCGCGCACAACAACCCGGTTGTCGGGAAGATGGTCGCGGGCGCGATCGACAAGATCGGTCCTGACGGCGTGGTGACGGTCGAGGAGTCGCGCACAACCGAAACCACGCTCGAGGTTGTGGAGGGGATGCAGTTCGACCGCGGATTCAGCTCACCGTACTTCGTCACGGATCCGGAAAAGATGACGGCGACGCTGAGCGACCCCTACATCTTGCTCAGCGAGAAGAAGATCTCGCACATGAATGATCTGCTTCCGCTGCTCGAACAGATCGCCAAGTCCGGCCGCCCGCTGCTGATCATCGCCGAAGACGTCGAGGCTGAGGCGCTGGCGACTCTGGTGGTGAACAAGCTCCGCGGGGTCCTGCCGTGCGCCGCGGTTAAGGCTCCGGGTTTTGGCGACCGCAGGAAAGCGATGCTTCAAGACATCGTTATTCTCACCGGAGGTGAAGCCGTGGCCGAAGAGCTCGGCGTGAAGCTCCAAAACGTCGAGCCCGGGCAGCTCGGCACGGCCAAGCGCGTGGTGATCGCGCGCGACACCACGACGATCATCGGAGGCGCCGGAGACAGACGCGCCATCGACGGCCGCATCGCCGAACTGCGCGCCCAGGCCGAGGAGACCACGTCAAGCTATGACAAAGAGAAGCTGCGGGAGCGGCTGGCGCGGCTGAGCGGCGGCGTTGCCGTGATCCGCGTGGGCGCGCCGTCGGAAGCCGAGATGAAGAGCTTGAAGGAGGCCTACGACGACGCGATCAACGCCACCAAGGCCGCAATCGCGGAAGGAATCGTTCCGGGAGGGGGGCTGGCGTTGTTGCGCATGACCGCCGCCGTCGAACGCGAGGAACTCCTCACGGAAGGCGACGAACGGACAGGTTTGCGGATCCTGAAACGGGCACTCGAGGCGCCCGTCCGGCAGATCGCGGAGAATTCCGCGTTCGACGGCGGAGTGGTGGCGGACCGCATGCGGTCCGGATCAGGGAATTTCGGTTTCGACGCGGCGAAGGGGCAATACACCGACCTTATGGAGGCGGGCATCATCGATCCGGCCAAGGTGGTGCGGATTGCGCTCGAAAATGCCGTGTCCGTGGCCAGTGTCCTGCTTCTGGCCGAGGCCACCCTGACCGAGGTTCCGGAGACGAAGCCAGCGCCCGCGGGATTTGGCCACGAGCTTGCATCGTAGATCTGGGAGGCCAATATGACCGCCGCTGTTCCAGTAACCACGATTCGACTCGACGAGCCCATGCTCGAACGCCTTGCCGCGCACGAGGGACCCTGCATCACGATGCTGATTCCGCCACGCCACCCAGGCGCCGCGGAGCCAGGACGCGCGACTTTGATCGCCGGAATGATCCGGACCGCCGCCAAGGAATTGGCGAAACTCCACGTCCCGCCCGCTGATTTGATGGTGCCAGTTGAGGAGTTCGCCGAATCGGTCAATGACCATTCCGGTGGTGAAGGCTATGCGCTATTCCGGTCCCCAGGCTCGTTCCTTGCGGCTTCTGCTCCTGATGTGGCCGAAGCCAGTGTGACCGCTGGTCCCCATTTCCGGCTCGCTCCGCTGATCAAGGGCGCCGTGACCCGGCAAGAGATGTTCGTCCTCGGGCTGAGCCGCAACAACGTGAAGCTGTACCGCTGCCATGAGGGCCGATGTTCGGAGACGCCGCTGCCAGAAGGCGTGCCCGCAAGTGTCGATGAGGCGACCGCGTTCGACACGCCGGATCATGATTTGGAAAACCGTTCGGCGGCCGGACCGTCCACTGGTTCGATGAAGTCCGTGCATTTTGGCACATCTTCGGAGCGTGAAAAGGCGCAGAGCCATTTGCGCCATTTCTTCGCGTTGTTGGATCGCGGATTGAAAGGGCTCCTGCGCGACCGGCCGCTGGTCCTGGCCGGAGTCCACGAAGAAGCCGCGCTCTACAAGAAGGTGGCAAAGCATGCCAACATCCTGGGGCCGGAGATCGTGGGGAACGCCGAGGCCATGACGGCTGCGGAGATCGGCCCACGCGCCCTGCAGGCCGCCGAGGAAAACTACAGGGGGCTGGGAGCCGCGGCCTTGGAGTATCTTCGCGAGCAGCCGGACCGCCGCCGCGCACGGACAGGAGTGCATGCCGTGCTCAACGCGGCCAAGGCGGGGCGGGTGCACGAGTTGATCGCGGCTGAGGACGTTGAAGTGACCGGTGCCGCTTCGCGGCAAGGCCAAGTCAAGGAGGACCTGGTGAATGCCGCTGTCTCTGAAACGCTGCGCTACGGCGGGAGGGTGTTCATGCTGCCCGGTTCGATGATGCCCAAGGGCGTCGCGCTGGCCGCCCTGCTTCGGTATTGAGGGCCGCCATGATCAAGATCCTGATGGCAACAGATGGAGCGCGTCAAAGCGTCGAAAGCCTGCGCTCGGCATGCCGGATCCTCCCAGCGGCGGGTTCGGAAGTGGAACTGGTCTGCATCGCCCCAAAGGTCCACCCCAAGCGCGCCGGACTCGCGCACCGCCTCGAGCGGCGCGCCGCCGCAATTGCCGCGCGGGTAGCAAACAGTTTGGCCGAAGAGGGAGTCCGGGTGCGCGATTCGGCCCAGAGCGGATCGCCTTCGCGGATCCTCATCCGCGCGACCCAGGACCACGATGTGCTGGCAATCGCCGCGGCGAGCCGCCAGGGGACGCCTGCGGCCGGGTTGGGCCCCGTGGCGAGCCGGGTTGTGGAGCACGCGGCCTCGACGGTCCTGGTCGCGCGGCCCGGCGCATCGGAAGGACCACTTAAGATCCTGGCGCCACTGGATGGCTCCGAGACGGGCCTGGAGGGCTTGGCGAAGGCGATGGACCTTGTGGGCCAGTGCGGCGAAGTCACCCTGATGCACGTCGTGGAGGCGCATTGGGTGCGTCCGGTCGATGTTCAGGACACCGAAGGCGACCTCGACTGGGACCTCGCCGGGGAACCGCACTCGGAGTGGGAACGGGAGCTGGCCACCGAAGCCCAGTCGTTCCTCGAAAGCGCAAGGGACAAGCTTCCGCGCGAAGTATCGGTCAACACAGTCATCCGCAGCGGCGTGCCAGCCGACGAGATCCTGTCCGAGGCCAATTCGGGCGACTATGACCTGGTGGTGCTTATGTCCTCGGGAGAGTGCGACTTGAAACACCGGATGCTCGGCAGCGTCTCCGCCAAGGTCACCTGGAACGCTCCCTGTTCGGTGCTTCTGCTGCATTGATCCGGTAGACCACCACATCTTCGTCCTGGTAGTAGATTTCCGTTTCCGGGAACAGCGCCGCATAGCGTGCCATCAGGCGCGCCGCGCGGAAATGGAGACTCGCACGGCCGGCGTCAGTCGCTTCAAAGTAGGCGGGATCACCGGATCCCGGCGCCAGGCTGCGGAGCCCCGTCCGCAACGGACGCCGCTCAATCAGCACGAACACATTGCGGGCCTGGTAGGGCATCGCTGGCTCGCCGCCCTGCTCCATCCGGGCGACCAACCCGGCAAGCGGCACATGCCATCCGTGGCCTGCGATCTGGGCGGCCTCCTGGCCTGAGGAGATCAGGATCCAGTCGCGGTCCCGTTGCCCGCTCACGATCTTGGCTGTGGCGCGCGCGGCGGACTCGTACTGAAACGTCTCCGGGGTGGAGGGGCGGCCCTGCGCCGAGAAGACGATCAGAGCCAGGGCCGGAGTCCAGGCGAGGGATGGCCTCGTGATCCAGCGCGCCGGTGCGATTGCGATTACCCAGGCCACGATGGCGGCAGCGGCGGCGAGCCAAAGCAGGACCGGCCGGTCCGCGCCGGTGTACACCATCGACAGCAATGCCAGTCCCGAATCAGTCCACGATCTGCCCGCGCGGGCAGCGGCCAGCAGCGCGAAAATCGCGGTGAGCTCAGGCGCGGCGGAACGCTGAGACAGAGGACCTTCCGCTACCACCCAGGCCACCAATCCCAATCCGGCGGCTACCTGCCCGGTGGCAGCGGCCGGGGCGTACCGCATCGCGCAGGCGAAAATCGAGAACGAGAGCAGAACAAGCTGCAGTGCCGTGTCCAGCCTTACGGCCGCGGGAGCTCCCGCTCCAAGGAACCACGTCAACGGAGCGAGCAACACAACATGCGGATTCGCATCCCATTCCGCCCCAGATGTCAAAGCGTACAACGACAGAGCCTGTTCCGCGTCTCCTGGCCGGATGAAGCGGAATCCGGGCAACAGCAAAGACGCGCCATATGCGAACGCCGAGACCGCTAGTACCACGAAGAACGCCATCAGCGGCTCTGGAATAGGCTCCCACCGCAAGGCTGCCCGGAACAGCGGCCGGGGGGATTCGAGGAACGTGAAGATCCGCGTACGGATCGCCGCACCCGGGAGCAAGCCATGCCATCGCGATGGCAGCGCGGCGGCCGCGAGCCAACCCACATAGAGCACCAAGCCGGCGCCTGGAAGGGCGGCTCTGAAATATCCCAGCGCTGCGATCCCGAACAGCAAGCAGAAGCTGACCCTGGTGAATCCGGCCGCCATGTCCTCATACCAGGGCCGGAGCCGGGGCTTGGGCCCGCGGACCGCCAGGTAGGGAAGCACGAGGAAAATCAGGCAGCCTCCCAGCGTGAGCCGGAGGAGTCCTGCAAGAGTGTGGATGTGTGAGTAGTCCATGCTCAGAGATGGGCGGCAAAGTAGTGGTGATCGAACTGGCGGCACGCCCGCCGGGCGGCGAGGATCATGCCCGCGGCGAAAACCGCTGAACCGCAGAGAAAGCTATAGATCGCGAGACTGTAGGTCCCGGTCCGCGTTAGCACGTAGCCGATGACCAGGTCGGCCAACACCGCGGCGGCAGCCGGAAGCAGCCCGTGGTGCACCAGGTTGAGCATCTCGAGAATCGAGCGTCCCCACAGGCCGATCACAAGCAGCGGATACGCCGTTAGGGCAACCACGAGGACGCGTTCCATTTCCGGACTTGACAGCAGATCCAGGCTCTGTGCGGTGTAATAGATGGCAACCGCGCCAAGCACAGGCAGCGGCAGAAACAAGGGGATACCGCCCAGCAGGCGCCGGCCGGCGTTCTGGTTCAAGCGCCAGGGCTCGGCGGCACTGGCGACGGTCCGGGAATCCTGCGCCCAGTGGCGGAAAGCAGCTGTACTGGCATGTACCCATCCGGCGCCCAGGACGAATAGGATCATGGCCAGTCCTACCGCGGTCTCGTAGTCGCCCCGGAACATGACGGGAAGGAGCGCGGCCTGGGTGCCCGCGGTCCACGCTATCATCCGGTCGGAGAATAGCAGCAAGTAGTACAACACGCCCGCCGCCGCGCTTGCCCAGGCGATCAGCGTCTCACGCGCGACAGTGAATGTCCGGATCGTGGTGGTGGACTGGCGGCAGAGCGGTCCGAGCCTGGACCATGCGGCGGCCACGGCCGCTCCGGTGGCGGTCCATATGCCGAGGAACTGGCCCGGCAGCACCGGCTGATCGAGGATGCGGACACACACTGTTGTAACCGCCAGGCCCGCCAGTGTTGCGCCCGCCACGGCCAATCGCATCTCAAGCACGTAGAGCGCAGCCGATGCGAGGAAGAGGGCTCCGAGCGAGATCGCGAATCCAGCGGAGGTGACGCCAAGCGAAAACGGCATCCAGCGGAAAAGAGTATTGACCGCCAAGAACACCGCTGACGCGGAGCACAGAAACAGCATTCCGGCGCCGGACCATAGCCCCGCTACTTTCACGGCGCTCGAATGCTCACCGATCCCCAGGTAGAACGACATGCGCAATGCCAGCCCCTGGACGAATCCGCCGGCAAGGATGAAGCTCGCTACCACACCCACGGCGACCGCCGACGCGGTCTCGCCTTCCAGGTCTCCACCCCAGAGAGAAAATCCTTGTAGCGCGATCGCGAGAGCCGAGATGAACATCGGCACGGCGTAGGACGCGCCGTGCAGAAAGGCCTTCAACCACGATTCGGAGGGCGCCGGCACCCGTAGGCCGGAAGCCTCGCTGGCCATGCGCGGGAACTCGGCCACCGCCATCCGCATCGTGCTCCCGTATCCGTAAAGGGCGTGGGCAACTTCGTCTGTGACGCCTTGGGTTTCGAGTCTGACCGCGACGTCAAATTCGTCGATCGGCGCCCGTGAATCGGGCATCCGCGGGCCGGTCAACACACCAGGGACAGGTGTCGACATTTGGTAATCTCCTGGTAGAGTTCGCGGAAGCGGCCGGTCGCGGCCTCGATCGTGAAGGTTGCCCTGGCCCGCTGCATGCCGCTGCTGGCCAGGCGGGAGCGAAGCTCCGGCGCGTGGGGACCTTGAAGCAGCGTTACAAGCTGCGCCGCCAGGTCGAGCGGATTATTGGGCTGCGCAAGCAGACCGCACTGGCCCAGTGTCTGGGCGACATTGCCGACGTTGGTGGCAACCACCGGGCATCCGCTCATCATCGCCTCCAGAATCACGAACGGCATCGCCTCCGAGACGCTTGGAAGGCAGTATACCCAGGCGCTCCGGTACTCCTCGGCCGGATTGTCCGACTCGCAGAACTCGATGTGGTCCTGCAGCCCGTGCCGCGCCACCAGCGCCTTGCATTCATCGAAGTAGTCGATGTCGGCAATCTCGCCGAGGATCCGGAACCGGACGTTGGGAACGGACCGGCGGACAATCGCGGCGGACTCGATCAGGTTCGTGATGCCCTTCAGGGCATAGATGCGGGCCAGGGTCAAGACGGTAGGCCGGGGGGCCGGAGCCGGAGCGCAAAGGAACCGGCGCGGATCCACTCCGTTGGGCATGTAGCGGATCTTGCCTGGGTGGGCTCCGAAGCGCTTCTGCCATCCGGCGTTGAAATCGCCCAAGGACGTGATGACATCGGCGAAGTGGTAATTGGCCGCGGCGATGGCCCGGTGGTAGGCGATGAGAAACGCGCGGCACGCGTCGGGATACTCGGAGTTTGCCATGCTCGCATAGACCTCGCGCAGCAGGATCCCGTGCTCGGAGAGAACGTAGGGGACGCCGTCCCGGATCCGCAGCAGAACTCCCGGAATGCCCGCCAGCCCAGCGAGCGAGGAGTGGGTCACGGTGGCGCGTGGCAGGGGAGTGGTGAGAATGGAGAAGAATCGCGCCAGCCATCCCAGGCACATGGATGCTTCCGCGAGAGTCATGCCGCGGAACCGTGGGCATTCGGCGATCTCTCCGAGGAACGCCTCCCAGGCCTGGCCGCAGAACGACTGATATAGGTCGAAGGACTGGAAGTAGCCGTGGAGATCGAGCAATGCGCGCCCGAGCGCATCCGGGTTCGCACCCGAGTTGAGGATCGAACGGACCACCGACCGGAACGGTGGAACGAATCGCTCCGCGATCACCGCCGGTACCGTCGCCGCACGCCGCGCGCTGAGCTCGGAAACGGGCTCGCAACGGTCCCCTGGGAATTCCGTTCCCCACAGCGCGACCGGCGTCACCGAGACTACGTTCGCCGGGAGTTTGAAACGAACCGGCTGCACCGGTGTGTGGACCACCGACAGGACATGAAAGTCCGCCTCGGGGATGTTCGAGATTAACTGCTCACACCAGACGCTGACGCCGCCCAGGTAGTGCGGGTAGGTTCCCTCAGTGCAAAGCAGGATGGAAGGGCGGGAGGTCATGTGGATGTCAATGACGGAAGCCGACGGAACCCTCGAGCCCCGCGACGAGCGCCGCTGGATCGGGGTTGTCGACGCGCACCCGGATTGAGTAGCCGTGGGATAAATGCGGCGTCCATACGACTTCATCCACCTTGGCCTCAACTTCCACTGGCGGATCCAGCGGCACGCGGACGGTCACCGGATCTCCCTGGCGGACGTCCCGTGCGATTGAGGGTGGCGCGCTCACTTCAAAAAGCAGACGGTGTGAGTCGTTGATTCGGAAGAGCACCAGGCCTTCGACGGCGGCGCCTCCATCGGAGGCGTTCACGAACGACACCTGGCCCGCGCGCGGAGCCGTCACGCGAAGCGCGGCGATCCGCCGCTCAAGCTTCGCAATAGCCGATTCCGCCTCCCGGACATCGATATCCGTCGCGCTACCTGACCCCGCGCGGAGCGTGTCGATCTGAAGCTGCGCCAGCGTCACCTGGCCCTCGGCGGCTTCGGCTTCCTGCGCAATCCGCGAGCGGGTATCGCGGCGGTCGGAACCCGCCCGGCGCTCATTCTCGGCGGCGAGTTCGGCGGCATCAAGCTCCGCCGCGGTTGCCAGTCTCTTGGCCGCCAGATCACGGACGCGTTGCACCATCTGGTGCGCGCGACCGTTCCCACTGGCGTCGATCTCCGCCGAAATGGCCTTCATCCGGTTGCGCGCGGAATCGCGCGCGCGCAACGCCGCCTTGAGTTGCGCTTCCGCCGCCTTGAGCCGGGCGCGAGGCGCCACGCCAGCCGATCCCTCCAGAGCCATGCGCTTGCGAACCGCGGAGAGCCGGCCCCGGGCCAGATCGAGATCGCTTTCCAACTCGCTGTTCTCGATCTCCGCGAGCAGCGCACCCTCCTCCACCCATGCACCGGGTTGGACATGGATCGCGGTTATCTTGCCGGGCGCGCCGGCCGCAACGTCCTGTACTGCGCCCGGGTGGACCAGTGCGGGCAGAACCGTTTCCTGAGCCGTGGGACCCGCTGCCGGCCGTTTGGCCGCGCTTAACAGCACCGCTCCGGCTAGCGTCACGGCGAATAGCGCCTTCACACCCACCCAAGCATTTTGTTGCACAGTGCGGGCGATGCGCTCAACTCGAGCTCCTGAGAACCCGTTCTGGGTCCCAACAATCCGGACCTTACTCACCTGATCCTCCTTCACCGGCGGCCGGAGGTTCGGCCGGGGCGTTGATAATCCGTAAATACGATTGGTACAGGTAACCGGCCGCCAAGTGGCCAGCATAGGCTTCAAACGCGGCCAAGTCGCCGGAGAGCAGTGCTGGCCGGGACTCAAGCCCGGCGTCGACACGGGCAGCGATAAGCTCGCGGGCCTTGGATGCATTCAGCCACCGCTGGTGCGCCAAGCCGGCACGTTCCTCGGCCGCCGCCGCAGCCGAGCGCAGGGTCATGAGCTCCGTGCGGACGTCTTGCTCCAGCCGCTCGATTTCCGCTTCGATCATCTTGAGGCGTACGTCCAGCACCTCGTTCGCGGCCTCCTTCTCTCCGGTCCGGGTCAACGGGAACCCGAGGTTGAAATCGATTCGTCCCGTATTGCCGCCGAGAAGGAAGTTGTTGGCAGCGGCGCGGGACCCGCGTACTCCGCTGACGCGCCCGAATCCCACCTGGACATTCCCAGGGGACCGGCGTGCTTTCATTCTCCGCAGGTCGCCAGCCCGGTCGCGCAGAAGGCGGAGGTCCCCGCGGTTTCCCCAGATGGCTTCGATCTTGCCAGCCTGGTGAAGGTCGCGTGAGGGCTGGCTGGTTTCGTCGGGAACCCGGAGGCGTTCGAAGTCCTCCATCCCTGTCAGGCTCGCGAGCCGGATGGCCGCGTCCCGCCGGGCCGACTCCGCTTCAATGGCGGCGGACTTCAAGTCGAGGATCCGCTGTGAGGTCTGGAGCCGGTCGAGTTCCGTGATGCGCGCCTCCCGGAGCAACCGCTCTGCTTCGAGTCCGTAGCCTTCCACCGAAGCGGCGAGCGACTTGGCCCGGCCTGAGAGCTGTTGCTTTTCGAGAAGGCGGAAGTATGCGCGGACAGCTTCTCCTTCGGCGCGGACTCTGGCTTTTTCGGCGGCGAGCTCGGCTTCGAGCACTTCAAACCAGGCGTTGTGCAGGGTGAATGGCGATGGCGCGTTCGGCTTTCCGATCGAGAATCCCGAGCCGATCGAAGTAGCAAGCAGCAGGGGATTGGTAAAAGAGAACAGGCTGAATCCTGGGCGGAAGTCGACTCGCGTCCGGTTCATCGCTTCGAGCATGCGGACCTGCGCCTGTGCGAGATCCAGCCGGAGCTTTTCCTGCTTGGCGCGGCGTCCCGCGGCCTCCACCGCCGCTGATAGCGTCAGGACCCCGGAGTCCATCGCGGCGGCAGTGATTGCCACTACCGCCACCAGGCCGGCGCGTACCAGGGTGCGTTCGAACAGCGCCATTTAGTTCACCGAGACCCGGACCGTGCCCCCGGCGGACACAGTGACTTCGCTTTGGCTCTCCCCACCATAGGTCTCGCAGGTTCCACCACAAGCGCCGGTCACCGGGATCTTGACTGCGACCGGAGAAGACAGTGTGATTGAACCGGATCCCGGCGTGTACAGGCCGGTGGCGCCCGACGCCAGAAACGCCATCCGGGCGCGCAGTTTGGCTCCAATCTCGGACTGCTGGAGGCTCTCGATCGGAAGGTTGCACAGCTCGGCGAACTTCGAGAACGTATTGTCCATCAGGTTCGTAAACAAAGAAGCTGACCCCGTGTGGCGGACAAAATTCGCCTGATGGAACATCGAACCGTACATCTCGAAGCGGAGCATGTAGGAAATTAATGCGTCGCTCTCGCGGTCGATGATCTGGGCATAGCTCTGGTTCGTGGTGAAGAACGGAGGCCCGCCTGGGCCGCCAACCCGGAAGATGCCGTTCGGGCCGAAGAAGAAGTTGTATTCGTCCGGTTCGGATCCAACGGCTCCGAGGGTTGGAACGTGCACGTTGTAGAAGATGTTGGTCGCGCGCCGTGGGATCAAGAGAATGCCTGGCTGGAGCGGGCTAACAATGCCGGTGTTGGGAATCGCCGGAGATCCGCCAGGGCGGGAGGTATCGGTGACCAGGTAGCGGATGCCGCGTGTATAGGCGGCAAGCATGAACCCGGGGTTGTTGAGACCCGAGATTCCCGGTGTCACCATGCTGGTGGTGTCGAGCGGAAGGTCGATCGCCGTGGCCAGCTTCCGGTTCTCGTCTATTTCAAAGAGGGACTCCGCGTAGGTGGCGCTACGGCAGATCCCACTGTTTGGCACTGGGTTGAAGCAGTCGAGATTCTCGTGGTCCCAGGTGTGGGAAACCCAGAAAAAGTCCTTCCGCCGGGCTCTGGCTTCTTTCGTCAGTGGATCGTTCGAGGCGGCTCCGCTGGCCGTGGTTGTCCCGAATCCGTTGTAGGCCATCGACACCCGGAAGCCCTTCGTCTGGCTACGGTCTCTGACCTTGCCCTGCCAGTCCTCCAAACTTTTCACGTCGCTCCCCGACATCCGGATCAGAGGACATGCATCTGCCGGATCGAACGTCGGATCAGCGGCGGCGCCAACTGGCTGGCAGGCTGGGATGTTGGACACAAAGAGGTCGCTTGAAAGAAACAGATCGTCATTCTGCGGCGAGAGGTAGATCCGGCGGGACCCGAGAAAGACTCCGCGGGCGACCCAGTCGATCAGTCCGTAGTTGAGAAGCATCGAATGGCGCAGATGGGGGCTTTGGTCAAAGGTAAGCGCGAGGTACTCCCGTCCATCTGCCTTGGTGTGGATCACCCCCGCGGTCGACCCGGCAATCGTCATGATACGGGTGGTCGTCTCGCCTGTTGCGGTAACCGGATTAGCAAGGTAAAGGTAAGCGTTTGCGATCTTGACTGTGGCGCCAGAACGGAGATAGCTGAATAGCGGTTGGCCAGCCGAGGGGATCGAGGCCTCCACTGGTGAAGCGGATGTCGTGGTTCTGGCTCCAGTGTAGGCGAGACCGTAGCGGGCCTCGGGGAAGGTGTAATAGCTGACGGTGCGCACCCGGTAGTCGCGGGCATAAGCATCCAGGGCGGCCCAGGACCCGGGGGACAGGGCGCTGCGGTATCCCGTTCCGTCGAAGAACCCCAGGTTGCCCGTGGTCAGGATGATGCCCTGATAGAGTCCCCTGTCGGTGGTGAAGAGCGGAGGCAACGGCTGCTGGCTGGTCACGACGGCGTCGTAGGGAGTGCCCATGTGGTCCAGCGTGGACCGGATCGCGGCGAACCCCGGTTCGTTTCCATCGGCGGCGAGAACCAGGAGCTTCATCCGTAGAGGCCGGAAGGCGGGAGTTGCGGTAGTGGCCATGGCGTTTGTCGTGTTTGTTGTGATCACGGGCGCCAATGGCCGGTTCTTTTTTGGGGAATCGTCATCATTCACCGGCGCGACAGCGGTCACCGGTGGTTTTGCGCGTTTGTGGCCTGCTTCGGCCGTCGACGCCAGTAGTGCGATTGTGAGGAGGGCGGTGAATCTCATTTTGTTTGGATAGCTCCGATATGGTAGGCTACCTCCGCTGCTGCCTTAGCGAAATCGCACAGCTGGTTCAGTACCCTGCCTAGATGGCTCCAGGACGAAAAAGCGTGACCATCTAGCCGGACGCCTCTACTGCTGTGCCTGTAATCCGCCGAACCCTCCTAGTAGCAATGCGAACCGGCCCGTTGATCCT
>Ga0194132_10002713_pt1 | contig 32664 bp, 57 predicted proteins | sample TA2KigOf80mmetaG_FD_148612 | JGI IMG/M metagenome (GOLD analysis project Ga0194132, IMG submission 148612) | Freshwater microbial communities from Lake Tanganyika, Tanzania - TA2015054 Kigoma Offshore 80m | ecosystem: Environmental > Aquatic > Freshwater > Lake | place: Tanzania: Lake... | reverse complement strand
TATGTCGTTTTGATCAACCGTACGCACCTCACCCGTGTTATAAAATCGTACTATAAATTGAGGATTACTATGTATACTACCTGCTATCATGAATATGGCCACGCCGTGGCCGAGTTTTTTTACCTCCACGTCAAACGGATTTACTATCTCGTGTATGGTCTGGATTATCATTTATTTGTTATTTTTCTTATTTTATCTGTTATCCATATTCCGCTTACTATTATTAACCCAGATACACTCATTATTATTGCTACTATAATGGTTATTATCAATTCTAATATAAACAACAGTTTGTCTTTCATTATTTTAGTATATCCATTATTTGTGTTGTTAGCTCACCTACTGTTTTATTTGCTATACCTGGTGTTATTTTATTTACCTTATCCCATTGGCTAATGGCTTGCTCTATTTGATTACGTTGATGTGCCATTTTATCTCTGTTTTTATGCCACTCAACATATGTTAATGGTTTTATAATACTACACCATTTGGTTTTTAGTTTGTAATATAGTAAAAATGCTGTTATTATTAAGTTAAAACTATAATTAAATATAAGTGGATAATCCATCAAAGCAATGGCATATATTTCCATAAAAATCTCTCCAACAAACCATAAAATTAAAAATGGCCAACCAAGGTGACATCTTTTATCCCTGTATGTTCTAATTACCTCTGGTATTGCACATACTGCTAATAATATTCCTCCTATGTAACCTATTATATTTAACATAATTTATATATATGTATGAATTGTGGTGTAGAAAAGTAAAAAGCTATTTACTTGATTCAATTAATATTAACACTAAAAAAAATATAATCACTATACAAATAGTTACTACAATAAATAATGCTGCTATATTATCTTTTTGTTTAGGTGTTATTATCATATTATTTATTTTCTAATATACTTAATATTAATCTATATGACCAATATCCCCCACCAATCATTCCCACCACTATAAATGTGTCTCTAGTTTCCTCAGGATAACTAATAGCTGTATTTGTAATAATTGTTCCTAATAAAATAATTAATAACATTATTAATATTGCTTTAAGTTTATTATACATATGTTTATTTTAATGTGTTAAAGAGAAAGCGGCCAACTTAATAGTTGGACCGCTAACCCATGGCAGTTAGAAAAACGTAACCTGATTATACAAGTCCAAGAAACTCTTCATTACGCATACGACGGCTTGTAAGGTTATACATTGCATTAGCAATGATTTGATTTACCTTACGCTCACCTGCAAGAATGTAATAAATCATACGCTCACTGTAACCAGTTGTGTCAGCTAATTTAGCTACATCTCCGTTGCGTTGACGGTTCTTGAAAAATGACAACTTGGCTGTGCGGTTTAAGTAATTCGCACGTACTTTTGTTTGATAACTCATAACTGTGTTTTTGTTATTAAAATTTTTAATTATAATTAAATATACTATCTTTTTTTTGTGTAGACAAATTTTTATATAATTATTTTAGATTTTTCTTTAAATGAATTGAACTCATTGATTGTTTTTTCATCTAATTGTGTATGATGTCTACCCCATCCTTTATCTATATTCATTTGACTTATTCTATTTGTGTAATATTTATTTTTATTAAGAATATGGTCTAAGCCTAAAAATTTATAATGGAGTAATTTTAATTCTGGATCTACTATATTTTTAATACCTGGTCCTACCACCTCATAACTTACTTCATGCCCACCTGGTTTAAAATTAATATCTATCATTTGTTTAGGATTAATGATACATAATTTATCATAAAATATATCTGGTGTACCTGTTTTTATTTGATCTGTTATTAATTTAGAATAATCATTTGGAAATTCATCACTAATCATTTGATAACCCATTGGTGTGAAAAAATCATTATCTAGATTTTGTTCTAAGTAATTTCTTAAACCAAGCGGATGATAAATAAACTCATCAATCTCATTTACAATACAATAATTAGAGTCATCTCCAATCCAACAAGTATTTTTTATTTTAGATAAAATATCATCTCTTAATGAATTATTTGTTCTAAATGTTCTCACTTCTAAATTACCCTTATACTCATTTAATATTTTTAGAGTATCATCTGTTGACTCATTATCATAAACAACTATTTTATCTACTATAGTAGAATAATAATTTAGAACATGAGGTAATATTAATTGTTCATTATGACAAATTGTATATAATGTTATTTTCATTTTTTTTGCTTTTTTGTTTTAACATTGTATTCAATTTCATTAGCATCAAGCCATTTCATAAATGCATTTGCTAATTTGAATATGTCATTACCATTTTTTAAACTAACATCAACTTCTTTACCATCCCAACTAAAATTTATATTAAATGGAGTTGGTTTAACACCTTGATAAACAAATTGATTACCTACTATATTAGAATTATGATAAGTTGTACTTATATCTGTACTTGTTGAGGGTGGTGGATATATCCAAGTACTTGGTTTTATTTTAGTAGCCATTATTTTTTTGGTTTATGTCCTTGTTTTTTAGGTTGTTTAACACCAGCTGCTTTTATACCTTTTTTTGTTGCACTGTATAATATTTCTCCATTCTCACCAACACTTACTTCTACCATATCTTTATCAACTAAACCATCAAGTAAATCACCAACATATAGTTCACCTGCTTTATTAAACAAATCATTTAATTCAACATCACTAAACATAAATGTCTCTCGTTTACCAATCACATATGCTGTGTAATATTCATCTGCTTGTTCTTCAATTAATTTAGTTAAATGAGTAATTAAATCAATTGACATTTGTTGATCCACAGGTAATGTTCTTTCTACTTCTAATATACCTTCAATCACTAATTGAGCATAATCAGCGCCTGAATTTATGTTATTTGGGTCTACCATTTTTTTCTATTTTTTTCATTTGTCGGGCTATTTTCTTCTGTTGTTTTGCTTCTTTAGCTCGTTGTTTAAGTTCCTTTTCAGCACCTGCTTTGTATTTAATATCTACTTCAATTGGACCATTTGGATTTTTCTTTAAATCATATTTCCAAGTCTCAATTGTTAATTCATCCTCATACACACGAGTAAATTTAGTTGGTTTAGATTCTTGTTCAGCTGTTTCTTCAGCTGATTTTCTACCTCGTTTTTTAGGTTCATATTTCCAATTCATGATAAAGCTAAAATTATAAAAGTGATAATTAATCCAACCATAGCTCCAAAAAATAACCTTTCACTATCTCTAATTTGCTTATCTGTTTTACCTTGATTACTCATTATCTCTATGTTTTAATCCCCACATTAAATTAATCATACCTGCCTCACGCTCAGCTAATTTAGGAACCATTTTACATTCTTTTGTAAAATATTCTTTCATCCATTGTTGCCAAATCTTACTTTGCTCCTCAGTCATTGTCCATTGAGTGTACCATTCATCTTTCCTACCAGCAATGTCTTCAAAACAGATATCATAACCAGCTATTTCAAACATTCTGTTTATGACATCCCTAGTTATCTCTTCATTTGTTGGTCTTCTTCTTCTACCCATTATATTTAGTTTCAAGTACCTCAACAATTGGTTTCAAATCACCACGCTCAACAACAACGTTATATAATTTACGTCCTTGCTCTTCATTTAAACTCATACTTTCTGATATGTAAGAGCCATTCTTTGTAGTGTAAAAAATAACACCACCATCAATTTTAGTTTCCTTTACAAATTCAAATTTGTTGTTTTCCATAACTTTTATTTTTTAATTTTTGTTTAAAATAAAGATAGGTGGGTTATTTTGCCCACCCACTTTAGAAGCTAATTTTAATATCTGCCTCAACATTGAGTGTAACTTGTTCACCTAACTCAAATACAGTAATTGTATCTTCAATATTATCCTTATCCCACCATTCACCAACATAATCCTCAATCATTTCAATAACTTCTTCTTTAGTACCAACGGCAATAGTATTATCATTATTACTGTTAATAGCAATGTACTTTTTTACAGGTTGTTTGATTTTCTTTGTTGACATAACTTTTATTTTATTATTTAATATACTAATTTCTATTTGGGCTAACAAACTTATTGTTGTGTACGATCAGCATAGTTTTTTTCAATTTCTGCTTTACGTTTATCAGCTTTATTGTTTTCCCAATCAGCTACATCATCAATAAATGAATCAAATTTCTTCTCTAATACTTCATAATTAAAAGTATCACTAAAATTTTCTCTATATCCTTCAATCTTATATTTATTTCCTTTTTTACCTAATACTTTAAAACCATTAACATATGTTGTTTCATATTGTGATCGGCCTATTTGTATTTTAATTGCTTTAGGTGTTGTATTAATTCTATATACACGTTCACTAGCACTACCATTCTCATCTTTAATATAATCCCAATCTAAATCATAAACATCTTTAAATTTCTTAATCTCAAAACCATTTTGTTTCATTGATTCTTTAAAATCATCATTTATTTCAACTCTGAGATTATTTAATGCTGTTTTTAAATCAGTATGTTCTCTACTTTTAGCATCATCATTTTTATCTATTTGTCTACGTCTCTCATACCAATTATTAATCCACTTATCTTCAATTTCTTTAAGATTTTTAGCACATACTGATATTAGGTTGATAAATATTTTATTTTGTACTTTATCTCCTAAATTAAATGTACCGCTGTTCCAATTGATATCAACATATTTAGTATCGTTTTTATAAGTTGATTGTAACGCCAACTCAATATTCCTATACCAACCATCATTTTCATTAGCACGAATAGTAATTCGTGATGAACCAATTTCAATATTAGTATTATCAATTGATGTTAATGTATTTAGATATTTTTTAATTTCATTATTCAACTCATTAATAGCTGGAGTTGTTACTGTTTCATAAAACAATTGATATTCTTGTTCCTTAGCATCTAATTGGCTCTTAAGCGCGTTGTACAAAACTTGTTTAGTATTCATAACTTTTATTTATTATTAAATATATTATTTTTGTTTAGGTCAATTATTCAGCATCTTCATTAACCATTGTTCCATAATATATATGGTCATTATTTAATTGAAAACCAAATTTAACATCAACATTACCATTTCTATTCTTAATAAAGTTCATATATGTTCCACCACCATCACGATCACTTTCTCTACGCATTTCCATCATTGCATCAGTCATATGTTTCAATTTATTACTACCTACAAACTCACCTGATTTAGTAACTTGTTGAATTAATAGAAATGATGTGTATGCGTCTTTCTTATTTTCACCTTTATTATTCTTAACACATAAATCAACTAACCATGACTCAGCTTGTTTACGATCCCATTTATTGTCGTCACGAACACCTTCAATAATTTCAGCAATTGAGTCAATTAAAATCAAATCCCAACCCATATTCATGACCTGTTCAATTACATCTTTTGTGTTATGTTCCAAATAATCACTCATGAATAATGTTTGTACATTACCAAATTGTGGAAAACGTTGTGTATATTTAAACATTTGTTTTTTACCCATTTCACCAGATATAAACAAACATTTTCTACCACGATTCTGTACACCAGCTAATATATCCAATAACACAGTTATTTTACCTACACCTGGATCTCCTATACACATAATATTAGTTGCACATGGTATACCACCTTCATGTGAAATCAAATCATCAACTAACATACCACTCTTCATTGTGTCCATCATTCTTGGGTCAATATCTAAGTTATTCAACTTAATAATATCAAAATCAATTTTAGACGGAACTGAAATTTGATATTCAGTTACTTGATTTTTACGTGGTCTACCTCTTCTTTTACCTGTATTCATATTTGTGTTTTTATTTATATTTAAATCTACTAAATGAGTCGCGGTCAATCAATTATTTAAAAATACGGTTAATAATTAATCCAACAATACTAATAATATCTTTCACTACTTCAATCACATTAACCACAATCACTAATGTTATAAACAACCAAATAATCATTTTCTTAATTTTCTTATATAATAAAGATACATGAATAGTTGTGGTCAGCCTCACGGATTTTCCACAAATTTCATGTTATAAGACGTTGATTTTCAACGTTCTATAGGACGTTAATAATCAACGTCCTATAAACAGTTATGTTTTTGTAATATATTACGCAGCTTTGTAATATTGTCTTTGGTGTATTTGTCCTGGTTAATTAATTCGCAAATGCTCGCTGCTTGTTTTATATCACGTTCTAGATAAGAAATACGTGATGAATGATTTCCAGTTGTTTTGTTAATCCAGAAATGTAACTTATTCATTAAACATGTTTTGGTTATGCCAACCAATTTTCTATTCTCGTTATGTTGTAATTCTTTTTGATCAATACCTTCTCCTAATACACCACTTAAATCAATAGCATATTTTTTAAGGTCTTGTCCCTTCTTATCACGATGCAGCATCTTGTCTGCAAATTTTTCAAATGGGTTGCGCATCGGTCCATATAAGGGTTGTTTTGTTAAAAATTAGTTTAGTATACTAAACTTTCTATACATAAACTCACTCCAACATAAGCAAACTGCTTCAATTGTTGTTTCTTTATTATCAATTACATTACTCTCAATCATTGCTTCAATTATTTGTTCTGTATGTTCTCTACAATCAACATGATATTGTTCATGAATACCTTCAGGAACATACTCATTAACATACTTACTAATAATCTCTCTAGTGGTGTAATCAATAATCATGATATAAATATTTAAATAACATAACTAATTAATTAAGGTTAAAAAAAACCCCGTAAGTAAAAACAAACGGGGGTAATAAATAAAAACTAAAAGTATGAACAAAGTTTAAGGTGTGTCTAATGAAAAACAATCATAATAACAAACCCATTTATATTTTCTTTCTAACTTACTTGCTTCACGTTCCATTGGATGTGATTTATAAGTATATATTTTATCTAATTCTTGATATTGTTTTTTAACACTATGGAATCTATAATGAATAAACTCATGAATAATAGTTGATATGAATCCTAAAATTGTTCTATGATATTTTTTACAAACATGTATTTCATTTTTCCATGGATCATATAAACCAGCATATTCACCCTTTTTATGAAACACTAATTTAGGATAGGGACCATTTATAGTACTTACACCAAATGTTTTTTTACACCAATTAAATATTTTAACTGCATTTGATCTTGTTATATCATCCCTAGTTAACATATCATAATTTATTTAACATATCTCTAATTATAGCACATTCCTCATACATTTCTCTTCTAATAAAAACATCCAAACAAGTGTTTAATGATGTTTTCCATTGGTCACGTTCTAATACAAAATCAATAATATCATGATTACCTACTTTGGCTGAAAATGCTGTTACTTTTTTACGCTTAATTTTACTGTAAAATGCTTTTTTAATTTGACTAAACACCTCCATAGATATTTGTAAATCTTTACCTTCAACTTTATGTTTAAGGTCACCAATTGACTTAAATTCAAATACCTTAGCCATGATCATTTTGATATAAATATTTAAGCTGAGAGTACTATTTAACGTACTCTTCAGCTAATTTCCAAAGTGCTTCATTAACTTTTAAATCCATACTAAAGTTTTTAATTGCTCTAGCTTTACGGACTCTAGCACCCATTGTATATGAACAGTCACCATTAATTAATTTTTCTTGAACACGATTAAATACAGACCATAAATTATTACCTGAGTCTTCAACACGGTCTATTTTTAGTAGTGTATTAATATCAACCTTAACATTATCACCAAAACGAACCAGAGCCGCACCTTTAGCAAATTTCTTAACTTGCCAATCACTCAACTCAATATTTTGAAATTCATTAATTTTTTTAACTAATCCTGGAAATGCTGCTACAGCATCTGATACTTTTGTTTGTAATTCAGTAAATGTATAACCCATGTGGCGTAATTTAAAATCACCATAATTAGTATCCATAACAACCAAACCATTTGAACATACTAATCTAAATAACCCAATCTGAAATTTAAATGAACTTAAACCATCATGACTATTTGTTAATAAAATTTGTGGGTAAACATTATCACCATTAGCACCTTCAATCTCAATATTTGGATTAAAAAATTTAATCATATGGCGTTGATAACCAATTGTGCTTTTTTTACGAGCTTTAATTTCAACTGCTTGACATGGTTTCCAACCTAATTGAATCATGTCATTAATTACTTTGTCAGTTGGGATGTGAACATAATGTTTACTTAAATTGCCTTTCTGATTTGTCTGGAAAACACTTGGAGCGGTTTTCTTAATGTCCGCCATGGACAGCTCTGTAAATACTTGTTTCATAACTTTTATTTTTATTTATTTGAATATATAACCTTAATTACGGTCAACCTTATTTAGGTCTATAATGACTAATACGAATTGGTTCTTCTTTTTTAATTATGGATTGACTTTCTTTGAGTCGTTGTTGTTCTTTTCTTTTACGTTTTTCTAACTCAAATTGTTCAGCTAATGTTAATGAATTTGGATCACGTTCTTCTAGACTTTGTTTTCTAAATTTACGATTAATTTTTTCTGCTTTGTTTAACCAACGGTCCTGCTCATCAGCATAATTTACGTGTCGTCCCATATTTTTTAATTTTTATTTATAATTAAATATAACACAAGAACTTAGGTCAATCAATCATGAACGGTTAATCATTGTGAGTAATTCATTATATGAACATACACCTGTTCTTTTATTAATTACAACTCCATCATGTTCAAATATAAGTGATGGAACACTCATAACACTATATTTAATAGCCATATCCTTATTTAAATCAACATCAATTTTTTGATAATTAACTCCTGTTTCAGCCATTGCTTTGTCAAATACTGGTCCAAATGCTTTACAAGGACCACACCATGATGCTGTGAAATATTTTATTGTTAACATATATTAATTTTATCTTTTCCAAAACTCATACCAACGCTTCTTTTTAGGTGGTAAACATTGACTAAATGGATTATCCCCAAATGATACTTTACTATAATACTTAGCCATAATCATATTTAAGAACACTTCATGATATTTTTCAGGTATAGTTTCAAAATCAGCTTCAATATTAATATTTAAATCAATTGCTTCTCCATCATCACCTATTAATGTTAATGTATTTCTCATCATAACATTACGAGATGTTTTAATATCAACACCTGTAAGATTAGTTACTAGATAATCATTTAATTGCATAACATTAATTTAAGTTATTTAGTTTTAGTAGCCAAATTTTTCTCTCTAAGTGCTTTAACATGTTTACAATTACCCTTACTTCTCCAAAACCCCATACATGTACATTTATAAATATTCTTATTTGGATCATAAGTTGTTTTATATTCACCCATTGAACCTTGAATATGTTCAATTACTTTTTTTACTTTAGGTTTAATCCATTTAACATCATCATAAGTTGTTTCTGGATGAATCTCAATCCACATTGGTGTTAAATATTTTTTACCATCAGTAGGTGAGATAAATATAGTTGGTGGTAAATGGTATTCAATTTCATACTTATGAACATTTACTTTGGCTGTTCTAATACCATCACGTTTAGGATGAATTGTGAGTGGTTTAATTGAATGAACAATATCATTTATAGTATGTCCATTATCATAAACAATTTCAACATTATATAACATAACCTTTATTTATAATTAAATATAGGATATGAGTAAAGGTCAATTCCATAAACTTAATTGTTCATGATTACCATAATAACCATTTCCATCTAAATAATTAGCTTGACTAAAATAATTAACATTAATATTATTATTATAAATCCATTCAGTTAATAAAAATGGTCCTATAGGTTCTGCTTTATGTATGTCATTAGTGGCTGGATCTATTCTTAAATTTCTATTTAATCTATATTCAACACATTTATTTAATATACCTTGTTTAGATATAATAAAAGGGTCATCCAATAAAACAATTAATTTATTATTAATATAAAAATTAGGATAAGCTGAGTGAGTTAAAATTAGATCAACTTGATTAAAATTATAGTCATTCATTATTTGTGTAAATGGTTTTTTCCATTTAATATCTAAGTCAGTGAATATACCTCCAAATTTATCTAAAATAATATACTTAGCTAAATTAAATTTACTTATAAATGGTAAAGTATAATATATATCAACTAAATTATACTCACTTAATAGTTTAATAACATCATTATCATTCCAATACATGAAATGAAAACCTGGATTTAATTGTTGTTGTATTTTTATATTAGTTTGATATCTAACAGGCATATCACTACCTAACCATATTGAATGAATTATCATACTTTAGAAATAAATTCTGAACCTGGTTCATCATCACTGTCAATTATATTCAAATTTTGTAAATGTTCTTTATAATAATTATCTAACTCCCAATCTGATTTAGATTGGAATGTTGATGGGTTATAGTCTTCTATATGTTGTATTTGTTTATCAGTGAATATATTCCCAACATATAAGAAATAGTGATTATAACATAATAATTCTAAATTATCAAGTGACCAATTTTTCTTATTACCATCCTTAAAATTAAGTATAAGTGGTATTTTATAATCAAGTACTCTACGCTCTGCAAATTGACATTTAGAACAACATTCTTGTAAGTAACCTTCTTGTATTAATCTATTTTTTAATTTCTCAGGTGTATATGAATCAATAGGTACTCTACCTTCAATAACATCCATTAATGCTGGTTCTTTACCTTTATTAGATAAAAACTTAGCTATACCTTTACCTGATTGATTTTTATGTTGCTCAAATAATGTTAATGAGTTAGGATCATTATCATCTACTTTAAAATTCTTAGCCCATTTTTTATAATGTATATAACTACAATGTAAATAACGAGCAGCAGCTCTATTAGATTTAGTCATAGCCATTGCTCGTTCAATATCATTTTTAAGCAATGGTTTAGCTTTCATTACTTGCTTTTATATTAACTAATACATTCCAAATATCTTCAGGTGTATCACTTGGTACTATTTTACCTTCATTATTTCTTAATTCACTAAATGTACCATCTGGGTTTATTTTTTCATATAGGTACCAACTAATTAATTCAAATCCTTCCTTACCAAAATGAAGTAATATAAGTGAATCAATTATTTGTAAATACATTTCATCATATGAGCTAAAATCAAGTTTTAATTCTGTTTGAGTTAGAATAGTTCTAGTTTGTGAAGCATGTAAAGCCATAATTATACTAATAAACAAATCTTTTTGTTTATCAATATAAGCTTTTTTCTTACGTTTAACTGTAGAAGTTATTTTTAATAGCTGGTCAACAGCTTTTTTAATATCATCATAACTGTTTTGAAGCATATTACTTTATTTTATCCATTAATACTTTTATTTTAGAACATTCTTCATATTTTTCTTCCTCAATAAGTCTATCAATATATGTTTGTAAAGCTTGTTTCCATTGACTTTTATCTAACTCTAAATAATAATCACTTTTAGCTATTTGAAATAATGTAGCAGTTTTACTTTTAGTACTAATAGCATCTTTAATCCCAGCTATTGTTTCTATGAATACTGCTTTGATAAACATTTCATTTTCACATAGTGCTTCTATATCTGTTTCACCTTCTCCTTTAATAGTAACAACCATTGAAGGTACTTGTCTGTTTGATTTTTTAGCCATAGTCATTATTTATTATAAATATGGATGAGTTTATCCTCATATGTATCCATATAGGCTATAGAGATATCAAATATATCTAATTCAAATTCACCTACTTCACCTGACTGAGTTATTATATCTGAAAACTGGGCTATGGTTTTAAATGATTCTTGGTTTAATTGTTTAGCATCAAATTCAATTATAATATCATTATTAGGTGCATCATGTCCTATTAATTTAATTTTATCTTTTAAATTAATTAAAGTATGTTTTTGTTCTAAATCTCTATAACTTGATCCTATAATATCCATTTCATCTTCAATGTAAATATTATTACACCATGGTTCTAAAATAGCTAATGTTTCTAAATTACAATTACTAACTACAAATCCAATATCATACTTATGAGGTATAATTGGTTTCATATAAACATCATGTTTAACAAAATGACCCCATTTACGAATAAAATTTCTAGCATTTTTATTTGTAGTATGAAGCCATTCATCACTATTTTTACCTGCTGCCCCACCAGCATATTTATTAAATCTACTACCACGGCTAGTAAAATGATAAACTAAACCATCCCATGATTGAATTACTTTATAACCTTTTAAAACAAAACGATTAAATAAATCACTATCTTCTTTAGATTGAGGAGCAAATAATTCATCATGTCCTCCTATTGCTAAATAATCTGATTTATACATACACCAAGGAGCAAATATACCTTCAGTGAATTTATCTTTATTTAACTGTTCTAATTCTATAAATCTAGGTTTAGTAATATCATAGTTAAACTCTTCTATTTCATTACCCCAATTCATAGTTATTTTTTCTGGTCCTTGAGGATGTAATGGTGGCTCAACTCTAGTAGCACTTACTACTATACCTGGTTTAAGATGTTTTAAAATGTTTTTATCTAAATTAGGAGCAGCTACCATATCAGCATGAAATGCAAATATAATTTCTGTTCTAGCCATCTCAATACCCTTATCAAACATACCTACAATACCAATACGCTCTGGTCCTGGATTGTAATATGTGATTAGATCTTCATCATTGAGTGATTTAACCCATTCTTTAGTTCCATCTATGCTGGCGTCATCTAAAATTAATATCTCATGTTTAGTTTCTAAATCACAAATTGATTTATATGCTAGTTGTAGAAACTCTAAATTATTTCTACTTGGTAATACAAATGTTATTTTATCCATTTAAATACTCTTTAATATAATCTTCAATATTATGTTTTGGTTCCCAATCTAATAATTCTTTAGCTAATGTATCAGTACATAATGTTATCTCAGCTTCACCTGGTTTATTTTCTTTATATTCTACTTCTTGTCCAAACATATCAGCTATATCTTTAACTGAGTGATTTTTACCTCTTCCAAGTTCAAATACTTGCCCCCATGATTGCTTTTCATTTATTAATAATAAAGCATTTACTATATCATTAATATGAGTGAAGTCTCTACGTTTAGTTCCATCACCATATATAATTAAGGATTGATGTTCTTCAATTTGTTTTTCCCAAGCACCAATTAAAGTAGTATAACCACCTTCTTTTAAATGATAAGGACCATACACATTGTAAAAACGAGCTATAGATGCTTTTAATTTATAATGTGATTGAAACAATAAAATAATTTCTTCACCTATATCTTTACTAAATGTATAAGGATTCTTAAACTTACCTGAATGATGAGAACTACTACCAGCATAAATTAAAGGTATATTATTATTAGAACAATATTTAGCTATTTTAAATGTGGCATTAGCATTAGTAGTAAAATAATCATATGGTTCTTTAAATGATGGTTGTATTCTAGCTATAGCTGCCATATGATAAACAATATCAAAGTCACCCCATGGTGAATAATCATCTATGTTTCTAATATCAAATTCAATATATTGAGCACCGGGTTGGTGATTTGATTTTAAACCAGTGTTATAATTATCAACTGATGTTACTTTATGTCCTTGTTCAAGAAATGTTTTAATTAAGTTAGTACCTACAAAACCAGCTCCACCTGTGACTAATATATTCATAAATTATTGTTTTTGAGTTCCTCTAGCACACTCATATAAGTATTTACTATCTTGATATGTGTTAGATAAATAAGTTATTTTATCTTTACCATATACTCTATATATTTTATAACCTAACATAGTTTGCTGTAAATTACCTATACCACCAATATGAAATTTACCATTAGCATCAGGTTGAGGTTCTTCCCAAATTACTTCAAAATCAAATATGTTTTTAAGATAACCTCTTATTGTACATATAAAACTTTCTCTAATAGTTAATACAGTTCCAGCTGTATCAAATAAATGTTTAGCCTCATCTTTAACCCAATCAATACATTTTTTTCCTCTAACTATTTCTTGTGGATTAAAATTAGCTGGATAATTCATTCCATTACCTATAAATGCTATACCATTTTGTAAATGTTGTAAGCATATATTAATGAACTCCCAATCTTTAACCACAATATCATCATGCATTAAAAATAATATAATGTCATCATCTAAATTCAAATAATCTAATGCTTGTTGATACGCTCCATCTTCCAATCCTAAATTAGGAAATACTTTATAATCAAAATTTTGTTTAACTGTCTCACTAGGTTCTTTATGACATGACCAAAATATTCCTACTTCAGGATTATCTGTTTTAAGTTGTTTTAACTCATTTATTAACTCAGGAAAATTATTAAAATGCCATCCTACTATTATAAATTGTATTTTCATATTTCATTTTCTTTAAATACCTCTACACATAATACATTTTTATCATTTATCATAATCCATGTTCCATCTTTTTGTCTAAACTTAGTGAATTGTCCTTGTCTTATAGATGTTGAATCTATATTATGAAATGTTCGTTTTTCACCTCCAACAAAATGAATTATTTGAGTAACATATTCACCTATATCATTAACTGAGGATTTGAGATTAGTATTCATTACCATCCTTGTTTTATGCAATCAACAATGTATTGTCTCTCTTCTTCTGTTACCCACCATCCAACTGGAAGTGAAGATAATTTTCTAACAGTCTTATCTAGGTTAGGTAATATTGACTTATATTCTTTAACACAACTATGAATATCATTACGTTCATGTACTTGGGATGTAGCAATTCCTTTATCAGCCATATAGCGTTGGAAATCATCTTTACGATCTACTAATATACTATAAATCCAAAATGATGACTCTCTATCCTTATGACGTTTAAGTAAAGTTAAACCAGGAACATCTTTTAATGCTTCATCATAATACGCAGCATTTTCTTTATGTTTTGAAATTATATCATCAATACATTTAAAATTCTCTAATCCAATAGCAGCATTAATATCATTCATATGAAACTTAAATCCCCATTCTAGAATATCAGCTTCACATCTAAAATCTTTACGATTACCTTCTCTATCAATACCATACCACCTTAATAACTTACCTCTTTTATATAACTCATCATGTGGTACAAATAAAATACCCCCATCACCTGATGTCACATGCTTAATTGCTTGTAAACTAAAAGTACAAATATTACCATGTGTACCAATTAATTTACCTTTATACTTACTACCCATTGCATGAGCACAATCCTCAATAATAGCTGGTTTGAAACCATATAACCTATTAGCTTGGTTTTGAATTTCAGCTAAACGATCTAAATCAACTGGGTAACCACCCCAATGTACTACAAATATAGCTTTAGTTTTAGGAGTAATTTTTCTAGCTAAATCATCTAGATCCATATTTAATGTCTCTGGATCAATATCAACCCATTTGATTTTAAAATTATTAGCTAATATAGGCCAGTTAGTAGCTGTACAAGTTAAAGCTGTAGTTAATACTTCATCTCCATCTTCCATTCCAGGCCATTTAGACTCATACATAGCATATCCATCAACTCCAACATTATGGATTGATGGTTTTTTAAGCATATGTAATGCTAAATGTTCAGCTGATGTAGCGGCATTAACTGTTAAGATTTTATCATGTCTAAAGTACTTTTTCAAATGTTCCTCAAACTCATCAACCACTGGGCCCTGACCAATAAAACCACTTTTAAGTACCTGAGTTACCTTTTCAGGAGCTGAATCAGCCATATGTACTTTAAATAAGGGTATATTTTTCATAAATTATTTATTTAAATAATGATTCTAATATATTATTCATTTTATTAAGAAACACTTCTTCTGAGTAGTATTGATGGTATAATTCTTTTGTTTCTGTAGAACATTTATTGTAAAATTCCTCATCTGTTTTTAATTTATTAGCTAATAATCTAGCACTATATATATCTCCGTCTGGTACAGATAAATTAGGATGTAAATATTTTTGAGTGTTAACATTATCATAACCTATACATGGAATACCTAAATATGAGCAATTTAAATTAAAAGTACCAGCAGCCGCTGTTCCTAATTGCACACCATATTTCTTTTTTGACAATTCAAAAATCCAATCCTTCCAAACTATCCATGGTAAATGATTTATATCTAAACTTACTTCTTCAGGTTTCATTCTTCCTGTTGTTGGAGCTGCTATATCATCTGATAATATTTTACCTACAACATATGAATCAATTCCTCTATAAGCTGTTACCCAATTTCCTCCAATCATAACTCCACTACGATTTTCCAAATTAGTATTGATAAAATCAGTTATCATTAAACTAGGCATTAATTCACACCTAGTGTCAGTCATTCCTTTATAATAAAGCAAATCATGATCATTATGGCAAAATATAATATCCATTTGCTGTAAAAAATTATAATACCATATTTGAGATTGAATAGAATCACCTTGCCAATACCAATATGTACTTTCTTGCATAAATGCTGTTTTTTTACATACTTGTTTAAAATGATCAGCTATAGATAATTCAACTAATTTTTGTTTATTTTTTGGGACAATAATAATTCCAACATCATATAAATTATTAGGTAATTTCATTAAATCATAAACTGGATGATGAGTAGCTTCTAATGAGCACATCCAAGCTTGATCAGTACGCATATTAGGATTATTTCTAGGTATTAAACCTGTATATCCTCCTTCTGTGAAAAATCCTATTCTCATAAAAATATTTGTTTGAATTTAAATTGTTCTATCCTACCTATTTTTCTTTTTGAGCATCTAAAATTAGAATGAAATTCATTTAATGTGTTAAGTTTAAAATAAGTTTTATGAATTTGTGATTTAAATTCTCCTAACATTTTTATCTTTTTATCATAAACTTCATTTATATCTACAAATACATTTGGTATCCATGTTTCTAATGTACTTGGAGAATAATACTCTATTAATGATATAGGATATAATCTTGTCAAAGCATATCCTAAATTACATACTATTTTATGTTCAAAATGACTATCAAATTGAGAAGGTGTAATTATACAACTATATTGATTTTTATGTATAAAATTATTTTCTATATAATTAATCCATTCATCTTCTCCTAATTCTTTTAAAAATTTATTTTGAGTAAAATATAAAGAAAAATTAGTAGAATCAGATACACTCCATACATTTTTTACTTCTTGTAAACGACTTTTACTTGTTGTTGAATCACAATCACCACCTTGAGTTAAACAAAGTATATCAAAATGAGTATCTTTATATTTTAGAATAGTTCCAGCCATACTATATTCAACATCATCTGGATGAGGACTAATACAAAATATGCTATCAAAATTTAAAAATTTCATTAAAATACATCATTATCACCTAAAGTCACATGCCATTTACTAGTATCAGCTTTTAAAAAATCTATATCTGAATGTAAAATGAAACGGCTTGATAATTCACTTTTATTAAATTTAAGTGTTGTTAATATTTCTTGTTCTTGTTTATTATAACACCATATATTAATAATATCAACTCCTAACTCATAACCTTTATTAATAGACAGTTTAATTATATCAATAAAATCTTCTATTTGGTTATATCCAAAATCCACAATATGTAACTTATTCTCATCTTTATACTTAAAATGTTTTAATACAATAAAATTATTAAAAGGAGAAGATTTAAATATTAAATAATTAATGTTAGGTCTATCAATAAATCTCCAATTTAGATAATTAGAGTCTTTATCAATATAAAAATCATATTTAGATAAAAATTGTTTTATTTTAATATCATCTTCATTTGAAAATTTATCTACAAATGTATATTCATTTTTAAGTTCATATTTCACTTTAACATCTGTAATTTCAAAAAAAGGAATATTATTTAATTCTTGCCAACCTACTTTTCTATGACCTGGTATAGCATTATCATTTGGTATTCCCATTAGAATAACATCTTTGGTTCTTATATTTTCCATAATATGTTTTCCTAATTTAGTGAAAAAACCATTATTACCATATTCAGGATGAGTCATCCCATTATTTGCTAAATATGATTTATTATTTTTATTTTTATAAACTATATTTAAAGGAAATAGACCATATGATGCTACAACTTTATCTAAATCTTTAATAACATATAATTCATTTTTCTTATAAGAGGAATTATTATACCAATAAGCCCAATCTATGGTATATTCAGGACGTAAATTAAAACAAGATTTAAACAAATCCATCCATTTATTAATACTATTTTCTGATATATCAATTTTTTCTAGAGTATACTTATCCATTATTTTATATTTTTAAAGTAGCATTTCCTATGATTGTATACACATCTTGATCTTTTATATTAGTTTGTAAATAAATAATATTTTTTTTATGATCAACATTAATTACTTTAACTTCAGCTATATATTCAGTATCTGGGTACATAGGTTTTAAAAATTTAAAATTTTGTTCCATATAAGCACATCCATTTCCTGGAAATGTTGTTCCAAATATTTTAGAAAAAATAGTTACTGATAAAAATCCATGCATGATTGGTTTTAAAAATACTGTTGATGCAGCATATTCTTCATCATGATGAATTGGATTTGTATCACCTGATAGTTTTATAAAATCTAAAACTTGTTCTTTAGTGAATGAAAATGTTTCTGTGTATATGTATCCTATATTCATAATATGAAATATAATGATTTATTTTGTGATTACCAAAAATAGTTTATAAAATATCTATCCAAGTTTTAAATTTATAATTTGGATTAAATAAATTATTTAAATTATCACTACTAGCTTGATATGCTTTTTGATACCACCCATGTTGTTTTCTTAATAATCCTGTATTAGTTGGATCAATACCTTCTTCTCCTTTCACTTTATAACGTTTGCTATGATGTTTTCTATTATGTACTAACAATATATTCCTAATAATAAATTGAGGTATATTACCTAATAATTTATTAGTCATAAACATAAATGCTGTATCTTCATGAACAAAAAACATTCCCTTAGGTATATTAGCTCCTGCTTTAATTACTTCAGATGATATTATTAAACCACATCCATTAAATTTATGTTGGGGTAATATTATAACTTCTGGTGACTCTGTTCTATTATTAATTTCATCCATTTCTTTTTCACTCATAGTATATCTTAAACTCCACCAATTGGTAGTATCACCCTCAATAAATGGTTTATCAGTGAAATCAGGATGTTCAAGTAATTTCCAACTATTATCCCACATTTTACATCCACCAAAGAAAGATAAATATTTGGGTGTTTGACTTTTTACTTGTTGATGTAATTGATCTAATATAATAAACATTTGTTTTGGGGCTAACATATCTGATTCACCCCAAACTAATATATCTACTTGTTCACAATATTTGTCATTAAATTCTCTTCTATAATCAGCTATTGAATATATCTTATCTGAATAACATTCCCAATTTACTCTATATCCATCATCAAATAGATCAATTATTGGTTTCATTAATTCATTTATTACTAATTCAAATTCTTCTTTAGTACCATCAAATTTTTCTAGTTGTTGTCCTTGTACTATAGCAAAATCAATTATAATTTTATCTTTATTATAATTATCTATAGCTGATTTAATAGTTGAAATATATTCTTTAATAATTTTAACTTCATACCATTGTACTAAGCAGCCTATAGCAAATTTATTTTCCATAACTTAAAATTATACCTTCATGATCAACTAATATTGATGTTGGATTATAAGTATATCCAGCTCCTTGTCCTATATATTTTTCTATTTTTAAACCTTCTTCAATAGATTTTAGAATAGCATTTCTAACTCCATTAGCAGGTTCAACACTATGCCCATAATCATCAAAAATAAAATACATTCCTTTATTATTATCTAATAAAGATAAAGATGTATTTATATCATATATAACAGCCTCATAAGTATGAATGCAATCTATAAACACAACATCCATTTTAGGCATAGCTAAAAAAGTATTTGGATTATAAGCATCAGCTGTGTAATATATAATATTATTTTTATCAGGATTGTTTTTTTTGGCTAAATTAGTGTTATTTAAACTATGATCTACAGTATGTATATTTTTAAATAAATCACTTAATATTCTAGTTGTCCAACCATGATTAGTACCTATTTCTAAACATGTATTTAAATTTTTATCTTTAAAAAAATCAACTAAATCTTCTTTAAATTTTAAAGATGTTGTATTTTTATCTTCTGTTTTATCTGGTATATTAACCATGTTAGTTAAAAAATTTATTATATATAATTTTGTTTTATTAAGTCCCAAGTTTGTTTCATTAATACACTTCTTTGTTCTCTAGGTATACCATTAAAATGCCATATATAACCATGTTTTATAAAAATAGGTTCTCCAGTTATTATAGATTGAGCTAAAGCTTGAGTCATTATTAATTGAGACATATTAAATTTTTTAGATAGATATTTAAACCTATTTTTGTAAAAACTTTTAGCTAAAAAATTAATTGGTGTTTGATCAGTACCTTTTCTTAAAGTATTATGTTGTAAATCATATAATTTATTTTGATATTTACTATAAAAATTTTTAACAACATCACAAAATTCTTTACCATCAGAAGGTAACACTACAACTCCATTATTAACATAATTAGTCCAATCTAAATCAATATCTTTAAATTCATCAAAACTATTTCTATAACCATCTATACTATTATTAATCCATTCTAAACTAATATCATCATTAACAGCTGCGTAATTGTCTCCAGCCATGTCAAATATGTTAGGTGTGTCCCATCTAACCATAGTATCAATATCAATCATAGCTATACGACCAACATCTGTAATTCCACTAGCTTCTAATAAATTATAAACATACCATCTTTGCCAAGTTGGTCTCATTACATTCACATCAACTAATGGATCTTCTAAAACAAATATTTCTAAATTATGTTTTTGAGCATAATAATTCCAAGTTAATAATGACCATTCTTTATAGGTATCTAAATTAGGATCATTAGCTTTAAGTGATGTAAAGAATAAAATATTTTTCATTGTATAAAATTTGGATGATACTGAATAGCTTTAGGTTGTTGAATATTAATATATGAAGCATATTTCATTGGGTCACTATCTTGTTTATTAGGCCTCATAATAACATCTTTATCTATTTTATTAATAGTGTTATGTTTTATTTCTTGTAAACCCTTTTCAAAGTTACCCCAATACTCTTCTGAACGAACTATTTGATCATAGCGTAATTGTTTGTTTTTATCAAACCTAAACCAGTTATAATGATATGTATATAAATCAGATTTGAATAACATATTGTAATTTTGTTTTTCAAACTGATTAGTTATTTGTTTATAAAAATCTAAACCACCATAGCATATAGCTATTTTTCTACCTTTAACTCTACCAATAAATGGATTATTATTTTTCTCAATATAATTTTGAGTCTCTAAAAAGTCTAACCATATACTAGTAAAACCTTGATTTGGTTTTAATTGTTTTAATAAATAAGTAATATTGTCTTTATCTGATTCTAAATGAAAAATATCTGGTTCGTAAGGAAAAATATAATCACCTGTTTCAACTTTAACTCCTAACTCATCCCAATTTGACACAGCATAAGTATATGCTTCAGGAGCATTCATGTTATCATTAAACTTCATCTCATTATGTATCCATTGTGTATTAGGATATTTAATAGATGCTTCTTTAATTAATGTTTGTGTTTCTAATGTATCCCAAGCTAAGTTAGTGTCTTGATAGCAATATTTTTCTCTAAATGCTTTATCAATATCAGTTTTACTCTCAGGACCTTTAGGAAATAAACCTTCATTATATATAACTACATCTGGATTAATTGTATCTACTAGGTTAGATATTTGACATTTAATAAAATGTGATTCACCAAAGTTAGGTGTTATAACTATTCGTCTTGACATTATTAATCTTTTTTAATTACACCTATACCAGCCCAGTCACTATTAACATTGAACTCAATTTTATCTCCTTCTAATTCATTCCATAATTTACCTACATATACATTTCTATCTCTATGTCGTTGAGTATCATTTATATCATGAAATGCTATATAACCACCTTTTTTAACTAAAGATGAGTACATTATATAATCTTGTTTTACACCTTCATAAGTATGATCTCCATCTATAAAAAGAAAATCAATTTCTTTACTGTTTAAAATTTGATTTAATAATTCAAATGTTTTAGATGAATGTGAGTCACCTTCTATAAAAATACACTCATGTCCATACTTTTCTGTAAACATCTTATTACGTTTAGTAGTTTCTTCTCTAGTGATACCACCATGAATACCTTCTACAAGATCAATACTTATTTTAATTCCTGATGTTAGTTCACACCATAGCATAAGTGTACCTCCAAATTTAGTTCCTATTTCAACTATAATCTTAGGTTGTAACTTATAAACAAATTCAGCTAATGCTTCAATTTCTTCTCGTTCTTGAGGCATATATAACTCATATGCTTTATTTAATATGTTATTTATAACATTATTCATAATTAAAAGTACATATAGGCAAATTTATCATTATTAATAGGATTAACAACAACATTAATATTAGGAATATTATTTTGTATAGTATCTACTTCTCCATCAGCTATATCTTCAATAATATAAAGACCACCTGTGTTCATTAATTTACTAAATCGTTCAAATGTTTTTATTTGATGTGATGGATTATGACTCCCGTCATCAATAATGATATCAAATTTATCAGGGTATAAAGAAGTAAATTGATTAAAAATATCATCATTATCTTCAACTGTATTCATCTTAAATAATGATACATTATAATTTGATAAATTATTTTTAACTTCATCAATAGAAGTTCTTGTAAACATATCTATTCCAATAATATTTTTAGCATTAATAAAATAATCAGACCATAATTTCATACTCTCACCATTCCATACTCCTATCTCTAAAAAATTTAAATTAAGTTGTTGATATTTTAAAAAATTATCTTCATAAAAATCCTGTACATAAGTATGCTTACTATGTTTATCAGTTTTATATTTTTTTGTTTTTAGAATTTCCATTAATTTCATATAATATGCTTTATTTCTTCCAGTATGTATAAATTCCTTTATCTAATTCATATGATGGCCATACAAATCTATCTCTCATAGGTTGTTGTTTAGCCCAATCCCACATTTGAGTTAATCCTTCTTTTAAATCAGTTTTATGTTTAAAATCTAATAATTCAATTGATTTTTGCCATGTTGGAACTGAGTGTTTAACTTCATGTCTGTATTCATGGTATTTAACTTCACCACCACCCATAATTTCTCTTAGTGTATCATTAGCTTCACTTATTGAATATTCTTTAATACCACCTAAGTTAATAATTTGTTTTAATGCTTGTGGTCTAACAGCTGCATTCCATAACGGTTCTAATGAATCATCTATATAACTAAATGCTCTTGTTTGACTACCATCTCCAAATATAGACATTGGTTCATTATTTAAATGTTGGAACATCCAAATACCTAATACATTTCTATACTTATCCCAAATATTTTGTTTAACACCATAAACATTATGTGGTCTAATAATACACCAATCTAAACCATGTTGTTCACCTGCAATTTGGATATCCATCTCACAGCTGTATTTGGCAACACCATATGGATCAATTGGTTTTGGAGTATGTGATTCATCAAACATACTTCCTTCTCCATAGCCATAAACAGCTAATGTTGAAGTAAACACTAAACGTTTAATATCATATTTAATACATTGATTAATAATTCTGGCTGTTGCTACTAAATTATTTTTATAGTTATATTCTCTAATAAATGGAGATAAACCCTCAGCAGCATAAGCAGCAAAATGAAATACATAATCAAATTTATGGTTTTGAAAACAATTTTCAATTGGATGATCAACTAGATTCATTTGCCAAAAATTGATTTTTGGGTTTATGTTTTCTCTATAACCACCACTTAAATCATCAATACCAACTACTTCTACTTCAGGATGATTATTAATAATCCAATCTGCTAATTTAGATCCTAATAACCCAGCTACCCCAGTGATTAATACTTTACTCATTCAATTATTTTTTTTAAAAGACTATCAATATTATTTTTATTTCTAGATCTACCCTCATTTGCTTTACGAAGACGTTTTTCATTAACTGTCATTCGTTCTATATTAGGTGTTTCTTTTTTAGCTTCTTCTAATCTAGCTCTATCAGCTTCACCAATGTTGATATCATTCTGAATTAATTCTTCTAATTCTTCAATAATAGCACTTTCATTAAATGTTCTAAATTCACTTACATACTCATAAGACTTGTTAGTTACTGATTCAGTTAACAATTCAGATATTTTTAATTTTATCTCATTAATAACTCTATTTTGATGTTCTACTTTATCTGTTAAACCATCTTTATTAAAAAAATATAACTTAATATTTTCAGTTATAAGTCTATCAAAGTAAGCACTTAATGTATCTATATTTGTCACTTTCATTTTTTAAAATTATTATTTAATATAGTTAAAAACTCTGAAGATATCAAACTATATAATCCTTTATCTTGTAATTTTTTATATATATCCTCTTGATCTGGTTTAAATGATAATACAATTATAGGCTTAATAGCTGAGTCATATCTTAGTTGAGCATGAGTCATTCCAACATTCCATCTTTGATTAATAGAAGTCATTTTATGTTTTATTGGAGAGTTTTTTCTTAAAAATCCTATAATCACTTCATCACTACTAACTTTAACTTCTTTATTTTCTTCTAATGTGTCAACAATATATTGGAGTGTTGGTTTGCAATTTTTATTAAAATAAATACTACCACAATTCCATTCTCTAGTTCCTACATACTCAGCTCCAGCTACATCACCATCAAATTGAGGAAATACCATAGGTGATATCTGCCAACTGTCATGATCATGTAACCAAAATTCTTCATTAATAATACCTTTATCAATTAATTCTAAAGCACCATACCAAAAGTTATGAAAACCACTCCATTCACATATATTAGTTAATAAATAGGATTCAATTCTATTATAATCAAATTTAAAATTAGTACCAAGAATAATATCTTCTCTCTTCCATCCTAACCTTAAACTATTATCTATTTGAGCTTTAAAATATCTAAACAAGTCCCCATCATTCCATCTATTAGCTCCATGGTTATTAGTTTTAATTTGATTATATACTATAACATTCTTCATTAATAGGGAATTGGTGTTGGAGTAATTGCTCTACCAACTAAATTTTTCCAATCTTGTTCTGGTCTAACTTCTAAATTTGTTTTCCAAGCAGCTTCAAGTGTATTCATATTAACACCTAATTCTTTACCCATTGTGATTAATGCATTAATGTCTTTAGGAAAGCATGTCCCACCAAATCCTAATTTACCATCATGGCCAGGAACATTAGTATGTGAATTACCAATACGAGGATCAGATACAAATCCTTCTAATGCTTTATTCCAATCAGCACCTAATATTTCAGACATTCTATAAAATTCATTTACAACAGATACTTTAACAGCTAAAAATGTATTGGCCATATATTTAATAAACTCTGCTGTTGTTGTATCAGTTAATATATAATGTTTTTGTCCAAATCGAACTTTAAATAATTCTAATACTTTTTCTGTGTGTTGAGTATCACCTCCAATCACTATTCTAGATTGAGTCAACATATCCAGTTTGGCGGTTTTTTCAGTTAAAAACTCAGGACAAAACACTATATTAAATTTATGTTTATTAATTAATGATTTTGTGGTACCTGGTAATACAGTTGATTTTAAAATAAAAATAGCATTTGTGTTATATAAACCTATATTACTAAAGAAATTTTCAATATATGAAATATCTTGTTCACCACTTTCTTTCATTGGGGTTGGTAAACATACAAATATAAAATCTTGAGTTAATACTTCTAATAATGTATGGGTTGATTTTATAGGATTAATATCAAATATTTTAACATCAGCCATAGGTAAAAAAGCATATGCTTGAGACTCACCTACAAAACCATTTCCAATAATTCCTACTTTAAATTTGCTCATAAAACTTATTTTGTTTTTCTTGTCTATCAATTGTTTTAGGATGTATTAAATCATATCCTTGAGGTAAGTTAGCTATTGTTTTCCATCCTTGTAAACGCTCATGTACCTTATTTTTCCATTGAATATCCTTTTTATTAATACATATACGAGTTTGGTAATCTGGATAATTGATCCAATCATTATCATCTATAAACCATCTCCATTTATCAATATGATTACGAGTCAATCCTTCAACTGTATTAATACGAGGTAAAGATATAACATCAACTAAACCTTTATTCATATCTAACACACTGTGGATATTATTAGCTAATCCATCACTTAAGTATTCATCAGCATCAATAAAAAATACCCAATCACGTGTGCAATGATTTTTTAAATTATTTTTAAATGAAGCAAAATCTTTATTTAATCCAAAATATATTCTATGATAATCAAATTTACCTCCAATATTATATTTATTAGCTACTTTTTTAACCTCATCTGTAGATGTATTATCTAATTGAACCATTATTTCATCCTGTGGTTTAATAATAGTTACTAGTTGGTCTAGTAGATATTCTAATTCAACATGTTCATTACAAGCTGTAATAGCAAAACTAATTGTTGACATAACTTAATTTTAAATTAAACCAATATAATGACAAGCCTCATCAAACTGGTCTTTAGTAAATGTTTTTAATGTCTTAGAATCTGATTTATGTGTTGCACCTTTAAGTTTTTCTTTTTCTTCATCTGTTGTTTCTATAGCTTTAATACCTGCCCATCCCCAATTATCTTTAGTAGTACCATTAATAAACACAGTACCTTTATCTTGTATATTAATAACTGTTGGATACCAAACTTGTTTTTTATCATCTATAAATTTAATATCTTTATATAACTCAGGCATTACTTCTTCTGTTTGAGTCATTAACTCACTACCTTCAATCATTAATTCATTTGATGTGAATCCACAATTCATACAACTCCATATTAATATACCTTGCTGTTTATGCTCATAACAAGCATCTGATTCACAATGTGGACATGTTACTAATCTATCATTCATTATTCTATTTTTTTAAGTTTAGGTAAATTAAGTTTAGGTATATCAATATTATTTACTTTTTTTAATGTTGGTAATTTAAGCTCTACTTGTTTAGGTACTTTTGATTCTAAAATATTATCTAATACTTCAGCCATTTTATCAAATGAGAAATTAGTTTTAGCAAAATGAGCTTGGCGTTTAGATTTTTCTAAATGTTTATTATAATCATTATAAACTGATTTAAAAGCATCAGCTACTTCTCCATCATTAGGAGTAAACCATTGTGATTCAGCTAATATCATATTTTTAGCTTGGGCTGATGAATGAACATTAGTTAATGTTCCTCCTACTAATGTGTTGTATTCTGGATGTAAGAAATCTAAATGACCACTCCATTTACTAGCTATAATAGGTTTTTTAGATAAACTAAATTCAAGTAATGGTCTTCCAAATCCTTCTCCTTTAGTTAATGATACCATAGTCTTTATTTTACCATGATTATATAAATCATTTATATCTTTATCATCTAAATCACCATGTAATAAGTAAACATTTGGTAAATCACCTTTAACTGTTTGTTTAACAGCTTCTATTTTTTTAAGTACTTCATCTCTATCCATTATTGAATTAGTAACCTGAGATGTTTTTAGAATTAATGCTGGTTTATTTCCTTTTTTATTTTTAAACATTTCTAAAAATACTTTAACCATATAACCTACATTCTTTCTATCTTCACCAATATCACCTTGTAACCAATGGCCAACAAATAAAAAACAAAAATCTTCCTCAATTTCATCTAATGCTACTACTAACTCAGTTTCTTCTAAATCATTATCATCAATATAAAAATATTTATTTAAATCAACTCCTTCAAATAAAACCTCAACTGGTTTTTCTAATTTAACCACTCCTTCAAGTTGATTATTTTGTTTATTTCTTTTTTCAAATGATGATTGAATGAACACTTGTTTAGCATGATTAGAAGACACTAGTGTTAAATTCATTTTATTAATACCTTCAATCCAACTTGGATCACACACAGTGGTTTCAATACCAGCTGTGATACCAATATTAAATTTACCTACTGGTTGGAATTCATTTGGCACAGTGATTTGAATCCAAACATCAGGCTGTTTAGGCAATTGAGGTTGTCTCCAAATTAAATCATATAATTTTTTATCTTCTAGATTATTTAAATCTAAAGCATTCCAAGCTGTATTTCCCCAACGTTGAGAAATAATTTTAATATCATATTTATCATACTTTAAAAGTGCTTTAACTATATCTCTAGATCTAGCACCATACCCAGACATTGTCTCAATAGGACAACTTATAACAATTAATGGTTTCATAACAATTAATAAACTAATTTATGACGAATATGTTTTCTTTTAAGTGGTTTTGTTTTAATTAACTCAAATTTATATCTTGGTTTCCAATTAGCTAAAACTTCATTAATATGCTTTATAACATTTTCACTCATATTTTTAGCTGACATCATTGATTCATCTGATGTAACCCACTCATGAGCTAATTTTCCTCTACGCTCTCTTTCTTCAGTTCCCATCTCATATACTTTCATAATAGCTTCAGCAGCTTCTCTAAAATCAACTCTATCATCATATATATAAGGTGTTTGAGGAGAACCTTGAATACTTATATTACTTGGAAATACTGGTATAGCCCATTCTCCACATTGTTTATATTTACCAAAATGGTTAGAACAAAAATCAGCATCAAAGTCAATCCACTTACCATTTTCATCTACAAAACGCATTTGGTCTTGCATACCACCTGTCACATTAGCAATAATTGGTTTACCACACATCATTGCCTCAGTTAAAGCTAATCCCCATCCTTCATTTGATGTTAATAATATACAGACATCAGATATATTATATATTATATTAAGATCATTAGCTGGTATTTTTAAATCTGAAAAATATATTTGATTATATTGATCATCATTAAATAATATATCACGCACAGCATATAAATCAGTACCATGCTCATCAATAGGTTGAGTATGTAATACTAAAGCACATTTATCAGCTTTTTCTTTAGACAATTTATCTAAAAATACTTTAAATGCAGCCATAGTATCAGGTACTTGTTTACGTCTAATATTTCTAGAATTAAACATTAAAACAAAATCATATTCTTTACTACCAAATAATTTTTTCTTAACCTCATTTAGTTTAGTCTTATCATCAATTGGAAAAAACATTTTTTCATTAATACCATGAGGTACATAACTTAATACTTTGTTTTTAACTTTATCACCTAATACTAATTTATTTATATTAAGTGTTTGTTTTGATATAGCCATTAATCCATCACATGATTCATAATATGGCTCATTATATAATGGAGCTGGATAATCATCCCAAATGTTTAAATAGATAATAGGTATTTTTCTCCTAATTTCATTTTCAATTTGAAATAACCAAACCCAATATCTTGGATCAGTAAATATCATTAATGCATCTGGTTTTTCAATATCAATCATTTGTCTAATATACTGAGGGTCACCATATCCATTAATTGGATATAAAGTTACACTAGCATCTTCTATACCAGCATGCTTGTTAGTATCAGCATTAATATCAAAACGTTTGCCCTGATCTGGGTGACTAATAGCACCTCCTACATTTACCCAATTAAAATGATGAGCTGTACCAATAACAATTTCTCTAGCCATTGTGGATATACCAGATGTCATTCTAATATCATCACATAACAATAAGACTTTTTTTCTTTGTGCTTGTGGCAAATAACCTTCTTTCATAACACGTTTAAACTAAATTTTTAAGATTGTTTACTACCTGATAAAGATAAATTTGAATGGTTGTGAAGTTTTTTTCTATAGTCTTCATCTGTTAAATATAAATGAATACTTCTATCAACTAATTTTTGAAGTGAAAACTTTGTTCTAACACATAACACTTTAAACTCATCAAATAATGTTTCATTAACTTTAACACTTGTTAATTTATTGTCTCCCATAATCTATATTTTATATATATAAATATATATATAGATTAAGAAACAACATTTTTATTACAAAGTTCTTTATTATTATTAAATGGACAATAGGTGCAAGAATCTTTACCTACTATTTTAGAATATTCTTTAATTATATGTTTACCATCATTATCAAAACATTCATCTAAGAACATATTAAATTTATCAGCTGCTTGTTTACGTTTAATTTTACCACTAGCTGGTCTAAATGAGGTAATGTAAGGTATAGCAAATGCTTCATTATCCCATATTTTTCTTTTTAATATAAAAAACTCAACTTCAATTTTATCAATATCAATATTATATTGTTTAGCAAAATATTCTTTATAAAGCAATATTTGAGCTAGTTTAATATCATCTTTTTTATCCTTATCTCTCCATCCTGACCTGGATGTTTTAATGTCATAGATATAAACTTTATCTAAATCTTTATCATATAAAACAAAGTCAATATATCCTTTTAAAAATACATTTTTAGATAAACCAACCATTAAAGGCATTTCAATACCTAATAATACTGTATTACGAGTAGTAAAGAATTGAGTTTTATGTTTTTTAAACCATTCAAGTATATTAATTCCATCCTCATAAAATTCTCTCATTTCATCTGGATTGGAAAAATGTTGTTTAGCAGCTTCAAATTGTTCTTTATAAACTGCTCTAAAACGCTCATTAAACATTCCAACTATATCTTCTCTATCAGCTGCTGCTCCACTTTGTTCATACATCACTTTAAGATAGTGTTGCATTGTCTCATGAATAGCAGTTCCAAATATAGTATGAATTGAGGCTGAATATGGAGCTAAATTCTTAACATAAGCTAAATACCATTGATGAGGACATTTACGCCACATTGAGTATTGAGAATATGATACTGTTGATTGATATCTATAATCAACTTCTTTAAGTTGATGTGTTTTTATTTTAAGTTCAATCTCTGTTAACTTACTTTTTGCCATATATGTCTCTTATAACCTCACCCAACCTAGTATTGTCAGAATGTATTTCAATTAAATTTTGTATATCAGGAATAATTGATTGTTCTTTTTTAACATACTGGGCAGCATCTAATAATTCTTCATATAGATGATTCATGTAATTATCCTTATTATTCTCACCTAATGTTGTGTTATATTTTTTATAACCACGTTCAGCTCTAGATTTTAAATCTTCAATTACTTGATTTGTGATATTATCTTTAGTATGTTGCATACGACTTTTTTCTCTTAATATTTCTTGTTCACGTTCCATCATGATCATGTATTCACGATATGATTTTGAATCTGATATATGGCTCATATAATAAATTTAAATGACTTAATTGGGACAGCCAAGTGATTAATTAATTATTGTAATTGATTGTATTACTAGCTTTATCTACTTTTGAAACATAACTGCGTTCAATATGGTTATTGAACTTATCAAATCGTGAATCAGTGTAACTATAGTTATCATCAATTCTACGATTGACAATGTCTATGGCTTCATCTAATTTACGTTCAATTGAATTGTAACGTTCTTCAATCTCTCTCCATTGAACTTGATTTTCTTGTTCTAATGACTTAACTCTCTCTAGTGATCCAATAACACTAACTGAAAGCCAACCCAGTACCCCAACCACAACTGCAGCCAAAGCACCTAAAATAAATGTAATCATGATTTTTTTCTCCTTTTTTTGTTTGTACCTGACTGTCCCAAGTTAAGCACATTTTTAATATTATTTACATCTACTATATTAATATATTCTTTTGCCTCACGAGTACTACATTGGTAGTACTCTGATATAGCCTTAATTGTTTCTGGATCACCCTTAGCACTTGCTTTAATATACCTAAAGAATGCTTTTTGTTTAGGTAATAACTCACAATAGAATTGATATACCTTTCTTTTAGGGCAATCTGGATAACGTTGAATTAAATTAACAACATCAATATAAGATGAATTCATACTAATGAAACGATGAATCATATAAGTATTAAACTCAGCTTTATCTTCATCCATAAATATACTCCATGGACGTTTATGATATGTTATCTCATTTAACCAATCAAATAAATTCATTCTTAACTATTAAATGAAAATCCTACCTCTTTAAATTCATCTCTAATTTCAGGAGGTAACATGTCTAAAGCTATTTTATGAGTTTTAATATCATAAAATACAGGAATAGGTACTAAAGCATCTTGTGTAGTACCAACTAAAAACTTATTAGCTTTTCTTAAAATAACAGCTTCACCTAAAACAATAGGTTCACCAGCTTCATTAGTAATTGTTACTGTTTTCTCTAATGGAATGTTTAATTTTGGTTGTTCTTGATTCATAAATTTAAAAGTTTAGCTACACAACCCATAAAACATATTTCTTTATCAGGTATGGTAGTTGAATGAAACATATATTCTTCTATAACTATTGTTGACTCTGGAGATGAATAGTGATCATATAATGACTTATATAAACCAGTGAAGTCATTTATATTATTATTAGCTATGATTTGTCTAATATTATTAAATGCTGTTTTCTTTTTAGACTTAAG
>Ga0194132_10002712_pt1 | contig 32677 bp, 31 predicted proteins | sample TA2KigOf80mmetaG_FD_148612 | JGI IMG/M metagenome (GOLD analysis project Ga0194132, IMG submission 148612) | Freshwater microbial communities from Lake Tanganyika, Tanzania - TA2015054 Kigoma Offshore 80m | ecosystem: Environmental > Aquatic > Freshwater > Lake | place: Tanzania: Lake... | reverse complement strand
GGACATAAATTCGGACGTCGTCTCGAAAAGCGCCGTGACCGCACACCGCGTGAAAGAGTTCGTCTCGGGTCGGGTCGTACGCCACACCGACATGGGGACGACCGTCTTCAAGCACGCCGATGGATACGCAGTAGGCCGGGATCCGATTGGCAAAATTGGTCGTGCCGTCGATCGGGTCGATTACCCATGTATACCCGGACCGCCCGACGGACAGTCCGTTTTCTTCGCCCAGCACGGCGTCGTCCGGAAAAACGTGACGCACAGCCTCGGTGATCATCCGCTCGGCGAGTTGGTCCGCCTCGGTAACGATCTCGCGCGAAGCCTCGTCCTTGACTATCGATGCGCGCGAGATCGCGGCATGGACCTGCCGTCCTGCCTCGACGGCGATTTGCACGGCCAGCGCATGCCGTGGGGCCGGCAGGACGGGAAGGTCGAACATCGCGTTATTGCATCGGAGAGAAGGTGGTGGGCTTGAGAATCCGGTTAGACACCTCTACTACAAGCGGGCCGTTGGCCTCGCTCTCGGCCTTTGCCCGAACCCAGTCGGGGTCGCCGGCAAAGGCGGTCCACTGACGATCGCGCTCGTCGAGACTTTCGTAAGCCATCAGATAGATCAACTCATGGTTGCTCGGCCCGATCGAGGTGGTCCAAAACCCCACGAGTTTCATACCGTGTCGTTCGAACAGCGGAAGGGCATGGTTGGTAAATCGTTTGAGAATATCGGGGATGCGGCCCGGCATGATTTTGTAGATGCGTTCTTCGTAGATCATGGCTGTTTCCTTTCGATGAAAAGCCGGACGCGGCTTGCCGCGTCCTACTCGACTCCGGCCAGACAGGCACCGCGTGGGATATCGTGTCCTTGTTTTCGAAGATACTGCTCCATGCCGACCAGAAACGGCACGATGGCTTCCATGCTGGCATTGGGTCCCATGTGACCGACCCGAACCGCCTTATCAAAATACGGCCCAATGCCCCGCGCAATATGCATGCCGTACTGGGCTTTGAGATACGCCTGCAGATCGCCCGGATCAAATTTTCCGTCGGCCATGATGACGGTCAGGTTTACACACGCGGCGTCTTCTTGGGCCAACACGCGAAGTCCCATGCCGCGTACCCCGTTGCGCATGACGCGGGCGATGCGGTTGTGGCGGACCCACCGGTATTCGAGACCTTCTTCGAGAATAAACTGTGTGCTTTTGCGAAGGGCGACAAAAGCATTTACCGGCATGGTTCCCGGATGCGGATGAAAGTTGGCCTGTTCCTGCGCGTATTTACGCAACAGTTGCAGGTCGGTCATCCATCCGCGCGGCTTGCGGCGCGCGCCCATAAGCGTCCATGCGCGTTCGCCTACAGCGACGATGCCAAGTCCGGGTGGCGCTTCGAGCGCCTTCTGCGACGCGCATACGGTCATGTCGATGCCCCATTCGTCCATACGGTAGGGTTCGCCGCCCAGCGAGGCGATGGTGTCGGCCATCACCACAAGTCCGTGTGACCGTGCCGCCTGGGCCAGTTCCTGGATGGGGTTGGCAATACCGGTGGATGTTTCCCCGTGTACGATCAGCGCCGCCTTCAGACCCGTGTTTTCACGCACTGCCCGGTGGATGTCTTCCGCCGTAAACGGAACGCCCCAGGGTTTCTCGATTTCGACGGTCTCGACGCCGTGGGCTTGGCACAGTTCTACAAGACGCTGGCCGAAAAGACCGTTGTTGAGTGCCAATGCACGGTCCCCGGGATTAAACAGGCTGTTGACGACGATGTCGTTGGCGGTATTGCCCGAACCTACCACCACCAACACATCGCCCGTCGTCCCGATCACCTGTTTGAGATTGGCGATGACACCGTTCCATATTTCCACCCACTCGTCCCCATAATGTGCCATCAAGGGGTCGCTCATGTGTGAAAGGACTTCGGGATCGACCTCTACCGGGCCGGGAATCATCAGTCGATAATGTCTGCGCATTACATCCGCCTTTCGGAGATACACGGTTGGATCGACGGGCACGGCCATTTCCCGCGCTACGAAACATCGCAATATATGCGGCGGTTGCAGACCCTACCAAGAGAAATCTTTTTGAAGATATGTCCTGTCAGATGCGTATTCGGTTTTGTCGTCCGGATTCTTCTTGACGCCCGATTCTCCGTTTTTATAATACCCTGCCAGCGTTCGGTCTGTTTGGAACAGGCCGGTTATCATCCTTCTTTTTACGGAGCCATCCTATGAAAACTCGATGGTCGGTTTTTTCGGTTCTTGGCGGATGTCTGCTGTCTCTTGCCCTGTCCGTCTCGGTAGACGCAGCGTCTCGCAAACCCGTTGCCGCTCCCCACGGCATGGTGGTCTCGGTGGAGACGCAGGCTACGCAAGCCGGGGCGGAAATCCTGAAAAAAGGGGGTAACGCCATAGATGCGGCGGTAGCGGTAGGTTTTGCCCTTGCTGTAACGCAACCCTCGGCAGGTAATATCGGCGGCGGCGGTTTTATGGTGATCCGTATGGCCAATGGGAATGCCGTTGCGGTAGATTACCGCGAAAAAGCCCCCGGCAAGGCTACCCCAACCATGTATCTCGACGATAAAGGACAGGCGGCGCGCAATCCCAAGATAACGACCAAAGACAGCCAAGGCAAAGAGTCGAATCCGTTTACCAACCGGATACATCATCTGGCCATCGGCGTTCCGGGGACGGTGGCAGGACTGACGCTTGCGCTCGAAAAATACGGAACCATGCCCATCGCGCAGGTCGTGCAGCCTGCGGTCGATCTTGCGGAAAAAGGGTTTATCCTTACTGACAACATAGCCAACGGTCTAAACCAGGTCTCGTATATCTTTGCCCAGATTCCAGCGAGCAAAAAGGTGATGATGCGTGCCGACGGCAAACCGTGGCAGGCGGGCGACCGCTGGATTCAGAAAGACCTTGCCGAAACGCTCAAACGCATCGCAAAAGAAGGAAGAGACGGCTTCTACAAAGGAAAAACTGCCGAGTTGATCGAAATAGATATGATGGCCAACGGCGGTATCATTACCCGTGAGGACTTGGCAAACTATCAGGCGGTTATCCGAGAGCCGATCCGTGCCAAATACCGAGGTCACGAGATCATCTCCATGCCGCCACCCAGCTCGGGGGGCATCACGCTTGCCATGATGCTCAATATCCTCGAAGGCTACGATCTTCAAAAACTGGGACACAATTCGTCGAAAACGCTACATCTTATGACCGAGGCTATGCGCCGAGCTTTTGCCGACCGCGCCCGACATCTGGGTGATCCCGACTTTGTCGAAATGCCTGTGCCATCGCTCATATCGAAAGACCACGCCGCGCAGTACCGCGCCACGATCGACCCGTACTACGCCTCGCGCAGCGAAAAATTCGGTCCCCAACTCACCGGGCCGGTCGAATCCACGGAAACCACCCACTTTTCAGTAGTGGATCAGTGGGGAAATGCCGTGTCCAACACCTACACACTTGAAGGCGGATACGGGTCGCATATCGTCATCGAAGGGGCCGGTTTTTTGACCAACAACGAGATGGGCGACTTTAACTCGAAACCCGGAACGACGCTTGCTACTGGCCAGATCGGAACACCGCCCAACACGATCCAACCCAACAAGCGAATGCTTTCTTCCATGACGCCTACCATTGTAACCAAAGACGACAAGCCGTATCTCGTGGTCGGTAGTCCGGGGGGTCGCACCATTATCAATACTACGTTACAACTGATCCTCAACGTGATCGATCATAAAATGACCATGCAGGAGGCGGTGGATGCGCCGCGTTTGCATCACCAGTGGTTTCCCGATGTGCTCAACATCGAAAACGGTGTAGCCGCCGATGTCGTAGAAACGTTGAAAGCCATGGGACACAAGGTGAATATGACCGGTTTCAGTGGCGGTCCCTATGTACAAGGTGACGGTCACAGCGTCATGATCGATCCGAAGACGGGTCAACGTCTCGGTGCGCCGGATCCGCGATCCGCAGACAGCGCCGCATCCGGGCATTAGCCCGGGTCGCCGCCGGAAAACACCGGAAAAAATCCCGGTGTTTTCTTTTCGCAGGAGAAGACTTTTTTCATGATATACGATCTCGGTGCGGCGGATCATCTGCGCCAATTGTTGTCCGTTTTTCCACGAGCACCCGTCGCTCACTTGCCTACTCCACTCGACGATTGCCCCCGTCTTTCCGAAGTGCTTGCCGGCCCCCGTATTTGGATCAAACGTGACGACATGACCGGCCTGGCGCTGGGCGGAAACAAAGCGCGTCAGTTTGTCTTTTCGCTCGGACCGGCGATCTCACAGGGTTGCGACTATCTGGTACACGGTGCGGACTCCCAGTCGAATCATTCGTGCCAAACCGCTGCCGCCGCCGCCAAATTGGGGATGAAAGCCCTGCTTGTCATTCCGCGCGATCCTAAAAGCTATCCGGTCAACGGGAATCTTCTGCTCGACCACTTGTTGGGCGCGCAGGTCAAGTACGTTTTTTCCGCGATAGCCACAGAAGAAAAAAAGAACGCGATGGCGCGTTTGCGTGAGCAGGGTCACAAACCGTATGACACGAGCGTGGATGGAGCCGCACTCCGTGCGGTGGCGTATGCCGAAGGTGCGCTCGAACTGTGCGAGCAGGCGGAAAAACGGGGTGTAGAACCCACGGCGGTCTACGTCAGTTCGAGTACGCACACGCTTGCCGGACTTGTCGTCGGTCTGCGTGCGATCGGTTCGTCCACGCGAGCGTTCGGCATGGGCTACCGGGTAGAAGACGAGGAGCAGATGCGCCGTCGTCTGGCGGCCGCCGCCACCGAATGCGCCTCTGTGATCGGTCTTGATCTTGTCTTTGCTCCGGAAGATTTCGAAGTAAACTGCCAATTTGCCCGTCCCGGATTCGGAGAATTGTCGCGGACCAGCCTGGAAACTATGAAACGGGTAGCGGAGACTGAAGGGATTCTGCTGGATCCGGTATATACGGCCAAGGCCATGGACGGGCTGATCGGTCATATTCGGGAAGGACGCTACGGGCGGGACGAATCGGTCGTATTTCTGCACACAGGCGGTCTGCCAACCTTGTTTGCCTATGGAGACGAACTGTTCGGGTAAGCGACCTTTCGGAAAGTCTACCTCTTGCTACCTCAGCACAAAGCTTTTGGACAGACCTCAACATGAAGGAGTTTGATTTAATTTGGAATCGATCCCCGAAATGGAAACGGACGCCTCTTCGGCGCGGCGTGTTTCCCGCAACCGGACGCATACCGAGTTTGACCCGCAACTACGCCCGGCGCTGACCGTAACCCGTGGCGAAACCGTCGTTGTGGAAACGCAGGATTGCTTTAATGGGCAGGTGATCGCCGATCGGCCTACGCACGGCCGTCCTGAAGGTCCGGAAAACATTCCGGTCTCCGGTCCGATCTATATAGACGGGGCGGATGTGGGCGATGTGTTGTGCGTTCATATCCTGCGTATTGCTCCGGCCTCTTCCGGAATGGCATGGGTACGTCCGGGCGGAGGTATACTGGGTAAGGATATAAGACGCTCCGTGACGCGCACCGCCTCCGTTCATAAAGATCGTGTCACGCTGGAAGACGGTATCGTCCTGCCGCTCCATCCGGTAATCGGCAATATCGGTGTGGCGGCGCGGCATGGCAAAATCGGCACCGCCTATCCGGGACGTCATGGCGGCAACATGGACACGATGGAGGTTACGTCCGGGTCGCGTGTGTTTTTGCCTGTTCAGGTTAAAGGGGCTTTGCTGTCTCTTGGCGACGTCAAAGCGTGTATCGGCGACGGGCAGATCAGCGGTACGGGCGTCGAAGTGGGCGCCGAGGTAACCTTTCGCGTAGACACCCTGCCCGGAGGTCGGTTTTCCTGGCCGCGTGTCAAAACCCATAACGACTGGGTGACGATCACTTCGGCGTCTACGGTGGAGCATGCGTCGCGGCTGGCCGTAACGGAAATGATCCGGTGGCTCGAACAGGAAAAAGGGTTGGATTTTGATACGGCGCATCTGTTGATCGGTCTTGGCGGCGCACTTAGAATCAGCCAGTGGACCAATCCACTTGTGACGGCTCGTTTGGTTTTTCCCAAAGCCATTGCTCGCAAACTGCCTACTCGAAGCGGCGCACCGGGGCGTACCATCTTTTTTCCGCAGACGGAAGAAGCCGAAACGCCGGACGAAGGGCGTGTCGCGGACGAAGAGACGCCTGTAGCCTCTTTGATTGTGGATACCCATGCCGAGGAAGAAACCGACGCCCCGCAAGAAGCCGCAGAGACCGGACAGGACCGTCAGGAAGGCAGACGATCGCGCCGATGGCGGCGACGGAGATCGGGCAATCGGCGGCGCAGAGGGGATGAAAAATCCGGTACGGAAAATGCGGAGCGCCAAGATACCGACGAAAAGACGGTCTCCGAGACGACAGCCGCGACAGACGACGCTACGGCGACACAGGAGCGTCGTGGAACTGAAGAAGGCGGGGGTGATGCCGTGGCGACACCGGAGCGTCGTGGAGCCGAGAAAAGCGGAGAATCACCGGGAAATACGGGAGAAGAAAAACCTGCCCGCCGCCGCCCTCCGCGTCGGCGCGTACGCCGCCGAAAACCGGGAAGCGCCTCAGAGGAGGCGTCCGCCCCGGAAACCGAAGACACGGGACACACGCCGGACGAACGCGAAACGGGCGAATGATCGGTCAGCACACCGTTTTATCGACTGTGATGACAAAATTCCGGTCGAATTCGGTTTCGAAATCGTACATGTCGTCAAAGTCGTCGATGGAATCTTCTTCGGTTTTGCGCATCAACCCGGCGCGAACCAGATTGAAAACGATCTCTCCAAAGTCGCGTGTGCGGGTAATCCCCCACTGACTCAGGATAAAGCGCGTGGAAATCCCAAACTGCCTGATGGCGTATTCCCGAATGCTAAGCGAAAGCTCCTGGCCGGTCACATGACGACGCACGGGCAGTTTTCCGGTCGTATGTTTTAGCGCTTCCATCATAAAACCGTACGCCTGACGAGGATAACGAGGGTCTTCTTCGACGATACGGTCTACGATCGTATCGGTGTCCAATTCTTCCGACATCATCGGCTCCGGTGGGTTTGGTTGGATAAAAGAAGCGGTACAACCGCTGGGGTCAAATAGCCCCCGAGCTTTACCTATATGCCTGTAGCGATGGCCTGTCAAGCCGGTTGGCAAAACTTGAAGAATTTTTTGCAGACAGCACACAAGTTTGCCCGTCAACGCGACTCCGGCGACTTTTTGCGCATCGACGTGGCTTGTTGAGCGGTTTGCGTAACACAGATAAAACAACTTGCTCATCGAAGCCCGAGCCGACACGTTTACCAGGAGGATAAAAATGGCGGGAATCATGGCGGCCATCGTTCAGATGGACGCGCAGGACAACGTGCAGGAAAACCGGAAAAAGGCTGTGGCCGGGATTGCGCAGGCGGCGGACCAAGGCGCCCGCATCGTCGTGCTTCCGGAAATGTTTGTCTATGTCCACAGTTTGGATCGAATGCGTCAGATGGCCGAGCCGTTGCACGGACCGACCTCCGAGACGTTGCGGGAGGCGGCGCGCCGTCATGGGGTGTATCTTGTCGGTGGCACGTTTTTCGAGTGTATACCCGGCCAGGAAAAGGTGTACAACACCAACCTGTTTATCGGGCCGGACGGCAATATCCGGACGATTTATCGCAAGATACACCTTTTCGAACTTATCGCGCCCGGAGAAGTCGTCGTCGTCGAATCACAGGCCGTCGAACACGGGCAGGAGGTGGTGACGGACGACACGCCGTTTGGGACGATCGGGATTACGATATGCTACGATCTTCGGTTTCCGGAACTTTATCGGGCGCTTGCGGATCGAGGCGCGCATATCGTCGCCGTGCCGGCCGCGTTTGCCATGAAAACCGGGCGAGACCATTGGGAGGTGTTGTTGCGCGCGCGTGCCATAGAAAATCAGGTGTATGTCCTTGCTTGCAACCAGGTCGGTATCAAACCCGACGCCAGCATCTGCTATGGTCGCAGCATGATCATCGACCCATGGGGGACGGTGGTTGCGCAGGCATCGGACGCCGAGACGGTCATCATGGCCGAACTCGACATGGAGTATTTGGAAAAGGTGCGGACGGTGTTGCCGGCGCTCAAAAACCGGCGGATCGGGCAGGAAACGACGGTCTGATCAGTCGGCGAGACAGGCGCGGACGGCTATCAGCATGTCGCGTAAGTCAAAGGGCTTTTCGATGACCCGACGCGCACCGAACATGCTGGCCATGCGCAAGTACTCGTTGGCGCGGATGGTGCCACCGCCCGACATGGCGATGATCCGGACGCCGGGGTTGATCTTGCGTAATTCGCGAATGGTCTCGATGCCTTCCATGTCCGGCATCATGATGTCGGTGATGACAAGATCGGCGGGTTGCGAATGGTACCGGGCAAGCGCCTCGGGTTCGTTTATCGCAAGCAATACCTCGTACCCGAACTGCTCGAATAGACTTTTGAGCATGAGCCGGATTTGTTCTTGATCGTCTGCCACGAGAATAAGCGCCATACCCAAGCAACCTCATCGAACCACTAAAATTTCATAGAGTCGCTTATAGCAAGAAAGCGGATAGTTCCAAAATGGACCATCCGCTTTCTTGCGTCAAGATGAAAAGACCGGCGTGTCAGTTGGCCATCAAAGAAAATCCGTCAGAGATCGGGGTAGGGCATATTGAACCCAGAACAGCCAAAAGTGGGTAGCAGGGTGAAGTGATCACCGGTTTCGCGCATCCGATCCAGCAAAAACCGGTGATGGCGGGCAATCTCGGTTTGATACGGCGGTGCATCGATAAGGTTGTTACGCTCGAAAGGATCCTGTTTGAGATCAAAAAATTGCCATGGAACGCCTGCAGTATCGCCAAGTACGGTATATTTATACCGTTCCGAGCGAAACCCTCGCCAGCCATTTCCGCAAAAAGGCATCCCCGTTCTTGTCTCCGCGACAAACTCCAACAAAACACCCGGCCGATCCATGTTTTTTGCTTGCCCTTGAATCAAGGGAGTCAGATCGGTCCCCAGCAGGTTGGACCGGGGCGAAAGCCCGGCCAGTCCCAGAAACGTGGGGAACAAGTCTTCCGTACACACGGGGTCGTAAAGCTGTGTGCCAGCGCGATCCGGAATACGGGGATCCGCCATAAAAAAAGGAATCCCGATCGACTCTTCGTAAGGCCACTGTTTTTCGAACAGCCCGTGACTCCCCGCCAGTTCCCCATGGTCGGACATAAAAATCACCACTGTCTCTTCCCGAAGCCGCGATTCGCCTAGATAAGAGGAAAGTCGCCCGACGTTCCAGTCGAGGTTTTCGATCATCGCGTAATAACACCGGCGATCGCGTATCGTTTGGGTCCGAATGGTGGGATCGTTCACCTCGAAATTATCGGGTAGCACGATGTTTCTGGCTTCCCAGCGTCGCTTATAGGGTTCCGGCGCTTCAAAGGGAAGGATATTTTTGAAATAACAAAATAAAAATGGATATAATATACTGTTAATCAAGGTATTACATGAATTGAACAGGATAAGGGCCTTTGCCCGGTTTTGATTGTCTCACCCTCGGGTTTGGTGTATACTGTGCAAAACACGGCTTTTGCTTCTCGGCAAAAAGGAGTGACATGTACCGGGCTTCCGTTTTTTGTTTCCGGTTTGACCATGCTTCGCGCATTTGTCGGACGCCGGCCGACACAGGTTTTTTACTTTTTCGGAGGAATCATGGAGAGACCGACCGATCTTGAAACCTATCTTTTCGATCTGAACGGTTTTATCGTATTAAGGCAGGCGCTGAACGCTTCCGAAGTCGCGGCGCTGAACACTTGTCTCAATGCCATTCCAGCGATAGAACAGGGACAGTGGCACGGGTATATCCACGGTCATACCTACGGCACGCACGACGGGCTGAACTACCAGCAAATCTATGAGGCGGGAGAGCCGTTCGAAGAGTTGATCGACCATCCCGCATGGATCGGAAAGATCAAGCATTTTGTCGGTGGAGAAGGCACGTTCGATTATCACCACGGGCCGCTTTTCATCGATGAAAATTTTGCCAACTTCAGAGGACCGGGGGAGGCCATCGGGTTACATTCAGGGGGCTATCCGCCTATTATGCGCAACCAGTTCCGCTATCACAACGGGCGGTTTATGTGTGGTCAGGTCAACATGCTGTTGGCGCTTACCGATATCGGTCACGGTGACGGCGGAACCATGCTTATCCCCGGCAGTCACAAGTCGAATTTCAAACATCCGCATTTCGACATGCATCGGATGAAACCCGAAGGCGTCTCGGTCGAGGGCTTAGAAGGCGCGGTGGAGGTCGAACTCCAAGCCGGAGATGCGATTCTGTTTGTAGACGGCATCTCGCACGGATCGGCAAGACGCCGCAACCCCGGTATCCGGCGCGTGGCGGTATACCGGTACGGACCGTCGTGGGGGAATTTTCGCTACGGATACGAGCCTTCTCCGGCGTTACTCGAAAGACTTACTCCGGAGCGGAGAAAGATCGTAAAACCGTTGGAGACGATACCACGGTCTCCCGCCGCTATGTGATGTCGAGACTGATATCGAGCGCGGGCGCGGAATGGGTGAGCGCGCCGACCGAGATCATATCCACGCCCGTCTCCGCCACGTCGCGGACCCGTTCGAGCGTGATCGCGCCGGAGGCTTCGAGTTCGATGCGTCGTGCTGAACCGTCGGAGTGGACGATCTCTACGGCTCGGCGCATCAGGTCGAGCGGCATGTTGTCGAGCATGATCCGGTCTATTGGAAGCGAGACCGCCTCTCGCACCTGTTCGAGCGTAGCGGTTTCCACTTCGATTTTTACCGGTTCGTCCGGTTTTATGCGTTCCCGACAGCGCATGATCGCCTGCGTAATACCACCCGCCGCCGCAATGTGGTTGTCTTTGATCAACACCATGTCGAACAGCCCCACCCGGTGATTGACGCCACCGCCTGCCCGCACCGCCGCTTTTTCTAGACGACGCATACCGGGTGTTGTCTTGCGGGTGTCGAGAATCGCCGTGCCTGTTCCCGCTACGGCCTCCACGTATCTACGGGTCAGGGTGGCGACACCCGACAGGTGGCGGACGATGTTGAGCGCGGTGCGCTCTCCGCTCAAAATGGCGCGTGCCGGTCCGCTTACTTCCGCCAAGATCTGTCCGATCTCCACCCGGTCGCCGTCTCGCATCGTCTGCGTCATCCGCACACGCGGGTCGAGCCGTTCGAATACCATGCCTGCCATCTCCAGTCCGGCGGCCACTCCCGGTTGTTTGGCGATAAAGCGGGCTGTAGCGCAGGCATCGGGCGGTATGGTCCACTCGGTGGTGATATCGCCGTCGCCTACATCTTCCCTGAGCGCCCGGTCGATCAGGGAGTGCGCTTCGTCTTGTTCTTCCGTCGTCATTTTCTCGTTTCTTTCTCGCGGTCACGGAAAAAAGTCATCGTTTTTTCAAGCCCGGCATCGAGCGACACCTGTGGCGACCAGCCGAACGTTTCACGGGCAAGCGTGCAGTCCAATACGCTACGGCGTTGCTCTCCGGGTTTGGCCGGTCCGTAGCAAGGCGGATCGACAACCCCCGCCAGTTCTGCCAGAATGCCGTATAACCGATTAATGTCGGTCTCTCGACCCGTTCCGATATTGAACGACCCTACGACATCGCTGTTCATCGCCAGCGCGTTGGCTTCTACCACATCGCTTACGTACACGAAATCCCGGGTTTGGCCGCCATCTCCATATAGAGTCGCCGGAGTGCCGGTCAGCAGACGGTCGCAAAAAATGGCGACGACGCCGGCTTCGCCGTGCGCATTCTGCCGGGGGCCGTACACATTGGCATATCGGAGCGCGGTATAGACAAGACCATAGTTGACGTGAAAACAGTGCAGGTACTGTTCCACCGAGAGTTTGGCTACCCCGTAACCCGATACGGGACGCGGCATGTCCTTTTCCGAGGCCGGTATCCGGTCTTCACCATAGATCGCTCCACCGGTGGACGCAAATACGAATTTTCGAACCCCATGCCGCACGCACAGATCCATCAGTCGCAAAGAACCTCGGATATTGACATCCGCATCGAACAGCGGATCGATCATCGACACGCGGACATCCAGTTGCGCCGCATGATGACACACGGCATCCGGACGCTCGCGTTCGAATACCTCCGTCATGTATTCGTCTCGTATATCCGCTCTGCACAGCGTGGCATCGGGGGGCACATTTTCGGCAAATCCGGTGGATAGGTTGTCCACAACCGCCACGCGGTGTCCGTCGCGTAACAGACGTTCGGCTACATGTGAGCCCATAAAGCCCGCACCACCCGTAACCAGAATTTTCACTCGCTACTCCCGTGTAAAAAAGTTTCTAATTGAAGCCTCCCCCGCAGCCATCCGAAGACAGCTTTACGTCTTCCACCTGCGGGGAGTACGCTTGCCAATAGTACCGCAAGCCATCTTCGACAGTAAGGAGTAGGCGCTCTTGCCGCCGTTCTGCCGGAAGATATGTTGATGGTTTGGAGTTCGCTCGTTTACCCCGCGGCTTGCTGCAAGGTATGCACGCGCTGTTCTGTTCAAAATAATCATCGTTCCCGTGCAGGATCGTTCCAGAAAAACCGGGTAACGCCTTGCGGCGTGCCAAACCACACAGAGTCGCCGTCGGGAAGCGCGCTCTGAACCGTATCGTCGATCAGACCGTCCCGACGGGTAAAGGTTCTCCACGTTTCCTTTTTCCGGTCAAATCGAGCCGCTCCGCTTGTGCCTCCGATCCACGCCCATCGTTCGGAAATACGCAGACTGCCGATGGAGTTTCCGACCGCGAGCGGAAGCAAAAAGGGTTTCCATACGCCGGTATTCCGGTCGTAAACCGTCAGCGAGGATCCACCGGAAAACCAGAGCATGGGGCCATCGGATTCGATGTTTAGCGACGGAGTGCCAAGTCCCACGCTGTCGGGGACTTCGATTTTGCCCCATGTTCCGGAGGAACTGCGCTGATACACCCCTCGGTCGGTCGCCACCCAGATGGCTTTCCGGTCGTCCGTTGCAATGTCGTAGACGCGCGTCCTGCGCAGTTCCGCGATAGCGACCGGTGTGATACTTCGGGTCGGACGGTCGAGACGATTTACTCCGGCGGTGGTTCCGATCCAGACATCGGTCGACGTGAGCGCGAGACAGGTTACATCGGTGGAAGTCATGCCCTGTATGGGAACGGATGTCCACACGTCTTCGGTTTTGTCGAACACGGCGACACCCGCATCGGTTCCGATCCACACCTGACGGCTGTCCGCCGCGATGGCACGGACATCGCCTGTGGTGAGTCCTTCCGTCTCATACGGTAAAAAATACGTCCATTCGCCTGTTTTGCGGTTATAGCGTGTAATCCCGCCGTTTTCGCGTGCAGGGCCGATGTGCAAGGGAAACCGCGAGGGGAGCATACCATAGCGGTCCGGCTCGCCGCCAAACCAAAGATTGTCTCCGTCAGCGGTAATGACGCGGACATTGCGGTTGTAAAGTCCTACCCGCTCCATCGACATCGCCCATGAACGAAGCGACGCCTTGCCTACGTTGAGCCCCCACGTGCCGATCCAAACTCGCCCGTTTCGATCCTCTTCGAAAGAAGAGACGGGATACGTATCGTAGCGACTGCCGATCGACTTCGGTGGATCAAAAAAATAGTCGTGGTCGGTTCGGAACCGGGGATAGGTATACGTTTTCCGGTCGAGCTCGCCATACCACCGAATCTCGGCTGGGCTAATTTTTCTCCATAGACCGTCTTCTTCGGAGAGCCACCGATACGTTCTCAGGTCAAAAGCGACCATGCCCATGCCGGTGTCGAATAACACTTGTCCTGCTTCGGTAACACCTATGGAACGGACATCGGTAAGCGACTTCCCGGCTCCGGAGGTATAGATTGTCCAGCCGAGCGATGTTTCGTTGTACCGCCCTACGCCTCTGGGGGTAGCGCACCACAGATCGCCGAACAGCCGGTCTAAGGCGACCGCATCCACCTGATGATCCGGTAGTCCGTCGCCTGTGGTAATCGGGGCGATCCAAGTTTCCTTGATCAGATCGTATCGACCGACGCCTCCTGACGTCGCAAAATACACATAGCGCAATCCGACGGCGATGGAGGAGACAAAACGATGGGTGCTGTAGCTTTCCCAGTCATCGGGGCGATAGGAGGTCTGCGCAAAGACCGGCCCACCGATCGGGCACAGGATCGCCAGCGTATACAGGATGACGAGGAAAAACGATGGACGGATCATGCGGTTTCCAGTTGCATAAACGCTTGTGGCAGCACATCGATGAGATCGCCGGCGATGAGGCTTCTCATGCCGAGACGAGCGGCGGCGATGTCACCGGACAGACCATGAAGATACACGCCAAGCCGGACGGCGTCCCACATCTTTAGCCCGCCGGCGGAAAAAGCGGTGATGATGCCGGTAAGCACGTCGCCCGACCCGGCGGTGGCCATGCCTGCGTTGCCCGTAGGGTTGATCGACGTTTCGCCTGTGGGAGAGGCCACCACCGTACCGGCCCCTTTGAGCGCTACGACGACGTTGAACCGCTTTGCGGCGCGGCGCGCGGCAGACACTCGGTCGGAGGCGATTTCGGAGATGGACAAGTCCATAAGACGGGACAGTTCGCCTTCGTGCGGGGTTATGGCTATGGGAGCCTGACAGGTTGCCCACAGGTCTGGATGACCGGCAAAGGCGTTTAGCCCGTCGGCATCGAGTACGATCGGAAGCGTGGCGTGTGTCGTCACATGACGGATCAGGGCCGCAGTCTCCGGGTGTCGGGAGAGACCCGGGCCTATGGCCAGCGCGTCGGCCCAAGTGTGGAGACCGGCGATATCTTCGAGTGCGGCAAGGCTTAGCGTGCGCGAGGAGGTTTCCGGAAGCGGGCGAATCATGACCTCGGTCAGTTTTACGGCCATGATGTCGGCGAGGCTTGCGGGTAGGCATACAAGCGTCATCCCGATTCCGGAACGCATCGCGGCCAGAGCTGTCAGTGTTGCCGCGCCGGTCATTCCCACGGAACCCGCTACCACGGCCGCGCGTCCGCAGTCGCCTTTGTGAAAGACAGGACCGCGCATGGGAAGCAAGGCTTTCATGTCGGTCGCTTCGGGAAGCGTCATCCACAGTTTTTCCGCCGCAACGGCCTCCGGAGGAAACCCGATGTCGGCCACGTCCACCTTCCCGCACCATGCCTTGCCCGGATATACGGCCAAATCGGTCTTAATAAGGGCGATGGTTACGGTACGATCGGCTTTGACACAGGTCCATCCGGCGCGTTCGGCTGGATTCGGGAAGCCTGTGTCCGATGTCAGTCCGGACGGTGTATCGACCGACAATACGGGAGCGGCGCAGGTGTTGATCGCATGGATGGCGGTGGCGACGGCTCCGCGTGGCGGGCCGTTCAAACCGGTTCCCAGAAGCGCGTCTACGACCAGATCGGCCTCGATCGACGGCAACACGACGTTTTGGGGGATGGATTCTGCAGATACGCCGATCTGTTCCATAGCGGCGAGATGCCGCGCGGCATCGCCCGAAACGGCGACGCGGTCGGCAAAAAGAAGACAGCGGACGTTTGCGTTTTGTTTTTTGAGATGCCGCGCCGCCACAAAACCGTCACCGCCGTTGTTTCCTTTTCCACAGCAGACGACGATGCGTTTTTCTGCGGGGGTGCCCAGCATGGCGGCGGCCGCGCGCGCTACGGCCGCGCCGGCCCGTTCCATCAGTGTAAACCCTGAAATACCGAAGGATTCGATGACCCGGCGGTCGATTGCGCGCATTTGCGTTGGGGTACAGAGGTAGCGCAAGGTTTAGCTCCGGGGAAATCGGCGTTTTACAAAATGGATCAGGATCATGGTCAACACGCTGGCGGCGGCGGCGACGGTCATCGGATGTCGGATCGGGTCGTCGGGTTCGTGGAGGCTCTGTGTTTTCTGTACGTTGGCCATCGCAAAGCTAAAGGCGTTATGCGCGGCGTGGGCGACGATACCGGGTAATACGCTGTCACAGGCAAAAACGACCACGCCGAGCGTCAATCCGGTAAAAAATAGCGAAGGAAACCACCACAGGTTGATATGCGCCGCGCTGAAAAGCAGACAGGTCAGGACGATGGCGGTTCCCCACGGATAGCGATTTTCGAGTGCGCTCTGAAGAAATCCACGAAAAAACAGTTCCTCGCAGACCGAGGATACAACGACCAGGGCAAAAAAACGAAACGCCAGCCCGGACGGCGAATCCATCACCACGCTTTGTTCCAGACGCGCACGCCATGCGTCGGGCATGGGAGCGACAAGTTGTACGCCGGTATCTATGGCTCCACCCAGCACGCTTAGGGCGACCCCGGCGGGCACGGCGAGAAAAAGCAGTGGATAGGAAACCGGGTGAAGCCGAAAGACCGTGCGCCAGCGGTATCCTTTTCCGCGCAACATAAGCATCGCTGGCAGCACTAGAAGTAGACTCGACGCCAGCACATTTATCTGTGCCGGCAACAGCAGGGCTGTTGCCATGACGAGCGTTATCGTAGCTGCGGCGATGCGCCAAGGCGTGTCGGCAAGTGGGGTCATCCGAGTGCCGCACGTTCCCGGACCAACCAGCTTTGGACGGCGATCATCGCCTCTTGCCGTGTGGAGATACGGCCCAGTGTCCGCTGTTTGTCGAGACACGCAAGCAGACGTCCGATCACCGGGCCGGGGGCGATGCCGTATTCGGTCATAAGATCGTTTCCGGTCAACAGAGGTCCTGCCGTCCGTAGTTGTCTTCGTGTTTTATATATCCTGAGGAGTGTAAAAATAAGACGCGTGGTTTCCGAGGCCAGTGGACCGTTTCGTGCCGCGATGCCACAGACAAGCGCCGCGACGCCGGGTGTATCCGTATCCGTTTCGCAGACGATGCGATAGAGCGTCTCCTCATCGCTGGCGTTTTGTTCCAAGAGATGCGTCGGTGTTTGGAGAAGACGGGACAGGCATTGTTTTTCCCGGTTGCCGAGTCGTAGACGGCGCGTACACAGATCGGCGATCCATGTCGGCGAGAAGGTGTCGCTGGGGTGTGTGTCCATGACGGTCGCCGCAAACCGGAGCAGCCATATCCATGTGCGGTTGCCGCCGACGCGGCTTTTTTGCATGGGTGCAAGCACACTGACGATGGCATTTTCGAGCGGAGTGGCGGGGGATGCGAAAAAGCGATCGAGGGTGTTCACCAGTGGAAAAAACGCAAACTTTTGCGTTGCCTCCGGCAAAATCGCCGTCATCACGCCGGTCCGTGTCATGTCGGTCAGCAGGTGTGTGATGTCTTGGCAGGCAAACAGTGTCGCCAGTTCTTCGTGTATACGCTCCGGGGCTGCCTGTGGAAGCAAACCTGCCCATTTTGTCATCCATTGTTTTGTTTCGAGATCAACGGTCAGACCGAGTGTTGCGGCAAGGCGCCATGCGCGAAGGAGCCGGAGCGGGTCGTCACGGAACGCCTGCTCCGATACGGCACGCAGGCGGTGGGCGCTGAGGTCGTTTGCGCCTCCAAACGGGTCTATCACCGGAAAACGCCGTTTCAATGCGTCGGACAGTCGCACGGCCATGGCGTTGACGGTAAAATCCCGGCATCCGAGGTCATTTTCGATGGAGACGCCTCGCAACGAAGTAATATCGAGGGTTACGCCGCCCGGCAGGACGACACGGCCTGTACGACCGACTTCGTCGAGTGGGACGTAGGCGGCGCGGAATCGGTGGGCGAGACGGCGGGCATGGGCAAGACCGTCTCCTGGTACGGCGATGTCGAAATCGGTGGCAATGCGGCCACACAGGGCGTCACGTACGCATCCACCGACAAAATAGGCTTCGCCTTCGGTCTGTGCGTGCCACGCGTCCAGTGTCCGCATGATCGGCGCCGGGTCGTTTGCAAAACCCGTCCAGAAGTCGATCGGTGTAGACACGTCTCCGTGCTCCTGTCCGTTTTCCCATTTGACCCTGCCGAGGTGATTTGCCGTCATGGCAGGATACGGCACTTTCGAGCCGTCTGTCAAGCGAAATCCCGGTTGACACACGGGTGTTGTCGGCATAATAAATAGGCTAGCAATCTCCACGTGTTGTGTGTTTGTTCGACCCTTTGAGGGAATGACGTTCAAAGACCATCGCATGACGGACTACACCTATTATGATGATTTTTCCTGCCATAGATATTCGAAATGGAAAATGTGTACGTCTTTTGCAGGGACGGCGCGACCGTGAGACGGTATACGGCGACGATCCGGCCGCCGTGGCCCGGCAATGGGCGGCGGCGGGCGCTGGGTATCTGCACATCGTAGACCTTGACGGCGCCTTTTCCGGCAATCCGCTCAACGAAGCCAGCGTCATTCGGATACGCGAAGCGGTGTCGATTCCCATACAACTTGGCGGCGGTATCCGGACCATCGGCGACATGGCGCGGCAGTTTGCGATGGGGGTTACGCGGGTGATCGCAGGGACGGTGGCGGTTTCCGACCCGGACTTGATAAAACGCGCGATCGACCGTTGGGGGCCGGAGCATGTCGTTGTCGGGATCGATGCACGCGACGGCTATGTGGCTGTACGCGGGTGGGAACAGGGTTCGGCGCTGTCCGCGCGGGATGTCGGAAACCAGGTTCGGGCGGCGGGGGTTGTCCGTATCGTGTACACCGACATTGCGCGAGACGGCATGATGACAGGTCCCAACATGGAAGCGACACGCCGGATAGCACGCGAGACCGGGTTGCGTGTCATCGCCTCTGGGGGTGTATCCGGTATGGACGATCTTGTCGCGGTCGCCGAGGCGGAAAACGACGGGATCGAAGGTGTGATCGTCGGAAAGGCGCTCTACGAAGGCGCTATAGACCTTGCGGAAGCGGTTCGGCGGTTTGGGGGCTGACGACCCGGGTTGCAGATTTTCCGCAAGCCTTTCCGGAAAGACGCCGATAGAAAAGAGGCAGGGTTAGAAAACCATACTGCCTTGACCACGAAATACGCCCAATAAGGAGGCGGTCATGCCGGAGCATCGCAATACGGTGCTAATGATAGAGGACAACCCCATCCATGCCCGGTTGATTCATAATCTGCTCAAGGAAACGGGTGACGACGTTTACGAACTTATCACGGCGGTGACCCTGGCGGAGGGGCTTCGGCGCATCGAGCAGGACCGCATAGACATCATTCTGTTGGATCTTGTACTTCCCGACAGCCAGGAATTGGATACGTTTATCCGGGTGCGTACGGCAGCTACGCAACTGCCGATCATCATTTTGACCGGTCTCGACGACGTATCCATCGCGGCCAAGGCGGTCGAGGCCGGCGCACAGGATTATCTCATCAAAAACGAGATCAAGGGACCGCATCTGACCCGCGCGATGCACTATGCCATAGAGCGGGTGCGGGCCACGCGGGGCGAGTGGGACTCGCCTATGTTCCGGCTGGCGCAGCAACAATTTCTCAAAGCCGCTCAGATCATGGATTTGGACGAAAACATCCGAGAGCGGCTTCTTTTTCCGCAGAGGACGCACGTCATCACGCTTCCGTTTCGGCGTGACGAGTACAATGTCGTGGAGACCGTTTTCGGATACCGAGTACAGCACTTGCTGACGATGGGGCCGACCAAGGGGGGGATTCGGTATCATGAGGACGTCAATCTCGGCGAAGTTTCCGCATTGGCGATGTGGATGACATGGAAATGTTCGCTGATGAATCTGCCGTTTGGCGGAGCCAAAGGCGGCGTTCGGATCGACCCTACCGGGCTTTCCCGAAGCGAACTTCAACGTCTTACTCGGCGGTATACTTCCGAAATCATCGATGTGATCGGTCCCGACAAAGACATACCGGCTCCGGATATGGGGACGGATGAACAGGTCATGGCTTGGATTATGGACACGTACAGCCAGCAGATCGGCCATACGGTTCCGGGCGTGGTGACGGGCAAGCCGGTGGTGTTGGGGGGATCGTTGGGAAGAAAAGAAGCGACGGGGCGGGGGCTTGTATACTTGATTTCTGCGGCGGCGCGCCATATTGGTATGCCGCTTCAGGGAGCGACGGCGGTGGTACAGGGCTTTGGAAACGTAGGGAGCAATACCGCGCGGTTTTTGGAAGAAGAGGGGGTTCGGCTGGTCGCGGTCAGCGATGTGACGACCGGCATCTACAACCCCAATGGGCTTTCGTACGCCGAGCTGGTCGATTACGCGCAGAAAAACCGTTTTCTCAAGGGGTTTCCCGGTGGCGAGGCCGTCACCAATAAGGAACTGTTGGAACTTCCCTGCGACATTTTGGCGCCTGCCGCGCTTCAAAACCAGATTACCGCCGAAAATGCGGACCGGATCAAATGCCGCATACTTGCCGAAGGCGCCAACGGCCCTACCAATCTGGAAGCGGACGAAATTCTCAACCGCAAAAACATTTTTATCCTTCCCGATATACTTGGCAACGCGGGCGGTGTCACCGTCTCGTATTTCGAGTGGGTGCAGGACATTCAGAATTTCATGTGGACGCTCAAGGAGATCAACGAGCGGCTTCACGGTATTCTGCTGGATGCCTTTCAGCGTACGGTCGCGCGTGCCGAAACCATGCACACCGACATGCGCACTGCAGCGCTGATCGAGGGGATCAACCGTGTGACCGAGGCCAAGCTGTTGCGCGGCATATTTCCCTGATGGGGTGAACGCCTGGCTTTTTGCAAAACATTTTAACAGGGATAAGTAAATCCCGCTGCACACTTCCCGGAGAAAACCATGCCGGAAACCGACGAGGATACCGGTCTGAGCCGTCTTCTGCGCCAAATGTCCTATGCAACCGGCGTGGTAGTGATCGGGCTTTCGTGTCTGGTGCTGGTTGGCTGGGTGTTTGATATTTCGTTGTTCAAAAGCTTGGTACAGCCGCGGCAAGAGCCTATGGATCCGCTGACGGCCGTCTCTTTTCTTTTGTCCGGCGGGGGATTGTGGGCTTTTTTGTCCGAAACGGTGTCACGCAGACGTCGGTTAGTCGGCGTGGTCATGATCGGGTTTTTGCTTGCTCTTTGCGGTCTGAAACTCGCCGACTTTCGTTTGACCGGTGGTGAGCGCGTCGAGACGTGGTTGTTTATGGAGTCGCTCGGCGGCAGTCGGATGACGCCGCACACCGCGTTTACCTTTTTTCTGCTCGGTATCGCCCTTCTGCTTCTCGACGTAAAAGGTCATCGTCGTTGGTTGCTTCGGTTTTCCATGACGGTGGTGGGCGTGATCGCCTTGTTGGCGCTTGCCGGCGCGATCTACAGCCTGCTCGTATCCTATCGGGTCTCCGGATTTATCCCCATCTCGCTCAATACGGCACTCGGTTTCGGTGTCATGAGCTTTGGCATCCTGTGTGCGCGTCCCCAACGCGAACCAGCGGCAACGCTCATAAGCCTGTCGGCGGGTGGCATCATGTCGCGGCGGCTGTTGCCCGCCGCCTTCTGTATTCCGCTGGCGCTCGGATGGATGCAGTTTCAGGGTGAGCGGCTGGGGCTGTACGGGGTCGAGTTCGGTCTGTCGCTTTTTGCCCTGTCCAACATCCTTGCCTTTAACGGGCTGATCTGGTGGAATGCACGCTCGCTCCGTCGTATCGACGCGGATCGCACCCGGGCAGACCGCGAACTTCACCGCCAAAACCTGCTTTTAGAGAAAACCGCCCGTTCGCTTGTCGAATATCAGGAAGAACTCCAGATCGCCAAAGAGGCTGCGGAAAAAGCCAATCGGGCCAAAAGCGATTTTCTGGCCAATATGAGCCATGAAATCCGTACCCCCATGAACGGGGTCATCGGTATGACACAGTTATTGCTCAACACTCGACTGACCCCACAACAGCGTGAATACCTCCATCTGATCGACCAATCGGCGGATGCGTTGCTCGTCCTGCTCAACGACATCCTCGACTTTTCCAAAATCGAAGCCGGAAAACTCGAGCTCGAATCGATCCCGTTTCGGCTACGCGACACCTTTGCCGATACCCTGCAAACCTTGTCGGTACGGGCTTCGGACAAAGGACTCGAACTCGCCTGTCATATCCCGCCCGACATACCCGATGCGCTGACCGGAGATCCGGGCAGACTCCGCCAGATTCTCGTCAACCTCGTCGGAAACGCGATCAAGTTTACCGAACAGGGCGAAGTGGTCGTCGATCTTGAAGTCGAGTCGAAAACCGACAGGCAGGTGGTGTTGCATTGCACCGTAAAAGATACCGGTATCGGGATTCCCGAGGACAAGCAAAAAGCCATTTTCGATGTTTTTAGCCAAGCCGACAGTTCAATGTCACGGCGTTATGGCGGAACCGGGCTGGGGCTTGCCATCTGTACACAGCTTAGCGCCATGATGGGCGGGCGTATCTACGTGGAAAGCGAACCGGGCAAAGGCAGTATCTTTCACTTTCTTGCGCGTTTTGAAAGACAACCAGGGGAGGTGGCTGTGTCACCCGGATACGCCGATCTGCTCACGGGGTTGCGGACCCTTGTGGTAGACGACAACGCGACCACCCGGTCCATTCTGGAAGAGATGTTGCACAACTGGGGGATGGCGTCCGTATCCGCCGCAGGCGGGCGGGAGGCGATAGACAGGCTGGAGGAGGCACAGCGGACCGGTAATCCATTCCGGCTTGCGTTGCTCGACGTCATGATGCCTGAAATGGACGGCTATACACTGGCCGAAGAGATCAAACGCCGTTTCGACACCCATGCGCCTTCCATGATCGTGATGACGTCCGCCGGACGGCTGGAAAATCCTGCACGGCTTCAGGAGGCGGGTATCGTACACGTGCTTACCAAACCCGTAAAACAGTCGGAACTGCTCAACATCCTTATCGACACGGTTACGGGTGATCTCGGTACCATGGCCGTCGGCGCATCGGGCAGACAGACGCTCACCCCGCATCCGCTCCGGGTTTTACTCGCGGAAGACGGTATGGTCAATCAGCGCGTGGCCGTCATGATGCTGGAGACGCGCGGACATCGCGTCTCGGTCGCGGGAAACGGGCGCGAGGCGGTGGACCTATTCCAACGCGAACCGTTTGACGTGATTCTGATGGACGTCCAGATGCCGGACATAGACGGTCTGGAGGCCACACGGCTTATCCGGTGGCATGAACGGGAGCACGGCGGTCATATCCCGGTCGTCGCCATGACCGCGCACGCGATGAAAGGCGACCGTGAAAGATGTATCGAAGCCGGTATGGACGCCTATCTGTCCAAACCCATCCGCGCCGATCTGCTCTATGACGCGGTCGAGGCGTTTTTTGGCCCTTCGGAGTCGTCGGACACTTCTGCTGAAACACTCGCCACACCGATTTCGGAGCCGGAGGAGGTGTCCGTTTTCGACTGGGACAGGGCCAGAGAACAGGTGGGTGGAAGCGAGGCGATACTGGTAGACCTCGCGGAACTGTTTCTGCAAGAATGCCCTAAGCTAATTCAAGCTGTTGAAACAGCGGTTGCGGAAGGCAATATGGCCGAATTGCGGCGCAACGCGCATACGCTCAAAGGTTCGGCACGCGTGTTTTTTGCCGATACGCTCACCGACGTGGCGTACCGGCTCGAACTCATGGGAAAAAATCAGGACACCGAAGGGATAGAACAGGTGTTGGAGGTGTTACGCGAAGCGGTAGAACAGCTTCTTCCGGCGATGCGGAAAAGAATGAAAGAGAGCGCATGAAGCGCTTGGCGTCGACACCCCCTACGTCCGTGCGCGTCAGCCCTTTCCATACAGATCTGCAACGCCGTGTTCGAGGCGGATCAACGCTCGGATTTCATCGGGTGTCAGCGGACGGTTGAACACGGCGAAATCGTCGATCATGCCGATATAGTTTCCGATGCCAAGACTGATGCGTGTTTTGGCGATGTCCCACGTAAAACGCTCGCGGATCAGGTTGGACGCGCCTCGGTGTTCTCCGTCGAGATAGAACCGCGCACGTCCGCCGCCGGCACTGTTGATCCCGTCCCATGTGATTGCTATGTGGGTCCATCGGGTTTTGGCGACAGGCGGTTCGGCGACTTTTACCAGACGCCAGTAAAACGCCGCGTTCTCGTGACGGGTATCGGTCAGATCCCATTCCTTCTGGTTGCCAAACACGCCGAGACGCAGATCGGACGGGCTGTCGTTTTTCGTAATATCGACCCAGATACACGCATCGCTGTAGTCCTTGTCGGTCAGTTGCAGGGGATCGCAGTACTGGCCCGGGATATCGGCGGTGTCGCCGAAAAGCCAGAACGAAATGGTTCCCTGGAAGCCGTCTTGGGCGTACGCCACGTTTTTTTCCGCTTTATAGCTTACCGTATGGGTATTTTCGGCTGTAAAGGCCAGTGCCGCGCCATATCGGCCTCGCGCTTGGGCAAGCGTCAGCGGCGGGTCTCCGAGACCGGGTGTGAGGACGATCTCCTTGGGTTCTGCGCCGGTGGATACGGAGTAAAGTCGGCGGTCTCCTGCGCCGAAATCGGCGTCGGGGCCGTGATCGAACGAGGCGTGGAAGGTCAGGCTGGCGGACAGGTTCTGGCTGTTCATGATCATTTCCTTTGTGGGTGAGGAACATGGCGGTTAGGGAAGGGTTTTAATGTAATCGTGACGATCTGCTCCGTAAACCCGTTATTTCGGGAACAGGCGTCGTAGACGCTGCCGGACATGTACAGGATTGGCTGTGGAACGGGACGCCTTCCGTTGCGCTCGGCAGAATCATCGCTTGACGGCAGGGCGTCTATAAGGAGATGACGGCGGCTACTTCTTCGCGGGTCATCACAACGGGGACGTTTGTTTTTCTGCCGGCGCGTACGGTATCGATGCGGTCTTCCGTGTCCTGTTTAAGGACGCGCTTGTAGAGAAACAGGAGGGTGTTCATGGCTTGGTTTTGAGTGGCGGGGGCGACGTGTCCGCGCACAGGCAGGTCGGTCAGGAAGGCTTTGATTTTTGGCTCGGCGGGAAAGGGCTGTCCGGGCGCGCATGCCGTGGAAACGCACGATCCATTGCATGTAGGCTCGCTCGGTGTGAATGGAGTAGGGGTGGAGCCGGAGCCCCTTGCGCACTGGATCGAGGCGTTTGGGTGGTTGACTTGCGGTTACGTCCGTCCTATCTTTTCTCTATGGTGGGGTTGTGAGAGTGACACAGGCGTTTGCTGTGTTTTTTGATTTGGTAAGAACTGTCATGGATGATACTATGGAATAATTTGGATCAATGGATCAATGGTCGGAGCGCATGCATAAGTGATTCAGATGGGATCATGGAGGTAATCGTCATGGCTGAGGCGCGTATGGAAATCCGTATTCCCGATGAACTCTTAGCGTTGGGGGTCGATCAATCTGAGGTGCAATCCCACATTGTTGGGTGGATGTCGTCTCTCGTTTTTTGAATGGTCACCTGTCCTCTGGGCAAGCGGCGCGCTTGATGGCCATGGGGCGTGTCGAGTTTATCGTCTGGCTCCGAGAGCAAGGGATTGCCTATTTGAACTACTCGCCAGAAGAGTTCGCCGAGGAAGTCACCGCGATGGAACGCCTTGAGGTGGCTCGACCTCAATGATGGTCGTTTCTAACACGGCACCACTTATCGGTCTGGCGGCTATCAAGCGGTTCGATCTGCTCTATCACCTTTTTGGTCGGATACATATTCCAACTGCGGTCTATGCTGAGACCGTCTCATCCGGTCATGAGGAGGGGGGAGCCAAACAAGAGGTGTCCAGCGCTTCTTGGATCGTAGTGACTTCGGTGCAGAATCCATCCGGTTTTGAAGATAGGCTGAGCGACCTGGATCATGGAGAAGCCGAAACCGTAATGCTGGCGTGTGAATTAGGGGCAGACTGGACGTTAATGGATGAACGTAAAGGCCGGCGCCGATTAGCCGAATATGGTTTGGCACATATCGGCACTATCGGGATCTTGTTGAAAGCCAGGCACCTCGGACTGATTAGTAGCCTGCGTCCCGAATTGGATCATCTGGAAGCCCATGGCTTTCGATTGAGCGCGGATTTACGAAAACGCACTCTACGTCAGGCTGATTAATAATCCTATTCAGGTCTTCAGTCATAATGCGTTCTAACCTTCGGATGAAACAGACCGGCGTTCGCATACGCTCACACCGGCTGTTTATCCGAAGGTCGTTCGCACCGCTACGGGCGCTAACGCTCGAGTTGACTGTCTGCGTCAGTCGGCCCGTCTGAACCGTACCGCTTCGGGGCGCAAACCAGACGTTCGACTTGACTTTTGCCCTGTCAATCAGGCACTGCGCGCCCATTGGCAGAGCATAAATTCGGTCAACTCGAGTGTTCGCCAGCTTGCGCCGATTTCCGAATCACCAGTCGTAACACAAGAAATTTTACCGATAAAATGGCCATTTGCCATCGGGAACTCAGTTTGCAAAATGACCTGGCAGAGGTCCTCAATCTGGCTGATGTATCCGGGCTGAATATCCCACACATCGCAGATTGGCCCTACCGATTTTCGTCCTGGGCAATGGATGAGCTGTCCAATACCCGGGGATGGTACGATTCATCATCGCGTCTTATTGGCTGGGCCGCCATACAAACACCGTTCTGGGCTATCGATTGCGTGGCTCATCCTGAAGCCCCGGCGCACCTCTACCGAGAGATGATCTCATGGGCAAAGTCCCGTGTTGCGGAAATGGCCGCAGGTGGAGCCGGGCGTCCTATGTGGTTCGTTTCGATATCTGCGGTTTGTCTTGACCAACGCTGTGATCTCGAGTCGCTCGGCTTCGAGGATGTGTCTGATATCGGCGAGGACTCATGGTCAAAAGTGCTATTGGAATTCGGGGAGGACAGTCGGCTTCCGCCGATACATCTGCCCAGTGGTTTTCAAATACGAAGTCTTGACATCCACTCGGAAATCCAGGCGTACGTAGATTTACATCGGGAAGTATTTCAGAGCGAGAACATGACCCATGGCTGGCGTACCAATGCAACGCGCATGACAGGATATATTAACGACCTGGATATCGTCATATCATCTGACGCGGGTGAACTTTGTGGTTTTTGCGTGGCTTGGTTGCGCCATCAGATATCGGGCGAGTGTGTTGGGCAGATCGAACCTCTTGGTGTGCGTGAAAGTCACCGGGGTCAGAAGCTCAGTCAGGCTCTTTTAGCAGAAACGATTCGGCGACTTCGGAATCAGGGTGCGCGTAGCGTCTTTGTTGAGACGGATAAGCAACGATCTGCGGCGATGTCAGCCTATGCATCTGTGGGTTTCAGAGTCGTTCAAGATGTGCTGGTGTACCGTCATGTAGTGGCTGGAAGCTGATCTGAATTTTTGAAGTAGTATGAGGCTGGCTAACCAGTCGCTTAAGAGGGACGGTCCTTCGCTGGCGTGGTTTTCAGCCTCCGGGCGGTCTACATCCGATTTAGTGTATATCAATAGACGTGCCGATTTATCCGCCCCGCTCTTTAGCTTTGGTGTTAGGGCGCGAATCTGAAATCCAAGTGCCATGTGACAACCATGCGATGAAATATGGACTTTATCGCTCAACTCGCTAATTCTTATTCGCAAACATTCACCTTGCAAGGAGTCACTCGGTCAGACCCCGAGCGTAACCATTTCTTTATTGGCATACTCACGGATCAATGGCCAGGGGCGTTCCATGCACTTGCTTCGCATTTTGCCGTTCGACGTTTTTCAGAGAAAGCCTATGGCACAGCGGCAGGACGTGTTATCCCGAAGCCGACCGATCTACCCCTTGCCGGTAAATATGCGGCATGGTTTCCGCCGTCGCCTTCGATGATGTCGATACTTGTACGTTCCTTTTACGACCATAAGAATCCGGAAATGGTGTGTTCCGTAAGCCAAGAGGGCTCCTGCGAATATCAGACGTTGACCATAGCTGAGCTGGCGGCGTTATTCGAAGATCGCCTCATTATCCTGTTTACAGGGGCCGGTCTATCTATGGCGGCGGGGTTGCCGAATCTATCTGAATTAACCGCCACTATAACCGCGATGTTTGGGCCGGTCGAGGCTTATGTTCATGATCTCATCCATGAGACCATGACCGAACGCTTAGAACAGGTGAAACGGTACAGGTCTCTTTTTACCGCCTCTGAGCCGACAGAGGCCCATTGGTATGTAGCCAAGTTATGTCAACGCTACGGATGTCCGCTTTTGACCGGTAATTTAGAGGGATTACATGAAAAGACAGGCTTACACCCCACCTTTTATGATGGGCAGGGACGCCTGGAATCGTGGCCGTTGAGTCTATATGACTTTCTGTTAACCATAGGGGTCGACAGCGGCTTGGGGGAGTTGGTCAGTCAGTATAGACAGGCCAATCCTACCGGACGCATTCTGGCTATAAATCCTGAACCTCCGTCCTATCTTTCAGTTCAAGATGGTTATATATCGGGAGAGGCGTCGTCGGTTTTGGGGGAGTTGCTGGAATTATTGGCGTAGTGCCTATTTTGAACCCTAACCAGTCGCTTAAGAGAGACGGTCCTTCGCTGACGTGGTTTTCACGGTCTGGGCGGTCTACATCCGATGTGGTGTATCAATAGCCTTGCCGGTCTGCCCGGTCCGCCCCTTAGCTTGGTACTTGCTTCGTGTCGTAAGACCGCTTGTAATTTTCAAAGCCATCTGATATCTTCTACCGCAAATCATAACCAAACGCTTTGCAAAACATACGTATTGTAGTCTATTATTTCAGGTTGTATTTTCTGAAATTTGGTTTCAAGAGGTGACCTCATGGCCCAGATGACAGAGCATTGTTATGTTGTGACCGATGACCGTATTCTAAACGGTGAACCCATCCTCAAGGGTCTCGTACGCCCGTACGAGCCGTCGTGGAGATCTGGCGTCTTGGAATTGCACCTGAAGAAATCCCGGAACATATTCCTCATTTGAGCCTGGCCAAAATCTTTGATGCTTTGAGCTACTACAGCGATCATCAAGACGAGATTAATGCCTACATCGAGCAGAACCGGATTCCGGATCACCTAGTCGATCCATTGGTCCAGCCATAGTGAACCGCCTATTTATCGAATTGTATCTCGATGAAGGCGTCGCGGTATTGGTTGCCGAATTGTTGCGCAGTCGTGGTTTCAAAGTCTTGACAACGCGCGAAGCTGGTAATCTTCAAACTTGGGATGACGATCAATTGGCCTTCGCTACGCAACATGGTCTGACGTTCTTTACCCACAATCGTGTGCATTTCGAGAATTTAGCCAGAGAATATGTTTCCCAGGGACGTTGCCATCATGGCCGTAAGCCGTAATTTTATGAATGTGTTGATTCTAGAGGCCCCTTAGAAGGGGAAGGAGTCTTGCATGAACTTAACTATCACCGTGAGGATGATGATCTCTTTAGCTTTTTTGTGTGTATACAACATCGACGCTGTTTGGGCTCAATCGTCTTCGTATCGAACGTTCGCTGAACTGTTCGATCTGATGGAGGCATCAAAAACACACTACGAAATCAGGTCGCTGACAGAAGACGAACAGAAGACGATAGGATAGACACGGAGGATATTGGGCAGAATATGTTTCCCGAATTGACTCCACACATTGAGTATCCATGGGTTGAATCTCTTGATACAGGGGACCAACTCACCAACTTTCCTGTTGATTCCGTTGCATTCAACTATCTGGTTGAAGGCGAACCGGCCTTTAAAGCAAAACGCTATGAAGAAGCTCGCACTTTTTATCAAAAAGCCGTTGCCCAGGATCCGCAGGGCTATCTCGGCTATCTTTATTTAGGCGACAGTTATTATTTTGCCGGCAATGCGCAGGAGGCGCTCAAGCAGTACGAGCGAGCCATTTCCCTCAACCCATGGGATTATCGCTGTTATTTTTACAAGGCCAATGCCTGTCGGAAATCCGGTCTTGTTAAAGAGGCTCGCGATGCTTATCGAATGGCGCTTCTGCTCAGACCTAGATACGAACCGCTCCTGCGAACCATTGAAGCGAATCAGGCGTTTTTACAGGTTAAGGTGAAGGATATACGTTTTGACCCGCGTGTCTTGGTACGTCTCAGAGAGGAAACCGTAGAAATTCTGGTCAATGCCGAGGAAGTGTGGATAAGTTAAGGCATTGCTAAAGCCGCCTGGCTCGGAGAACCAAGCCCCAATCCCGACAGGACGCGCAGTTGGTCAAGCAAGGCTGAGTTAGAGGCATTTCTCTGTTTGTTAACAGCCTATACAGACGCATTATCGGAGGGGCGCATTCAACGGGATGCCCAGTTGGATCGTCTTGTCGAGATAACGCAGGAGGGATATCTGGACGATTATATCTTCTATGAGATCTGTGCGAGAATGTACCCGGACTTTGTTCTGACGATGCAATCTGAAATTCGTGACGGATTAACCGAGTTTATAGCAAAATATGTCGTTGTAGACGATCCCTAAGCTTAGGACCCTAGGGCTAATCAAGGAGAGAGCGTGTTTCACCCCCCCTCCCAGACACCCCCCAAGTGAACAGAAAAGCAAGTGCATACCTTGCAACAAGTTGCAAGACCAACGACACCTTGCAGCAAGTTGCAAGGCCAACTACACCCCGTAGGTAGAAGCGTGAAGAGGCTTCGATGGATGGTTCCCTCCGGGAACGCATCGAGCGCTACGCGGTTGCTTACGCAATGGCTGCGGGGTAAACGAGCGAACTCCAAACCATCAACATATCTTGCGGCAGAACGGCAGCAAGAGCGCCTACTCCTTACTGTCGAAGATAGCTTGCGGTACTACTGGCAAGCGTCCCCGTAGGTCGGAGGCGTAAAACTGTCTTCGGATGGCTGCGGGGGAGGCTTCAATGCCCCGTCTTGCATACCCGTCCGAAAAAGGGAATATTGACCATTTGGCAGCATCCTTTGAGAGGCATGAACGCTTCGATGACTATATCCGATTTGGGTCTATCGCCGATTTTACGTCAGCGCCGAATACGGTCGTTTGCCCTGCAAAAAGTCCCGCGCGATTTCAGCTGCCTTAGTCTGGAGCATGAGCACGCTCCGCTCCGATACGGACGCGGCATGGCTCGTCAGGATCACATTGGACAGGGTGTGAAGTGGGCTGTCGGTGGGGAGCGGCTCCTTTTCGAACACATCGAGACCCGCGCCGGAAAGATGTCCGGAACCGAGCGCGTCGATCAGATCGGCTTCACACACGACCGGTCCGCGCGAAGTGTTGACCAGTATCGCGCCCGGTTTCATCTGCGCGAGCGTATCCCGGTTGATCAGATGCCGGGTTTCGCGAACGAGCGGGCAGTGCAACGAGATCACGTCCGCCGTGCAGAGCAAGGTCTCCAGATCGACGCGCCGCACGCCCGTACCCTCGAAGACCGCATCCGGCAGAAACGGGTCGCAGGCGATACGGTCAAAACCAAAGACAGCGGCCTTTTCCATTACTCGCCGCGCGATACGACCAAAACTGACGACGCCGAGCGTCAGGTCGGACAGCGCCGGCATAGGGCGAAATGGTCCGACACCCCAGCCACCTGCGGCCATCTGACTATGGTCGTGTGGGATACGGCGGCAAAGCGAGAGTATCATCGACAGCGCGTGGTTGGAGACCTCTTCTACACAGTAATCCGGCACGTTGGCGGCCACTATGCCGAGATCTTTGGCGGCCTTGAGGTCGAAATTGTCCACCCCGACGCCATATCGGACGATACACCGCACCTTGGGCAGTGCTTCGAACACGCGGCGATTTACCGGCGCCCACTGAACGATCAGCACATCGGCGTTTGGACAGGTCCGAATGATGTCGTCTTCATTTTTGCAGACGGGGCGTATTTCTTCGAGCGTAATCCCGGCCGCTTCGAGCACGGATCGTTCGGGGTCGAGAGAAGGGAAACCATGATCGGTGACGATAACAGTGGACATGCAGAACCTTTCATGAATGGATAGAAGACCGGATGGACAAACCCGCTCAGTCGTCGACCACCTTATGCGCGACCATGGATTGGACCAGCGGCGGCAGACGGTCGTATACACGGCGTGGCATGGTCTGCCAGTTGCCCGCGGTCCGGTCCATCCATTTGGCAAAATAGGGAACTGACACGCCGATGCGGTGCCGGTCGCGCGTCCGGTTTGCGCCGCCCGCATGCCACAGGTTTCCCTTGAAGACCACCACCGACCCGAGTGGCGCTTCGGCGGCGACCAAATGACGATAGGTTGCACCCGCGCGGGGCCGCCGCCGCGTATGGTGGCTAAACGGCATCAGCAGCGTTGCACCGTTGCTCCGGGTGAAATCATTGAGCATCCAGATGGTGTTGATCAGAAAACAAACGTCTGGCAGCGGTTCCGGAAACAGGTGGAGCGGCACATCGGCATGGAGCGACTGCCCCGGGGCGCCGGGTTTTAGCCAGCGGACACCGACTTCGGCCAGACGGAACGGTTCGCCAAGCGTCCTGCGCGCCAACTCCAGCACGACCGGATCGGTCACCAGTGGCAGAAACAGGTCGTCGTAATCAAGCAGGGCCTGCATCCCCTGATCGAGCCGGTCCGCGTCGGGTTTTGCGCTCATGATCTCGACGATGCGCGTGGCCATAAGGTCGGCGGTCTCGGTCGAAATCCGGTTTTTCAGCAGGACAAAACCGTATTCGTCAAACTCGGTGTTAAGTTGCTCCATGTCCATTGAGGGTTCTCCGATCTACCCTGTGCCCCACAAGCCGGTTTACCATCCCATGCGCTCACGCAACGAGGTGATGTGCGCGATATGATGCCATCCGTGCCACGCATACACCGCGACGTTTTTGTTCAAAGACACGATACCCGACTCGGGATGATAAA
>Ga0194132_10002711_pt1 | contig 32677 bp, 33 predicted proteins | sample TA2KigOf80mmetaG_FD_148612 | JGI IMG/M metagenome (GOLD analysis project Ga0194132, IMG submission 148612) | Freshwater microbial communities from Lake Tanganyika, Tanzania - TA2015054 Kigoma Offshore 80m | ecosystem: Environmental > Aquatic > Freshwater > Lake | place: Tanzania: Lake... | reverse complement strand
GCCCACATCGAGGGCCTCGGGGCTCACGCCCACATCCCCACGCACAGGACCCGCAAGGTCCAGCGCACCGTCGACAAGGCCATCTACCGTCAACGCAACCTCGTCGAGCGCTTCTTCAACAAGCTCAAGCACTTCCGTGGCATCGCCACCCGCTACCACAAGCTCGCCCGCAACTTCCTGGCAGCCGTGGCTCTGGCCGCCACCCGCCTCTGGCTCAGGCATTATGAGTCCACGACCTAGCGGCGATCCGCTTCTCAGCGATGTGCCCGGGCGGCAGCGCGGCCAGCATCTCCTTGACGAAGGCGACGTCGGCATCGGTCTGGCCCAGCCCCAGCGCCTGGAACATCTCGCGCAGCATGCGGAAACCAATGCGCGCGTAGAGGCCGTATAGCATGACGGCGATGGTGCCCCCGGCCGCAGCACGGAGCCGAGCGCGCGCAGACCGGCGACCGGATCGGGCAGGTGGTGCAGCACGCCCGTGCAGTCGACGAAGTCGAAGCTCTGGCCGAGGGCAGCGACCTCCTCGATACGGCCCTGGTGCCGGGTGAGGTTAGCGAGCCCGTGCTTGTCCTTCAGGTGCCTCTCGTGGGCGAGGCTCGCCGCGCTGAGGTCGCGCCCCACCACGCGGGCGCGCGGGTGGTGGAACGCGTAGACGGCCGCGGCGTTGGCGCCGCAGCCGGCGACCAGCACGTCGAGGTCCTCCCGCGGCGGCTCGGACGGCCAGAAGGTGTGCCAGTGGCGCTCGAAGTCGCCGCCCATGCGCACGCCCTTGCGTTCGGGCGCAGCGAGGTCGGCGACGGGGTTCGGGTAGACCCAGCGCTCGTACTGGGCGGCGACCGCGTCGGCGTCCGCCTGCCGGACCTTTGCGCCGGTCATTGAAGGTGTTGCCGCCGCGCCCGCATCAGAATTCGTGCACTGTGGTGCTTGACCAGCCGACGTCCTGGCCGCGCACCGTCGCGTTGCGGAAGTAGCTGAGCAACGTCACGACCTTGGTGCCCACCGGCACCAGGAAGTCGAACGCCATCGTCTCGGTCTCGCCCGGCTCCATGAAGTGGTCGCCGCCCGGCCAGGCGACTTCCTTGCGCGCCAGCATCGGCCACAGCGCCTGGGTGTTCGTGGCGGTGGCGATGGGCAGGCCGTCGGCGATGCGGCGCTGCGGGCACTCGAGGTCGCCGGCGGCGGGGCAGGCCAGCGGCAGCACCTGCTGCACGCGCACCTCGCCAGTGGAGAGCGCGAGCTTGGTGTTGCCGACGTTCTTGATCTCGACGTCGAGGCGCAGCCAGATGCCTTCCGGCGTCAGCTGCAGGTGGCGCGCCTCGTGGGTGATCTCGGCGCGCGGCTAGCGCTCGCGGTTGAGATCGAACTGCGAGTAGGCCCACAGGCCGGCCACCGCCACCGCGACGGTGGTGGTGACCGAGCGGACGATTTCGACCCACTCCTTGGCGCCATAGCGTTCGGTCATCGGGGCGCCGTCTCCTCGACCTTACGTGTCGCCCATCTTGAGCGCGGCGATGAAGGCTTCCTGCGGGATGTCGACCTTGCCGAACTGGCGCATCCGCTTCTTGCCCTTATTCTGCTTCTCGAGAAGCTTGCGTTTGCGCGTGACGTCGCCGCCGTAGCACTTGGCGAGCACATCCTTGCGTATGGCGCTGATGGTCTCGCGCGCGACGATGCGGCCGCCGATCGCCGCCTGGATGGCGATGATGAACATCTGGCGCGGGATCAGCTCCTTCAGGCGCTCGCACAGGGCGCGGCCGCGCTGCTCGGCGTTCTTGCGGTAGACGATGGTGGAGAGCGCATCCACCGGCTCGGAGTTGATGAGGATGTTCATCTTCACCAGGTCGTTCTCGCGGTAGCCGGTCAGCTCGTAGTCGAAACTGGCGTAGCCGGACGAGATCGACTTCAGGCGGTCGTAGAAGTCGAACACGACTTCGTTCAGCGGCAGCGCGTACTCAACGACGGCGCGTGCGCCGGTGTGCGAGAGGTTGGTCTGCTCGCCGCGGCGTTCCTCGCACAGCTTGAGCACGGAGCCGAGGTACTGGTCCGGCACCATGATGGTGGCGCGAATCCACGGCTCCTCCATGTGCTCGATGTAGTTCTCCTCCGGCATGTCGGCCGGATTGTGCAGCTCCTTCTTCTCGCCGTTGGTCATGGTCAGGCGGTAGACGACCGACGGCGCCGTGGCGATGAGGTCGAGGTCGAACTCGCGCGATAGGCGCTCCTGGATGATCTCGAGGTGCAACAGGCCGAGGAAGCCGCAGCGGAAGCCGAAGCCGAGGGCGGCCGACGTTTCCGGCTCGTAGTGGAACGAGGAGTCGTTCAGCCGCAGCTTGGCAAGGCTTTCGCGCAACCTGGGGAAGTCGGCGGCGTCGACCGGGAACAGTCCGCAGAATACGACGGGAATGCTGGGCTTGAAGCCCGGCAGCGACTGGGCGATGGGGCGGCGATCCTCGGTGATGGTGTCGCCGACGTGGGTGTCGGCCACTTCCTTGATGCCGGCGGTGAGGAAGCCGACCTCGCCCGGGCCGAGCTGGTCGGAGTGCTTCAGCTTGGGCGTGAACACACCGACCTGCTCGACGACGTGCGAGGTCTTCGCCGCCATCATGCGGATCTTCATGCCCTTCTTGACGATGCCGTCCTTGACTCGCACCAGGACGACGACGCCGAGGTAGGGGTCGTACCAGGAGTCCACCAGCAGCATGGCGAGCGGCGCATCGGCGGCGCCGGACGGCGGCGGCAGGCGCTGCACCAGCGCCTCGAGCACGTCGGGAATGCCCTGGCCGGTCTTGGCGGAGATCATCACCGCGTTGGACGCGTCGAGGCCGATGACCTCCTCGATCTGTGCCTTGGCGCGATCGGGATCGGCGGCGGGCAGGTCGATCTTGTTGAGGACCGGGATGATCTCGTGGCCCGCCTCGATGGCGAGGTAGGCGTTGGCCAGCGTCTGCGCCTCGACGCCCTGGCTCGCGTCCACCAGCAGGATTGAGCCTTCGCACGCGGCCAGCGAGCGCGAGACCTCGTAGGAGAAGTCCACGTGGCCGGGCGTATCCATGAGGTTGAGGACGTACTTCCTGCCGTCCCGGCTCTCGTAGTTGAGGCGCACGGTCTGCGCCTTGATGGTGATGCCGCGCTCCTTCTCGATGTCCATCGAGTCGAGGACCTGCGCGGTCATCTCGCGCGCCTCCAGGCCATGGCACGCCTCGATCAGCCGGTCCGCCAATGTCGACTTGCCGTGGTCGATGTGCGCGATGATGGAGAAGTTACGGATGTGCGGGATCGCCGCCATGGCGGGGGCTTGTACCAGCTAGGCTGGGGGCTCACAACTCGGGTGCCAAGTTGGCCAAGAGAGCGACGGCCCCGGGTCCGGAGCGCGCCCGTCTCACCGAAATGGCGGCGGAAATACGTGGGAGGGCCCGGTCCGTCGGGGCTGCCCCGCCCAGGGGCAAGAGCCGCACCGTATCCGTGACGCAACGCTGCCGCATCCGGTACGTATTTTCACCGCATTTCCGCAGCGCTGTCTCAGCGGAGTCCGGCCGCCACAGCCGCGTTCGCGGGGCGCGTCTCACCCGCCGGCGCGCGAGCGTCCCATGATTCTCTGCCCATGCCCGCAGCATCGGACGGACATCGTGAGGCTCACGGCTTGGGTCAAGCGATGGGACAATCACGAGTGCTTGGTCTCAGCCTACTTCGGGCACCAAGCGCCCGGCGTCAACGGACCAAAGCGCGGGAACTGACGTGAGTTGGAACGATCCGCACCTGGACCGTCGACCCGGTCGCGGCGGCAGGCGACACCATCGAAGGGCTGAGAAAGGACTTGGCGCAAATGTCTCGCGCGCTGCGCGAACCAATTCTCGATTCGCACGCGCAACCGCCACCTCTGGATTGCTGCGCTGTGCACGCAATGAGGGCGCGCCGGGGTGAACGCCCGACCCCACAAGCATTTGCAGCGCCCCATACGGAGGCAGCGCCGCCGATGCAAGGCGAGGGATACCTCCAAGGACATGTGTCCGAACCGTGGCGGCCTAGCTCGGCCTAAGCCATCGCCCATGGCGAACTACGGGAGCGCCGAGTCGTCTTTACAAGGTCGGCCGAATGCCGGGGGGCACGGCCACGGCGTAGCCTCCCCTCATCGGTTGGTTGAACTGATCGTCCGCCGGCCACCCCGACCCCCCGCGTTGGCCGCGGGCCAAGAGCAAGAAGAAGAGCATTCCCCCGATGCTCTCCTAAGCAAGCAGCAAAGGGCGCGCCATTCCTCCCCGGCGCGCCCTTTGATTTTTTGGCCGCCCGCGGCGCGGCGGGGACCCCGGGGTCCGTATTTGCCCCTACGCAGCCGACCGAATAGTGCGCGGGACGGGATGGGCCTAGATTTCCTGCATCGGTTCTGACCGACGCGCTTGCAGGCAGTCCCACCCCGCGCTGCCCAGGCAACCGAGACGGACGCTGCGCCTCCCCGCGGCCTCCGCACAAACCGAAAGGGCGCATCCCCTCCCTGGTGCGGCCTTTTCGCGTCTCTAGTCGCAGCGCCGTCGATCAAGAGCGCAACGTGCCGCCGGTCGCCTTGGTGACGGCGGCGACGATCTTCTGCGCGACCGCCTCGATCTCGGGATCGGTAAGGGTCTTCTCCGCCGGCTGGATGCGCACGGCGACGGCGAGCGACTTCTTGCCGGCCTCCATGCCCTTGCCTGCGAAAGAATCGAACAACGACACCGCCGCGATGAGGGGATCGGCCTTCTCGGCGGCGCGCACCAGGGTGGCGGCCGGCACCGCCGCGTCCACCAGGAAGGCGAAGTCGCGCGTCACCGGCAACAGGTCGGGCGCGTTGAGCTTCGGCCGGGTCGTGCCCTTGTCCTTGGACGGCGGCACCGATTCGAGGAACACCTCGAACATCGCCAGCGGGCCCTTGATGTCGAGCTCGGCCAGGATGCGCGGGTGGATCTCGCCGAAGTGAGCGAGCACCGTCTTCGGTCCTGTCCTGGTCCCTAGGCAGACGGTGCCGGAGCGGCCCGGGTGGTACCAGGACGGCGCGCCGGGCTCGACGGCGGCGGCGGACGCCGCCACTCCGCACGCGTCGAGGACGGCGAGCGCATCGGCCTTGGCGTCGAAGGCGTCGACGGGGCGCGCGCCGCCCGCCCACTGGCGTGGGGTGGCCTGGCCCTGGCGCACGCCGACGGCGTTGCGCATCTGTCCTTCCGGCGTCGCGCTCCGGTAGGCGGGACCGACCTCGAACAGCGCGACGTCCTCGGCGGCGCGATCGAGATTGCGGCCGACGGCGGCGACCAGGTTGGGCAGCGCGCTCGGGCGCAGGGCGTCGAGATCGGCGGAGATGGGATTCTGCAGCACGAGCCGCGCATCGGCGTGGCCGAACAGCGCCGCGAGCCGCGCCGACGTGAAGGAGAACGTCACCGCCTCGAGGAGCCCGCGCGCGGCGAGCGTGCGCCGTGCGACGGCGGCGCGCTTCTGCAGGGGCGACAGGGCGGGACGCGGCACTCCCGCGACTCGGGGAAGGGACACCGCCGGCACGCGGTCGATGCCGACGATGCGCACGACCTCCTCGACGAGATCGGCCTCGCCGTGGATGTCGGGCCGCCACGAGGGCGGCGTCACCAGCGCATGGTCGGGCTTGTGCTCGGCGGTGCAGCCCAGCGCCTGCAGGACGCGGCTCGCCTCGGACACCGGGATGTCGAGGCCGCCGAGCTCCTTGACGCGTGACGGCCGCACCTTGACTTGGCGCCGCCAGGCGGGCTTCTCGCCGGCAACCACCAGCTCCGACGGCTCGCCGCCGCACATCTCCAGCACCAGGCGCGTCGCCTCCTCGATGCCGGGAGCGACGAACTCGGGATCGACGACGCGCTCGAAGCGGAAGCGCGCGTCCGAGACGATGTCGTACTTGCGGCCCGTGGCGGCGGTGCGCAGCGGATCGAACACCGCGGACTCGATGAAGACGGTCTTGGTCGTCTCGGTGCAGCCGGACGGCTCGCCGCCGAGCACGCCGCCCATGGCGAGCACGCCGCTATCGTCGCAGATGGCGGTGACCTGATCGTCGAGCACGTACTCCTTGCCGTTGAGGCCCAGGAGCTTCTCGCCGGCGCGCGAGAGGCGCACGTGCAAGTTGCCCTTGACCTTGTCGGCGTCGAAGACGTGCAGCGGCCGCGCGAACGCGAACGACATGTAGTTGGTCATGTCCACCAACGCCGAGATGGGGCGCAGGCCGACGGCACGCAGCCGCTTCTGCAGCCAGTCGGGGCTGGGGCCGTTCCTGACGTTGCGCACGGTGCGGCCGACGAAGTAGCTGCAGGCGTTCGCCGTCGCGGGCGTGAGCTTGAGCGACACGCCGATGGGCGAGCGGAACGTGCCGGGGACCGGCCGGATGGCGAGCGGCTTGAGCGTGCCCAGGCCGGCGGCGGCGAGGTCGCGGGCGATGCCAAAGACGCCGAGGCAGTCGCCGCGGTTCGGCGTCACCGAGATGTCGATGACGGGATCGTCGAGGCCGCGCACGGCGGCGAACGCGGCGCCGACGGTGGCGCTCGGAGGCAATTCGATGATGCCTTCGTGCTCGTCGGACAGGCCCAGCTCGCGCTCGGAGACGAGCATGCCGTTCGACTCGACGCCGCGGATCTTGGCCTTCTTGAGCACGTCGCCCGACGAAGGAATCGTGGCGCCGATGGGCGCGTACACCGCCTTCATGCCGGTGCGCGCGTTGGGCGCGCCGCACACGACCTCGACCGTGCCCGACGCGGTCTGCACGGTGCACAGGCGCAAGCGGTCGGCCTGCGGGTGCGGCTTGGCCTCCAGCACGTGGGCAACGGTGAACGCGGCGAGCGCCGCCGCCGGGTCGGAGACGCTTGCGACCTCGAGGCCGACGGCGGTGAGCTTGGCGGCGACCTGCTGAGCGTTCGCGCTGGTGTCGAGGTGCTGCTTGAGCCAGCCCAGAGTGAATTTCATCGATGCGCCCTACCGGTTCAGGCCGGCGCTGAGCGTCGGCACGTCGAGGGGCGCGAAGCCGTAGTGGCGCAGCCAGCGCACGTCGGCCTCGAAGAAGGCGCGCAGGTCGGGGATGCCGTACTTGAGCATGGCGATGCGATCGATGCCGAGGCCGAAGGCGAATCCCTGCCACTGGTTTGAATCGACGCCGGCGTACTCGAGCACCCTGGGGTGCACCATGCCGCAGCCGAGAATCTCCAGCCAGTCGTCGCCCTCGCCGAGCTTCAGCACGCCGCCCTTGCGCGAGCATCCGATGTCCATCTCGGCGGACGGCTCGGTGAACGGGAAGTGCGACGGGCGCAGCCGGTACCTCAGGTCGGGGATGCCGAAGATGGCGCGTAGGAATTCCTCCAGGCAGCCTTTCAAGTGGCCCATGTGGATGTCGCGGTCGATCACCAGGCCCTCGACCTGGTGGAACATGGGCGTGTGCGTCATGTCCGAGTCGGAGCGGTAGACGCGCCCCGGCGCGATGATGCGGTACGGCGGGCGATTGGCCTGCATGTGGCGGATCTGCACCGGCGAGGTGTGCGTGCGCAGCAGCAGCGCCGGCCGGTTGCCGCCGGCGCCAGCGCCGGCAGGGGCGGCGGCGGCCTTGTCGTCCTGAAGGTAGAAGGTGTCGTGCATCTGCCGCGCCGGATGATCGGGCGGGATGTTGAGCGCGGTGAAGTTGTGCCAGTCGTCCTCGACGTCGGGCCCCTCCGCCAGCGTGAAGCCCATGTGGGCGAAGATGGCGATCACTTCCTCGGTAACCTGGCTGACCGGATGGATGCGTCCCTGTGCCTCGGCGCGCACCGGCAGCGTCACGTCGACGCGCTCGAAGGCGAGGCGCGCATCGAGCTCGCGCGCGGCGATCTCCGCCCTGCGCGCATCGAGGGCGGCGGCGATACGATCCTTGGCGGCGTTGAACGCGGCGCCCTTCACCTTGCGCTCCTCGGCGTCCATCGCGCCGAGCGTCTTCACCAGGCCGGTGATGGTCCCTTTCTTGCCGAGCGCGGCGATGCGCAGCTCTTCGAGCGCGGCGGCGGAATCGGCGCGGCCGATCTCGGCGAGGAGCGAGTTGGTCAGGCTGTCGAGGTCATCCATGGTTTCGTCGCCAATGAAAAAGGGGCCACGCGGAACGGGCCCCTTCTTCAGTTCAACTCAGGACAGCCGTCGCGCTCAGGACGCTCCGGCCGACGCCCTGCTACGCGCGCTCAACGCGCGACGCTTGCTCGGCCAGAACCTTGAAGGCCCCAGGATCGCGAACGGCGATGTCGGCAAGAACCTTGCGGTCGAGCTCGATGCCCGCGGCCTTGAGGCCGCTGATAAATCGCCCGTAGGTGAGGCCGTGCTCGCGCGCGGCGGCGTTGATGCGCTGGATCCACAAGGCGCGGAAGTCGCGCTTCTTGGCGCGTCGGTCGCGGTAGGCGTACTTGAGCCCGTGCGTAACGCGGCGGAACGCGATGCGGTAGTTGTTCTTCGCCCGGTTGCGCTGACCCTTGGAGTGCTTGAGGATCTTGGCGTGGCGGGCCTTGCGCGGTACGGCGCGGGTGACGCGAGACATGGGTTTGCTCTCTTGGTCCTGGGTTAGCCGTACGGCATCCAGCGCTTGGCGCGCGTCGCTTCCGGCTTGGACAGCGTGTCGGCGCCGCGCAGGTTGCGGGTGCGCTTGGGCGAATTGTTGATCAGGCGGTGGCGCTTGCCGACCTGCTGGGCCTTCACCTTGCCCTTGGCAGTGATCTTGAAGCGCTTCTTGGCGCCGCTCTTGGTCTTCAGCTTGGACATGATAGGAATCCTGCTTTCCGGGGCCCACGACCTGTGCCGCGGTGCCGGGCCGGAAAGCAGGGCTTTATAGCGACGGACCCATGGGCACGCAAGCGCGGCTAGGCGCACCGCGCAGATTTCCGCTCGCGCCCGGCGCGCGCTGGGCGGCAAGCCGCAGTTCGCGAGCGGCAAGGGCGGTCGCCATTCTCTCGAGCCCGGTCGCCAGCGCGCGGATGCCGGGGTCGGCGGACTGGGCGATGGCAAGCTCAAAGTGGTGGACAGCGGTCGTGAAGGCCACGCGGTACTCTCCCCTGAACAGCCGAGCATTCTCGCGAGGCCGGCGCGCGGCGCAATGCGGGTCACTACGTAGTGACTCCGGGTCGGCGTTCGGTATTGGCCGAAGGCGGACCTTGCCCGCGCGCGCCGCCCTGATATATGAACATCTGTTCCAATGTTCAGAGCGGAGCCTGAGCGCCTTTCCCCCGACCAGACCGTGGAACTCGCCGACATGCTGCGCATCATGGGCGATCCCAATCGCCTGGGCATCCTGCTGGCGTGCCTGAGCGCGGAGGCGGCCGTCGGCAGGATCGCCGCGAGCCTGGGCCTGACCGATTCGCTGGTCAGCCATCACCTGCGCCTGCTGCGCGCGGCGCGCCTCGTGCGCGCGCGCCGCCAGGGCAAGCAGGTGTTCTACACGGTGGCAGACGCCCACGTGCGCTCGGTGCTCAGCGACTTGATCGCGCACGTGCGCGAGCCCGGCCAGCGCGGAGCCGAATGATGGACGCGTGCTGCCAGCCGGTGGCGAGCGGCGTCTCCAACCCGGCGGTGCGCCGCATGCTGTGGACAGTGCTCGCCGTCAACGCGGCGATGTTCGTCGCGGAAGGGAGCGCCGGCATCGCCACCGGCTCGCTGGCGCTGACCGCCGACTCGCTCGATTTCTTCGCCGAAGCGGCGACGTATGCGGTGAGCCTGTTCGTGCTGTCGCGCTCGCTGACCTGGCGCGCCGGCGCGGCGCTGGCAAAGGGCAGCGGCATGCTCGCGTTCGGGGTCGCCATCCTGGTCGCGGCCGCGGCGAGCTTCGCGAGCGGCGCGCCGCCCGCGCACACGACTATGGGCGCGGTGGGAGCGCTGGCGCTCGCCGTCAACGTCGCCTGCGCCGCGCTGCTCTATCGCTTCCGCGGCGCCGAAGCGAACCTGCGCTCGGCGTGGCTGTGCAGCCGTAACGACGCCATCGGCAACCTGGCGGTGCTGGCGGCGGCAGTCGGCGTGTGGGGTACCGCGACGCATTGGCCCGACGTGATCGTCGGCGTGGGCATGGCGACGCTGGCGATCGTCGCCGCGGTGCAGGTGATCCGCCAGGCGATCGGCGAGATCGCTGACGCGAGACGCGCGATTCCCGTCGTCACCGTCCGCTAGAGACAAAAGCGCGGCAGCCGTAAGGACTGCCGCGCTTGTTTGCTTACGCAGATGGCCGGATCAAGTCAGATCAAGTCCGGCCATGACGCCCGACGCGCGCTACTTGGGCGACATCACCATGGTCATCTGGCGGCCTTCCATGGTGGGGAACTGCTCGACCTTGGCGAGCGCCTGGAGATCGCCCTGGACGCGGTGCAGGACCTCGAGGCCGCGGTTCTGGTGGGCGAGCTCGCGGCCGCGGAAGCGGAGCGTGACCTTCACCTTGTCGCCTTCTTCCAAGAAGCTCTTCATGGCCCGCATCTTCACGTCGTAGTCGTGCGTGTCGATGTTGGGACGCAGCTTGATCTCCTTGATCTCGATGACCTTCTGCTTCTTGCGGGTGACATTGGCCTTCTTCTGTTCCTCGTACTTGAACTTGCCGAAGTCGAGGATCTTGCAGACTGGCGGGTCGGAATTGGGGGAGATCTCGACGAGATCGAGACCGACATCGGCGGCCATGCGCAAGGCCTCCGTGATGGTCTTCAAGCCTACGTTCTCGCCTGTATGGTCGATGAGTCGCACTTGGGCGACGTTGATCATGTCGTTGATGCGCGGCCCCTTACGAGTGGGCGTCGTCGTTTGTGGTCTCCGAATCTATGCGCTCCCTTGTCTGTTTCGGTGCGCGGATCTGGGCGCCGCGGGTACCGGAAAAATCCTGCTCAGCGGCGGCGGCAAGCCTTTGGCCGCCGACCTGAGCTTCTGCCCCAAGTCTAGCCAGGGCCTCTTCCAGCGCAAGGACTTCCTGGCGCTCCGACCCGAGTCTTCGGAGAGAGACCGTGCGCTCGGCCGCCTCGCGCTTGCCGATGGCCAGGATGGCGGGAACCTTGGCGAGCGAGTGCTCGCGCACCTTGTACGTGATCTTCTCGGCGCCCGTATCGAGCACGGCGCGCAGGCCGGCGGCCTTGAGCCGCTCCGCGACCTCGGCGGCGTAGGCGGCGCCCTCTGACGTGATCGTGACCACCGCCGCCTGCACCGGTGCGAGCCACAGCGGCATGCGCCCGGCGTAGTGCTCGATGAGCACGCCTGTGAAGCGCTCGAGCGATCCCAAGATGGCGCGGTGCAGCATGACCGGACGCTGGCGCGTGCCGTCTTCCGCCGTGTACTGCGCGCCGAGGCGCTCGGGCAGCACGAAGTCCACCTGCAGCGTGCCGCACTGCCAGTCGCGGCCGATGGCGTCGCGCAGCACGAACTCGAGCTTCGGCCCGTAGAAGGCGCCTTCGCCCGGGTTGAGCATGAGCTTCAGGCTGGCGGCCTCGGCGGCGGCCTTGAGCGCGCCCTCGGCGCGGTCCCACACGTCATCCGTGCCGGCGCGCACCTTGGGACGGTCGGAGAACTTCACATGCACGTCCGTGAAGCCGAAGTCCTTGTAGACGTCGAGCAACAGCTCGCAGAACGCCTTCGTCTCAGGCGTGATCTGCTCTTCCGTGCAGAAGATGTGCGCGTCGTCCTGCGTGAAGGCGCGCACGCGCATCAGCCCGTGCAGCGCGCCCGACGGCTCGTAGCGGTGGCAGCAGCCGAACTCGGCCATGCGCAGCGGCAGGTCGCGGTAGCTCTTGATGCCCTGCTTGTAGATCTGGATGTGCGCCGGGCAGTTCATCGGCTTGAGCGCGAACACGCGCTCCTCCGATTCGGTCGTGTACATGTTCTGACCGAACTTCTCCCAGTGCCCCGACTGCTCCCACAGCGAGCGGTCGATGAGCTGTGGCGTGTGCACCTCGACGTAGCCCGAGTGCTTCAGCCGTGCGCGGATGAAGTCCTCGAGGATGCGATAGAGCGTCCAGCCTTTGGGATGCCAGAACGGCATGCCGGCCGCCTCTTCCTGGAAGTGGAAGAGGTCCATCTCACGGCCCAAGCGGCGGTGATCGCGCTTCTCGGCTTCTTCCAGACGCGTGAGGTACGCGGCGAGCTCCTTCTCGTCGCGCCACGCCGTGCCGTAGACGCGCTGCAGCATCTCGTTCTTCGAATCGCCGCGCCAATAGGCGCCGGCGATCTTCATCAGCTTGAAGCCCTGGCCGACGTGACCCGTGGCGGGACCGTGCGGCCCGCGGCACAGGTCGACGAACTTGCCCTGGCGGTAGACGCTGATGTCCTCGCCGGCGGGCAGGCCGGCGATGATCTCGGCCTTGTACTTCTCGCCCTGGGCCTCGAAGAACGCCACCGCCTTGTTGCGCTCCCACACCTCGCGCACCAGCGGCTCGTTGCGCTTGACGATCTCGCGCATGCGCTCCTCGATACGCACGAGGTCTTCCGGCGTGAACGGCTCCTTGCGCGCGAAGTCGTAATAGAAGCCGTCCTCGACGTTGGGACCGATCGTCACCTGCGTCTCGGGGTACAACTCCTTCACCGCCTCGGCGAGGATGTGCGCCGTGTCGTGGCGGATGATGTCGTAGACCGTCGCGTCGTCGTCCTTCTTGGTGACGATCGCGACCGTGGCGTCCTCGGCGATTGGGCGCGACAGGTCCCACACCTTGCCGTTGACGCGGATGGCTAGGGCGGCCTTGGCCAGCCCGGGACCGATGTCGCGGGCCAGATCGGCGCCCGTCACCGGGCCGGGATAATTGCGGACCTTGCCGTCCGGAAGCGTCAGGGCGACCACGAGAAGCCTGCTTTTCCGTTGAAATCGAGCGCGGACTCGGCAGCCCGCGGCCCGCGGGAAAGTAGGCTAGGTCCCCATCCCCTTCAAGGCGGCTTCCGCCACCTGCGTCACGGGTAGCTCGGCGAGGTTCGCCTTGCGCAGGATGCGCACGATCGGCCCGCGCGGCGCGCACAGGGCCGGGTCGGACGCCTTGGAGAACAGCACGACCGAGCGGCAGCCGGCGGTGGCGGCGAGGTGCATCGGCCCGGTGTCGTTGCCGATGGCGACCTTGGCGCGGCGGGCGATCTCGACCACCTCGGCGAGCGTGGTGCTGCCGGCGAGATCGAGGCCGCCCGCCTCGGCGACGGCGCGCGCCGCGGCGGCGTCCTCGCGGCCGCCCACGACCACCGGCGTGAGCCCCTTGTCCTTGAGGTGGCGGGCCAGCTCGCCGTACCGGACCGCCGGCCAGCGCTTCTCCGGCCGATGGGCGGAGCCGCCGGGCGCGAGCAGCGCGAACGGGCGCGGCAGGGTGAGGTGGCTGATGTCGGCCTTGGCCCAGCTCAAGTCCGGGTGCGGAACGTGGGCGATGCCGGCGACGCGCAACTGCTCGGCCTGGCGATCGACGGCGTGCATGCGCGCGCGCTCCGGATTGTCGTGGCGGTGCGAGGCGCCCTTGGCGATGCCCGACCACTGCGGCTTGGGCCGCGCCAGCAGGCGGAAGTAGAAGGACGAGCGCGTCGAGGTCTGCAGGTCGTAGACGCGCGCGAACGGCTCCTCGCGGAGGCGGTGCAGCAGCGACCACCACTTGCCTACCTGCAGTACGCCGGGGCGCGGATCCACCCACACGCGGTCGAACAGGCGGCTCTGGCGCGCGAAGTCGACGAACGGCGGCGTGGTCAGCAGCGTGACGTTGTCGCCGAGATGATGGGCGCGGATGGCGGTGAACGGCCCGGTCGCCAAGACGAAGTCGCCCAACGCACCGTGCTTGATGACGAGGATGCGGTCCACGCGCGCCCTACGCTTGCGGCTCCCGTGGCATCAGCAGGCTTCGGTACACGTCGAGCGTCGCCGCGCACATGCCTTGCAGGCTGAAGTTGCGCAGGATGTGCGTGCGGGCGCGGCGCGCCAGCAGTTCGCGCGCCACCGTGTCCAAGCTCAGCGCCTGGTCGAGATACATGGCGAGGAGGTCGGGATCGCGCGGTGGCACCAGCCAACCGGTCTCGCCCGGCACCACGGTCTCCATGGTGCCGCCATGGCTGGTGGCGACGACCGGACGGCCCATCGCCTGGGCCTCCGCCGTGACGCGGCCGAAGGCCTCGGGATCGGTTGAGGCGGAGACGACGACATCGGCGCACATGTAGGCGGCCGGCATGTCGCTTTCGTGGTCGACGAAGCGCACCACCGATTCGAGGTTGCGCGTGCGCACGATCGCCTCGAGCTCGGAGCGATAGCGGTCGTGGCCCTTGCGGCCGCCGACGATGACGCACACGAACTCGCGCCGCTTCATGCGCGGCAGCGCCTCCAGGAGGACCGACTGGCCTTTCCAGCGCGCCAGGCGGCCGGGAAGCATGATGACGGGCAAGCCATCGGGCAGCCGCCACGCCTTGGACAGGCGGGCGATGCGGTGTGCGCTGACCGCGGCGGGATCGAACACTACGGGATCGATGCCGCGCGGGATGGTGACCAGGCGATCGTCGCTGACGCGGTAGACGGTGCGGATGTGCTTGGCGATGAATTGCGAGATGGCGATGACGCGGTCGCCCCTCACCATGATCGAGTTGTAGAAGCGCTTCGCCGGGTTCGAATGGCTGTAGTAGCCGTGGAACGTCGTCACGAACGGAATGCCGAGGCGACGCGCCGCCGCGCGGGCCGCCCAGGCCGGGGCCCGGCTGCGCGCATGGATCAAGGACACGTTGTGCTCGCGCGCCGCGACGCCGATCAGGCGCACGTTGCGGGCAAGCAGGAGCGGGTTGCGCGCCTCGATGGGCAGCTGCACGTGCACCGCGCCGGCGCGCAGCAGCTCGCGTACCAGCGGCCCGCCCGAGGAGGCGACGATGGCGCGCCAGCCGTTCTGCGTCAGTGCCGCAGCGACGTCGATGACGCCGCGCTCGACGCCGCCGCCGTTCATCGCCGGCAGCACCTGCAGCACGGCGGGAGCATCGGCGCCAGGAGAATCCCCATTGCCGCCACGTGCGGCCACGGAAGGCGCGGTGCTAGTCTGCGAGGCGAACGTCAATAGAAACGGTCCCAGGGATGCCTGTACCACTGCGGAAGCCGGCGGCAGTGCCGAGCCGTTTGCGCCGCCGCATCGAGCCCCACGAGCAGCCCGCGATCAGCGGCGGGCCAAGGGGCGACGTCACTATTGCGTATCGCGCCGTGCCCGGCAAATCCCCGGGCCTGGTTTTTCTCACCGGTTACCGCTCGTCCATGGAGGGCGCCAAGGCGCTGGCGCTGGAGGCGTATTGCCGCGGCTCCGGCCGCGCCTGCGTTCGCTTCGACTATCAGGGCCACGGCGAGACCGGCGGCGACTTCGAGTCGTGCACGCTGTCCACCTGGATCGGCGACGCGCTGGCGATCGTCGACGAGGTGACCAAGGGCCCGCAGATCCTGGTCGGCTCGAGCATGGGCAGCTGGATCATGCTGCGCGTCGCCCTGGCGCGGCCGGAGCGGGTCGCCGCGCTGGTCGGCATCGCCTCGGCGCCCGACTTCACCGAGCTGTTGATGTGGGACGCGTTCGACACTGAATGGCGCATGAAGATCCTGGCCGGCACGCCGTGGCGCGGGCCGTCGTCGGAAGGGGATTCCAAGACGGTGGTGACGCGTGAGCTGATCGAGGACGGCCGCCGCCACCTGGTGATGAAAGACCGCATCGCGATCCACAAGCCGGTGCGGCTGTTGCACGGCACCGCCGACAACGCCGTGCCGTGGAAGCTGTCGCAGCGGCTTTTGGAGCAGATCGACAGCGACGACGCGACCCTCACCCTCATCAAGCACGGCGGACACCGGCTGTCCAAGCCGAACGAGCTCGGCCAGATCGTGCGCACGGCCGATGAGCTTGTGCATCGGGTGGAGGGCGCCGCCCGCACGACCGGTCCTGCGGGTAGCTGAGGGGCGATGGGGCGCCGCGCGCGGCTGGCGACGCTTTTGGCCGGCTCAGCCGTCGTTCTCGGCGGGGCAGTTGCCGTACTCCAGCTGACCAGCGCCATCGCCCTCGGTGATGGCATCGCCGCGCGCGCCGTCGAGGCGCTGGGGGTGCGTCCGCGCGACCGCCTGTTGTTCCGGGCGCCGGCGGACGCCGAGGCGGGCTTTGCCAATGCCGGCAATCGGGCGCCCGTGATGTGTCCGGCACCGGGGCCGCGCACGGCGGTGCTCGTGACCTTCGGCCAGTCGAATGCCGCCAACCCTTCGGAGCGACCGCAGGCGGGCCTGCCCGGGGTGTTCAACCTGAACGCGGGCAACGGCAACTGCTACTTCGCCGAGGATCCTTTGCTTGGCGCCGACGGCAGCGGCGGATCGATCTGGACGGCGCTCGGCAATCAACTGGTCCGCGAAGGGCGCTTCGATGCCGTCGTACTAGTGCCACTCGCTGTCGGCGGCAGCTCCGTCAACCGCTGGTCGGATGCGCGCGACCTTGGCCCGCGCCTGCGGATTGCCGGCGCGGCGTTGCGAGCGGCGGGCCTGCGCGCGACACACGTGCTGTTCCAGCAAGGCGCGACGGACGCAGAGGCGGCGCCCGCATATGCGCGCCTCCGGCCGTCAGAATTCGTCGCGCTGGACGCCCAGCGACGTGCCTTCACCATGCGTACGGCGAGCTACGCGTCGCACTTCCTGAAAGCCGTGGCGCAACTGCGCGCGGCCGGGGTGGATGCGCCCGTGTACGTCGCCGTCAGCACGCGCTGCGGCCAAGTCGGGCTGGTCGACGGACCCGTCGCGCGACGCCGGCGGCGAGCCTCGCGCGGAAACCGCCGATCCGGCGCTCTACCCTGCGGAACTCACGGCCGTGGCCGCGGCGACGCGGCGCGCGCTGGCCGCCGCGGCGGAAAGGTGCGGCTCCGCGTTGTTGATGATGGTTGTCCTGCCCGCAGACTGGGAGCTGCGCCACGGAGTGCGCGAGCCGGCCACCGACCGACTCCTGACGGCGGTGCAGGGGGATGGCCTCGACATCCTCGACCTGCGCACGCCGGTGCAGCCCGACCGCGTCCTGCGCCTGCCCAATGACAACCACTACAACCCGGCCGCGGCGGACTGGGCGGCAGCGCAGATCGCCGCCCGTCTGAGGGAAATGCGCTAGCTGGGTCCCGCCGAAGGTTCTTCGGCCAGCACCGCCGCCAAGCCCTCGCGGTAGGTCGGATAGCGCAGGCGCACACCGAGCTCCGCCTTGATGCGCTCGTTCCGCACGCGCTTGTTCTCGGCGTAGAACGAGCGCGCCATGTCGGAGAGCTGCGCCTCGGCGTACGGCACCAGCGGCGGCGGCACGACGCCGAGGAGACGCGCGGCGTATTCGGTGACCGCCGCGGGTGGGGCCGCCTCGTCGTCGCACACGTTGTAGACGCGGCCGGGGTTGGGGCGCGCCATCGACGCGCGCAGGACGGCGGCGAGGTCGTCGACGTGGATGCGCGAGAACACCTGGCCGGGCTTGTCGACGCGATGGGCGGCACCCGTGCGCAGCTGGTCGAAGGTGCTGCGGCCGGGCCCGTAGATGCCGGCGAGACGGAAGATGTGCAGCGGCAGGCTCGACTCGGTATGCAGGGTGAACCACGCGGCCTCGGCGCGCACCCGGCGGGTGCTGCGCAGGCCGGCGGGACCCAGCTCCGACGCCTCGTCCACCCAGTCGCCGCCGCGGTCTCCGTAGACGCCGGTGGTGGACAGGTAGCCCGCCCAGGCAAGCTGCGGCACCAGCGCGGCGATGTCGGCGGCGTGCATGTCGACGACTGGATCGCCGAAGTCGTCGGGCGGAATGCTGGCGAGCAGGTGCGTCGTCCCGCCCAATGCGCCGGCGGGCAACGGGCGCTCGCGGCGGAAGATGTGCGCCTCGATGCCGGCCTCGGCGAGAGCGGCGCGTTTTTCCTCGGACGTGCAGGTGCCCCCGACCTGCCAGCCTTCCTCAAGGAGCTCGGCGCCCAACGCCAGCGCGCTGTAGCCGAGGCCGAAGCAGAAGAGTCTCACGCGGCGCGGCTCCACTCGTCGCGGACGGCGGAGTCCGTCTCCGCCGCGGCGCGCTGCGAGCGCTCGGCCGCGTAGGCAGCGGGATCGAGACGCCACAGCGCCCACGCCGCCATGGCGCGCACCAACGGCGAGGCGTCGTCGAGGCGCGCCCGTACGACGTGCAGGAGCGACGGGTCGCGCGCGTTGCCCACGGCGATCATCACGTTGCGCACGAAGCGGTCGCGGCCGGTGCGCTTGATGGCGGTGCTGGCGAAGCGCGCCCGGAAGGCGGCGTCGTCGAGCGCCGCCAGCTCGGCGAGGCGGGTCGAGGCGGTCTCGGGCCGCGGGTGCAGCTTGGTCTCGTGCGCCGCCTGCGCGTATTTGTTCCATGGACAGACGGCGAGACAGTCGTCGCAGCCGAAGATGCGGTTGCCGATGGCAGCGCGGAACTCCTCGGCGATGTGTCCGGCGTGCTCGATGGTCAGGTACGAGACGCAGCGCCGCGCATCGAGCTGGTAGGGCGCCGGAAACGCCGCCGTCGGACATACTTCTAGACAGCGGGAGCAGGTGCCGCAGGCATCGGCCCCGGCGGCGTCGGTGGCGAGGTCGAGGGTGGTGAAGATCTCGCCGAGCAGCAGCCACGAGCCGAAGGTGCGAGAGACCAAATTCGTGTGCTTGCCCTGCCAGCCGAGACCGGAGGCGGCGGCGAGCGGCTTTTCCAGCACCGGCGCGGTGTCGGTGAAGACCTTGCAGTCGGACTTGAGCGGGCCGCTGATATAGTTGGCGACGTCCTTGAGCTTGCCCTTGAGCAGGTCGTGGTAGTCGCGGCCGCGCGCGTACGACGCGATGACGCCGCGCGACGCGTCGCTCGTTTCCTCCGGCGCGGCGTAGTTGAGCCCGCACACGACGACGCTTTTGGCTTCCGGCCACAGCGCGGCGGGATCGGCGCGCCATTCGGCGCGCTCGGCCATCCACGCCATATCGCCGTGGCGCCCTTCGGCGAGGAACTGGCGCAGGCGCTTGCCGGCCGCTGCGGCGCTCGCCGGACGCGCGAAGCCGACCGCGTCGAAACCCACGGCAAGCGCACGCGCACGAATGGCGTCTCGTGCGGCGACCGCCATCTCAGAAATCCAGGTTGGCGTAGTGCTTGGGCGGCGGCAGGCCGGGAATGTAGTCGGCGAGCAGCGGACGGAAGCTCGGCCGCGACTTCACCCGCGCATACCAATCCTTGGCACCGGCATGGTCGTTCCAGGGGATGTCGCCGAGGTAATCCACGCAGCTGATCTGGGCCGCGGCGGCGACGTCGGCCAGTCCGAAGCTTTGGCCGGCGAGCCAGGTGCGGCGGTCGCACAGCCAGGCGACGTACTCAAGGTGCGGGCCGACGTTGGCGTGGCCGGCGCGGATGGCGTCGGAATCCGGCGTGCCCATGCCCATGAAGCGCTTGTAGAGCTTCTCGCCCACCAGGTTGCTGGTCACCTCGCGGAAGAACTTCTGGTCGAACCAGGCGACCAGACGGCGCGTCTCGGCGCGCTCGCGCGGCTCGGACCCGATGAGGGCGCCCACCAGCGCCTGGGTCTCGTCGAGGTACTCGCAGATGGCGTTGGCGTCGGCGAACACTGCGCCGTCGGACTCCACCAGCACGGGCACCGTGCCGGCCGGATTGAGCATGAGGAACTCGCGGCGGCGCTCCCAGTCCTTCTCGACCACCAGGTCGAACTCAAGGCCCTTCTCGCCGAGGACAATGCGGACCTTGCGCGAGAACGGAGAAAGCCAGCCGTGATAGAGCGTGCGCATCGTGCCGCGTCACATCCCTCGGGCCGTCATCGGGCGTCCTCGACAAAGCCCAATATCGGGCATCCTCGACGACCAACCCGCCCCTGGCCTGCTACCCTTGAGCTGCCCGCCCTTATCTACAGGGCGGGGGCTTCCCGCGCACGCGTTGCTTCGCGAAGGAACGTGTGTCCGTCACAAATCATGCAACCCTTGCGGCCACCATGAATTGCGCCGCGGGCCGCAATGGAGGAAACTTCGCCCGCATTTCTCCCGCGTGGGGCCAGGCGCGTGGATTTCTTCAACATGGTCGCTCTGGCGGTACTTCAGAGCGTCACCGAGTTCCTCGCCGTGGGCTCCGAGGCCCACGTGGCGCTGGCCGGATTCGTGCTGCCGTCGCTCAAGGGGCTGGCCGAGGCCCTCATCATCCCCGTCCACCTCGGCACCGTGGTGGCCGTGCTGGCCTACTTTCACAGCGAGCTGTTGGCGACCGTGGTCGGCGCCTACCACCTGGCCATCGGCCGCTCGAGCGAGAGCGCACGGCTGGCGGTGAAGCTGTTCGTCGGCTCAGTGCCGGTGATCGCCGCCGGCGCGGTGGTGGTCCTTTTGGGCCTGCAGCCCGATGCGCAGAACTCCCTGCAGCTCTTGGGCTGGACCATGGTCGGCTTCGGCGCCCTGTTGTTCCTCGCCGACCGCATGGGTATGACCTTGCGCCGCATCGAGCACATGAGCGGCGCCACGGCGCTGGCCATCGGCCTCGCGCAGGCCATCGCGCTGGTGCCGGGCGCGGGGCGCGTCGGCGTCGCCATCACGGCGGCGCGGCTGTTGGGCTTCGAACGCACCGACGCGGCGCGCTTCGCCATGCTGCTGGGCGTGGTGCCGATCCTCGCCTTCGCCGCCTGGCACTCGGTCACGCTGGCGCGCGGACAAGGCTGGCAGCCTGGCACCGACGACCTGCTCGCGGCGGCGGCGGCGTTCGTCGCCGCCTACGGCGCCATCGCCTTCCTGATGCAGTGGCTGCGTCGCGGCACGCTGATGCCGTTCGCACTGTACCGGCTGCTGGTCGGAGCCGGCGTCCTCTACGCGGTGTACGCCTAGCGCCTAGAGCGTGCGCAGCTGCGGCGCATCGAGGTTGCGGCGGTAGCGGCTGAGCACCGCCGGCGCCACCGTCTCGATGGGCGTGGGCGAGATGCCGAGGTCGCGCAGGCCGCGCTGGTATCCGGTGAGCACCGAGTCGCGGCGCAGCGCGCGCACCTGGTCGGGCGTAACGCGCAGCGTCTTGGGCATCGGCACGACCTTTCCCGCGTACGCTATCGCCGAGGACAGCGGCCACGGCCAGCTCACCACCGGCCGCCAGCGCCGCGTCTCGCGCAGCGTCATGCGCAACAGCGCTCGCCAGCTCAATACCTCCGGTCCGCCGAGTTCGAAGGTCTGACCGGCGGTCTCAGGCCGCTGCAGGATGCGGAACAGCGCTTCGGCGACGTCGCCGACGTACACCGGCTGGAAGCGCGGGCCCTCGCCGCCCCCGAGCACGAGCAGCACGGGCGACAGGCGCGCGGTGGCGCCGAAGCGATTGAGGAATCCGTCCTCCGGCCCAAAGACGACCGACGGCCGCACGATGGTGGCGCCGGGGAATGCGCCGCGCACCAGCCCCTCGCCCGCCGCCTTGGTGCGCAGATAGCGCGACGGCGAGGCGATGTCGGCGCCGAGCGAGGAGGCGTGGACGAGACGCTGCGCGCCCGCCTCACGCGCCGCCCGCGCGACGCGGCCGGCGCCGTCGGCATGGACGGCGGCGAAGCTCCGCTTGCCGGACTCGGCCAGGATGCCGACGAGGTTGACGACGTCTTGCGCGCCTTGCACCGCGCGCGTCACCGAGACGTCGTCGCGCACGTTGGCGGCGAACAGCTCGACCTGGCCGACGGCGCCCATGGGCTTCAGGAACAGCCCGCCTTCGGGATCGCGCACGGCGACGCGGATCGGCCGCCCAGTGGCGGCAAGACGCTTCACCAGATAGCGGCCGATGAACCCCGAACCGCCGAAGATGGTCACCAGTCCGTTGGGCATCCCCTCCTCCCCCGGGTGGCGATACTAGCCGCTCCGTCCGCCGATGCCATGCGACACGAGACTCGCGTTGACATCCGAACGCCCTACCTTTACGCGGAGGGCCTCGAAAACAGCCCCCCCTGCCCCAGATATGCCCAGGTGGCGGAATTGGCAGACGCGCTAGTTTCAGGTACTAGTGGCCGCGAGGTCGTGGAGGTTCGAGTCCTCTCCTGGGCACCATTTTCTGGGATGCGACGCGCCCTCTTCCCCCGTGAGCGAGAGGCGCAGTAGCGGGTGACAGTCACCCTGCATCGCGGCGACCTGCCGGCCGGACTGAGGTTCGGCGATACCGTCGCCATCGACACCGAGACCATGGGCCTGTCGCCGCCGCGCGACCGCCTGTGCCTGGTGCAGATCTCCAGCGGCGACGGCAACGCTCACGTCGTGCAGCTGCGCCTCGGCGCGTACGGCGCCCCCAACCTGCGCGCGCTGCTCGGCGACCCCAACGTCACTAAGCTGTTCCACTTCGCGCGCTTCGACGTCGCCGCCCTGCGCTTCTACCTCGGCATCCTGGCGAGCCCGATCTGGTGCACCAAGATCGCCTCCAAGCTGGCGCGTACCTACACCGATCGCCACGGCCTCAAGGATCTCTGCAAGGAGCTGCTCGGCGTCGAACTGTCCAAGCAGGTGCAGTCCTCGGACTGGGGCGCCGACACGCTGACCGAGGAGCAGATCAACTACGCCGGCTCCGACGTCATCTACCTGCACCGGCTGCAGGCGGAGCTCGAGCGCATGCTGCAGCGCGAGGACCGACTGCACCTCGCCCAGGCGGCGTTCGCCTTCCTGCCGATTCGGTCCGAATTGGACCTAGGCGGCTGGCAGGACTTGGATATTTTCGCCCACTAGCGCAATCGACCGTTTCCGCCGTCCAAACGTTAACAAATCGTTAACGCTGGGGCTTCAAAGCAAAACTCATGCCGTTTGCCTTTTGGGCCCAGCGCCCGCATAGTTGGGCAGTTTCAGGCCGTTTTTCGGCATGCCGCAGGGCTCCCGGTGTCACGACCGATTCGCATTCCCATCACTCGAAACGCATGACCAAGCCCAAGCCAATCATCTACTCGGCGGACTTCATTGATCCGGTCGATTCTGCGAAGCGAGTGCTCAAGAAAGAGGCGGAAGCCCTCCAAACCCTCATCGACTCTCTCGACCTTGAGCTCGGCAATCGGGTCGGGGAAACCGTGAGGTTGCTGCACAACCTCAGAGGCCGAATTGTCACAACGGGAATGGGCAAGAGCGGTCATATCGCTCGCAAGATCGCCGCAACGTTCGCAAGCACCGGCGCACCGGCGCTGTTCGTCCATCCCGCCGAAGCGAGCCACGGCGACCTTGGCATGATCGCACCTGGCGACGCTGTCGTGCTGCTATCGAACTCGGGCGAGACAGCCGAACTGAGCGACATCATCACCCACTGTCGCCGCTTCTCCATCCCAATGATCGCCATTACAGGGCGCGCCCACTCGACACTGGCGGAAGCCGCCAATGTTGCTTTGGTGCTGCCGCAGGTGCCCGAAGCCTGCCCCATGGGCCTCGCCCCCACCAACTCGACCACCATGATGCTGGCGCTTGGAGACGCGCTCGCTGTGGCACTTTTGGAGCAGGAAGGCTTCTCGAAGGAGAAGTTCTACGCGCTGCACCCCGGCGGACGACTCGGCCGCAGGCTGGTGCGGGTCTCCGACCTGCACCGCACTGGTGACGCCCTGCCGCTCGTGCGCGAGGACACCACCATGGCCGACACGCTCATCGAGATGACGCGCAAGAGCCTGGGCTGCGCCGGTGTCGTCGACGAGCGCGGCCGCCTGGTTGGCATCATCACCGACGGCGACCTGCGTCGCCACATGGCGCGCGATCTGCTGGGCCGCCGCGCCCGCGACGTGATGACGCCCGACCCGAAGACAATCGCCGCCTCGAGCCTCGCGTCGGACGCGCTCGGCTGGATGACGGTGGCCAACAAGGGCCGCGGCATCACCAGCCTGTTCGTCGTCGACGACCAGCGCATGGACGGGCCGCCGATCGGCATCCTGCACGTGCACGACTGCCTGCGCGCCGGCGTCGACATGGACGCTCGCAGCCCCCGCGACAGCGAATGATGACGATCGCCAAGGATCGCGGCGGACGGCCGCGCCTAGGATTCGGCGGCGCGCACCTGCGCCGCGACGCCGCGCACCACAGCCGCGCCTACAGCCGCTTCGTCGGCTTGATGAAGTTCCTGCTGCCGACGGTGGCCCTGGCGCTGATCGTCTCCATCCTGGTGTGGCCGCAACTGGTCGGCCGCGAGGAAGGGTCGTTCCGCTTCTCGTTCGCCGACCTGGAGCGCGACCCGGACGGCGCCGTCGGGGTCACCAAGGCGCGCTTCGCCGGCACCGACTCCGCCAACCGGCCGTTCGTGGTGGCCGCCGAGCGCGCCCTGCAGAAACAGGGCTTCGACGTCTTCGCCCTGACCACCCTGCAGGCCGACATCACGCTGGCCGACGGCACCTGGTTGTCGATCACCGCCGACACCGGGGAGTACGAGCGCGCGCGGCAGCTGCTCACGCTCGGCGGCGTCATCGATATCTTCTCGAACGTCGGCTACGAGATGCACGCCACCCACGCCGTGGTGAATCTCGCCACCGGCACCGTCGAGAGCGCGCAGCCGGTCCAGGGCCACGGGCCGCTCGGCGCCATGCGTGCCGATACCATGAAGTACACCGCCGAGGGCAAGCGCTTGCAGCTGACCGGCGGCGTGCGCGTCGTCCTCAACACGCGGAGCCAAGGGTGAAGCGTCTCGCCGCCGCCCTGGTGTTGTCGCTCGGCGTGAGCCAGGGCGTTGGCTCGGGCTCGGCGTGGGCGCAGATCGTCGGAACGCCCGTGAACCTGAAGGAGCCGATCGAGATCGAGGCGAAGATGCTCGACGTGCAGCAGGACCGCCGCATGGCGATCTTCCAAGGCGACGTGGTGGCCACCCAGGGCGTGATGGTGCTGCGCGCCGACCGCGTGCAGGTCGCATATGCCGCTGCGGGCGGTCAGAACACCTTTGAGCGGCTGGAGGCCACCGGCAAGGTGTTCATCTCCACCCCGCAGGAGACAGCCCAGGGCAACACCGCAACCTACGACGTGGGCCCCGGTATCATTACGTTAACCGGTGCCGTGGTACTCACCCGGGGCGAGAACGTCCTGCGTGGTGAACGACTGGTATTGAACCTTGCGACAGGCACAAGCCGCATGGAAGGAGGTGCCGGAGTGGGCGCCGACGGCCGGGTACGCGGCGTCTTCGTTCCGGAGGCCGCCGGCAGCCCGCCAGGCCCCGCAGGGAATCCCAATTACAAGGCCGCCGCGCCGCCGCCATGAGCGCACCAGGCACCCAATCGGGCACCGCATCCGCGCCACGGCCGGACGAAGCGAACGGGCCGCGCCTGGTCGCCTCCAACGATGGCCTGCTCGCGAACAAGCTCGGCAAGTCCTACAAGAAGCGCCCAGTGCTGCGCGACGTTTCGCTATCGGTGCAGCGCGGCGAGGCCGTCGGCTTGCTCGGCCCGAACGGTGCCGGCAAGACCACCTGCTTCTACATCCTGACCGGGCTGATCGCGCCGGACTACGGCAACATCTTCCTCGACGGCCACGAGATCACCTCGCTGCCGATGTACCGCCGCGCGCGGTTGGGCGTCGGCTATCTGCCGCAGGAGGCGTCGATCTTCCGCGGTCTGACCGTCGAGAACAACATCCGCGCCGTGCTCGAAGTGGCCGAGCCGATGCGCGATGCGCGCGAAGCGCTGCTCGACGAGTTGCTCGCCGAGTTCTCCATCAGCCACCTGCGCCGCACGCCGAGCCAGGCACTCTCGGGCGGCGAGCGCCGGCGCGTGGAGATCGCCCGCGCGCTGGCGACCCGGCCCTCGTTCATGCTGCTCGACGAGCCGCTCGCCGGCATCGACCCGATCGCGGTGTCCGACATCCGGGACCTCGTGTCGCATCTGAAGGATCGCGGCCTCGGCGTGCTCATCACCGACCACAACGTGCGCGAGGCGCTGGACATCGTCGACCGCGCCTACATCCTGCACGAGGGCCGCGTGCTGATGGAGGGCCCGCCCGCCGAGATCATCGCGCACAAGGACGTGCGCCGAGTGTATCTGGGAGAGCGTTTCAGTCTGTAACGCGTATCCCCATGGCCATCACACCCAGACTAGAGCTCCGCCAGGCGCAGACCCTGGTGATGACCCCGCAGTTGCAGCAGGCAATCAAGCTGCTGCAACTGAACAACCTCGAGCTTGCCGAGTACGTCGAAGGCGAGCTGGAGCAGAATCCCCTCCTCAAGACGCGCGACGCCGAGCGCGGCAATAACGCGGCCGAAGAAGCGCCGCCGGCCGGCGACGCCTTCGCCGAGGGCGCGCATGAATCGGCGACCTCGCTCGACAAGATCGCACGCGAGGGCAAGGTCGAGGACACGCCGCTCGACGTGGACATGCGCGAGGCGATGAACGCCGACGAGCCGGCCGCCGGCGACACCGGGTCCGACCTCTACCTGCGCACCAAGAACGGCCGCAGCGACTTTGACTCGGAGGAATTCGACTTCGAGCAATCCACGTCCAAGGACGAGACGCTGCAGGACCACCTGCGCGCCCAGCTCGGCCTCGACGTCGGCGACCAGGTGGACCGCCTGATCGGCGTGCAGCTGATCGACCTCGTCAACGAGGCCGGCTATCTGGTCGGCGAGCTCGACGCGGTGGCCGATTCGATCGGCACCACGGTGGAACGGGTCGAAACGACGCTCGCACGCCTGCAGCGCTTCGATCCGCCGGGCGTGTTCGCCCGCACGCTCGCCGAGTGCCTCGCCATCCAGCTCAAGGAGCGCGACCGGCTCGACCCCGCGATGCAGGCGATGCTCGGGCGCCTCGACCTGTTGGCGCGCAACGACGTCGCCGCGCTGTGCAAGGTCTGCAGCCAGAGCACCGAAGACGTGCTCGACATGATCGCCGAGATCAAGACGCTGAACCCGAAGCCGGGCCTGGCGTTCGGCTCCGACCTGGCGCAGACGGTGGTGCCCGACGTGTTCGTGCGGGCGCGCCCGAAAGGCGGCTGGCTCATCGAGCTGAATGCCGACACGCTGCCGAGCGTGCTGGTGAACACGCGCTACTACGCGCGCATCTCCTCATCCGCCAACTCGGACGCCGACAAGGCGTATCTGTCGGAGAAGCTGAGCTCGGCCAACTGGCTGGTGAAATCGCTCGACCAGCGCGCCAACACCATCCTCAAGGTGGCGACCGAGATCGTCGCCCAGCAGGAGGGCTTCCTCGCCCACGGCGTCGCATATCTGCGGCCCTTGAACCTGCGCGACATCGCCACCGCCATCAGCATGCACGAGAGCACGGTGAGCCGCGTCACCGCCAACAAGCACATGGCGACGCCGCGCGGCATCTTCCCGATGAAGTACTTCTTCACCTCGGCGATCGCTTCCGCCGACGGCGCCGGCACGCATTCCGCCGAAGCAGTGCGCGCCCGCATCAAGCAGCTGATCGACCACGAGACGCCCGATCAGATCCTGTCTGACGACCGCATCGTCGAAATCCTGCGCGGCGCCGACATCGACATCGCGCGCCGCACCGTCGCCAAGTACCGCGAGGCGATGCGCATCCCATCGTCCGTGGACCGCCGCCGTTTGAAGAAGGCGATCGCCTGAGGCACAGCCTGGGCTGAAGCGTTTCCGTAAGTCGCGTCGCTACGCACCGACGCGAATGACCAGCGCGCCGCCACCGGGGCCCGCGAAGCCGGGTGGCGGTGCGTCGCCGGGGCCGAAGGTGATCATCTGCGCACCGGGCGGAAGCCCCGGAATGTTGAGTCCGGTTGGAGCCGCCGCGTCGGCGGTCGTGCCGACAATGAGGGTCTGACCGACGTCGATATTACCGGCGAGGACCTCGGTGAAGCGGCCGTCGGTGGTTCCGACGGCGAGCGCCACCATCTGTAGCTTGCCGGTCTCGTCCTGCAGGAACACGCGACCGGCACGACCGCCGTTCTGCAGCGGGGCTTGGGCGTTGGTGACGGCGGGCGCGCCCGGCGGCGCGAAACGCAGCGCCGTGTTGGGCACGCGCAGAACATTGCGCTGGGCGAGGACGATGTTCCCCGATGCCGACATGCCGGGCAGCAGCGACAGGTCGGAATTGTCCACCGTCGCCACCACCGTGTAGGTGACGACGTTCTGCACGGTCTTGGCCGCCAGGCGCACCTGGCTCACTCGCACGGCGAAAGTGCGTCCCGGATAGCTGGACACGGTGAACGTCAGCGGCTGCCCGTTCTGCACCTTGCCGATATCGGATTCGTCCACGCTGACCAGGACCTCCATCCGGGCGAGATCCTTGGCAGTGGTGAACAGCACCACCGGTTGCGTGGCGTTGGCGTTGATGGACTGGCCGACCTCGACGTTGCGGGCGATGACGACGCCGTCGGACGGCGCGCGGATGATGGTGCGCTCGAGCTCGGCCTTGGCCTCGCTGAGCGCGGCCTGCCGCTGCAGGATGGTGGCCTTGGCCGAGTCCACTCCCGCCTGGGCCATGATCAGCGACGAGCGGCGGCCGTCGAGGGTCGCCTGCTGGCCGGTGATATTGGCGTTGGTCTGGTCGACATGGGTGCGCGCCTGGTAGAGCTTGGTCTCCGCATCGCGCACGGCGACCTGGGCGAGGACGTTGCGGGCAAACAGCTCGCTCTGCCGCCCGAGATCGCGCGCGGCGGCATCGAGGGCGAGCTGGGCGTTGGCGAGCTGGGCGCGCAACGACACAAGCGTCGATTCGCTCGAGCGGATGTCGGTGCGGGCGCGCTCCACCGTGGCGTCGGCCGACACCAGTTTGGCGCGCGCCATTGTGAGGTCGGCCTCGGCCTGGCTGACGCGGTTCTGGCAGGCTTCGGGGTCGAGGCGGGCGACCTGCATGCCGGCGGTGACCGGCGCGTTGTAGTCGACGTTGACCTCGCTCAGCTGGCCGCTGACCTGGGCCATGATGTTGACGGTGCCGATGGCGGAGATGGTGCCGCTGGCCGGGATGCCGGTGACGATCGGGCCGCGGTCGACATTGGCCGTGCGGTATTCCGGCGCGGCCGCCGATTCGGTTCCGCCGAACGCGAGGGCAGCGGCGACTGCAGCCGCCAGGGCGAGCGCGCCGATGCCGGCCACCCAGCGCCCGCGCCGTTGCAATCAACGCACACGGACGAAATCGCCCAACCTGCCCATGTTCTCCCGCCCTCAGTGCGCGCGCGGCGTGCGGAGGAAACCCAAGGGAAGGGTTAGGGTGTCCAGCCGGCACGCCACGCTGCGCCCCGTACATGTAGAGGCGGGCGATGTCGGCGATATGCCGAGTCCATGACGGCTGGGGGCCTCTTTGTAACAAGACGTTGCCGGCGCACCGCCGGAAACCGGCTGTAACCAAAGAGTTTGCAGTCGCCGCGGCAGGGGACCGCGGACCCCAGCCAAATTGTCGCAATCAAGGGCCTTTGTGGGCGTCCGGAGGAGCGTGAATAGGGCCGAAAGCCCAGGAAATCCGCCAAATAATAGCTCGTTGACACCCCCCCGGGGCCAGTCCTATGGTCCCGCGTCCAAAATGCGCCGGGTGCCCGTTTCCACGACGGAGTCTGGCTCTGTCGGCCGCTCTCGCGGCTGGCGCAGAGGCCCCCGTTCCCATGCTTGGCCGGCGCAGGTCAGCGAGTCGTGGTCATTCGCGACCTGAACCCCACCAGGATGGCGTGGAGCGACGGCGCCGATCGGCGCCCCGCGGACGCGCGTGTTTTGCCCGCATTAGTCAGCACGGTGGACGGGGGCGAGGTTCGAACATGGATTTGAGCTATTTGCTTGGCCCAGGCAACGTCGTGCCCACGCTAAAGGCGACCACCAAGAAACAGGTGTTCGCGGAGATGGCGGCCCGCGCCGCCCGGGTCACCAAGCTCGACGAACGGCAGATCTTCGACGTGGTGACGGAGCGCGAGCGCCTCGGCACCACCGGCATCGGCGGCGGCATCGCCATTCCCCACGGCAAGATCGCCGACCTCGACCGCCTGTACGGCTTCTTCGCGCGCTTCGAGACACCGGTCGATTTCGACGCCATCGATGGCGAGCCGGTCGACCTCGTGTTCATGCTGCTGGCGCCGGAAGGCGCCGGCGCCGACCACCTGAAGGCTCTCGCCAAGGTCAGCCGCGTCCTGCGCGACCGCGCCATGTGCGAGAAACTGCGCGGCTCGCGCAACGCCGATGCGCTGTATGCGTTGCTGACGGAGTCGGCCACACCGCATGCAGCCTGACAGCGGCGATTGCGCGCGCGTCGCGCGACGCGCGGCGTAACATAGCCGTCCGACTTTCAGCCCCCGGGGGGCTGTAACGCACGGCGCCGGTAGCGGGAGGGCTGCCGGCGCCGTGGCCGTTTTGACGGCGGGCCGTGCGCGCCCGGCGGGCGCGAACGGATCGGAGTTTCTGGGTTTCGATCTCGCCTGGCCATGGGCAAGGACCTTGTCCCTTTGCCCACCCGGCGGATCCGGGAGTTACGTCAGCCGCGCCGGGAGGCGCGGAGCGTTAATGGACCGACGCGGGCTCCAGCTCATGCTGGCGCAGGGCGGCAAAGGCGACCTCGCGCGACGGCGCAATCGCAAGCTGAGTGCCGTCCGCGAGATGAATCGCGTAGGCGCGCACACCCTCGATAACGACAGCTTTCACGTACGCCACCGTCGGGTCGTTGAGCGGCGGCAGGTCCGCGCGTCCGTATTCGATGCGTTCCATTGATCCTACTCCTTTGTCAGGCGCTATCAGCTGGCGGCCTTGGAGCGAGAAGCGTTGATAGCCGTCTCCGACTTGGCGGACGCCTTGATCTCGATCTTCCGGCTCACCTGTTCCGGCGAGGGGCGGCGGAGGTCGATGCCGAGCAGGCCGCTGTCGAGCGTCGCTCCTACTACCTCGATGCCGTCCGCGAGCACGAAGGCCCGCTGGAATTGGCGCGCGGCGATGCCGCGATGCAGAAAGACGCGATCTTTCTCGTCCTGTTCGCCGCGGTGCTTGCCGCGAATGACGAGTTGGTTCTCTTCCAGAGCGACATCGAGATCGTCCTTGGTGAAACCGGCGACCGCGACGGTGATGCGGATGCCGTCGTCACCGACTCGCTCGATGTTGTATGGGGGATATCCGTCCCCCGCCGACTTGGCTATGCGGTTCAAGGTTCGCTCGAACTGCTCGAACCCGAGCAGGAAGGGGCTTTCGAACAGGGTCATGTCGGTCTCCTCGTCGTGAGCGAGTGGCCAGGGAAGACCCGCAGTCGGCATCTTCCGCAGCCGATCCGCCGGTCCCACCTTTGGGGCGTGCGGCGTCACAGACCACAATGTGGGGGGTGGGGACCCCCCGATCAAGAACCGCGCCTAGGAGCGCGAGCGGGCGGATCTCTTGGCTTTGGTGCCCCTTTTGGCGCCCCTGGCACCCGCCTTCGCGCCGGCCCGTCCCCTGGCTGGTCCCTTTGAGGCAGCGCGCTTCACTGCCGCCTTGGGGGCAGTCCGGCCGGCAACTGGTTTCTTGGCGGCCGCCTTCCTGGGTACCGCGCGCGCGGCCCGCTTCCTGGCGCGGCCGAGACGCTTGGCGATGGAGGCGACCATGCCGGCGAGGCCGGTGCGCTCGCTGCCCTCGGCCAGGAGCGGCTTCAGGTTGTTGGGGATGGCGAAGAAGGCCGCGTGCATTTCCGGGTTGTAATGGCGCGTCGTGATGTAGGATTGGCGCAGGCGCCGCGCGATCGTCGCCTGGGTAACGCGTGGCAGCATGAGCGAGTCGCTCGCCCAGCCGAACGCCATGTGACCGCCGACGTAGCACGGCACCGGCGAGATATAGGCGCCGGCGTTCTTGAACACCTGCAGGCGGTGGTGGTGGGCGTCGCGTAGCTCGTCCTGCTGATAGAACGACACGCCGTTCTGGGTGACCATCAGGCCGCCCTTCTTCATGACGCGGCGGCAGTTGCGGAAGAACAGCGCCTGGAACAGGACGATGCCGGGACCCTGCGGATCAGTGGAGTCGACCAGGATCACGTCGAAGCGCTTGTCGGTCTCGGCGACGTAAGCGGCACCGTCGCCCGGCAGATTGACGGTGCGCGGATCGTCGTAAGCGCCGGCGTGATGGAGCGGCAGGTGCTCCTTGCATATGTCGATGAGCTCGGCGTCGATGTCGACGATGACGACTTCCTTCACCGGGTGCTTGAGCACCTCGCGCAGGATGCCGCCGTCGGCGCCGCCGATGATCAGCACGCTCTCGGCGCGGCCGTGGGCAAACATCGCCGGGTGCGTCATGCTCTCGTGGTAGTAGAACTCGTCGCCCTCGGTCGTCTGCACGACGCCGTCGAGGCACAGCACGCGCCCCAGGCGCTCATTCCGGATGACCTCGACCGACTGGAACTTGGTCTGGCCCTTGTAGAGGACGCCGTCGACTCGGATGCCTTGGCGGTAGAACGGGTACAGCGTCTCGTCGAACCAGGTCGTCGTCATGGCGGTTCCTTCGCTGGGCGGGAAGCTCGCGCGGACCATGCCGACGAGCGGCGCGCGCGTCAACGATCCCGGTAGCCGATCTCACGATTGAGGGCGCCGGCCAAAGTCTCGAAGCGCGCCAGCAGCGCCGGCGACGCGTCGCGGCGCCAGGATTCGTCGGCCGTCAGCCGCGTCACGCTCGCCACCGCGAAGCCGGGGCTGCCGCCGAGGAAATGCTGTGCCGCGGCAGACGGCGGCGGATCGTCGAGACGCACCGCGACGCCGAGCGGCGCCAGCACGGTGGCCAACGTCGCCCGCGGATCCGCACACAGGTTCTCGTAGCGCACGACCGTTCCGGCGACGCGACGCTCGATCAGCCGCATGGCGCGGGTCAGCCGCGCCCAGTGGCGGATGGCGAGGTCGGCGTCGATGCCGGTGCGCCGCACCTTGGAGTGCACGACGGCGCGG
>Ga0194132_10002710_pt1 | contig 32678 bp, 27 predicted proteins | sample TA2KigOf80mmetaG_FD_148612 | JGI IMG/M metagenome (GOLD analysis project Ga0194132, IMG submission 148612) | Freshwater microbial communities from Lake Tanganyika, Tanzania - TA2015054 Kigoma Offshore 80m | ecosystem: Environmental > Aquatic > Freshwater > Lake | place: Tanzania: Lake... | reverse complement strand
AAAACCGTGGGAGCCGGAGGGAGCCCGTTCTTGTTGCGAGTCTGAGAATTCACGCTGATTCCTATTCTCGCCCTGCTCAGTAATTAAGGCCAGGGGAGTTGTCTCAGCTATGTTGGCACGGAGGGGTCCGCCCGTCTTAGCCAACGTCCCACGCACGCCACTCGTGGCCGAGAATCCCTATCAAGGGGTCCAGGGCTTTGTGCTGGTCTCGCATCGGCGTCCGGCCACTCGTTGACCGCCCCGGGGTTGTGCGTATACTTGTGGGATTCCGGCAGAAGACCCCGTAGTACCGGCCAACAAACGTTAGCTGTCGCACACTATTTCCCGGCAAAGACCTGAATTTTTCCTTCAGGGAAACCTTTTGGCGGCCGATGAGTGCCTATTGAGTATGGTGCCTCGGATTCTTCTCACGATCCTGATGGCCGCCCCGGCGGTCTGGTCCCAGGGCATCTGGGAGGTCCGGTCCCGATATCCTCTTCCCTCGGTGGATCCGTCCGTCGCCTCAGCCCGTGGCCAAATCTATGTTCTGGGTGGCCGGGAGATTAGCTTTTCCGGCCAAACGGTCCTGGCCACAAACCGGATGGCAGCGTACGATCCGCGCTCGGATATCTGGACGGAAGCGGCTCGGCTGCCCACCGCGATTGGCGCCTATGACTGCAACTTCGCCGGCGCCGACGGCAAGCTTTACGTCCTTGGATGCCGTCTGGAGAGCGGACTGTTTGACGGCGCCATTTACGAATTCGATCCTGATGGAGGCGCCTGGCGTTCGGTAGGCAACCTTGAACCGGCACGGGCCGCGAGCGGCGTCGCCGTGATCGGCTCGAAGATTTACGTGGGAGGCGGGGTGAGCGAAGCCGGGCCCGTGGCTCTTCTGGATGAGTTCGACGTCCGGTCCCGCACAGTTGCCTCGCATGGCGTCATTCCCGGAGGGCCGCGCAGCGGTCTTTCAGCCCAGGCGCTGAACGGGTTTCTGTACTTCCTGGGCGGCTCCGTGGACGGCCAGGCGGTACGCAGGAACGACGAGTATGATCCGGCAGCCCGCGCCTGGCGGGCGCGGCAAGCCCTGCCGGTGGCGGCCACCAGACTGGCCAGCGCGTCTGCCGGCAACCGGATCCAGGTCTTCGGCGGCGAAGGCGGTTCACGCCGTGTGGACGAATACGACCCGCAGACGGACCGCTGGATGGCCCTGACCGGGCTCCCGGCCGGACGGTCCGGCCAAGGCGCGGTCGCTCTTGATCTGCGAATCTTCGTGGCTGGCGGCTGGGCGGACGCCGGTGACGCCGGTCAGACGGCGATGCTGGCCATCCCAATGGCTGAGCGACCCCTGTTCCTGGCAACCAGCGTCCTGAGCACCGCCAGCCTCATGACTCCACTGGCGCCGGGAAGCCTCGCGTCGGTGTTTGGCGTGCGTCTGGCGCCCTCCGAACAGGTGGCCACTCGGTTCCCGCTTCCGGTGCAGATGAACGGCGTGACGGTGACGCTGAATGGCACACCGATGCCCCTGTTGATGGTCAATCCGGGCCAGGTTAACTTCCACATTCCCTATGAAATGCGGCACGGCCCAGCCCGCCTGGTGGTGAGCTACGCGGGTGCGCCAAGCGCCGAAGTGACGCTGGCTCCGCTGCAGCGGCAGGCGCCCGCCATCTTCCGGGCCGAGGGGGACCAGGGCGCCATCCAGATCTCGGGATCAGGCTTGCTTGCCGGGGCGTCGGGCCGGCCAGCCAAGCGCGGCGAGATGATCGAGATCTACGCGGCCGGCTTAGGAGGCGTGGATCAGGTGGTGCCCGCGGGCGGTGCAACCCCGGCCGCCGCATCCCTGTTCACCCTGGAAACCCCTGCTGTGCTGATTGGGAACACGCTGGCCGAAGTTGTATTCTCCGGGCTGGCCCCGGGGCTGGTCGGCGTCTATCAGGTGACCGCCCGGGTTCCCGACAATGCGCCCGTGGGAAGCGCGGTTCCGGTGGCCATCCGCATGATGGAGTACGGCTTCACAAGCAATCTGGTCACCATGGCGGTTGCCCCGGCGGATTAGCCGGACGCACTGGCGGCAGCGGGCACGGTACGATTGTGCCATGCTTCGCCGTTGCCTCCCCGCACTGCTGGCCTTGTCTTGCATAGCCACTGGCCAGGAGGCCTCCCCCGAAAAGCTCGCCGCCCGGGCCCGGTCGCTCGAGCTCAAAACGCCCTACGTGCCGCCGCCGGGCAACCCGCTTTCGCACCACGCGGCGGGGTATGCCAAGGTGATGTGCTCGGCTGTGTTCATCACCGGGCTCGACCCGGAATTCGCGGACCGCAACGTGGGCGACTTCACCGCCCCCCGAAGCGAGCGCCTGAAGCTGGGGAAGCCCAGGATTGACCACGCCCGGCGTCAGGTGGAAGTGACTGTTCCGGGCACCGGCATTGTGCGCGTGGCGCGCCAGTTCGCGTCGCAAGGCTGCATCACCCTTCCGGAGGGCCGCGACGAACTGTTCTTTCAGCCATCCACGGTGCGATCCACCCTACCCGCGGCTGCCCGGACGCCGTGGCCGATGGGTGACGCGCCTTCCGGCCGTACACGCACCGGGCTGGACCCGGCGAGATTGCAATCCGCCGTGGAAGCAGCGTTCCAGCCCGAAGGACTGACGGCGGCGTTTCTGGTGCTGCACCGGGGAGAGATCGTGGCGGAAAGGTACGCGTCGGGCATCCAGCCCACAACACCCCTTGAAAGCTGGTCGATGGGCAAGAGCCTCAGCGCCACGCTGCTGGGGGTTCTGATCCGGCGGGGGGTGTATGCACTCGATCAGCCGGCGCCATTTCCCGAGTGGCGGAAGCAGCCGGGCGATCCCCGCGCGCGCATCCGGATCTCCGATATCCTTCGCATGTCGAGCGGCCTTCGCATCCGCGCCCCGCAGGATCCCGGCTACGATGCGTCCGGACCCTATCCGGATCATCTGTATCTGTACACCGGTGGCGTCAACTCTTTCGAGTACGCAGCCACCCGGCCCCAGGAATGGCCGCCCAACACCGTCGGCCGGTATCGCAACACGGACCCTGTGCTCACCAACTACCTCACCCGGCTGGGCGTGGAGAAGCTCCGGGAGGACTATCCCACGTTCCCCACACGGGCGCTGTTCGACAAGATCGGAATCCGCACCATGGTGATGGAGACGGACCCATACGGAAACTTCCTCACCCAAGGCTACGAATACGCCTCCGCCCGCGACTGGGCCCGGCTGGCGCTGTTGTATCTGCGGGATGGAGTCTGGAACGGCGAGCGCATCCTGCCCGTGGGCTTCGTCAAGTTCGTCAGCACGCTGGCGCCGGCCTGGGTGGCGGATGGAAGGCTCATCTACGGCGGGTTGTTCTGGATCAACGGCGACAGCCGGTTCCCCGCCCCAAGGCAGGCGTTCTACATGGCCGGCGCCGGCGGACAGTTCGCTTTGATGATCCCATCGCATGACCTGGCGATCGTGCGGCTGGGGCATTATCGCGGCATGGAGCCGGGAACCCGGGCGTTTGGAGAGGCCGTGCGGCTGGTGATGGAAGCGGCTACGGCCGGATCTCCGCCCGCGAAGCCTCCGGGCCGCTGAACCGGATCTCGAACCGCGCCTCAAATTCGAGCGGCCAGCCGGTCCCCGCGGTCAACGGGAAACGAACCCAATCGGCCACCAGACCGGAGCCCATCCGATCGTTCCGCCGCTTGACGGCACGCGACTCCTGGTGCAAGAGCCGTGTCCCATCCAAGAGCTTGAGGGTGAGGTATGCCGTCACCGGGACGCGGATCGAAATTTCAATCAGGGGGCCTTCGCGGCGCACCCTGCGCGCCAGGACCAGGGGCGGTTCCGGCGCGTCGTCCGCCGCGCCGCCGGCAATCCAATCACGAAACCGGGCAATCACCTCCGCTGGAAGAGCGGGTTCGCCCAGGGGCATGCGGCGAGCCTCACCGCGGCGTCCCTCCAGGTAATGGATGAGAGGGCTGCGCTCAGGGTCGCCCGGAACCACGGCGGGGCCGAGCGACCCGCCTTGCTGCAGCCGGTCCCGGGTCTGCGTGCTGAGCGGCGCCGCCTCATCGTGACAGCCATTGCAGTGAAACGCCAGCACGGGCGCGATGTGGCGCGAGAAACTGACGGTCTCCGCGAAGGCAGGCAGTGCGCCGGCCGCCAGCAGGATTCGGGAGTAAAAGACCGATAGACGGAGAGGTCTCACCGGTACGATGTTAACAGCCTGCATTCGTAAGCAAAAGCCGGCAAGACGGACACGGGGCGGCAGCGTTGCTTGCACCGTCATGAGGCCGCCCCGGCCTTTGCCGGCTCGCTAGGACAGCATGAAACGATTCGAGTTTCCCCTGGAACGCGTGCTCGCCTGGCGCACCACCGAGGCCGGCCGGGAGCAGGCCCGGCTGGATGCCCTGGCCGCCGAGAAAAAGGCGATCGAAGCGGCCATGCAGCAGGTGGCGGATCAGGCCACCGCATCGCACCGCGAACTGGTGACGGCGGCGCGCCCGGTTAGCGCGGGTGAGTTGGGGGCCGTCGACCGGTTCCGGCAGTTCGCCGCGGAATCCCGGAAGGGGTTCCTGGCAAAGATCGCAGCCAAGGATCACCAGATTGCACAGCAGCAGCTGGTGGTGATGGAGGCGCGGCGGAAACAGAAGCTGATCGAAAAGCTGAGGGAGAAGCGGCTGCGGGAATGGAGAATCGGAATGGACCGCGAACTGGCGGAGTTGGCCGAAGACAGCTACGCGGCCCGGCGGGCGCGGGATCGACGCAACTCAGGCGGGCGTCAGGCCGAGGCCGGGGCGGCTGGGCAGGACCAGTTTTCCCTGGCGGACGGTGACGCCACGCACAGGGTCATTTGAGATCAGCAGATTGCCGTCCAGGTCCACGTAATCGACCAGCGGGGCGATATGGGCCGCCGCGGTGATGCCAATGGAGCTTTCGATCATGCAGCCCAGCATCACCTTCAACCCCACTGAGCGCGCCACATGGATCATCCGCAGGGCCTCCTGAATGCCGCCGCATTTCATCAACTTGATGTTGATGCCATCGAACGCCCCGGCCAGCTTGGGGATGTCGGCCGGGTGCAGCGAAGCCTCGTCGGCGATCACCGGAATATGCACCTTGCCGCGCACCCAGCGCATGTCATCGATCTGGTGAGCGGGAAGCGGCTGCTCCACCAAATCCACACCCTGCGACTCAAGCCAGTTGATTTTCCGGACCGCCTCTTCCTTTGTCTTCCAGCCCTCATTGGCGTCCACACGCAATGTTTTCCTGGTCACCGACCGCACGGCCTCCATGGTGGCTTCGTCGGTATCGAGGCCCACCTTGATCTTGAGCAGCGGAAACGCCGCGGCCTCCTGCACCTTCCGCCGGGTGACTTCAGGTGTGTCGATTCCAATCGAAAAACTGGTGATGGGCGCGGCATCCGGATCAAGACCCAGGTATCGATAGAGAGGAACTCCCAGCTTCTGCCCCACCCAATCATGCAGCGCCATGTCGAGCGCCGCCTTGGCCGCCCACTGGCCTGGCAGCCGCGAAAACACTGTGTCCAGCAATTTGGAAAACTTCCAGGGATCGGCGGAGGTGATGCTGGAAGAGATGGCGTCGAGCGCCGCGCGCGCCGCCACGGCGTCTTCCTTGTAGCGCACAATCGGGGCGCCCTCACCCTGGCCCGTTACGCCGCCGCTGGTGTAACGCAGACGCAGGACGTCCCGATGATTGCTTGACGACATGGTGGTGGTCCAGGTGTGGCGCAGTTGAAGCCGCGCGACCTCCGTCACCAGGGTGGACGCCCCCTGAGCGGCATGGCCGGGATAGACGAGCGAGGCAGGGGCGGCGGCGCAAGCGAATTGGCGTCGGGTCACGGTTCGGTTCTTTCCTGGAACCGGCGGTTAGCGGGGCGCGAGAATCAGCGCAACCAGGTTCCAGGCTACGATTATCGCGTAAAACAGATTGATTCGAGACAGAATCCGGTGCCGTCGGGTCGATCCGCACCAGATTCCCAACAGGACGGCAAGGGATTTCACGGCCACCAGACCCCAGACCGGGTGAGGGGCTGTTGACATCGCAAGCCGGACCAGCGGGTTCCCTTCCTCGACACCCTGCGCGAGGAAAGCGACCGTGGTCAGCAAGTCGAGGAACTGGAGGTAGAAAAACGCCCCCACTGACCTGCTGATCGCGCTGAGTTCAAGCCTCACCATTCCACGGTAAGGCAGCCGGCGCCGCGAGGTGAATAGAGCAACACCGCCCCTAGGCGTCAGTCGTACTACAACGCCCACGGAACGGTACTGGACACAACAGAACTTCATCCCCCCCTCAGGCAGGTAAGCCCGGATGACGATAAGAAGGGTATGCCCGCCGTGTTGACACCCTCTCAGAGACCGGCCAGCGCCGAAAAACTCCGCCTGCTGAGCGACCTGCCGCCGCTCCCAACGGTCGCGCTGAGCGTGATGCAACTGTTGTCGAAGGATGGCGTCCACATGGACTCCCTGGCGGCGCTCCTGCGAAACGATCCGGCGTTCACCGCCGAACTTCTTCGCGTGGCGAACTCGCCGTTGTACAGTCTTTCGTTCCAGGTGAGCACGGTGGCCCACGCGGCCTCGGTTCTTGGCTTTGACTTCGTGCGGTCCCTGGCCATGACGACAGCCCTTCGCTCCTATCTCGCGCAGGCGCTCCGCATCGATTGCCTGCGGCGCGTCTGGCGGCACAGTCTGGCCACGGCCATGACGGCGGAAGTGCTTGCCACTGCCTGCCGGCTGAACAAAGACGTCGCTTTCACCGCCGGCTTGCTGCACCGTGTGGGGCAACTGGCATTGCTGGCAGGCAAGCCCGCCAAGTACGCTGAAGTCCTGGAGTGCGCGGACCGGACCGGCTCTGACCTGGCCGAAGCCGAACGCGCGGCGTTCCACCTGGACCATCAGGAAGCCGGTCACTGGCTGGCGCAGGAGTGGAAACTGCCGGAGGACCTGAGAAGCGGGCTCGCCGTTCCGAACCCGCCCGCCGAACCGGAGTTCAACGTACCCGCGGCGATCCGGCTGGCTGACCGCCTTGCGGACGCACTGGGATTCCGCGTTCTCGCCCCGCGATTCGAGGTGTCCGTCAGCCAGTTGCTGGAAGCCGTTCCCGCCGGCGCTCGAAGCCGCCTGCCGGACGAAGCCGAATTGGCCGAAACCATCAGCGCCCGTCTGGATTCGATGCACTAGCCGGATCGCGATCCGGTGGAATCCAGCGCCTTCGCGCTTCCGTGCTTGCCACCACATCGAAGCTGTAGAACTGCTGGTGATACCCGCGCTGGCTGCCATACTTGGCCACGGCGTGGCAGGCTGCCTGCCAGGGGCCGGTGAAGCCGCTCACCTCCCGTCCCAGCAGTTCGGTCCAGAACACGGTCAACGTCTCGTGATATCCCGAGGTGTCCGTGTTCTCGCCGCCGGTGGCGAGATTGAAGCGCCGGATGGCATCGCGAATTCGCGCCAGGGCGCACTCGCCGTAGCGGATGTTGTAGGCCGCGCCCATGGCGACATGGGCGCCGTGGGTCCAGGCGGTTTTCGGCAGCGTACCGGCTTCGAACGCCGCGAGGAAAGCTTCAAAAGCATCCGGCGATGCCAGATGAACAGGATCCATCCGGGTCAGACCGTCTCAAGGGGCTGAGCCGCATCCCCGAACTGCTTCAGCCGGATATCCATCTTGTCCAACATCGACAGATACAGCCGGCACATCTGCCGTTCCGGTTTGTCGAGATAATCCAGCACCCGCCCGCCCTTGATGCGCCCGCCACCGCCGCCCAGCAACACCACCGGAAGCTGCCGCGCCTCGTGTGTGCCCGTCAACATGCTGGAACAGAACAGCAGCATGGTGTTGTCGAGAAGCGTGCGGGAGCCCTCCTGAATGGCGTCGAGACGCCGGGCGATGTAGGCCACCTGCTCCAGGAAAAACTGATTCACCTTCAGCCAATCCGGTGTGTCGGAGTGGCTCAGGAGGTGGTGAATCATGTAGTCGACGCCCAGGTTGGGAAAGCGGAGCGAACTATGGTCATTGTTGAGTTTGAGAGTAGCGACGCGCGTCGTGCCGGTCTGGAAACCCAGCACCAGGACATCCGCCATCAGCCGCATGTGTTCGGCGATGTCCTGCGGAATGCCATCGGCCGGGCGGGCGATGTTGGGTTTGGTGAGCGTGGGCCGCCAGCCTTGCAGTTCCCCGCGTTTCCCGGCGTTCGAGATCCGTTGTTCGACATCGCGCACCGATTCGAGATACTCATCCAGCTTGCGCTGGTCTCCGCGGGAGATGCCTCGCCGCAGCGAATTCGCCTCCGAGATCACCGCGTCCAGCACGCTCTTGTCACCCAGGCTGGCTTCGTCCTTGAACAGCCGGTCAAACGCCAGTGCGGGATAGATTTCGAGTGGCGAGGGCGTCGTAGGGGAGCTCCACGAAATGTGCGAGCTATAGAGCATCGAGTAGTTCTTGTGAACCGACGGGTTCGACTTCTCGCAGCCCAGCACCAGACTGGGCACCCGCGTGGAGCCGCCCACCGTCTGGGCGGCCAGTTGATCCAGGCTTGTGCCGGACCGTATATCCCCGCCGGAGGCGAGCGGCGCGCCGGAGAGCAGATTGCCGGTCTGCGAACTGTGGATGTTGCCCTTGAGTGCTTCCTCGTTGTACAGGCCGCGGATGAACAGCATCTTTTCGCGGAAATCGTGCAGCGGGGCGAGCACCTTGCCAAGTTCCATGGCGCGGCCTTCGCCACGCGCCCACCACTCCTTGCTGTGGAATCCGTTGCCGGAAAACAGCACGGCCATTCGCACCGGAGCTTCCCCGGCGGACCCGGCGCGCGTTTCGGCGCCCCAAGCCGGAATCGACTCAAGCCACGGCAGCGCCATGGTGACGCCCGCGCCGCGCAGCAGGCGGCGCCTGGAAAAAGTTGCGTTACTGTTCGTCTGGTTCATGATCCCGGCCTCGTATTTCCCGGAACTGGCGGCTGGCCACGATAAGATCGATGGCTTTACCCGCATGATAGTCGTTCTGTTCGAGCGCTGTCCACATTGCAGTGATCAAAGGCTCGTCGGAAAGGGTGACGGCGCGCCCCAGCGCATAACCCAACAGCTTGGCGCAGAACTGCCGCAGGAACGCCCGCCGGCCCGGTCCAAGGATATGGCGGCGCAAGCCGGCGGCGCCATCAAGAACCGTCCCGTCGCGAAGCTGGGCTTGATCGTGGATGGGGGCTCCGCCCGGTTCCCGGTCCCGGAATCGGCCCACGGCGTCATAGCGTTCAAGGGTAAACCCATAGGGATCGATGCGCAGGTGACAGCCGGAGCAGCGGGCATCGCGCGTGTGACGCTCGGTGATCTCGCGCATCGACAGAGTGCCTGAAACCTCTTCCGACGGCAGCGGCGGCACGTCTTTCGGCGGTCTCGGCAACCGGGCGCCGAGCAAGACCTCCGAAATCCAATTGCCGCGCAGAATCGGGCTGGTGCGCGACGCACCGGCCTGCTTGGCAAGGATGGAGGCATGGGTCAGCACGCCGCCGCGGCCGTAGCGGTCCACTCCCTCCACGCGGCGCCAATCTTCACCCTGAACGCCGGGGACACCGTAGTACTCCGCCATGGCGGCGTTCAGGAATGTATGCTTTGATTCGACAATCGAAAGCACGCTGCCGTCGTTCTGAAACAGGTCCGTGATGAACCGGATGGTCTCTTCGTACATGGCGGAACGGCGCGCCCGGAAATCGGGAAAGCGCTGTTCGCTCTTTTCGTCCATCGTGTCGAACCCGTGGACGTGCAGCCAGGCGGTGCCGAACTCCGTGGCAAGGCGCCGCACTCGGGGATCATGAAGCAAGCGGCGCGCCTCCGCGCGAACGCCGGCGGGCGTGTTCAGCCGCCCCGACGCCGCGGCGTCCATGAGCTGGCTGTCAGGCTGGGAAGACCAGAGAAAATAGCTCAACCGTGAAGCCATCTGGTACGGATCGACGGGGGTGGAACGGGTCCCGGCGGCCGGGTTCTCGATCCTGTACAGGAACCCGGGCGAGGCCAGCACTCGCGCAATCATGAGCCGGATCGCGTCTTCATGCGGCAACTCCCGGTCCCGCAGTTGGCGGTAGAGGCCACGGAGTTCGGCTTGGGCCGCGGCCGGCATCGGCCGGCGCTGGGCCCGCCCGGCAAACTCAATCACGGACTCGAGATGGCGCGGCTCGCTCGCGGCGAGCAGTTTCCGGAAGGCCTCCGCCCGGGCCTGGATCGGCTGCCGCAGCGGTTCGAACTTCGACGGGTCGGCGTCCTGGGTAGCGTATTGCCAGAGTTGTTCAAAGGCATCCACCAGCGTGAGCGCATCGCGCGAGACATAGTGCAGCTGGTCCCAAAGCTGGTCCAGTTGGGCTTTCCGGCGGTCATCCAACAACAGCCGGGCGAGGTGCTCATCCTCGCGGTGAAACAGGGTGAGCGTCAACACCTCGTCCACGGGCACGATCCGTGTGTAGCAGAGGGAAGCGGGAAAAAGCTGCCGGAAGTCTTGAAATTCCGCCTCCACCCGCCGCCGGGAGGCGCTTTGTGGGCGTGCAATCACGGGCAAGGCGAAGTCGACGGTCTGGTTGTTCGAGCTCCAGGTGCCCTTGGCGTCGCCGATGGTGGTGCCCGCCGGCATCAGGCGTGTGCGCGCCGCCAGGGCCTTACCCGCCCCCGCTTCCAACTGCACCGTCCCCTCGGCGCCGGAGATGGGATGCAACTCACCGGTGACCATAAGTTCACTGCCTGCAACAAGATCCACGGGCAGACTGAACTCCACCACGGCCGGAGCCTGCACGCACAGATCGAACCGGCCGCCGGCCGCACCATCCGGGCAGCGTCCGAACCGCCCGGGGTCGAGACCCCAGGCCGGGTTCGTTTCCACGTTTTCCGGCGCCGAGATTCCGGCAAACAGCGGTCCGGCGAGCGGTGAGAGTTGCCGGAGGAGGGCGGCGTCGTCCGCGGAAGGTGCGGTTGCGCCGGCCAGCAGGGCCTGCAACGACGATGCCAGTTCACGGCGGATCTCAGGCGGCCCGGCCACAAGCCACCGGCCGAGGGCTGACTGCGCCGGGACCCCGGCGGGGGCGCCCGCCACGGGCTCAGTATAGAAATGCCAGACGCCAGGCCGCCCCGTGGCGTCCGGGTGCGGATTTGCCGCCAGGATCTCCCCGGTGAGATCGGACTTCAGCGACCACGTCTCCGCGCCGCTCGCCAGGTTGAGTTCCGCGTCCGTCAGATCGCATGAATGGTTGGCGTCGCGCGGCCCTATGAGCAGCGAAAGAAGGTCCCCGCGCTCCACGCGCACGCCTTCCAGCGGGCCGATGGCCACGGTCTCGCGGCCCCGAATTTCTCCGCCCGCCAGACGCATCCGTACGCGGCCTCGGCGCAGTTCAAACGCCCAGGTGACCCCGTTGCCGCATTCGGCGTGGGCCCGCACCAGCGCTCCGTCGATGCGCAGGGTGGCGGCCACCGGGCTCAGCCAGCCGATAGCGGTCTGATGAGTGGGCGAAGGATGCAGGGCGACACCCTTGGGCTTCATGCTTCCGGGCACACGGACCGCGCGGTCCGTTGAGTTGGCCAGCACGGCGGCGCCCTGGGCGGCTCCCCAGCCCTGGACGAAGTCGTGGTCTCCGGACTTTTCGATCTTCCGGGTCATCAGGGTGAGAGGCTGCAGGGCCGGGGCCAGGAAATCGAACCAAGCTCGTTCCGGAGTGCCCGCCATGGGTGCGGCGCCTCCGGCGGCGATGGCGTTCAAGGCGCCTGAAGCGACCGCGAAAATCCGGGTGCGCTGCGCGGCCAGTTCCCCGACGAGCGCCGGCAAGATCCGCAGCGGAACCGGGTCCCGGCCTGGCAGCGCGAGCCTCGGTTCGCGCCAGACCACCACATCGCCCGCCGGGCCATCCCCCGCATCATGGGCCGCCAGAAACACAGGGATGGCCGAAGCGTCTTTGGGCGCCTCCAGCTTGAACCGGAACTCCTGCTTTGCGACGACCGGCGTCACGGCCTCCATCCACGACTTCGGCCCATCCACTTTGCCGACGTGGCCGACGCTGTTGAACTTCCACAGCGCGTTCTGCCATTGAGCCACTTCGGCGATGATCTTGTCCGCGTCATCGGGCTTCGCCAGGGGCCAGTGTTCGCGCAGGCCCGCCGAGACCGGGGTACGCGCCCCGCGCTCCAGCCACCCGGCCAGCAATGCGAGATACTTCGGACTCAGCCCGTGGCGTTGTGCAACCGACTCCACTCGCTGCTTGCCGCCGCGCAGTTCATTGGCGGCGGTGAGATATCGCTTGAGGGGAAGCGTACCGCCACGATTCTTGTCGAGCGCAATGCCTTGCTGCGTCACGGTGTCGGCGCCGCCATCCACGGTGTGCGCGGCATAAAACTCGCGAATGGCGGCGAGAGTGGCATTGGTCCTGTCACTGCGCGAGGTGTGCGGTGAAAAGCGGATCCCATCGGGCAGCAACATGGCGTGCGCCGCCACCCGCTTGGCCGCATCCAGGTACTTGCCGGCCAGGGCAGGCGACATTGCCAGGGCGGCCCCGGTGTTCATGAAGCCTTCGCCCGCGGCGCCATCGGCCGGGAAATCGCGCACCGGGTCCAGAGTGGGCACACCGGTGAGGTCGCGGATGGTGTAGGTGTACTCGGCATTGTTGAGCCGCCGCAGAATGACGGGGCCCGGGTCGCCCGCCCGCTGCCGCGCCGCCGCGTCGAGCGCCCCAGCCATCCAGGTCAACAACTGCGTGCGAGCCCCCGCTGGCAGCGGCGGCATGCCCTTGGGGGGCATCTCGCCCAGATTGATCTGTTCCACGGCTTTCTGCCAAGGCCGCGGATCCCGCAGCACATGGGCCATGGTGCCAAAACGTTCCAGGTTGAGATCGCCGGCGTGTTTTTCCGCCGAGTGGCACACCAGACAATACTGCTTCAACACGGGCCGGATGGTCCGTTCGAACTCCACCTCAAGGGCTGCCCCTTGAACCATCGCCACCAGAACCGGAAGCAACAACATCCACCGCAGGCATCGCCGCATGGCCGCTACCGCCTTTCCTGATCACTATCCACCACCTCCACACCGGGAGGCGGAACGAAACGGAACAGCGCCCGGTCCAGCTTCGGGTTTGTTTCCTCGCCCTGGAACCGGAACGTCATCACAGACCCGTCGCGTCCGAACACGGTGAGTGCTTCAATCATACCGGCCTCGCCGGCCGTGAACTCCACCCGTTCGTAAGGAGCATTCTCCGACTTTGCAAGCGCCCTCACCACCGGGTGACCGGTGCCGCGGTCGACGGTGGCGCCCTTGAAGTCACGCTTGAAATCCACGCGCCCCAGCAGAAACGCCAACGGGGCGCGCAGATCTTCGGACTCCTTGATTTTCCCCTTCTCCGCCCGGTTCGTGGACGGAGTATAGAACCAAGCCATGCCGCCATCCGACAGAAAGAGCTTGCCGGGCGGCCGGTCATAGTCCCAGCGCATGCGCCCGGGCTTGCGCAACAACAGAGTTCCGGATTCGGTACGCCGGCCGGGGCCCTGGCCGGAGTACGTCTGCTCGAACCGCACGCGCAGCGACTCGGCGCGATTGTAGCGATCCTCAATCGACTTGAGCAGCGCGGCGTCGGGTTTCGACACCGCCTGCGCGAACGCGGCCACCGCCAGCAGCGCGATCATGGCGCCAGCCTTCGGCGCGCCCAGTGTCCGTCCTCGCCACGCCGGTACTCGATCCGGTCGTGCAGGCGCGCCGGGCGCCCCTGCCAGAACTCGATTGACTCGGGAACCAGCCGGTAGCCGCCCCAATGGTCCGGGCAGTCCACGGGGCGGCCGGCAAAGCGCGCCTCCGCCTGCGCCAGACGCTGTTCCAGGATGTCCCGGGATGCAATCTCCTCCGATTGCGGAGAAGCCCATGCACCGAGTTGGCTTTCGCGCGGCCGCGTGGCGAAGTACTCTTCGCTTTCGGCCCGGGTGGTGCGTTCCACACGTCCCCGGATGCGCACCTGCCGGTGCAGGGGGCCCCAGAAGAACAACATAGCGGCGCGCGGCGCGTCCGCAAGCTGGCCCGCCTTGGCGCTCCGGTAGTTCGTGAAGAATGTGAAACCCCGGGCGTCACAACTCTTCAGCAGCAGTGTGCGAGCGTCGGGCTGACCGCCGGCATCCACGGTTGCCAGCGTCATGGCGTTGGGCTCCGGCAATTCCGCCGCATCCTCAAACCACGCGTTAAACTGCTTGACCGGGTCGGCGTCGAGCCTGTTCTCGTCGATCGCCGCGCCTGTGTACTCCCGCCTCAATCCATGCACGAGCCCCACCTACATGTACATTCCGCCGTTGACGTCGAGAACATGGCCCGTAATGTAGCCAGCCTCCTCGCTCGCCAGAAAACGCACCGCGGCGGCCACATCCTCAGCCGACCCGAGCCGTTTCAACGGAATACTCCCCAACAGCTTTTCCTTCAACTCCGGCGCCAGCACGGCTGTCATGTCCGTGGCAATGAATCCGGGCGCCACGGCATTCACTGTGATATTGCGGCTTGCCATTTCCTGCGCCATCGCCTTGGTAAGGCCGATCAGGCCCGCCTTCGACGCCACGTAGTTGGCCTGGCCCACGTTGCCGCTTTCACCGACCACCGATGAGATGTTGATGATGCGTCCCCAGCGCTCGCGCATCATGCCCTGCAGCACCTGCTGAATGGCCACGAACGCCCCGGTGAGATTGGTCTGAAGAACGGTGTTCCAATCCTCCATTTTCATGCGAAGCGCGAGTGTGTCGCGGGTAATGGCCGCGTTGTTTACCAGAACATGAACCGGCCCCACCTCCCTCGACACCCTCTGGATCGCCTCTTTGATGGAATCCGCCTGTGTCATGTCGATGGCGGCAACATGCGCCTCGCCGCCCTCCGACCGGATGGCTTCGGCGGCTTCCTCAAGCTTCCCCAGATCGCGCGCCGCCAGTATCACCCGGTTTCCGGCCCTGGCCAATGCCGCGGCCGTCGCGCGTCCGATTCCCCTGCTTGCACCGGTCACCAGTGCGTTACGTTGGCTCATCTGTCCATAATAGGAGTTTTCCCGCATCCGGTGAACGAATGGCGTTTGATGATCTAAGAGACTTTGTAAAGGCCCTTGAAAAGGCCGGTGAACTGAAACGGATCCCGTTTGAAGTGGATCCGCACCTTGAAATCACACAGTTCGCGGACCGCTCCGTGAAGACGGGCGGCCCAGCGTTCCTCTTCGAGAAGCCGAAGGGCAGCCAGGTTCCCCTGCTCATCAATGCGTTCGCCAGTATGCGGCGCATGGAGATCGCGCTTGGTGTCGATTCCGTCGACGCGGTGGCCGCGCGCATCGCCGAATACCTCGAAATGCGCATGCCGCAGGGGCTGCTGGGCAAGCTGAAGATGCTTCCCAAGCTGGCCGAAATGGGATCTTTTTTCCCGAGAATCGTTTCGAGCGGCGCGTGCAAGGACGTGGTCCGCCGCGACGGGTTCTCTCTGGACGAGTTCCCCATCCTGCATTGCTGGCCGGAAGATGGCGGCCGGTACATTACGCTGCCGATGGTCTTCACCAAAAACCCCGATACCGGCAAGCGCAACTGCGGTTGTTACCGCATGCAGGTCTACGATGGGCGCACCACGGGCATGCACTGGCAAACCCACAAGCAGGGTGCGGAACACTACCGCCGCCGCACGAAGGAAGGCGCCAAGAGGATGGATGTGGCGGTGGCCCTGGGCGCGGACCCGGCCACCATGTACTCCGCGATTCTGCCTCTGCCGCCGGACCTGGACGAGATGATGATCGCGGGATTTTTGCGTGGAAGCCCGGTGGAGATGGTGAAGTGCGAGACTTCGGATATCGAAGTGCCCGCCAACGCCGAGATTGTGCTGGAAGGCTACGTTGAAATCGGGGAACTGCGGCGCGAGGGCCCCTTCGGCGACCACACCGGCTTTTACTCGCTCGAAGACGACTATCCCGTCTTCCACATCACCTGCGTTACTCAGCGCAAGAATCCCATCTACGCCACGACCATCGTGGGACCGCCGCCCATGGAGGACTTCTACATGGGCCGGGCGATTGAGCGGATCTTCCTGCCCCTGATGCGTCTGCAGCTTCCCGAAGTGCGCGACATGGCCATGCCCGCCGAAGGCATCTTTCACAACCTGATGCTGGTCTCCATCCGCAAGTCGTACCCCGGCCACGCGCGCAAGGTGATGCACGCTATCTGGGGCCTTGGCCAGGCGATGTTCTCAAAGTGCATCGTCGTGGTGGATGAGGATGTGGACGTGCAGAACTTCAGCGAGGTGGCCTGGAAGGCGCTCAACAACATCGACCCTCAGCGGGACATTGAGTTCGTCCTGGGGCCGGTGGACTCGCTGGATCACGCCAGCAGGCTGCCGAACTTTGGCTCCAAGATGGGCATCGACGCCACGAAGAAGTGGCCCGCCGAGGGGTTCACTCGCCCCTGGCCCGACGTGCTCCGCATGCCGGACGAGGTCCAGCGGCGCGTCGACGAACTTTGGAAAAGGGCAGGACTGAAGTAGGTGCCCGTTCCAGTCATCACGCTGAATCTGGTTCAGGTACTGGCCTTCGCCTGCTTTGGTCTCGCCATGGGTGCGTGGGTCAAGCGGCGCCTGCCGGTGCTGGACCGGATCAACATACCCGCCTCCATTGTGGGTGGCCTGATCTACGCTTTCGCGGCGCTGATCATGCGCGACCGGTACCTGAATCTTGAAATGGACCTTGTTTTGCGGCCTGTGCTCCAGAACGCGTTCTTCACAACCATCGGCCTGGGCGCCAGCCTCACGCTGCTCAAGCACGGCGGCGCCATGATGGGCCTGTTTTGGCTGGTGTCGAGCGGTGCGGCGGTGCTGCAAAACCTGATGGGTATCGGACTGGCCAGCGCCTTTGGGCTGAACCCTCTGCTCGGCATAGTCACCGGATCCGTGGCACTCACGGGCGGCCCGGCCACGGCGCTGGCGATTGGGGGCACCTTCGAGGAGTGGGGGGCAACGGGTTCAGCCGCGGCCGGCGTTGCCGCCGCCATGTTCGGCATCGCCGTCGGGGGGCTGATCGGCGGCGCCATTGGCGGCCTGCTGATTAAGCGCAATCACCTGCACGGCACGGGCGGCAGGAGCATCGAAGTGCGGGATGAAGCCTCGCTCAGCGAACCCGATCTGCTCAAGGCGGTGCTCGTCATCGCAGTGGCCATGGGCATTGGCAGCGTGCTTAGCAGTTGGGCGGACCCGTGGCTCAAGCAGCACGGCATGTTCCTGCCCGCTTACATCGGCGCGATGATCTCTGGTTCCGTTCTGCGCAATCTGGATGACCACCTGCAATGGATCAAGGTGCCGGCCGGCGCCGTTGAAGCGGTGGGCGATGTGGCGCTCAACATCTTCATCGTGATGGCGCTGCTGACGCTGGAACTCTGGCAGATCGTGAACCTGGCCGGACCGCTTGTGGTGATCCTGGTGGCGCAGACGGCGCTGGTGGCGCTGCTCTGCGTAACGGTGATCTATTGGACGATGGGGCGTGACTACAACGCGGCAGTGACCTCCGGCGGCTTCGCGGGCTTCATGATGGGCACCACCGCGAACGCCATGGCCTGCATGACCGTATTGACGAGCAAGTTCGGACCCGCTCCGCGAGCCTTCATTGTGGTGCCCCTGGTGGGCGCGTTTCTCATCGATTTCACCAACGCGCTCATCATCACCACGATGGCCGGCTGGGTCCGCTAGGGGGATGCGTATGCCGCCCCGGATCGCAGACAGCCTGGCCACGTCGGAACCGGTGGCCGCGATCTTCTCGAACCGGAACGTGCTGAGTGCTCTGCTGCGATTTGAAGTGGCTCTGGCTCGTGCCGAGTCAAGGGTGGGCATCATCACGGCTGAGGAAGCGGCCGCGGTGGAAACGGCCGCGGTTGGCGGCGTGGATGAGGAAGTCCTCGCCCGTCAGGCATTTCGCGCGGGCTCCTTCGCCATTCCGCTGGTGCAGGCGCTGAAGGAGAAGGGGGCTCTTCAGGCTCACCGGGGGGCCACCAGCCAGGATGCCGCGGACACGGCGCTCTCACTGCTTCTGGCCGCATGCCGCGAGGTGTTGGGCCAGTATCAGGAGCGGCTTCGAGCCTCGCTTGAGGCGCTTTCGGATGAGCATCGCGACACGGTGATGATGGGGCGCACGCTTCTTCAACCGGCCACGCCGGTCACCTTTGGTCTCAAAGCCGCTGGCTGGTCGGGCGCCCTGAACCGCTGCTGGCAACGCCTGGACGACGGTTTCACCGAGGCATGTTGCCTGCAGTTCGGTGGCGCCAGCGGCACGCTCGCCGCTTTCGGGACGCAGGGCCTTGCCGTGAGCGAAGCCTTGGCGCGGGAACTCGGCTTGCCGCTTCCGGAAGCCCCCTGGCACACCCACCGCGACCGTCTGGCCGCACTGGCCTGCGCGCTGGCCATCTACACAGCCGCGCTCGGCAAGATGGCACTGGACATCGCGCTGCTCATGCAGTTCGAAGTGGCCGAAGCCTTCGAACCGGGCGGCGAGGGACGCGGCGGTTCGTCCACCATGCCCCACAAGCACAACCCCACCGCGTGTCTGTTGACCGTTGCCGCCTCGCGCCGCGCGCCAGGGCTGGTCTCCAACTTTCTTAACGGCATGCCGCAGGAGCACGAACGCGCCGCCGGCGGATGGCAGAACGAGTGGACCCTGATGGAAGATCTGGTCCACGCCGCGGCCGTGGCAGCCGAGTGCATGGCCGAGGTGGCGGAGGGCCTTTCCGTCAACCCCCATCGCATGCGTCACAACCTGGAATCGACCGGCGGCGCGGTCTATTCCGAACGCAACCGCCTGGGGATCACCGAAGAGGCAGGCGGCACTCACTACCTGGGCAGCGCCGAACAGTTCCGGCGCCGCCTTCTGGGCCGGAAGGAGTAACGTCAATGCCCTTTGCGCCATCGAGCGGCCGCATTCACTACCGGTTGGAAGGCTGTTCCGGCAACCCTCTGCTGGTGCTGGTGCATTCCTTGGGCGCCAGCCACGGTATGTGGGACCTCCAGATGCCCGCTTTCACTCGCTATTTCCAGGTGCTGCGAGTGGACTTACGCGGCCATGGAGCCTCCGATGCCCCGGCCGGCGACTACACCATCGCCCAGCTTGCCGGCGACGTTCTGGCTGCTTCGGGCGGGCGCCCGTTCCACTACTGCGGTCTTTCTCTGGGCGGCATGATTGGCCAGTATCTGGCCGCACGGCATCCGGACCGGATCCAGAGCCTCATTCTGGCCAACACCTCGCCTCGTGTGGCCGATCCATCGCTGTTCGAAACCCGCCGCACGACGGTGCTTGGCCAGGGAATGGCGGCCATTGAAGCGGCCGTGATGCAGCGCTTCTTCAGCGATCGCGTTCGCGAAACGGCCGCGGCGCAATCGGTGCGTGCCGAACTGCTGGCGGCGTCTCCGGTTGGCTACGCGGGATGCTGCGCCGCCATTCGTGACATGGATCACCGTTCGATGCTCGGGTCCATCACGGCTCCGACGCTTATTGTGGGAGGCGATGACGACCAGTCGACACCCTGGCAGGGGCACGGAAGCGTGCTTGCCGCGTCGATTCCCGGCGCGCGGACCGTCAAGCTCCCCGGCGCGCATTTGTCGAACATCGAACGGCCCGGATCCTTCACCGCGGCTGTGCTGGGATTTCTGACGCCGGACGCTCCAGAGGATGCCGGGGAGGCGATGCGCCGCGCCGTCCTGGGCGATGCCCATGTGGACCATGCAAAGAGCAACACCACGGACTTCACGCGGGACTTTCAAAACCTGATCACCCGTTACGCCTGGGGCGCCGTCTGGACACGCCCGGGCCTATCGCCTCGCACGCGGCGGCTGCTGGTGCTCACCGCCACGGCGGCCTTGGGCCGCTGGGAAGAGTTCCGGCTGCACGTGCGCACCGGACTGGCCCGGGAACTGGAGCCGTGCGACATCGAAGAGGTGCTTCTTCAGGTGGCCATCTACGCGGGAGTGCCCGCGGCCAATACGGGTTTCCAGACCGCCTCAGAAGAACTCCGAGGCTGACTGCCCGGGTTGACCGCGGGCTGCCCGGAAATCGGCGGGAGGGGGCCGGGCGGTATGCTATCTTGGACGTCTTAGCCATGCCCGCGCGAATCTCCCTTCCCAGGATCTGCGTAGCGCTCGGCTTTCCAGACGCGCGCAAGCTGTTGCAGCACGCGGAAGGGGAAGTGGACGCGGGCGAAACTTTCCTTGAATTCCGGCTCGACTATCTTCCGCACCCCGAGGAAGGATTCCAGGTGATCCGCGATCTGTTGGCGCGGCACCCGGAGGTAACCGTTCTCGCCACCTGCCGGCGCCACCAGAATCATGGGAAGTTCAACGGCAGCATTGAAGAGCAGATCCGGGTTTTGGATGGAGCGGTGTCCGCCGGCGCCAAAGCCGTCGACCTTGAGATTGAGAGCGCCGAAAGCATCTCCGCGCGGCTTGAGCCCTTGCGCGGACGCACGCTGCTGATTCTCAGCTACCACAACTTCGAAACGACGCCCAACATGGACGCCGTCTACCGGCGTATGACCGTCATTCCGGCCGACGCTTACAAGATTGTGACGCAGGCGCGCAAGCCGTCCGATATCCAGCGCGTGCTTGCGCTGGGCCGTGCCCACACACGCACGCCCCTGGTGCTTCTGGCCATGGGCGAAACCGGATTCCCGTCTCGCGTGCTTTCTTCCACCGCCGGCGGACTCTATACCTATGCCGCGCCCCGCACAGCGGAAGGCACCGCGGCGGGCCAGGTCTCGGGACGCATGCTGCGGCAGACCTATCGTGTCGAAAAGTTCACCCGGGATGCGAGTATCTTCGGCGTCATCGCCGACCCGGTCTGGCATTCCATCTCGCCCGCGGTTCACAACCGCGCCTTTCAGGCCAAACGCATCGACGCAGTCTACGTCCCTTTCCTTGTGCATCCGGCTCAGTTGAAGGATTTCATGGGCCTGGGCTCCAGCCTGCCCATCTCTGGCTTCAGCGTCACCATTCCGCACAAGCAAAAGATCATCCGTTATCTCGATCAGGTGGACCCGCTGGCACGCCGCATCGGCGCCGTCAACACTGTGGTCCGCAAGGCCCGCAAGTGGCGCGGCACGAACACGGATGTTGATGGCGTGCTGGTGCCCCTTGGGAAGCACCTGAAGCTCAACCGTTCCTCAGTGCTGGTAGTGGGCAACGGGGGCGCCGCGCGTGGAGCGGCCTTCGCGCTGGCCGATGCCGGCGCCAAAGTGTCCATCACGGGCCGCAACCCGGACCGGATCCGCGCCCTGGCGAAGATCTGCGGCGCTCAACCCGTTGCGCGGGAAACGCTTGCCGCGGAGAGGTTCGACGCCCTGGTGCATGCTACGCCGCTCGGCATGTCGCCCAACGTCAACAGTTGTTTTTTTGACGGCACGGTGCCCGCGGAACTGGTGTTCGACATGGTCTACAATCCCATGGAAACAGCCTTGCTGAAACTGGCGCGTGACCGGGGCAAGACGGTGATCCCTGGCATCCAGATGTTCGTCGAACAGGCCGTGCGGCAGTTTGAGATCTTTACCGGCGACAGCGCCCCCCGCGCCGCCATGGAACGCGCCGCTCTTGAAGCTCTGAGCCAGAATCACAAAGCGGCGGGTGAGCAATGAAACCCTCGCGGCGCGATCTGGCCCGCCTGGCCGTTCTTCTGCCCGCCCCCGCCGCGGCACCGGCGTCACAGGCTCCCGCCACCGAAGATCTGCTTGCGGCTGCCCGCGAATCCACGCGCGCCAACGCCACTCAGTTGGCCACGTTCCCGCTGCCCATGCACATTGAACCATGCAACCCGTTTAAGGCGTAGACCGCTATGGCGACGCTTCCCAGCGATATCTTCCACGCATCCATTGGCGAGATCAACGCCAAACTCAAGGCCAAGGAGTTCTCCTGCGTTGAATTGACGAGGGCGTTCTGCGACCGTCTGGAAAAGCTGGGGCCGCGCTACAACGCACTGGCACTTTCCATGCGCCAAAAGGCGCTGAAGAAGGCCAAGGACGTGGACGGCGACATCAAGATCCAGCGCTTTCGCGGCCCTCTTCAAGGGGTCCCGTTTGGAGCCAAGGACCTGCTGAGCGTTGAGGGCTTGCCCACGGCTTGGGGGGCCAAACCCTATGCCGGCCAGACCTTCAAGGAAACGGCAACGGTGCTCAAGAAGCTGGACAAGACGGGCGCGGTGCTGATTGGCAAACTCGCCATGGTGGAACTGGCCGGTGGACCGACGTACCGCTTCGCCGCCGCTTCCAGCACCGGCCCGGGGCTGAATCCGTGGGATACCACGCTTTGGTCCGGCGGCTCGTCGAGCGGGTCCGGCAGCGCGGTGGCCGCCGGCCTCGCGACGTTTGCCCTGGGTTCGGAGACCAGCGGCTCAATCATCACGCCCGCGGCGTTTTGCGGTATCACCGGACTGCGCCCCACCTACGGCTTGGTGAGCCGCCATGGCGCCATGGCCCTCTCCTGGACACTGGACAAGATCGGACCCATGGCGCGCACGGCCGAAGACTGTGCGCTGATCCTGGCCGCGATCGCAGGCGGCGACGCGAAAGATCAGGGGTCGGCGGGGAAGAGCTTCTACTACGCCCCTCAGTTCCAGCCGCCGCTGACCGAAGTGCGCGTGGGCTTCGCCGAAACGGACTTCGCCGAATGGCCCAACCCCACGGCTCAGCCGGAATTCCAGAAGGCCCTGGAAGCCGTTCGGGCCCTGGGCCTGAAGCTGAAGCCGGTGAAGTTGCCCGAGTTCCCTTACGGGCCGGTGATCAGCACCGTGATTTCAGCCGAGGCCGGCGCCATCTTTGAGGAGTTGATCACCAGCGGGCGCGTGGACCAGTTGGCCGATGCCAAACAGATCGCCGCGCTCAAAGCTTCCCTCGATATCCCGGCCAAGGACTACCTGCGGGCCATGCGGATCCGCAGCCTGATCCAGGAAGCCTTCCGTGAACTGTTTTTCGAAGTGGACCTGTTGTTCGCCCCGGCCCGCTTTGGCCCTGCCAATAAAGCCGCCGATCCGCTGGACCGCGGTACGGGCCGGCCCGCGCCTTCCACACGCGGCTTGGCGGCCCTGATTCCGGCGTCGAATCTCGCCGGGCTGCCGGGAATCTCTCTTCCCTGCGGCTTTGCCGGCAACGCTCCCTTGGGAATCCAGTTCGTGAGCCGTCCGTTCAACGAGAATCTGCTGGTGCATGTGGGCAAGGCTTTCCAGAACGCGACGGACTGGCACCGGCAGAGGCCCCGTATTGATGCCTAGCGCATGCACCGCCTTTGGGCTGCTGCCAGCGGCGCTGCTGCGACTAACCCTAACCCTAGCGGGGTTTCTTTGGTTGATCCCAGCGGGGCTGTTTTGGTTAACCCCAGCGGGGCTTTTTTGGCTAGCCCCAGCGGGGCTGTGGGCGCAAGGCGTAGCCACTCGCAACGCGGCCCCGGAAGCGCGCCCGGCTGCGTCGGGCAAGCCGTTCCTGGCGCGGTTCACCGACATTGCCGCGCAAGCCGGTCTCACCACGCCGCTCACCAATGGCAGCGAGACCAGCAAGAAGTACATCCTGGAAGCCAACGGCACCGGCGCGGCGCTCATCGACTACGATGGCGACGGCTGGCTCGATGTCTTCACCGTCGACGGGTCCCGACTCGATGGTCCACCGGCCGCCGGCGGCAACCGGCTGTACCGCAACCTGAAAAACGGCCGCTTCGCCGACGTAACCGCCGCGGCCGGCCTTGCCAAGTCCGGTTGGGGTGGCGGCGTGTGCGCCGGGGACTATGACAACGATGGCGCCATCGACCTCTTTGTCACCTACTGGGGACCGAACGTCCTGTACCGCAACACGGGCCAGGGAAAGTTCGAAAATGTCACGGCCCGCACGGGCGTCTCAGGACCCGCCACGGAATGGAGTTCCGGATGCACTTTCCTGGACTATGACCGCGACGGCAGGCTGGACCTGTTCGTCACCAGCTATCAGAAATTCGACCTCAAGACCGCGCCCCTGCCCGGCAAGGCATCCAACTGCGAATGGAAAGGCATGCCCGTCTTCTGCGGCCCCCGGGGGCTTCCGTTTGGCGCCGTCACGCTTTACCGCGCACGGCCCGATGGAACGTTCGAAGACGTCACTCGCGCGTCGGGCGTTGGCGCGGCGCAGGGCTTCTACGCCTTTACCGCCGTGGCCGCCGATCTCAACCACGACGGCTGGACGGATCTCTTTGTGGCCAGCGATTCAACGCCCAGCCTCTACTTCCGGAACAATCGGAACGGGACATTCTCCGAAGTGGGCACCGAAGCCGGGCTGGCCTACAGCGAACACGGGTTTGAGCAAGGCGGCATGGGTATCGCCGCCGGCGACTACGACGGCGACGGCCGCATCGATCTCATCAAGACCAACTTTGCCGGCGATCACCCCAACGTCTTCCGCAATCTGGGCAAGGGCATCTTCGAGGATTCCGTCATCCGGGCCGGGCTTGGCGTGAATCCGCAGTACGTCGCCTGGGGGGTGGCGCTGGCCGACCTGGACAACGATGGCTGGCAGGATGTGCTGCAGGTGAATGGCCACGTCTACCCGGACATCGATCAACGCAAGACCGCTGAAGTGTACAGAAATCCCCGCCTGGTCTACCGCAACCTGGGCAATGGACGCTTCGAAGACGTCAGCGCCCTGGCCGGACCCGCCATCGCCGCCCGCCACTCGAGCCGCGGCATGGCCATGGGCGATATCGACAACGACGGCGACCTGGACGCGGTGGTGATGAACATGGGCCAACCGCCATCACTGCTTCGCAACGAGCTGCCGAAGAGCCACTGGCTGCGGGTCGCGCTCACCGGCACGCGGTCAAACCGGGCAGCCATCGGCGCGGTTGTCACCGTGGAGGCCGCCGGGAAACGGCAGACGCAGACGGTGCTGAGCCAGTCGAGCTTCCTTTCGCAAAACAGCCTTCATCTCCACTTCGGCCTGGGCGTTGTGGCGAAGGCCGATCAGGTGCGTGTGGTGTGGCCCGATGGCGGCGTGCAGGAGTTCGGCCCGCAGACCGGCAATCAAACGATCACGCTCACTGAGCGGTAATCCGCTGCACCGCCTCCAAGGCGCTCTCGCAGGCATCGCGCGGCACATCGAAATGGGTGACAGCCCGCACGTGGCGGTCGCCAAAGGAGCCCATCAAGACGCCCTGTTCCTTGAGACGCGCCGTGAACTCCGGCGCGGTCATTCCAGTGCCTGAGACCTCAAAGATCACGATGTTGCTGCGCACTGACCCGGGGTCCACCGCGATGCCCGGCAAGGTGGCCAGCCGTTCCGCCAGCAGCCGCGCATTGGCATGATCTTCACCCAGCCGCGAAGGCATGTCCTGCAGTGCAATCAACCCGGCCGCGGCCAGAACACCCGCCTGCCGCATGCCGCCGCCCAGCCGCTTTCGATAGAGCCGCGCCTGATCGATATCGTTCCTGGTGCCCGCCACCATGGACCCAACCGGCGCACCCAGTCCCTTGGACAAACAGAACATCACCGTGTCCACACGCTCCACGATGCGGCTAACAGGTGCGCCGCACGAAGCCGCCGCGTTGAACACCCGCGCGCCGTCCATGTGCACCCTGAGGCCGGCGTTGTGCGCACCGTCGCAGATTTCGTCGATCACTTCCAGCGGATAGACCGCGCCGCCGCCCATGTTGTGCGTGTTCTCGATCTCGATCATTCCCGTGGGCGCCCAGTGCGGACCCACCGGCTTCAGTTCCGCGCGAATCCGGTCCCAGGTGAGAATCCCATCCGTTGTGGCGATGGTTCGCGGCATGCAGCCGGTGAACCACGCCATCATGGCCAGTTCCCAGTTCATGACGTGGGACCGCGCGTCGCAGATCACTTCCTGCCCATGATGCGTGTGCACCTTCATCGCGATGGTGTTGCCCATCGTTCCGGTGGGCACGAACAACGCCGCTTCCTTCCCCACGATCGCCGCCGCCCTTTCCTCCAGGCGGTTGACCGTGGGGTCCTCCTGGTAAACGTCGTCGCCCACCTCGCAGGTGGCCATCGCATGGCGCATGGCTGGCGTCGGCTTTGTCACTGTGTCACTGCGCAAATCGATCATCAACGAATAAACTCCTGAAACACTTCATTCGACACGAGTACACCCCGGCGCGTCAATCGCAGCCGCTGGCTCGTTGTCTCCACCAGGCCGGCGGCGGCCAGCCGCTCCAGCACTTCCCCGTGCGGCGCGATCGCATCCGGCTCCGCCGCAATCCCTTCGTCCAGCCGCAAGCCCAGGAAAAAACGCTCTTCCGCCTCGTCGGCCTCTTCCCGCTCCATCACGGTGCTTGCCCCTTCCCGCACCAGCTTCACATACTCCGCGGGTGTCTCCGGCGTGCGCCAGCGCCAGCGGCCGTCGAACGAGTGTGCATCCGAGCCCAGGCCCAGATATGGCTCACGCCGCCAGTACTTCAGGTTATGCACCGATTCATGCCCGGGGCGGGCAAAGTTCGAGATCTCATAGCGCGGAACGCCCATGGCCGCCAGACGGTCCACCGCGGTCTCATAGAATCGCGCCGTGTTGTCGTCGTCCGGAACGTCGCGGGCGCCGTAACGCACGCCGCCCAGAAGGATCTCATTGCCCAGCCGGCTATCCTCATCCACTTCCAGCATGTAGACCGACGCGTGGTCGGGATGCAGCGCCTCCAGCCGGTCCAGGGTGAGCGCCCAGGATTCAGCCGTCTGCCCGGGGAGGCCGGCGATCAGGTCGATGTTGACCCGCTCAATGCCTTCCGCCCGCAGCAGCGCGACTTCCTGCGACACGATATCCGGCGTGTGCTTCCGGCCGGTGCGGCGGATCTCGGGCTCAACCAGAGACTGCACGCCCAGGCTCACCCGGTTGATGCCCGCCTCCCTCCACGCAGCGGCGAGATCCGCTGTGATCCCTCCCGGAGCGGCCTCCATGGTGGCCTCGCGCCAGGGAAATCCCGGCATCTGCGCCAGAATGCCGCGCAGCACCGGGGCGGGAATCAGGCTGGGCGTGCCGCCTCCGAAATAGATCGTTTCCGGGGTCCATTGCCATCGGACGCGCCCCAACTCCAACAGCAGCGCCCCCAGGTAATCCTGCTCAAGTTGTCTGGGAAAAACGCCCGAAGCGAAATTGCAATAGGTGCACTTCTGCGCGCAGAAGGGATACGAGATGTAGACGCCGGGCATCGGCTAAGGCAGCGTGACGGCTTCTCCCAGAAGTTCCCCGATCGCATCCGCCATCAGCCGCCGCAGCGTGCGGCCGTCGTCCGGCAGCACAAAAGCCGAGGCGTGCTCGTTCCAATCCAGCTTGTAGCTGCGCACGTTGGCGGACACCCAGATCTGCCGCACGGGCGAGTTCGGGCTCACCACGAACCGGGTCCTCTGCTCCTCGAATTCAACGGTCAGCGCGCCGTTGTTCAAGTCCGGTTCAAACCCATAGTTATCTGACGCTTCAATCAAAGACCGGTAGAGCGCGCTCAGCGCCTTATCGGCCTCGCGCTGAAATTGTTGATCGTCCATGCTTTTCTCTTTCACGTTAGCACCGTTAACGGCCTTTGCTCCGCTACGTCTTCCCCTGTGAAGCGCGCGTTTCATCCATCGAAAAGGAGATTCCATGACAACTCTACGCACCGCCGCCGCCTGCCTGGCGCTGGCTGGTTCCGTTTTCGCCGGCGGGGGTTTCTGGCTGGAGATGGGCACCGCCCCCTCCGGCACAGGCGCCCTGGCTTCCGTGCGCACCGTTGGTTGCGCTAGTCCGCAAAAGGCGGAGATCACCGCCACCCTCGAAGGTGTCGCCAAGGGAGTCCGCCAGTCCGTGGCTGCCACCACCACACCGCTCAAGGAGCCTGGCATCCATGCCATAGCGGGCTCTGTGCCGGCCGGGGGCGCATGGGTGCTTCGCGTCACCGCTCGCGAGGGCGGCCGGGAAACCGGCATCGTCATCCCCATCCGGAACGGCGCAGTCACGCGTACCGGAATCAAACACTTCGCGCACCACCCTGACGACAGTGACATCACGGCGGCTCTGAGAGCGTTGGCGGAATAAACTCCAGGGCGGGTGGGATACACTTGCCGGTTCTATGCGAATCCTGGCTACGCTGTTCTGCATCGCGCCCGCCCTGGCGCAGTCTTCTCTCAGCCTGATTCCGGCCGTCAACGGCCCTTCGCCGCGTGCGGACGCCCCGCTGGTGCACGACCCGGCGGGCAACCAACTGCTGATCTTCGGCGGCCAGGACGCCACCTCCGACCAGAACGACGTCTGGGCCTACTCGCTCGCCACCCGCGAATGGCAGCGCCGCGACCCCGCCGGCGCCAAACCTGCTCCCCGCCACGGCCACACCGTGAACTACGACGCCGCGCGCCGCCGCCTGATCGTTTTCGCGGGCCAGGCTTCGGGATTCTTCAACGATGTCTGGGCGTACGACATTGCCGGTAACACCTGGCAGCAGCTCGACAGGGGCACCGGCCCGACACCGCGATACGCGCACTCCGCCGTCACCGACCCGACTGGCGGCCGCCTGATCATCTCGCACGGCTTCACCTCCGAGCGTGGCCGTTTCGACGACACCTGGGAGTTCAATCTGACCATGAATCGCTGGCTCGAACTGACACCCTCCGGCGCCAAACCGCTGCGCCGCTGTCTGCACCACGCCGTGCTCGACGAGGCGGCGCAGGAAATGCTGCTGTTCGGCGGGTGTGCCAGCGGCGCAGGGCCTTGCCCGCTGGACGATCTCTGGGCTTTCAATCTCCAGACCAACCGGTGGACACAGAAGTCGCCCACTGCCCGGCCGCGCGCCCGCGAGCGCTACGGTATGACGTTCGATTCCACGCGGCGCAAGGTTGTGATCTACGCGGGTTCTGGAGGCGGCAAGCTTGGCGACCTCTGGGAGTACGACGCCACCGTGAACGCCTGGAGCCAGGTCCTACCCGCCGGGCCATCCCCCGCACGGTCCCGCCACGAGGGCATTTACGTTCCCGCGCTGGCAGCGTCGGTGTTTTTCGGCGGGGACATCGGCGCACTCAGCAATGACCTGATTTTCTACACCCAAGGCTCGCGCCCGGCGATTGCCCAGGGTGGCGTTCGCAACGCCTTCAGTGGCGCGGCGGGACCCGGTTCTCCGGGTGAAGCGCGTTCCGTCTATGGCACGGCCATCGGCCCGGAGACCGGCGTCGCCGCAAGCTACGACAGCAACGGGCAACTCCCCATGCAACTGGGGGATGTCACGGTCACTGTGAACGGCCTGCGCGCTCCACTCTATTTCGTGCGCGCGGATCAGATCAATTTTCAGATTCCGTACGAACTTGCCGGGCAGACGCAAGCCCGTGTGGTGGTGACGTATAAGGGCATCGCCAGCGCTGAAGAGAGCCTGGCACTGGCCCCCACGGCGCCTGGACTTCTGGGCACCATCTTCGATGCCCGCTTCGGAATCAACTCCAGGGCGAATCCCGCCGGGGCGGGTGACATCGTCGTGCTCTATGCCACGGGGCAGGGCGTCACGGCACCGGCCAGCATCACGGGAAAGTCCTCCACCGCGCCGTACCCGAACCCGGTTGGGCGCGTGACGCTCAAGATCGGCGGCCGGGAAGCGGACCTGTTGTTCACGGGGCAAGCACCCGGAACCACCGGGCTCATGCAGATCAACGCCCGTGTTCCGGCGGGTGTGGCGGGACAGTCCGCTCCGGTGGTGCTCACCGTCGGCGGCGTGGAGAGTCCACCGGTGTCCCTCGCGGTGCTCAACTGACGCCGTGGTCAGGCGGGCGGCAACGTCTTGGTGAACAGTCCGGCGCCGGTCATGTCACGGAGTGTCACGGTCATTGCCCGCGTCCGGGCGTCGATCTCCACCTCGCCGAAGAACTGAAGTCCCGCCGACGGCGGCAGATTGCTCTGCCCCTTCGGGGGCGCTTTCTCGAATACCGCTTCGAGGCCGAACGTCAGATCCTTCTGCCCCGGCCCGAATGTCCCCGCGTTGAGCGGACCGGAGACAAACTCCCAGAACGGGTTGAAATCGGTGAACCGCGCCTTTGCCGGGTCGTAATAGTGCGCCGCCGTGTAGTGCACATCGGCGGTCAGCCAAACCGTGTTCCGGATCTTTTGCCGTTTGATGAACCTCAGCACTTCAGCGATCTCCAACTCGCGGCCCAGCGCCGGGCCGTTATCGCCATTGGCGCTCGCCTCCCAGCGCGGGCGCCCTTCGGCATCGCGGCCATCGGGCACATGCAGCCCGATTGGCATGTCGGAGGCAATCACCTTCCACACGGCGCGCGACTCGCGCAGCCCTTGCTTTAACCACGCAATCTGCCGCGCTCCCAGAAAATCGGTCTCCGCGGAAAGCATGGTCTGCATGTTGTGGGTGTTGGGACCGCGGTGGCTGCGCAGGTCGATCACGAATACATCGAGCAGCGGGCCATAGGGAATGTGCCGGTAAACCCGGTCCGCCTCCATGTTCGAATACCGGATTGGCGCATATTCCAGGAATGCCCGTTGCCCTCGGGCCACCAGCAGGTCCAGGTCCTTCATCGTGTACTTGCTGTCCGCCGAAAGATCCTTCGAGGGCGACCAGTTGTTGGTCACCTCGTGATCGTCCCACTGCCACACTTGCGGCACGTCCAGACCGAACTTCCGGACGTTCGTGTCGAGCAGATTGTACCGGTATGCTCCGCGGAACTCATCCAGAGTCTCCGCCGCCTTGCTCTTCTCCGGCGTTGTTACGTTCCTCCAGACGGAGCCGTCGGTAAGCTTGACCTCGGCAGGTACAGGGCCGTCGGCGTAGATCGTGTCGCCGGAATGCAGGAAGAAATCGGGTTCCCGGCGCCGCATCGTTTCGAAGATCGTGATGCCGCCGCGATCCGGGTTGATGCCCCAGCCCTGCCCCACCATGTCGCCGGACCAAAGGAACCGCACGTTGCGGCGCGCGCCCGGCGTGCGGAAGGATCCCTTGGCCGGCTCACTCACCGCCCGCGGCGACCGCAGATCCTGAAACTCCACTTCATAGGAGATCTGTTGGCCGGCCGGAAGTCCGGCCAGATTCACCCGCCCGGTGAAATCAGTTGTCTCAAGACAGTAGGGACCCACGATGGTTTCCACCGGACCGCTTCCCGTGCGCCATCGCACCGTCATCCGGCTGGCCCGGTCGGCACGGGCCCAGATGAGCGCCTGGCCCGGCGTCACGTCTCCCGCTGTGGCGGCGGTGACCTCAGGACGTCCGGAGACCGCCAGCATAGGAGCAGCGGGAACAAACAGCAGATCGCGGCGGCGCAGCAGCATGACCCTTCATGGTACCCGCTTCCGGGCGCGATAAAATCGGAATCAGGTGCAGACTTTCCGCGTTCAGAACTTTGGCTGCCGCGCCGCCCAAGCCGATGGCGCGGGCATTGAGGCGTCGCTCGAACGCACGGGCCTGGCCCGGGTGGAAGACGGCGCGGCGGACCTGGTTGTGATCAACACATGCACCGTCACCGCCAGCGCCGATGAGGACGTGCGCCAGGCCGTCCGGCGTGCCCATCGCGACCGGCCGGAGGCCCGAATCCTGGTGACGGGCTGCTATGCGCAGCGTGCGCCGCAGGATCTGGCGGCCATCCCGGGAGTGACCTGGGTGGTGGGTAATTCCCACAAAGGCCAGATCGCATCGCTGATCGCGGAACCCAGCTATCACACGCAGATTCACAGCAGCGACATCTTCGCGCAAACCGAGTTCCTTGCCGCCCCGGTGGAGGGCGGAGCGGGCGGACGGTCGCGGCCCAATCTCAAGGTGCAGGACGGCTGCGACAACCGCTGTTCGTTTTGCATCATCCCCAGCGTGCGGGGACGCAGCCGCAGCGCGAATGCCGATTGGGTGGTCGAAGAAGTGCGCCGCTTGGCCCCCGAGTACCCGGAACTGGTTCTTACGGGGATCAATCTTGGCCGCTGGGGCCGCGATCCCGGCTCCGGGCTGGGCCGGCCGGCACGTCTGACCGATCTGTTGCGCCGCCTTCTGGACGAGACCGGAATTGCCCGCCTGCGCCTGAGTTCGGTGGAGCCCATGGACTTCACCGATGACCTGCTGGGGTTGATGGCCGAATCGCCCCGCATCGCACGCCACGTTCACGCGCCGCTGCAATCCGGGTCCGACACGGTGCTGCGCCGGATGCACCGCAAGTACCGGCCCCGCCACTATGAGGATCGCGTTCTCAAGGCGCGCGCATTGATGCCCGATGCGGCCATCGGCGCCGATGTCATGACGGGTTTTCCGGGTGAGACCGATTCCGAATTCGAGGAGACGGTCCGGTTTATTGAACGGCTTCCGTTCACTTACCTCCACGTCTTCACCTACTCGGAAAGAGAAGGCACGAAGGCGGCCGCGATGTCTCAGGTGGCCCCGCGGGTTCGGAAGGAACGAACCCGGCACCTGCGGGAACTCGGCGCCCGAAAGAATCTTGACTTCCGTCAATCGATGGTCGGGCAGGGACTCTCCGTTGTGACGCACGACACGCCGGGCGAGGCGATGAGCGGGAACTATTTGCCGGTCGCGCTCGCGTCCCCACGCCGGCCGCGCCAGTTGGTTCAAGTCCGCATCGGCTCAATCACCAGGAACGGCGTGGCTGAAGCGGGCGCTCTGACTGTGGTCTAGCCCGTTTTTCTCACGGGAAGTGTAGCGGAAAGCCGCATTCTCTGGCATAACTGATTTTTCTAGTAAAAGTTGTGCGAAGAGAGGAGCGGCTTTCCCCTATGACAGAGTGTAGCCAATCAGAG
>Ga0194132_10002708_pt1 | contig 32685 bp, 26 predicted proteins | sample TA2KigOf80mmetaG_FD_148612 | JGI IMG/M metagenome (GOLD analysis project Ga0194132, IMG submission 148612) | Freshwater microbial communities from Lake Tanganyika, Tanzania - TA2015054 Kigoma Offshore 80m | ecosystem: Environmental > Aquatic > Freshwater > Lake | place: Tanzania: Lake... | reverse complement strand
CTCGGCTCGGCGTGTTCTGGGCCTTCGCGGCGCGCTTGCCACAGCGCGTCGTGGTTCGCGACGACGACCTTGCGAACGACCTTGCAGAACGCCACGAGGTAGCCCGGCGTGTTGCTGACGCGCTGGCGCAACCCGAGCGCCAATTCGATGCGACGGTCGATGATCGGAAAGGTGTCGGGCCGCAGGAAGTGCAGGAACTTCGCGCCCCAGACGAACCATGTCTTCGATTCGGTGTGAAACGGCTGCAGCAGGTTGACGACGTGGTCGACGTTGGGCAAACGGTCGACCAAGGGCGCCTGTGCGCGGAGCAGGTCCGCCAGCTTGGCGCGCTGTAGCTCGATCTTCGCGGCCAGCTTCGCGGCCTGTTCGCGGACCGGCCCTTCTGGTCGGTAGGCGCCACCGTAGAACTCGCCGACGTGCGCCAGCATGTCGACGAGGCGCGCCGTGTCGACGGCGAGGCCGGCGGCGAACAGCCTGTACGCCGTGCGATCGAGCTCGACGTTGCCCTTGCCGCGCCACGAGCCGGCGTCGTACTCGGCGACGAGTCGCCGCAGTTCCGCCGGCGACCAGGTCGGCGTCGTCGCGCGCGCGAGCTTCGGCTCGTCGCGCAGTCCCGGTCGCGCGATCAGGGTCGTTTGCTCCCTCGGTCGCGCCGTCGGACGGATGGCGAAGGCAGCGCCATCTTCGACGCGCTCGAGCAGGACGTCGTCGCGCTCGGTGTAGCCGAGTTCGTTGAGCTCGTCGCTCAGCTTCGCGCGCGCGCCCTGCTTCTGGACCGAGGCGAGGAAGTACGTCGGGGTGTTCTTCGCACGACTGACCGAAGCCATGACCTCGGTCTCCCGGCCGGGTGCGCCCAGCAGCAGCCGGAACGGTTGGCGCGGGCCGGGCAGCAGCAGGCCACCCTGCGAGTTCGGCACGATGAGCTCGAGCCGCGGCGCGTAGCCATGCTTGCCGGACGGGGCGCGGCGCGTGCGACCGCGGATGGGTTCACGCGCGTCGCCGGCGACCCCGGACGATGCGGCGGCGGGCCGGTGGGTGAGTTCTTCCTCGGTCCAATCTGCTAGTTGGGCGAGGAAGCGGGGAGGTAGTGGGGCGAGTTCGTCGCGGCAGTGCGGGCAGTACGTGCCGCCGGTCACGAGCCGACCTTCGGTGCGCAAGCACCGGCGGCAGAAGACGTTGCAGCCTGCGGGGTCGGTTGGAGGCACGCTCGGAGGGAAGGACGGCTAAGTCCCAACTAACAACGATAGCGGGGGCTAGCGAAGGGAACAAGGTGACAGGGGCGGATAGCGGGGGCAGCTTAGCGAGGCGCCCGACCTGGGCGCCAAATCACCAAGGACACCATGCTGACCAGCAAGATCCGTCGCCTCAGCCGATTCGGCGACACCCTCTACATCCAGCTCTGCCGGCGCGAGCTGGAGACCCTCCAACTCGGCGAGCGCACGGCCGTCGAACTCGACCTCGGCGGCAAGGCCGCGGTGCGCGGGCTCGTGCGCACCAAGGGCTCCACCTGTTGGCTCGGCCCGACGACGGCGAGCAGCAACCGGATCATCACCGCCACGCTGCGGGGCCTCGGCCTCGACCACGGCAGCGAAGTCCGCGCTGCGGTCACCGTGACACCGACGATCGTCGGGGAGCAGTCGTCGTGACGGCGCAACGTCTGGCGGACGAGATCCGCCGCCTCGCCGCCACGCGGGTGCACTGGACGAACTGGGACGACTACATCGAGGGTCGCGCCAGCGCGCTCACCGGCCACATCGTGACGGCGCGCGAGGTCGGTGTCCGGGAACTGCAGCGCTGGCGCAGCGGCCGCTTCCAGACGCTGCACGTGGCGGTCGCGGACGCCGTGTTCAGCAAACAGAAGATCTACCGGACCGCCGTGCTCAACCACGTGCGCCCCTTCGCGGCGGCGTGGGGTCGCGCGTCGCTGGCCGAGTTCTGCCGCCAGCCGTGGACGACGGTCTTCCAGGGCACGTTCGGCAAGCCGCCGAAGGACCCGGCGGCGCCGAGCCACAACCACCTGTCGACGGAAGGGCGCGTGCGGACGATCCTCGCGGCGTGCCAACGACTGCTCGCGCTCGGCGTGACTTCGGCGACGGACGCCCACGCATGGGCCCAGGACGCAGCGCGGCGGGCGCGGATGGAGCACGCGTTGCTGACGACGTCCGGCCTCGGCGAGGCGCTCACGTCCAACGTCCTCATGAACGTCGGCCATCTGCGGCCGAAGCTCGACACGCACGTGCGCGCGGTGGTCAGCGAGGCCTGCGGCATCGCCAAGGACGCGCCCGTCGACGAGATGTTGCGCCGATTGGCTGACGCCGGCACGGCGCTCGGCATGCACCCGTTCGAGCTCGATCAGATCATCTGGTACGCGCGCGCGGAGCGCGCCTGATGCGCCAGGCAGCGCTTCCCCCGACGACCATGAACAACGTTCTCTCCGATCTGCAGCGCGCCCTCGCCTCGGTCTTGGCTGGCGGTGCGAGGTTTCCCGACGAAGACCGTTTCCAGGCTGCGCTCGCGGAAGCGCTCGGCTCGGTCGAGCGCGAACTGGCGGCGTCGTTCGACGCGCCCCGGTTGCCGCCCAAGCGGCCGCCGAGTTCGGCGATCGAGGCGCTGGCGCGAGCACAGCCGCCCAAGGCGTTGCCGCCCGAAGGCAAGGATCCATGCGCGCGCGGCGCCAAGCTCGACTTGCTCTGGCGGCGCGGCGACGAAGCGATCCCGCTCGAGCTGAAGTACGTCACCGAGCGGAAGTCCGACGTCTACGGGTACGCCGTCCTGAAGGACATGCATCGCCTCGAGCGCATGCGCGCGGCGGGCTCGCATCCGCGCTTGTCCGCGCAGAGGTTCTGCGTCTTCGTGACGACGGAACCGGTGTACTGGACCGGCGGCCGACCCGAGCCGGCGCCGTTCTGGCTGCAGGAAGGTCGGCGCATCGGCCCGGCCTATTGGGTGCAGTACGATCAACCGAGCCCGAACACGCTCTGGTACAGCTACCCGCCGTTCTTCCTCGCCAATGCGTATGAGTTCCGGTGGCTGGACCACGGCCGCGCGGGGCGCAGTCTGGTGGTCGCTGTTCCGCCGCAGCCGACAGGCTGAGCGCTGGCGCGGGGCCGTAGTGAGCGCCGCCGCCGCCGACTGCGGGCGCTGCGGCGTCGCCGCCCACCTCCTTGACTTGCCTCGTGCCCCATGGACATGCTACCCGTCCCATGCATCTACCTCGCCTCGCCCTCGTCCTGGTCGGTGCCGCGTCCGTCGGCGCCGCCCAGTCCAACGCCGTTCCCGGCACCGACGTCTACCTCTACGACGTCAGCAACTCGACGATCTACGGCCGTCGCGGCCCCGCCTACCCGAACGGCGAGGTCGGCATCGGTTTCGGCCATGCGTTCTGCAACAAGGGCACGGTGCACATCCCGTGGCAGACGTCGCCGACGACCAGCGGCCAGATGACCGACATCCACTTCAAGATCGCGTTCCTGCTGGCGCGCGAGAGCAACGGCCGCATCGTCCAGGTCTCGCTGCCCAACAGCTACGTCAAGCACTCGCGCGTGACCTACAACCTCGGCTCGAGCCAGTGCGGCACCTGCCAGACGGGCCCGGCGAGCACTTTCCGCATCGGCTGCTACGACGCCTACAGCACCGGCTTCAACGGCGACCGCTTCAACCTCGGCCCGGCGAGCGAGATCGATCCGTGGACCGGCAGCTGGAATCCGGTCGGCAGCTACTTCGACCGCGGCGACCCCATGGTCGCCGGCGCCGCCGCCAACGACGGCGTGCAGTCGCTGACCAGCGCGCAGGTCCTCACGTTCGACACGGTCAAGAACCGCGTCACCGTGCCGGAGAGCGAACTCAGCCAGCCGGGCACCTTCTACGGCCAGGTCCACCTCGTCTGCGAAGGCGAGCCGCTCGCGGCGCGTGGCGACAATCTGCTGTCCGAGCGCCTCAACTTCACCTGGAGCGGCACGGCGTGGTCGACGAGCAACGCCGGCGGCCCGGTCGCCGGCTCCGTGCTCAACCGCTGGGTCGGCGCGACGCGCAACACGGCGGGCAACGGCCTCGACGACGGCCGCTTCCTCGTCGCCGCGAAGGTCACCGGCCCGGTGAACGGCCTCTACCACTACGAGTACGCCGTCCACAACATCGACAACGCCCGTGGCGGCGCGTCGCTGAAGATCCCGCTGCACCCGTCGGCCGAGTTGACGGCGGTCGGCTTCCGCGACATCGACGGCAACGTGCTCAACGACTGGGCCTTGTCGCGCAGCGGCGGCGAGCTGTCGTTCCTCGCGTCGGCGAACAACTCGCTCGACTGGAACAGCATCTACAACGTCTGGTTCGACTCGAATGTCGCGCCGACGGCGGGCTCGGTCGTGATCGACCAGGCGCGCATCGGCCCCGGCGCCCTGTCGGTGACGGTCGCCAGCGACGTGCCCAACGGGGCGCTGTCGGCGAGCGTCGCGACGCTCGGCACGGGCTGCTTCGGCCTCGGTCTCACGGCGACGCGCCCGGTGCTCGGCACGACGGCGCAGATCACCACGACCGGCATCCCGGCCGGCACGCCGCTCGGCGTCACCGTCTTGTCGCTGACGCCGACGCCCGCGCCGATCGACCTCGCGGTCATCGGCATGCCGACGTGCTTTGCGCACGTCTCCGGGGGCGTCAACGAGGTGTGGCTCAACCCGGTCGCCACCGCGCAGGTGCCGCTCGTGGTGCCCAGCAACACTGCGCTGATCGGCCTGCCCGTCGGCGCGCAGTCGCTGTCGGCGAGCCCGCCGCTCACGCCGCTCGGCTTCATCGCCAGCAACGGCGTGCTGATGGTCGTCGGCGCGCAGTAGCACGGCGGGCTCGGGGCCCGAGTGACGCGCGCCGGCAGCCGGCGCATCGTGCCGAGGTGGGCGCTCCTCGCCCGCCTCGACCATGAGCCCGCGACCCGTGCCCCCGAGCAGGAAGACGCGCCTGCGGCGTCGGTTCGAGGATCTGCGCGATTCGCTCCCGTGGCGCGGCGTGCGCCGCGTCGCTGGTCGCCGCCGCCGGCTACCGCGTCGCCGACCGGCGGGTGACGCGCCGCTTCGAGTTTCCGCTCGCGCGGTGAGTCGGGCAGAGGAGGAGCGGCGCCTCGCTCAGCCCTTCGCCCGCGCCGCCAGCACGCCCAGGCACGCACGCGAAAAAGCCGGCAGGTCGTCGGGCTTGCGCGACGACACGTGGTGGCCGTCGACGACGACCTCGGCGTCGCGGAAGCGCGCGCCGGCGTTGACGAGGTCGTCCTGGATGCCGGGCGAGCCGGTGTACTCGCGGCCGCGCACGATGTTGGCCGAGACGCACATCCAGCCGCCGTGGCAGATGCTGGCGACGAGCTTGCCCTGGCGGTCGAACGCGGCGAGCAGAGCCTTGACGTGCGGATCGCGGCGCAGCTTGTCGGGCATCCAGCCGCCGGCCGCGACCACGCCGGCGAAGTCGTCGGCGCGGCAGTCGGCGATCGCGGCGTCGCTGATCGCCGGGTAGCCGTGCTTGCTGCGGTAGCGCTCGCCAGCGCGCGCGCCGGCCAGCACGACCCGCAGGCCGGCTTCGCGGAAGCGCAGTCGCGGGTAGTGCACTTCGAGGTCCTCGTAGTCGTCGCCGACGAAGATCAGGATCGCGTCGTTCATGCCGCGATCGTGCGCGGTAGCGCGCCTTCGCGCCACCGCGTCGTGCTCGCGCCGACGCTTGCCCGTGGCCGTCGAGGACAGCGAGCGGCGGGAGCCAGGGCGCTTCCCCAGCCGCCGACGCGTCGTGGCGCGACGCCGAGCGCCGACGCAGGCGCGATGGTCACTTCCTCGTCGCGTGTCGGATTCGACGTGGTGATCACGGACCAACCGGAGCACCATCGCCGCATGTCGCATCGCGCGTCGTCCGCTGTCGTTGTCCCGCTCCTGCTCGTTGCACCGCTCGTTGCCCAGACCAAGGACGACGGCCAGATCTGGTCCGCCGCCATCATCCAAGGCAAGCTCGGCGCCAAGGACACGCCGCTCGAGCGCTGGCGGCTGTGGCTCGACTTGCATGAACGACAGCGCGACGACGGCGAGCACTTCGACACCGCGATCGTGCGACCTGGCTTGGGCTACGCGCTGAGCGACCGCGTCACGGTGTTCGCCGGCTACGCCGGCATCTGGACCGATCCCGCCAATCGCGAAGAGCAGTACGAGAGCCGGCCGTGGCAGCAGCTGACCTGGAACATCCCGGTCGGCGAGCTGACCGTGCAGTCGCGCACGCGCCTGGAGCAGCGCTTCGTCGAGACCGACGGCGACACCGGCTGGCGCCTGCGCCAGATGTTCAAGACCACGGTGCCGCTCGCCGCCGACAAGCGCACGTTCGCGAGCGTCTGGGACGAGATGTTCTGGGACCTCGACGACACCGACTGGGGCCAGCGCCAGGGCTTCCGCCAGAACCGCGCGTTCGTCGGCCCGGGCTGGTTCCTCGACGACGCCAGGAAGTTGTCGATCGAGGTCGGCTACCTCAACCAGTGGGTTGATCGCCCCGGCGAGGACAAGATGAACCACTGCGCGACGATCTGGATGTTCGTGAGCTTCTGAGCGCCATCGCGCGCGCTTGTCGCGACCGCGATCACGCCATCGGTGAGAACATCGCACGCACGTCGGCGTCGAGCGCGGCGGCGAGTTCCTTGCGGTCGCTCGCCGTGCGCGCAGTCGGCGCAAACGTCAGCTCGGCGTCGATGCGCCGCAGGGCCAGCAGCGCGTAACCGTGCCGCATGAACGACACGTCGTCGACCCAGCACACCGCCACCGACGCCGGCGCGTCGGGCGGCTCCGTCACGTAGTGGAGGCACGCTGCCTGCACCGATACGCCCGCGGCGACCGCCGGCTCCAGTAGCGACGGCTTGAGTGGCAGCACGCGGTCGCCGGCGGTCGTCGTGCCCTCGGCGAACACGACCAGCGCGCAGCCGTCGGCGATGCGGCGCGCGACGATCGCGTTGACCTCCGGCAGCTTGCGCTTCACCTCGCGCGTGATGAAGACCGTGTCGAAGGCGCGCGCGAGCGGTCCGATCAGCGGCCAGCCAGCGACGTCGGCGCGCGCTACGAAGGCGACCGGCAGCACGCTGCCGAGCGCCACGATGTCGATGTAGCTGAGGTGGTTGCAGACGAGGAAGCGCGCGCTCGTCGGGACCGCGCCGCGCACGGCGAGCCGCCCGCCGAGCGCCCACAGCACGCCGCGACACCAGCCGCGCATGCAGACGCGCCGCCAGCGCGAACGCGCGGCGCGGCTCGGCAGCAGCGGCAGCGCGCCGACGAGCCACGCCGTCACCATGGCCCCGGTGACGGCCAGCAAGCAGATGGCACGGCGCCACGCGCGCAGGTGCGCGAGGGGACCGTGAATTGGGGCGATGGGCGGCGGCTGGCTGGTCACGGCGTCGACGGACACGCGCCGAAGTGGCGCGCCATGCGTCGCTCGATCGTCGCCAGGTCGATGGACGTCAGGAAGTCGATCGTGCTGAAAATGCAGTCGATCGCAGGTTCGCCGAGCGCCTTCGCTCGGCCTGCACGCCGCGCTACGTCCCGACCTCGAACGCGCGCACTTCGCACGCGACCGGCTGCGCGCCGCTGTTGCTAGCGAATAGGCCGATCAGCCCAGTGGCGCGGCCGCACACGGCGCGCGCGACCTTCACCTCGGCGTCGCCCATGCGCGCGGTGATGCCGACGGCGTTCGACGTCACGCTCAGCCGGTGCCAGCCGTCGAGCCGCCACGCGTCGAGCGGCACGTCGCGGCGCGCGAGCGTCGTCCACGCGCGGCCGGCGAAGCGGTAGACCGCGAGCTGCAGGCCGGCCTTGCGGCGCGTCACCACGGCGATCGTGTAGTTGGTCTGGTCGACGGCGTCGACGACGAGGCCGGCGCTGGTCTCGTTCGCCGCGAGGCGAACGCTGAGCGCCGCCTGCTGGGCCTTCGGCGCCAGCGGGTGCGGCAGCCACGCCGCCAGCGCGTCGGGCTCGAGCACGTCGACGCGCGCGGCGGCGCCGTCGATGGCGAAGCCGCCGGCGCTGGTGTCGAGCTTGCGGCCCTTGGCGAACCACTCGCGCAGCACGGCGCCGTCGTCGCTCGGCGGTTGCAGCTCGGCGGCGCGCGCGGTCGCCTGCGCGAGGTTCCACTGCTGCACCGCCGTGCGCGCGGCGTCGGCGCGCGGCGACGTGCCGACGGGATCGAAGGCCGCGGCCTGCGCGACCACCTGCTCGGCGGCGCGCGCCCAACCGGCGGTGGCGTACTGGTCGGCGAGCGCGATCAGCTCGGTGGCGATCGCTTGCGCGGTCTTGCGCCGCCGCGGCGACAGCGGGTCCGCCTTGTCGAGCTGCGGTTCGACGCCACTGCGCAGCGCGTCGCGCAGCACGCCCGCGTCCATCGCGTCGATGCGGGTCAGCGCCTCGCGCAGCTTCGCTGCCGCGGCCTCGGGCTGCTTCTTGTCGGCGAGCGCCTTGCCTTCGTCGACGAGGCGCGTGATCGCGTCGCGGTCGTCGGCCGCGGCCTTGGCCTTGAGCTCGGCGTCGGTCGGCGCGTCGGCGGGCAGCGGCGCGATGCGCAGGTTGCGTATCTCCAGGCCGCAGGTGGTGCGACCGGACATGCCGTTCATCATGCCGATCTTGCCGCGCACGTCGCCCTTCGCCGTGCTCGCGCCGTAGTCCGTCTCGTCGACGAACACGCGCAGCGACTCGCCCTGGACGCGCACCGCCAACCGCCGCCAGCCGTCGGCGGTCTTCGTCGCCGGATGCCACACGTCGGCGAGAGCCGCGTGCGCGCCGCGGACCAGCTGGATCGTCTGCACGCCGATCTGGTCGCCTTCGGGGTCGTACGCGAGGTGCAGCCGAACGCCGCTGTAGACGTTGCTGTCCGGCAGGATGCCGAGACCGACGCAGAGCGCGACGTCGAACTTGCGGCCGGCCTCGAGCGGCCGGAACTCGAGCGCCACCTCGTGGTCGGCGTGCGTCGCGCGCGAGACCCACTCGTTGATCGTGCTCGCGTCGGGCGTCAGCGGCGCTAGCCGCACGCCGCCGTCGATCTCGGTCCACGAGCCGACCGCGAACTCGGCCTGCGCCTTCTGCAACAACGAAGGCGCGGCGGACGCGGGCTTCGCCGGCGCGCTCGCCGGCTTGCCGGTGGCCGGCTTGTCCTTGGGCCGCGCTGCCGCGATCGCCGCCCGCTCCTTGCTGCCGGCGTCGCGTTCGAAGCGCTCGGCGGCGTCGACGCGCGTCGTCGCGGTGTCGAGCCACTTCTTGAGGCGATACGCCGTCGCCAGGTCCAGCTGCTGCTTGGCGATCGACGCGTGCGCCTTGCGCCGCTCGCCCTCGCGCGGATCGTGTTGCTGCAGCAGGAAGCGCGCCGACAACGCCGTCGCGTCGCGCACCGTGCTCGCCGGCGCCGCGGCAAGTTCGTCGAGCGCCTGCCACAGCAACATCACGGCGGCCTCGACGTCGGCGTCCTTCTTGCCGAGTTGCTTCTCGGCCTGCGCGACCATGGCGACCGGATCGGCCTTGGCCGTGGCGCCAGCGTCCTTGCCAGCGGCGGGGGCCTGGGCGGTCGCGGCGGCGGCGAGCAGCAACTGCGGCAGGAGTGCGGCGGGACGGCGGCGCATGCAGGCGGCGATGCTACGGTGCGAACGGCGACGGCACCAAGATCGGCCCCCCCTGGACGGCCTGCTGCGCCGCGCCACAATCGGATGCCTCGCATGCCGCTCCTCCGCCTTGCCGCCGCGTTCCTGCTCGCGCTCTGCAGCCTCGCCGCGCCCGCCGCGGCGACGTGGTCGATCCTGATCATCGACGTTGTCACCGGCGAGGTCGCCATCGGCATCGCGACGTGCCTGACCGGCTTCGACCTCAAGCCCAACACCGTCGTCGTCGTGCCGGGCTACGGCGTCGCTGCGGCGCAGTCGTACGTCGGGCCATTGTCGCTGCGCGAACTGATCCGCGCGGGCTTCCTCGCCGGCACGCCGGCGAGCGTGATCCTCGGTCAGCTCGCTGCCGCCGACCAAGGCCATCAGTCGCGCCAGTATGGCATCGCGAGCGTGTTCGGCGGGCAGATCGCCTTCACCGGCAACGGGGCGGGCGCGTGGGCCGGCGACCTCGTCGGCCAGGTCGGCAACCTGCGCTACACGATCCAGGGCAACGTGCTCACCGGGCAGGCGGTCAACCTCGCCGCCGAGCAGGCGATCCTCAACACGCCGGGAAGCATCGGCGACAAGCTGATGGCGGCGATGGACGCTGCGCGCCTGATGGGCGGCGACGGCCGCTGCTCGTGCAACCCAAACCAGCCGACCGCGTGCGGCGCGCCGCCCGCGAGCTTCACCAAGTCGGCGCACATCGGCCTGATGATCTGGAGCCGGCCGAGCGACGTCGATCTGCCGTGCAACGGCACGTTCGGCTGCGGCGCCGGCAACTACTGGATGGACCTCAACGTCGCCAACCAGCCGGCGACGGCGCTCGACCCGGTGCTGCAACTGCAAGCGCTGTACACGACGTGGAAGCAGAACCAGGTCGGTCGGCCCGACCACTACCAGTCGACGGTGACGATGAGCGGCAGTTCGCTGCGCGCCAATGGCGTCGACACGTTGACCGGCACGGTCGTGCTGCGCGACGCCGCGGGCAACCCGCTCGGCAACACGCGACCGGTGACCGTGTCGCTGCGTGCTGGCAGCACGGCGAGCGGCGTGACCTTCAGCCCGGTCACGCCGACCGCCAACGGCGCGTACACGTTCAGCATGCAGGGCAACCTCGGCGCCGGCACGGCGGTCGTCGACGTCGCCACGACCGACGGCTTCGGCCGCGTCGGCATCTGGCCGCAGCCCAGCGTGCAGGTGCTCGACTTCTTTGGCCCGTGCGGCAGCGGTGCTGTGCCGGGAAGCGGTGGCGGCGTCGTCGACGTGTTGCGCGTCGACGGGACGGCCGGCGTGAACCGCGTGACCTCGGTCGGCTTCGGCCAGCCATTCACCATCTCGCTGCAGGCGCCGGGCAGCGGCGCACCGACGCCGCCGGCAGGCTTCTTCGGCCTGTGGGCGCACCTCGGTCGGCCGGCGGTCGGCACGGAGCTGCCGCTCGGCCTCGGCGCCGGCGCGCTGTGCTACACGCCAGCGCCGTTCTCGGGCGCGCCGACCTTGCTGCTCGCCGACTCGTTCGGCGCCGGCGGGTTGATCTACGCGCCGACCGCGCCGTGGCAGGTGACGATCCCGTACTTCGCCGCGCTCGGCGACATCGCGCTGCAAGGCGTGATGATGACGGACCCCAACGGCGCGATCGCCGCGACCAACGCCGTGCTGCTGCGCGTCCTGCCGCTGCCGCCGCCGACGATCACGCTCGTGGCGCCGGCTTCGCCGACGCCGGGCCAGACGGCGGTCGTCACGGGGACCAACCTGTTCCAGGGCCTGCAAGCGACGCTCGCCGGCGCGCCGATCGCCATCCAGGTCAACGGTCCGACGCAGGCGCAGTTCGTCATGCCGGCCGGCGTGCCGTGCGACGCGACGCTGACGTTGACCAACCTCAATACCACGTCGGCCTCGCGCGTGATCAACGGCACGCCGGTCGTGTCGTCGATGCCGTACACGAGCGGTCCGGCGGCGGGCGGGGGCCTCATCATCTTCACCGGCCAGAACCTGTCCGGCGTGACGGTGACGTTCAACGGCGTGCTGATGACCATCACCAACAGCAACGCGACGGCGATCGTCGGCAACGCGCCGCCGGGCACGCCGGGCGTCGCGACCGTCGTGATCCGCAACGCCAACGGCTGCCAGACGACGCGCACCTACACGTACCTGTAGGTCGCTGAGCGCGCCCGCGCTCGCGCCCGCCCGGCACCACGCGCTACAGCGCCTGAGCGGGAAAACCCGCGCCCTGCAGCGAGGCGAGGATCTGGTCGACGTGCGTCTTGCCGCGCGTCTCCATGACGACGTCGAGCTCGGCCTGCCGCGGCGCGAGGCCGGTGAACAGGCGTTGGTGTTCGATGTCGATGATGTCCGCGCCGGCGGCGCCGATCATCTGCGTGACGCGCGCGAGCACGCCGGGCACGTCCTGGATGGAGATGCGGAGCTTGGCGACCTTGCCGTCGCGCTTGAGCCCGCGCAGCAGCACCGTCGACAGCATACGCCGATCGATGTTGCCGCCGCAGACGACGACGCCGACGTCCTGGCCGGCGAAGCGCTCGGAGTGGCGCATCACCGCGGCCACGCCGGCGGCGCCGGCGCCCTCGGCGACGACCTTCTGGTGCGCGGCGAGCACCTGTACGGCGGTCTCGACGTCGACCTCGTCGACGAGCAGCACGTCCTCGAGGCGCGACTGCAGGATCGCCGCCGGGATCTCGCCCGGCGTCTTCACCGCGATGCCGTCGGCGATGGTGTGTGTGTGCAGCGCCGGCGTCGGCAGGCCCTTGAGCTTGGCGTGCATCGACGGGCACGCGGCCAGCTGCACGCCGTAGACGCGCAGCGACGGCTTGTGGTGCTTGGCCCACAGCGCCATGCCGGCGCACAGGCCGCCGCCGCCGATCGGCACCACCAGCGCGTCGAGCTGCGGCTGGTCGGCGAGCATCTCGATCGCGGCCGTGCCCTGCCCGGCGACGACCAGCGGGTCGTCGTACGGATGCACGAAGGCGTAGCCGCGCTGCGCCGCGAGTTCCTTGGCGTGCACGGTCGACTCGGCGACCGACTCGCCGCGCAGCACGACCTCGGCGCCGAGGCCCTCGGTGCGCTCGATCTTGGAGAACGGCGTCGTCAGCGGCATGACGATCAGCGCCTTGATGCCGAGGCGCCGCGCGTGGAACGCCACGCCCTGCGCGTGGTTGCCGGCCGACGCCGCGGCGACGCCGGCGGGCGGGTCGGGCAGTTGCGCGAGGCGCTGCAGCTTGAGGCAGCTGCCGCGGTCCTTGAACGAGCCGGTGAACTGCAGGTTCTCGAGCTTGAGGAACAGCCGCGCGCCGAGCATCTCGGACAGGCGCGGCGCGGCGATGGTCGGCGTGCGCTGGATGTGCGCCTGGATGGCGCCGTGCGCAGCGAGGACGTCCTGGGGCGTGACCGGCATCGCGGCGCAGCGTAGCGCGCGCGGCCGCGCCGCCAAACCGCGCTACAGCTTGAGCTGCACGCCGGCCTTGGCGCGCGCCTGGAACAGCCGCTCCTCCTGCAGGGCCCGGCGCATCACCTGCGTGATGGTCGGGATGGCGTCGTCGGTGAACAGCACGAACACCTGCTGCTGGAACTCGACGCGCCGCAGGATGTGCCAGCCGTACGGGGTCTCGACCACGTCGCTGACCTCGCCGTCGCGCAGCGCCCACGCGGCGCGGCAGAGAGCCGCCGGCATCCGGTCGTCGTAGCGGTGCAGGCCGCGCAGCAGGCCGCGATCCCTGGCCGTGCGCTGATCGTCGGAACGCGGCACGACCTCGTCGAAGTTGCTGCCGTCGGGCTTGATGCGCGCCTTGACGTCGGCGAGGCGCGCCGACGCGAGGCCGTACGCTTCGCTGTCGAGCAGGATGCCGGTGCCGCCGTCGCGGTGCTGGATCAGGACGTGCTGCGCCGTCACCTGGCCGCCGAACGCGCGCGCGTTGGCGTTGAAGAAGTTCTGCAGCTGCTGGCGGTTGAACTTGCCCGGTTCGAGGTAGTCGAGCATGCCCTGCGCCTCGGCGGCGAGGCCCTGTTCGAGCTGGAAGCGTGCGAGGTGCAGGTTGACCTGCGCCTGGGTCAGCTCGTCCGGCCGGCCGGCCTTGCGTTTGCCTTCGACGTAGGCATCGAGCCAGCGCTGGAAGCTCTGCCGCAGCGCCTCGCTCTGCGCTTCGCCGAGCGCCTTCTCGTCGATCTCCGCCGCGTAGGTCTGGCGCATCGCCTCGAGGTCGGCGAGGTGCCGGACCCACGGCGCCACGAGGTCGCTGGTCAGCATGCGCTGGATCTCGGGGCGCTTGCCGAGCGCGTTGCGGAAGCCCGGGTAGTGGCGTGCGTCGAGGTGGTCGACGAGGTCGGCGAGCGAGATTGCGCGCGGACCGACGATGGCGACTACTGCGTCCTTGTCCTGCGGCCAGCGCCGCACGACGAAGTGCGGCTTCGCCGGCGCCTCCGGCGGCGCGTCGGCGGGCGGCGAGGGCGGGGTCGGCGGCGTCGGCGGATCCTGGGCGATGGCCGCGGCGACGAACAGCAAGGCGGCGAGGACGGACGGCGTGGGCGACGGCATGCGGGGGTGCGGAAGGTGGCGAGCGCAGCCTATAGCACGCGGCCGCTACCGTGTAACCCCGTGCGTCTGCGCTCATCGCCGGCTTGCGCGTGGCCTTGAGCGGGGTTCCACTGCGCCGTCCCAACGCCCCGATGCTAGAGACCAAGCGCGCCGCCCTGCTCGATGCCCTCGCCGCGCGCTTCCGTGCCGCGTACGGGCCGGGCCCCATGCGGCGCTTCTTCGCGCCGGGCCGCATCAACCTCGTCGGCGCGCACCTCGACTACAACGGCGGCGACGTGCTGCCGATGGCCGTCGACCGCGGCATCTACCTCGCCATCCGTCCGCGCGACGACGGCGTGATGCGCCTCCAGAGCCTCGACTTCGAGCGCGTGGTGGAGATCGCCGCCGCCGCCGTTGGCGAACGCACGACGCCAGCGCTCGGCTGGGCGGGCTATCCGCTCGGCGTCTGGCGCGGCTTCCACGCCGCCACCGGCTGCGCCCGCGGCTTCGACGCGGTCTTCGCCGGCGACCTGCCGGTCGCCAGCGGCTTGTCGTCGTCGGCGGCCATCGAAGTGGTCACCGCGCTCGCGCTCGATGCGTTGCACGGCACGCGGCTCGGCGGCGAGCAGCTCGCGTTGCTCGCGCACCGCGCCGAGAACGACTTCGTCGGCGTGCGCTGCGGCATCATGGACCAGTATGCGTCCGCGCTCGGCCGTGTCGGCCACGTGCTGCTGCTGCACTGTGCCGGGCCGACGTGGGAGCACTTGCCATTCGATCCGTCCGCGGGCGAGGTGCTGGTCCTCGACACCAGGAAGCCGCGCCACCTCGCCAAGAGCGGTTTCAACGAGCGCGTCGCGCAGTGCGCGACGGTGCACGCGGCGCTACGCGCGAGTGGCAAGGACCTGCCGCACCTCGCTCACTACGACGTCGCCGACCTCGAGCGCGTGCGGACAAAGCTCGACGACCTGCACTACCGCCGCAGTCGGCATGTGCTGACCGAGATGCAGCGCACCCGCGATGCCGCGGTGGCGCTGCGCGCGCACGACTTCCGCGCGCTAGGCGCGCTGCTCGACCAGAGTCACGCCAGCACGCGCATCGACTATGAGGTCAGCTGCGCCGAGCTCGACGTCATCACTGACGCGGCGCGCGCCTGCGCCGGCGTGTACGGCGCGCGGCTCGTCGGCGCCGGTTTCGGCGGCTGCGCTATCGCGCTGCTGCGGCCGGGAACCGCCGAGGCCGTGCAGGCGTCGGCCGCGGCTGCGTACCGCTCCCGCTTCGGGACCGAGCCGACGTTCTACCTGTTGCGAAACGGCACAGGCCCGGTCGAACTGGACTGACTGGGCGAGCATCCGATGGCGTCGGGTCTTGTCGTCGTGCCTGCCGGCGACGCCCGTCGGCGCGCGGTCGATCCGAGCGCTCGGCGCCGGCCGTGGTCGCGCGTCGGCCGCACGTCCTTTGGCGGTCGGCACGCGGTCATCTCACAGCTCTTGCGCCCGACCGCGTCGCAGTCCGATATCCTGTGCGCGCCGTGACCGACCTCGCCTTCGACGCCCTGGACTACCGCGCCGACCAGACGTTCGCACCGGCTCGCTACCGCTACGTCGGCGACGAGCGGCATGGCTGGGCGGTCCAGCGCGACGGCGCGGAGCTGCTGCGCCTCGGCCCCGGCTACCGGTTGCTGCGCGTGCGCGAGTGCGGCGTCTGCTCCACTGATCTCGCGCGCCATCGCTTGCCGTTCCCGCTGCCGCAGCTCATCGGCCACGAAGTGCTCGCCGTCGACGAGCGCGGTCGGCGCTACGTCGTCGAGATCAACGCATCGTGCCACGCGCGCGGGCTCAAGGACGGCTGCGCCTTCTGTCGCGCGGGCCTGCCGACGCACTGTCCGCGACGCATCACGCTCGGCATCCACGACCTGCCTGGCGGCTTCGGCCCGTGGATCCTGGCGCCGATCGCGGCCTGCCTGCCGGTCCCGGTCAACGTGCCGGACGCGGCCGCCGTGCTGATCGAGCCGTTCGCGGCGGCGCTGCACGGGGTGCGCATGGTTGACCCCAAGTCCGGCGAACGCATCGCCGTGCTTGGCCCGCGGCGCCTGGGCATGCTCGCGGTCGCCGCGCTGGCCGGCGTGCGCGCCAACATGCGCGCGCGCGGCGAGGACTTCGCCGTTGCCGCCGTGGTGCGCGATCCGGCGCTGCTGCCGCTGGCGGCGAAGTTCGGCGCGACCGAGGGGCGCCTGCTCGGCGATGGCGTCGCCGACGCATCGTTCGACGTCGTCGTCGACACCACTGGCAATCCTGACGGACTGCTGACGGCGTTGCGCCTCGCGCGCCGCGAAGTGCATCTCAAGTCGACGCACGGCCAGCCGGCTGGCGGCCTGCGCCATCTCACCGAGATGGTCGTTGACGAACTCGGCCTTGCGGCGTTCCCGGCGAACGAGCCGCCGGCCGGCGCCGCCGACTGGGATCGTTTGTGCACCGGCCGCCGGCCGCGCGTCGCGTGGTTGGCGAAGTCGCGCCCGCCGACATGGCTGCTGGCGCGCGCTGACGTGCGCTGCGGCGAGCCCGCCGAGCTAGCCGCGCAGTTCGCCGCCGATCAGGCTGGTCTGCCGCGCGCCGACGTCGCCGTCGCCGACGGCGCCGCCGGCGTCGACGCCGCGGTGCGCCCGCGCGCCGGCAGCGAGGAACCGCTGGTGCGCCCACGCGGCCTCGTGCTGCTGCATCCGCAGACGGTCACCGCCGACGCGCCGCTACTCGACGCGGTGGCGCGCCGCGGCCTGCGCCTATCGACCTCGCGCTGCGGCGACTTCGCGCCGGCGCTGGCGCTGCTGGCGAGCGACCAAGAACTGGCGCGCATCGGCGACCGGCTGGTGACGCACCGCTTCCGCGGCGAGCAGTTGGCGGAGGCGTTCGCGACTGCGCGCTCGCGCGGATGCATCAAGGCGGTCGTCGCCCAGGAGCCGCGATGAGCGGCACAAAGCCATTGCCGACCTCGCTCGGCCCGATGCTCGTCCGCGACGGCGACGTCTGGGCGCTCGACCTCGCCTCGCTCGCGATCGTGCACGGCCTATCCGTGCTGGCGCGCGCGCTCGGCGAGATGGTCGTGCAGCACGCGCGCGCCGAACGCTTCGACGTCGTCATCGAGCGCAAGCTGCGCGCGCGCGAAAATCCCGAGCTCGTCGAAGCGCATGGCATCGAGCTGGTGCGACTCGCGGTCGAGCCCGAGGTCGTTGACGCGATCCTGCGGCAGCCTGACCTGTTCGAGCGCCGGCTACGCGCGCTGCTTGGCAGCCTGCAGCGAGCGCAGTTGCGCGAAGTGCTGTTGCCCGCGCGCCGCGTCGCTGCCAAGGCGCTGGTTGCCGAGTTTGGCGACAACGGCGGCCGCCAGCGCTTCCTGCTCGAGCACATCGTCCGCCGCGACGGCGAGGCCAGCGCGTTCCGCATCACCGTCGCCAGCGCGGCCGCCGCGCGCCTCGACCTCGCGCGCCTGCCACACGTCGTCATCGCCGACATCGAGAACCGCCAGTTCCTCGCCGGCTCGACGCGCATCGCCGAGACCTGGGCCGAGGCGTGCCGGCGCGAGGCCGAGCGCGGCCGCCGGTCGTTCCGCGAAGGCCGCTCGCCGCACAGCCACCTGTTCAAGCAGCTCGACCAGGCCGGTCTGCAGCAGCTGCAACGCGTCTCGCTGCAGTGGTCGGAGTCGGCGCAGTCGTTCCTGATCGAGAGCGAGCCGAAGGAGGTCGCGCACCTGCTCAAGCGCGTGCTGCTCGCCTGCGAGGACCGGCAGGTCCGTGACCTCCTCGCCGCGCGCGAGGTCGTGCGCATCGACGCCGGGCCGATGTCCGTCTACCTCGACCTCGCGCAACTGGGTCGCGTGCTCGAGCTGTCGCTCGGCCACCGCCGCGAGAGCCTCGATTGCGGGGCGTTCCTCAAACGCATGCCGGCGCTGACTGCGGTCGTCGAAGCGGCCGCTGCATCCGGCGCGCAGCCGTTGCGGGGGGTGCGCGTGTTCCTCGTGCATCACATGACCGCCGAGATCGTCGGCACGATCGCCGCGCTGCGTGCGCTCGGCTGCCGCGACCTCGTCACGCTGTTCGTCACGTACGCCGGCGAGCCGCCGGCGAGCTACCTCGACGCGGTGCTCGACCTGCCACCTGAGGAGTTCACGGCGCTCGCGCTGGTCAACGTGCCGTCGCGCGGCCACGTCGAAGGCCACTACCGGCTGTCCGAGCACTACTCGCACCTCGACGATGCGCCCCTGATCGCGGCGGCGCTGCGCGGGCGCGACGGTGCCTACCTGTCGGCGATGCGCGCGACGGCGATCGTGCCGTTGCTGCGCCTGCTGCAGCGCGCCGAAGCTGCCGGCGAACGCGTGCTGCTGGTCGAAGACGGCGGCTACATCGCGCCGGTGGCGCAGGACGCGCTGTTGCGCGGCCAGACGGTGGCGGCGTTCGCGCAGGGGCTAGGCGCCGCCAGCGATGATCAGCGCCCGCTGGCCGACGTCCTTGGTCGGCGCTTGCTCGCGACCGTCGAGCACACGCGCAACGGCAACGACAAGCTGGTCGAGGTCGCGCAGCGACATGGCCGGCTCGCCGTGCCGAGCTACTCGATCGCCGTCTCGCGGCTCAAGCGCCTCGTCGAGTCACGTGAGGTCGCTGCATCGATCCTCAACGCTGTCGAGTCGGTGCTCAACGCCGAGGGGCGCATCCTGGCGCGCCGCAGCGCGCTGGTGCTCGGCTGCGTCGGCGCGATCGGCGGCGAGCTGGTGCGTCATCTCGGCGGCCGGCTGGACCTGCCCGACGAGCAGCTGTTTGGCGTCGACCTGCGGGCCGGCGAGGTCGCGGCGCACTGTGCGGCCGTGCGCACGTTCGCCGAGGTTCCGGCCGCGCGCTGGTTGCAGACCAACCTTGTGCTCGGCGTCACCGGCGCCAGCGTGCTGCGCGGCGCCGACGTCGAACGCTGGCTGTGCGAGTCGCCGCACGAGCAACTGGTGCTGGCGAGCGGCTCGACCAAGAAGGTCGAGTTCCACGGCCTGATGCAGTGGATCGACGGCGTGCTGCGCGCCGAGCAGCCGACCATCGGCGGCCGCGCCGTCGATGTCTGCGTCGAGGAGATGCTCGATCCGCGCACGGCGCGGTTGTACGGGCACCGCTGGCGCTTCGCCTTCCGCGATGACGGCCGCGTGCGCACCGTGCTGGCGATGGGCGGGCTGACGCCGATCAACTTCCTGTTCTACGGCGTCGCCACCGAACTGATCGACGAGGTGCTGGCGCAGCTGATGACCGTGGCGCTGGGGGCGGTGCGCAACGCCGCGGCCGGGGCCGTTGCGCCGCGGCTGTACGCCGTCGACCACGAGTGCGACGCCGACGGCCGCGTCCGCTGACGGCTCAGGTCTTCAGCAGCAGCGCGCGGAGCCACGGCCAGAGCAGCCACAGTCCGACGGCGTTGGCCGCCGCGGCGGCCAGCGCCAAGGCGGCGAGCCAGCGCAGTTCCGTGCGCAGCGGCGTGCGGTCGGGGTAGGTCATGGCGGCCGCACGATAGCTGCGGCGGGCGTGCCGTCGCGAATCGGAGCCTTGCGGTGTCGAGCGCGATCGGGCATTCGTAGCGAACGCACGGCGCGCCGTGGAAGTCCGGCGCGCCACCCCTTGCTCGATGACTGCTCTCGTTCCGAACTCGTCCGCCTGCCGTTGGAAGATCGCCGCCTTGGCGCTCGCCACGCTCGGCACCGCCGACGTCGTCGCCGTGGCGCTGGGCGGCACCGCGCGGACCGGCTGGCTGCTCGCCGCCGGCTGGTTCGTCGCGGCGGCGCTGTGCGCGCGGCGGGCTCGCCGGCTGGCGCGCGCGGGGCGCGGCGACGGCCCAGGCGCCGTCACCTGACGGCCGCGGCGTCCGGAGTTCGTGCGCGGAGCGCGCGTGTGGCATCCTCCCGCCATGACCGATTCGTCGCGCCGTTCCTTCCTGGCCGCCGCTGCGGCCGTTCCGTTCACCGCGCCGCTGGCGACCCCGCTCGTCGCCGCCCCGCGCGGTGCGCCGCGCAAGCGCAAGATCCTCGTGCTCGGCGGCACGGCGTTCCTGGGGCCGCACTTCGTCCGCGCCGCGCAGCAGAGCGGCCACGAGGTCACGCTGTTCAACCGCGGCAAGACCAATCCGGGGCTCTTCAAGGACCTCGAGCAGCTGCGCGGCGACCGCGAGAAGGGCGACCTCGAGTCGCTCAAGGGCCGCACGTTCGACGCCGTCGTCGACACCTCGGGCTACGTGCCGGCGCACGTCGAGGCGACGGCCAAGCTGTTGGCCGACAAGGCGGCGCACTACCAGTTCATCAGCACGATCTCGGTCTACGGCAGCTTCGGCGAGCGGCCCGACACCATCAACGAGGCGACGCCGGTCAGCGTGGTGAAGGACGAGGATGTCGCCAAGGTCAACACGATCCGCCAGTCGATGCCGTTCTACGGACCGATGAAGGCGCGCTGCGAAGCGGCCGCCGAGGCGGCGATGCCCGGGCGGGTCAGCAACGTGCGCCCCGGCCTGATCGTTGGCCCGCTCGACACCAGCGATCGCTTCACGTGGTGGCCGGTGCGCTGCGACCGGGGCGGCGCGGTGCTGGCGCCCGGCGACCGCGACGGCCACGTGCAGTTCGTCGACGCGCGCGACCTCGCCGCGTTCATGCTGCGCTGCGTCGAGGAGCAGATCGCCGGCGTCTACAACGTGACCGGTTTCCACGGCCGCGTGTCGATGCAGGAAGTGCTCGGCGCGTGCAAGTGCGCGACCAGCAGCTCGGTCGAGCTGGTGTGGGCGCCCGAGGAGTTCCTCGCCGAGCACAAGGTGCAACCGTACATGCAGATGCCGCTGTGGATCCCGCGCGACGGCCGCAGCGTCGTCGACTGCTCGGCGGCGATCGGCAAAGGCCTGCGCTTCCGGCCGATCGCCGACACCGTGCGCGACACGCTGCAGTGGGCCAAGGCGGAGCGCGGCGACAAGTCGTTTGCGCGCACCGGCCTGCCGGCCGAGCGCGAGGCCGAGCTGGTGCGCCTGGTCAAGGCGCTGGCTAGCAAGTGAACGTCGACCGCGCCGGCGCGCGCGCGTAGCCTGCGGCGATGCTGCGCGGCTTCCCTTCGTCGTTCGCGTCTTTGCTGCTGTCCGGCCTGCTGGCCGCGGTCGCGGCGGCGCAGGACGCTCCGTTGGTGTTCTTCGGCGCCCGCATCGAGCCGGTCGACGGACCAGTGATCGAGCAGGGCGTGCTCGTCGTGGTGGGCGGGCGCATCGTCGCCGTCGGCCCGGCGTCGACGCCGCGACCCGAAGGCGCGATCGCGATCGACTGCGCCGGCAAGACGATCGTGCCGGGGCTCGTCTGCAGCCACTCGCACATCGGCTCGGTCGCCGGCGCCGACGGCAGCGGCCCGATCCAGCCCGAGGTGCGCGCGCTCGACGGCATCAACCCGCGCGACCCCGGCATCCAGAAGGCGCAGGCCGGCGGCATCACCGCGGTCAACATCATGCCAGGCTCGGGCCACCTGCTGTCCGGCCAGACGCTGTACTGCAAGCTGCGCGACGTGCGCACGGTCGAAGAGCTCGCCATCCGCAATGAGGACGGCAGCGTCGCTGGCGGCATCAAGATGGCGAACGGCACCAACCCGCAGCGCGACGCGCCGTTCCCCGGCACGCGCGGCAAGGCGGCGGCGTTGATGCGCGCGCAGTTGCACCGGGCGCGCGACCACCAGCAGAAGCTCGCTGCGGCGAAGGACGATCCGAGCAAGACGCCTGAACGCAACCTCGGTCTCGAAGCGCTGGTCGAAGTGCTCGAGAAGAAGCGCGTCGTGCATCACCACACGCACCGGCAGGACGACATCCTCACGGTGCTGCGGCTGCAGCAGGAGTTCGGCTTCCGCTGCGTGCTGCACCACGTCAGCGAAGGATGGCTCGCCGCCAAGGAGATTGCCGCCGCCAACGTGCCGTGCTCGGTCATCGTCATCGACTCGCCGGGCGGCAAGCTCGAGGCCGCCAACCTGTCGCTGCAGACCGGCGCGATCCTCGACGCCGCCGGCGTGCTGGTCGGCTTCCACACCGACGACGGCATCACCGACAGCCGGCTGTTCCTGCGCTCGGCGGCGCTCGCCGTGCGCGCCGGCATGCCGCGCGACAAGGCGCTCGCGGCGCTGACCATCGCCAACGCGCGCATGCTCGACCTGCAGGACCGCATCGGCACGCTGACGGTCGGCAAGGACGCCGACTTCGTCGTGCTGAGCGGCGACCCGTTCTCGGTCTACACGCGCGTCGAGCAGACCTGGGTCGAGGGCAACAAGGTCTTCGACCTCGCCGACCCGCAGGACCGGTTGTTCGCCGACGGCGGCTTCGGCGCCAGCGACGACCAGTCGGTGTCGTTGTGCTGCTACGGGCAGCAGGGAGGCCAGTAATGCGCGCCCTGCTCCGGTTGGCGCCGCTCGCGGCGGCGTGGTTGGCGGCGTGCGAAGCGCTGCATGGTGGCGGTGGCGTGGCGACTGCGCCGCAGACACCGGCCGCGTCGGCCGCCGCGCCCGCGCCAGCCGTCGTCACTCCGACTGGCGGCGTCGGGGCGACTGCGCCTGCATCGCCGCCGACGTTCGCGGTGTTCGCCGCCGAACTGTGGACGATGGCCGGCGCGCCGATCCGCGACGGCGTCGTGCTGGTGCGCGACGGCAAGATCGCGGCCGTCGGCCCGGTCGCCGACGTCGATGTCCCCGACGGCACGCCGGCGCGGCGCGCCGCAGTCGTCACGCCCGGCCTGATCGACGCACACGCGACGGTCGGCCTCAGCGGCGTGCTCAACGTGCCGCACGACCAGGACATGCTCGAGCGCAGCGCGCCGGTGCAGCCGGAACTGCGCGCGCTCGACGCTTACAACGCGCGCGACCCGCTGGTCGGCTGGCTGCGCGGCTTTGGCGTCACCACGGCGCACACCGGCCACGGCCCCGGCGCGCTGGTCGCCGGCCAGACGATGGTCGTCAAGCTGCACGGCCGCAGCGCCGACGCGGATGTCGTCAAGTCGCTGGCGATGCTGGCGGTGACGCTTGGCGAAGGCGGCCGCAGCGCGGGCAACAAGTCGCCGGGCACGCGCGCCAAGTCGGTGGCGATGCTGCGTGAGCACCTGCAGAAGGCGCGCGAGCACGCGCAGAAGCGGGCGAAGGACCCCAATGCCCCGGTCGATCTCGCGCTTGACGCGGCGGCGAAGGCGCTGGACCGCGAGGTTCCGCTGCTGGTCACCGCGCACCGCGCGCTCGATCTGCAGTCGGCGCTGCGCGTCGGCAAGGAGTTTGGCGTCGACGTCGTGCTCGACGGCGCCGCCGAGGCCTACGAGCTGCTGCCCGAGATCCAGGCCGCCGGTTGCTGGGTGCTGCCGCACCCGGCGATGGCGCGCGCGAGCGGCGAACTCAAGAACGGCACCATGGCGCTGCCCAAGCTGCTCGCCACCGCCGGCGTGCCGTTCGCGCTACAGAGCGGCTACGAGGCGTACGTGCCGAAGACCCGCGTCGTGCTGTTCGAGGCCGGCGTCGCCGTCGGCCGCGGCCTGTCGCCCGAGCAGGCGCTGCGCGCGCTGACCGTCGACGCCGCGCGCCTGCTGCGCATCGACGACCGCGTCGGCTCGCTCGTCGTCGGCAAGGACGCCGACCTCGCGCTCTTCGACGGCGATCCGTTCGAGTACACGACGCACTGCGTCGGCACGGTCATCGACGGCTTGCAGTACGGCGTCGGCGCGCCGCGGTAGGCGGGGCGGCGGGGCTCACGCCCCCGCGCCGATCTCCTCGTACACCGTCGTGCGCTGCACCGGCTCGTAGCCGGCCTCGCGGATCAGGTGCGCGAGCTGCTGCGGGTTGAGCGCCTGCGGCTCGGTGGTGCCGGCGTCGTGGGTGATCTTCTCCTCGGTCACCGTGCCGTCCATGTCGTTGGCGCCGAACGACAGCGCCGTCTGCGCCGACTCCTGGGTCAGCATGATCCAGTACGCCTTGATGTGCGGGAAGTTGTCGAGCATCAGGCGGCCGATCGCGATCGAGCGCTGGTCGAGGTGGCCGGTGGTGACGTGGCCGAAGTTCTCGAGGTCGGTGTGGTACGGCCAGAACGCCAGCGGGATGTAGGCCATGAAGCCGCCGCACTCGTCCTGCAGCTCGCGCAGCTTGACGAGGTGCGTGACGCGCTCCTCGACGCGCTCGATGTGCCCGTACAGCATCGTCGCGTTCATCTTGAAGCCGGCCTTCTGCACCTTGCGCGCGGTGTCGAGCCAGCCCTGCGGGCCCTGCTTCTCGCGGAACACCGCCTTGTGCACGCGGTCGACCAGCACCTCGGCGCCGCCGCCCGGGCAACTGCCGAGGCCGGCCTCGCGCAGGTCGGCGAACACCTGGTCCTCGCTCTTGCCCGAGATCTTCAGCATGTGGTCGATCTCGACCATGGTGAAGGCCTTGACGTGGATGTCGGGCCGCGCGCGCTTGGCCGCGCGCACGACATCGAGGTAGTACTCGTACGGCATCGTCGGGTGGATGCCGGCGACCATGTGCACCTCGGTGACCGGGTGGTGCAGCTGCTCGCGCACCTTCTGCTCGACGATCGCCGGCGTCATCAGGTAGGCGCGCTCCTCGCCTTCCTTCGCCGCGAACGCGCAGAACTTGCAGCTGTAGATGCAGATGTTGGTGTAGTTGACGTGCTGGTTGATGTTGAAGTAGGCCTTCTTGCCGTGCATGCGCGTGCGCACGCGGTGGGCCATCAACCCAACAGCCGCGAGGTGCGGCGTCTCGTACAGCCGGACGCCGTCCTCGAAGCTCAGGCGCTCGCGATTGCGGACCTTGGCGTCGATGTCGCCGAGCCCGGCGCGGGCGATCAGCTTGGTGGCGAGCGAGTCGTCGAGGTGCGCGTACTGGAAGGCGTTCATCGGCGGAGCGGGGGCGGGAGCGAACAGGTTAGGCCCCCGGTGGCGGGGCGGGAAGGGCGCGCGACGAGGGACCAGCGCGTCGTGTGGAACGAGCCGGTCACGCCGAGTCCGTCACGCCTCGACCTTGCTGACGACGGCCTTCTTCGCGCCGGCCGGGTTGCCGAACTTGTCGGTCGCCGGCGTCTCGACCGGCTCGTACATCATGTTGCGGCGCTGCGGCACGTAGCCGGCGTCCTTGATGTGGCGCTCGATCTCCGGGATCGAGGTGGGGTGCGTGCAGCCGGCCGAGCTGACGACGTTCTCCTCGAGCATCGCCGAGCCGAAGTCGTCCGCGCCCATCGACAGGCCGATCTGGCACGTCTTCATGCCCTGCGTGACGAAGCTCGACTGCACGTGCGGCACGTTCTGCAGGTAGAGGCGCGACAGGCTCAGCGTGCGCAGGTACTCGGCGACGGTGGTCTTCATGCCGCCGCGGTCCGCGAGCATGCTGGCGCCCATCGCGGTGTTCTCCGGCTGGAACGTCCACGGGATGAACGCCGTGAACACGCCGGTCTCGTCCTGTAGCTCGCGCACGCGCTGCATGTGCTCGATGCGCTCGGCGTCGGTCTCGACGTGGCCGAACATCATCGTCGCGGTGCCCTTGCCGCCCATCAGGCCCCACTGGCGCATGACCTCGAGCCACTCCGCGGTCGTCGCCTTCTTCGGCGCGATGACCTGGCGCACGCGCTCGACCAGGATCTCGGCGCCGCCGCCGGGGATCGACTGCAGGCCGGCGGCCTTGAGGTCGACGAGCACGTCGCGCACCGGCCGCTTCTCCATCTTGCTCAAGTGCGTGATCTCCGGCGGGCTCATGCCGTGGATCCACACCTGCGGGTAGCGCTGCTTGAGGTCGCGAAACAGTTCGGCGTACCAGTCGGTCTTGAGCTTGGGGTGGTGGCCGCCCTGCAGCAGCAGCTGGATGCCGCCCTTGCTGACCAGCTCGTCGACCTTCTGGTAGATGACCTCGCGCGGCAGCACGTACGCGTCGGGGTCGCCGGGCGAACGGTAGAACGCGCAGAAGCCGCAGTCGGTGACGCAGACGTTGGTCGGGTTGAGGTTGCGGTCGACGATGTACGTGACGCGCACCGAGCCGTCGGGCTGCGGCGGGTTGAGGCGCAGGCGCACGTCGTGCGCGAGCAAGCCGAGCGACGGCTGGTCGAGGCCGCGGTAGAGCGCGAGCGCTTCGTCGGCGGTCAGCCGGCCGCCGTCGACGGCCTTGTGGCCCAGGTCGCGGAGGCGGATCGGATCGGCAGGTGCGGCGGTCGTCATGGCGGGGTGACGAAGGTAGGCCGCGCCCGGCCGCATCGGAAGGCCGGAGCGGCGGGGAAGGCCCGCGGCGGCGTCCATCGCCCCCGAGCCGCCCGCGCCCGCAGGCGCTCAGGGCTTCTCGGCCAGCAGTTCCGCCACGCGCTTGCCCAGTTCCTCGCCGCGCAGGTTGCGGTAGCGCACCACGCCCTTGCGGTCGAGCAGGTAGGTCGCCGGGATCGACTTGATGTCGTTCTCCTTGGCGAGGCGCGTCTCCCAGCCGCCGCCTTCGTAGACCTGCGGCCAGTCCATGCCGAGTTCCTTGGCCTTGGCGCGGATCTTGGCCGACATCTCGCCGTCCTTCGCCGGCGGGATCACCGGCTTGCCGCGCTCCTGGCCGGGCTCGCCGTCGAGGCTGATGCCGAGCACGGCGAAGCCATCCGCGGCGTGCTTGCGGTGCGCGGCGACGACGTTGGGCATCTCGCGCAGGCACGGCCCGCACCACGTCGCCCAGAAGTCGACGAGCACGACCTTGCCCTGCATCGCCGCGAGCGACACCGCGTTGCCGTCCATGTCGGTCGCCGAAAACGGCTTGACCGCCGCCGCGCCGCCCTTGTCGCCGGCGGCAGCAGCAGGTTGCCGCGGCGTGAACATCGCCTTGACCGCGGCGACGCGTGCCTGCGGTTCGACGCGCGCGTCGGCGAACAGGCGGCCTAGCGCGTCGTCGAGCAGCGCCACGGCTGCGGGCGTCTCGTCGTCGCCGACGACGGTGCGAACGGCGCGCGCGACCATCGCCGGCTCGGGATACAGCCGCATCGCATGCCCCAGCGCGGCGTCCGCGGCGGCGAAGTCCTTGACGCGCGCGGCGAGGATCACGCGGTTCATCAGCGTGCGGCCGACGATCATGTCGAAGTCGCTGGTCGGCAGCTTGCCGTCGCGTGCCGCCAGTTCGGCGAGCATGATCGCGCTCGCGCCGTCGATGTCCTTGCCGAAGTACGCAGCGACGCCGAGCAGGAAGCGGTGGTCGCCGAGGTCGAGTTTGCTCGCGGCGACGCGCTCGCTCCACGCGGCGATCTTGGCGTCGCGCGCCTTCCACTCGGCCATCGGTGTCTTGGTCAGCGCCAGTTCCTTCAACTCGGCGATGGCGGCGTCGCGCGACCAGTCAGACTGGGCCGCGACGGGCGCGGCGATGGCAGTGAGCAGTGACAGGCAGGCGAGCATGGTGCGGCGAGGGCGCGGCATGGCAGTAGCGGGCATGGCAACAGCTTAGGCGCACACTGCAGGATAGTCACACGGCCCGCGGCGCGATCACTTCGCCGCCGTCGCCTGCGGCTTGAACTCCTCGGGCTTGCCGATCGGGTTGTTGCCCGTCCAGAACTCGATCGAGTTGCAGACGATGCGGTCGCCGAACATCGCAATCGGGTAGACCGGCACGAGGTGAAGGCCGAGGAAGATGACCTCGTTGAGGTACTTGCTCTCGGTGGCCTTCGAGTTCCACGTGCTGACGCCGCGGTACAGGTTGTCCGGGCCGATGCACGACGGGGCGACGAGGCAGGCGAAGAGCGCCGCAATGGCGGCGAACTTGCGGGTCGGGTTGTTCATGGTGCTTGTTGCATGTGAGGGGGCGCGCGCAACACTCTCCGCACGGCTCCGGTCGCGCAAGCATGCAGATCCATCGCCAAGCAGTTCGCCGGCCGCTGCGGCTCGGCGTCGTCCTCCTGGTCGCGGCGTGTGCCGCGCCGCCCCGCGGCCCGTACGAACCGCTGCCGCTGCGCGGCGACGCGCGCCAGCTGGTCCTCGATGCGCTCGCCAGCGCGCAATCGCCGCCGCGGCCGGACACGGTCACCGTCAGCGACGGTTCGCGCGTGCCCTACGACCGTCATGTCCTCGTCGGCAGCGAGTTCGCCGACGACCGCGCGAGCCGCTACTACGCCTTCGTCGACGAACTGCGGCGACGCGGCGGCGACTTCGCGTCACTCGAGCATGGCAGCGGTGGTCGTCCGGCCAAGATCCTCGTCGACGTCGACGGCCAGCGCGTGGTCGTGACCTATCTGCGGTGGTGACGGGTCGCGCGGATCCACCGCGCTGGCGTCGCGACGACCGAACGGGTCACATCGTCGGCGGCCACATGCGCCGCTCCCGATGCATCGACTCCCGTCCGCCGTCGTGGCGAGCCTCGCGCTCGCCGTCCCGCTCGCGATGACCCAAGCCCAGGAGACACCGAAGCCGCCAGTTGCCAAGCGCGTGTCGCACGCGCAGGAATGGCACGGCGTCAAGTTCGAGGACCCGTGGTTCTGGCTGCGCGAGAAGCAGAGTCCGGACGTGCGCGCCTACCTCGAGGCCGAGAACGCCTACACCAAGGCGATGACGGCGGCGCAGAAGCCGCTGGAGGAAGCGCTGTACCAGGAGTTCGTCGGTCGCGTGCAGCAGACCGACCTCAGCGTGCCGACCCGTGTGCGCGGCTACTGCTACTACAACCGCACCGTCGAGGGCCTGCAGTACCCGATCGCTTGCCGCAAGGCCGCCAAGCAGGACGGCGCGATGGACGACGCGGCGCCGGAGCAGGTGCTGCTCGACGCCAACGAACTCGGCAAGGGCCTGACGTACTTCGGCCTCGGCGGCGCCGAGGTCAGCGACGACGACCAGCAGCTTCTGTACTCGACGGACACGACGGGCTTCCGCCAGTACACGCTGCACGTGAAGGACCTGCGCACCGGCGCCGTGCAGAAGGACCTCGCCGAGCGCGTGACGTCGTTCGAGTGGGCGGCTGACGGCAAGACGCTGTTCTTCACCACCGAGGACGCGGTGACCAAGCGCAGCGACACGCTTTGGCGGCTGGAGCTCGGCAAGGCGCCGGAGCAGGTGTGGCAGGAGAAGGACGAGGTGTTCGCCATCGGCGTCGGCCGCACCCGCGACCGCAAGTGGCTGCTGCTGTCCGCCGGCAGCACCGACACGTCCGACTGCCTCGCGCTGCCGGCCGACGCGCCGCGCGGCGCGTGGCAGCCGGTGCTGCCGCGGCAGAAGGGCCACCGCTACCGCGTCGACCACCGCGAGGGCTCGTGGTACGTGACCAGCGACCTCGGCGCGGTGAACTTCCGCGTCGTGCAGGTGCCGGTCGGCAAGCCCGACCTCGCCACCGGCAAGGAGGTCGTCGCGCACCGTGCCGACACGCAGGTCGAAGGCTTCGACGTGTTCGCTTCGCACGCCGTCGTCACCGAGAAGGCCGCGGCGCTGACGCGCTTCCGCGTGCTCGACTTCGCCACCGGCGCATGGCGCGAGTTGACGTTCCCCGAGCCGGTCTACGCCGCCTTCGCCGCCGGCACGCCGGAGTTCACGTCGACGACGTTCCGCATCGGCTACCAGTCGATGGTCACGCCGTCGTCCGTCTACGACATAGCGCTGGCGAGTGGCGAGCGCACGCTGCGCAAGCAGACGGTGGTGAAGGACTACGACGCGGGCAAGTACCGCAGCGAGCGGCTGTGGGCCAAGGCGCGCGACGGCGTCGAGGTGCCGATCTCGATCGTCTACAAGGACGGCCACCCGCGCGACGGCAGCAAGCCCCTGTGGCTCTACGCCTACGGCAGCTACGGCTACGGCACGCCGGCGACGTTCGACAGCAACCGCGTCAGCCTGCTCGACCGCGGCGTCGCCTTCGCCATCGCGCACATCCGCGGCGGCGACGACATGGGCCAGCAGTGGCACAAGGACGGCATGCTGATGAAGAAGAAGAACACCTTCTTCGACTTCATCGACTGCGCCGAGCACCTGATTGCGACCAAGTGGACGTCGACCGGCAAGCTGGCGATCGAGGGCGGCAGCGCCGGCGGCCTGCTGATGGGTGCGGTGACCAACATGCGCCCCGACTTGTTCGCCGCCGTGCACAGCGCCGTGCCGTTCGTCGACGTGATGAACACGATGATGGACGCGAGCCTGCCGTTGACCGTCGGCGAGTACCTGGAGTGGGGCAACCCCAACGACAAGGCGGCGTTCGACTACATGCTGTCGTACAGCCCGTACGACAACCTCGTGTCGCGCAAGTACCCGGCGATCCTGGTGACGACGAGCTTCAACGACTCGCAGGTCATGTACTGGGAGCCGGCCAAGTACGTCGCCAAGCTGCGCACGGTGATGCAGGGCGACAAGGAACTGCTGTTCCGCTGCAAGCTCGAGGCCGCCGGCCACGGCGGCGCGTCGGGCCGCTACGACCGCTGGCGCGACACCGCGTTCGAGATGGCGTGGATGCTGCGGCAGGTCGGCGTGGCGCAGTAGTGGCGGGGGAGGCGCGCCGCGGCGACCCGTGAGCGGTTGCCGGTTGGGTCGCTGCCGGCAGGGCCGTGGTGCGCTGCGCCGGGACCGATCACTTCGCCGTGGTCGGCGGCGTCGGCAGCGTGGCGTCGGCCGGCGGCGTCCACGCCGCGACCGGCGCGCGCAGACGTTCGTCGTAGCGCCGCGCCGCGCCCGCCGGCGGCGTCGCGAAGCCGCCGTGGCCGAGCACGAAGCGGTCGCCGCGCACGAGGCCCCAGCGGTCGCGGCGGATCGACTCGCCGGTCGGATCGTGCGTGAAGCGCGCCTCTACGAGCGCCGTCCACGGGCCGTCGGCCGCGCGCACGAAGACGTCGCCGAACTCCGCTTCGCGCAGCGCGTCGCCGTTCTCGCCGGCGAAGTTCTCCGAGAACGAGTACAGCCCGCGCGGCAGCTTGCCGTCCTTGGGCGCGCGAAAGCTCGCGATCAGCCGCCACGACTTCGTCTCGGCGAGCCAGAACCAGCCGGTGTAGATCGTCGCGCTGCCGTCGACGCGCGCGTGCAGCAGGAAGCGGAAGGTCTCGCCCAGGCGCCACGGGTGCTGCCAGTGGCTGCGGCCGCCGGTGCCCTCGTTGCCGAAGTCGCCGGCGTGCACGCCGGCGCCCTTGGCGACCAGCTGCACGCGGTCGGCGGCGGCGACCTTCTTGCGGTCGATCGCTTCGTCGCCGCTGTCCCACACGCTGAAGATCACGCGCCGTTCGGTCGGCGAGTTGACCTGCATGCCGAAGTAGCCGCGGTGCCACCCGGTCGCCATGTAGTACGACCACAGCGGGTCGGTGCGCGGCGTCACGGTGACGTGGAACCACGCGACGTCGGCGCGCAGCGACTGCGGCACGACGTAGCCGAGGTGGATCGACGCGGCGTTGCGGCGTTCGGCGACGTTGGCGTGCAGTCCGGCGGCCGCGGGGCCGCGCAGGTCGAGCCGCGCGAGGGCCAGCAGCGGCGCGTCGCCGTCGGCGCGCAGCGCGATGCGATGCGGCCCGGCGGCGACGGTCGCGGCGCCGAGCGCGACGTCGCGCTGGCCGGCGCTGGCGCCGATCGATGTCCAGTTCGTCGGCGCGCCCAGCGGCGCGTCGACCGCTTCGACGTGCCACTGCAGCTGCGCTGCCGGCGCGTCGGCGAGCCGCGCGAGCGCGAGGCGCAGTTCGCCCGGTGTCGCGACGTCGACGAACCAACGCAGCTCGCCGTGCGCGCGGGCCACGCTGCCGTCGTCGTTGCGGCGCATGCGCGCTGGGTCGGGATGCGCGTACGCGGTGAACGCCGGGATGATGACGTGCGGCGCGGTGGCGGACGGCGTTTGCGGCGCTGCGGCGGGCGCGAACGCTGCGGTGGCGGCGACGGCGCGGACGACGGCGGCGAGGACGGCGACAGCGTGGACGAGCGCGGCGCGCAGTGGCGGCAGGAGGCGCATCGCCGCAGGCGACGCGATGGCGGCGAGCAGCGCAAGCCCGCAGCCCGCAGCGCTCGCGCGTTCTGCCTCGACCCTTGCCGCGCCGGAGCGCGTCGCTACCATCCTCGGCTCCCCAGAGGGCTTCACCGCCTTCATCGTTCGACTCGGGTCGGAGCGTAGCGCAGCCTGGTAGCGCACCTGCATGGGGTGCAGGGGGTCGGAAGTTCAAATCTTCTCGCTCCGACCATTTCTTCGCCGCGCCGGTCGCTGCGCGCGCGCAACTCTCCCCTGGCCGCCGACGAATCCGCGGCAGGCGCGCCGCGCCTCTTCGCCGAGGCGTCCGCTGTGCCGCCGCCGAGCAATCTGCGTTCGCACGCAGGCTCTGCCGGTTGGGCCGTGGGCCTGTTTTTGTTGTCTATGCCTGCTGCTGGCGCCGACCAGCTCGATCCTGCCGATCGTCACCGAGCCGTGCGCCGACCGGCGCATGTGCCTGCCGCTGCTGGCCCTGATCGCGATCGCGCGCCCCGAAACGGCGCGCGCCCGACGCTGGGTCGGGCGCGGGGCGCGGGCGCCGATCGGTCGGCGCCGGTGGGCAGGCAAACCGGCTTAGTGGCCGGTCACCTGGATCGACTGCATCTCGGTGATCGCGAGGCCGGTCGGGTGCGCGGCGCACTG
>Ga0194132_10002707_pt1 | contig 32693 bp, 23 predicted proteins | sample TA2KigOf80mmetaG_FD_148612 | JGI IMG/M metagenome (GOLD analysis project Ga0194132, IMG submission 148612) | Freshwater microbial communities from Lake Tanganyika, Tanzania - TA2015054 Kigoma Offshore 80m | ecosystem: Environmental > Aquatic > Freshwater > Lake | place: Tanzania: Lake... | reverse complement strand
GCCACTCGCCAACTGCTTCCCGTCTCCACGCCAACTCACGCTCTGAACCGCACCCGCGTGCCCCTCCAGCACCCGCACTCCACGGCCGCTCTCCATATCCCACACCAGGACCGTACTGTCATCCCCGCCACTCGCCAACTGCTTCCCGTCTCCACGCCAACTCACGCTCTCAACCGCACCCGCGTGCCCCTCCAGCACCCGCACTCCACGGTCGCTCTCCACATCCCACACCAGGACCGTACTGTCATCCCCGCCACTCGCCAACTGCTTCCCGTCTCCACGCCAACTCACGCTCCCAACCGTACCCGCGTGCCCCTCCAGCACCCGCACTCCACGGCCGCTCTCCACGTCCCACACCCGCACCGTCTGGTCCCCGCCACTCGCCAACTGCTTCCCGTCTCCCCGCCAACTCACGCTCCGAACCCAATAGGTGTGCCCCTCCAGCGCGCGATGAACTGACAACGTGACCGCGTCGAGAATCACAATCGCCGTGCCAGCCGTCACCGCCAGCAACGGCGCCGACGGATGCCACGCCACGCACATCTCCCCCTCCCGCACAAACGACTGCACCACCGGCCGGACCGCCTCCTCCATCCGCCGCGACAACCCCATCGCGCTCACCTCCGGCATCCGCGCCCGGACCGCCAACGCAAACCGGAAGTCCGCACCCTCCACCGCCGCACCCTCAAAATCCGCATCCACCATCGACGCGCCTGAGAGATCCGCACCCACGCACCGCGCCCCCCGCGCCCGGACCCCATCCAGCATCGCCCGCGTGAAAACTGCCTCGCACAGATCCGCACCCTCCACACACGCCCCCGCCAGATCCGCATCCCCCAGCTTCGCCCCCCGCAGATTCGCGCCCGTCAGATCCAGCCCGGGCAGCCGCCAGCCCGCCAACTCCGCTCCCGCCAGTTCGAACCGCCGCGGACGCGCCAGTCCCGCCGCCTGGTACAACAGCAGCGCGTTCTCCGACGCCCGCGGCACATACCCGCCCTCGAACACCGCATGAACGCACCGCTCCAGCGCCTCCCGGGGACACAGGTCCACCAGGAACCCCATGACCTCCGGGCTCAGCCGCCGCAGCCGCAGGGCCTCTACCGACGGCCCCGCCTGCATGTTCCGCGCCACCCACTGCGCCAGGAAGAACTCGAGAAAGCTCCGGTGCGAGAACCCGTAGTTCCCCTCGCCATCCTTCCACGTGAAGAACGACGCCGTGCGGACCTCGGACTCGATCACGTCCACCTCGTCCAGGTTCTTCGCCCGGTCCCGCAGCAGCCCGGCCACCGCCCGCAATTCCGAATGATGCATCCGCGCGCCATCGGTCTCCCACAGCCGGACCGCGATCTCCTGCGCCATCCGCCGCCGCCCCTCGCGGTCGAGCGAGCTTCGCCAATCCGCGCGCTGGAGCCACTCTTCGGTGTAGGTCTCGTACAGGGTCGCGAGCTTCACCCGCTCGCGTCCCTTCAGGGCCGGCGCGGACTTCACCACCATGTCCAGCAGCACGGGACGTCCGGCGATCTCCTTCAGTCCCGAGATCTGATCGAAAAGCGGAATCACCGCTTCGGCCCCCGCGAGCTTCAGATAGTGGTTGATTTGCCGCGCGTCGAAGTCCCGCAGATACGCCACGCTGAATCCGGTCTTGCCGAACACCTCGGCGTAGAGCGAGCGGGCCTCGGGCGAGATCCCGGACTGCCGGCCCTCGACCAGCGCGGCGACCTCGTCCTGGGTGCGGAAAAAGTGGGTCCGGCAAGTCAGGACCACCTTGGCGCGCCCCTGCGCCGCACGGGTCAGCTCGCGGAAGTTCTGGACGGTGACGTCCCAGTTAGCCTGGGTGGCCATCTCGTCGAAGGCGTCGAAGATCAGCACGCAGCGGCCCTCGGAGAGCAGGTGGAGCACGGCCTTGGGATCCACCAGGCGGCCGGACTGGCGCTGGAAGTGCTCGTACAACGCGTTCTCGAGGCTGAGCGCGCGGGCCGCGGCGCGGAGGTCGATCCGGATGGGGCAGCGGTTGCGCGCCGGGTCTTTTTGGTAGGCTTCGGCCAGGCGTGCGGCCCAGCGGCGGGTGAACCAGGTTTTGCCGGTGCCGTAGTCGCCGAGCAGGGTGAGGTGGGTGGAGCTGGCTTCGTTCAGCCACTGGTCCATGAAGGCGTCGAGGCTGGTGAGCTGGCGTGTGGATTCGGGGAAGACGGTGGGGTCGACGTAGAGCCGTTCGATGTCCTGGCCGGTGACGTCGCGGATGAGGGAGGGGACGTAGAAGCGGAGGTCCACCAGGCCGTCGAGGAGTTCGCTGTAGGTCTTGAGGGCGATGCCGAGGGACTTGGCGTGGGCAGTGGCTTCCTTGGTGAAGCCGGTCCGGGCGACGATGAGTCCCTGGGCTTGGGGGACGCTGCGTTGGTAGGCGCGGAGGCCCGAGTGGAGCGCGTCGAGCGTATCGACGCCGGCATCCTTGGCGTGGTCCTTGCATTCGCCCAGCCAGTGCGTTTCCTGGAGAGTGTCCCGCTTCACGGCGAGGAAGTCCACTTGGCGGCCCTCGATCAGGAGGTCCGTCTTGACCTCGAAGCCCATTAACCGGAGCACTGCCGCTACCTTGTCCTCGAATTCGCGGCCCTGCTTGTCCCGGTCTCGCACCTGGGGTTTGGCTGCGGCGGGCTCCTGCTCGATCTTCTGTTGCCGGGCGAGCCCTTCGATGTCCGCGGCCAGATCCCGGTACACCTGGGTAATCGGCCATCCCGGAAAGTCCGCGGCAGGCATCCGTTCATACAGCATGAACTCCGGAATCAGCGGGACCCGGTACTTGACTTCCAGTCCGGCTTCTTTTGCCGCCTTCAGACGCTCCATCACGAGATCGGGCTGGTCCTCGGGCACCATCGCGGCCACCAGCCGGGTCTGGAGTTCCACACGCCGTCCGATCCGCTTCATTCGGGCTGTGTCGAGGGTCCAGTGCCAGCGGGTCCCCTCGAGATCCTGCTGTCCAAGCCGGAACACGAGAACCACGAGGTGCGCAAGCTGGACCGTGCAGATCGCACCGAGGTCGGTGAATCCGGTACGGGAGTCGATCAACACAATGTCCACCGGCAGCGTGTCGATTTGCGCGCGAATCTGATCGAACTTTAGAGCCAGCGCCGTCGCGTCGGTGGCGAACTTTTCCTGGAAGCGGCCGTAGGTGGCTTCGTAGGTCTTGCCGGGTTGGCCAGCAGGCAGGATGCGCAGTCCCTGGCATTCGGTGATGCACTCAACTGTGCCCGCCGCCCCGGTCAGCGCGTCGATCAACCCGAGCTTGACTTCACCGCGGGCCTTTTCGAACACGGGCAGATTCAACAGGCTCGGCGCTTCGAGGTCCGCCTCCCAGATGAGGACCTGGTGTCCAAGGTTGCGGAGCATGAGGGCGGTGTTGACCAGGGTATGGGTCCGCCCAACACCGCCTTTGAAGGAATAGAAGGTGACGTAGTAGGGCATTAAGCAGCCCGGAGGTCATGGAGCGTCACTGAACGTTCAAGAACGGCGCCAGCGTGGAGCGATGGAAGCACCGGCCGCGGAGCCAGCAGGTCCACGCCAATGACTCCCATGGCGACATCCACCGACCGGCCGTCAGCGCCCGGAGTCCTCGCGATCAGCCCGCGCGCCTCCATGCGCGCCAGCACCTGCGACAAGTTGGAGTCCCCGCCGACGATGGCCCGTAGTTCCTTCCTCGGTTTCGGACCATCACGCAACGCCTCCAACACCCGCTTGGCGTACTCGCTCCGGTTGACGAACTGTCTGGCCTCTTCCGCCAACGGAATTGCTTCTTCCTCGTTCGCGATCAATTCGTGCAGGTGCTCCCACTTGGCTGCCATGGCCTGCGTGAGGGTAAGATTGAGGTCGCGAGCCGGGCGGGACTCGACGATCCGGGACAGAGCATCCTTGAGCTCCTCTCGGGTCTCGGGGTATTTCTTTAGGTCATAGTGGCGGAGGTGGAGGGCTTGGTCCACCATGTGCAGCAGCTCCTCATCGCCACCAAGGGCTGTGATTCCAGCATCCACAACCTCGTCGATGGTTGCGGTGAACAGATCCGGCGGACGGGTCGCTTTAGGTGGCATGTCCACCTAAAGCATACCTTAAGTATCGCCCAGAGTCCAGATCAGAATCCGCTGCCGCCGGCGCGCCCGCCCGGATTCGCCGCTGCCCGCCTGCCAATAGCAGGGGGCCTTGGCTCCGAAATGGCCGCAGTTGGCGATGAATGACCCAGCCCGGTAGCGGACCAGATCCGCCGCCAGCCGCTCCAGGTCATCCATCTTGTTGGTCATCGCGGGCACGAAAAAGAAGTTCGCTCCCGACTGCCGCATGACGTCCGCCGCCCGTCCTTGAAAGAAGCCTGCGCAAATGGCGGACGTCAAGCGGCCCAGGGGAGTGTCGGCGACAGCCAGAACGCGGCCGGCCCGGATGTCCTCAACAGCACCGCTTGGGCCGACGCCACGGTCCACCCAATACGACGGGTTCTTGGCGACGTTTCCCGGGCTCACGTTGTACTCGGCGAGTTTGTCGTTGCGCCACAGCTCGTGTCCGCGGTGGTCGAACGCGATGCTCCGGTTGACGTACCGGCCTCCGTCCATGACGTGCCAACTTCCAGCCACGACCAACAGAAGCCCGTCCGTGTTGGTCTGCGCGCCGAGCCATCCCCGGACCACTCCTTCGAGCGTGGGTGTCACTCGAAGCTCGGGCAGTACCAGGATCGCCACACCCTGGTCGCGACACTCCTTGAGTATCTTCGCAAGGCGCTGGCACTGCGAATCCTCGTTGTCGACGGCGTCGATGACGAATGGATGCGGATCGCCGTCCGCCGGTTTGCGGTCACTCGAATTCTGGGCTCGTCTTGAGTAAGCGGGCTCAGAGCGACTTTCAGCCGATTCGCCCGCCGGCCGATGGCCTGAGTCCACGCTGATCCAGTCACGATCCGCTTGATGGCGGTCTCATTCACGTTAACCGGCGTCACTTTCAGCCCCGGATGGAATTGGTCGAGCATGTTGCTGACCTGATCTTGAGACCGTGGTGCATCGTCGAGGCCGTCCCAAACCGAGTTGCGCGGAGCCATATTTTTCGACGTGTGGCGGCATCGCCTCGGACAACTTCGTCAGGAGGGCGGCCGTCCGAAGAACCCGTTCTGGTGCCGAAGACTGCCGGACAAAGTCTCGCGCGGCTATCGCATCAAGCTCGACACCCCGTCCCAAACGCACTGCCTGGCCGGCCTCAGCCCGGGCGGCGTGAAACGCGTCGCGTCTGGAGCCATTCGTACCGGCCTGCTCAAGCAGATCACTCTCGTTCGCCCGGCACGATCCTCCAAGCGTAGTCGTCCGCGTTCATCAGCCGTCAATCCAGAATATACTGTCGATTGATGAGGTTTGCGTTTCTTCTGGCCTCCGCCACCCTGCTCGCCCCGGCCGCGACGTTCGAAGCGGACATCCACCCCCTGTTCCGCGCCAAGTGCCAAGGCTGCCACAACGCGAAGACGGCCAGCGGCGGACTCTCGCTCGAATCGATCACCCAGGTGCTGCGCGGAGGAAAGTCCGGCGCGGTCGTGGTTCCCGGACGCCCGGTCGATAGCGTGCTCCTCAGCCTCATCGCATCGGGCAAGATGCCGATGGGCGGAGCCAAGCTGAGCGAACCTGAAATCGCCGCGATCCGCTCCTGGATCGAGAATGAGGAGCGCAAGCCGCCAGTCGCCGAGCGCGACGTGCAAGCCGTCCTCGCCGCCAAGTGCTGGGTCTGCCACGGACGCCGGGAGAAACAGGGCGGACTCGACCTCAGGACGCGCGAGGCGATGCTGCGGGGCGGCAAGTCCGGACCCGCGATCGTGCCGGGCAAGCCCGAGGACAGTCTGCTGGTCAAGCGGATCGGCGCGCAGGAAATGCCTCCGCCCAAGCTGCAGGAACAGTTTTCCGTGCGCGGGCTCACCGACGGCGAGTTCGCCAAGGTCAAGCAGTGGATCGCCGAAGGCGCGGCACCCGACCCAGAGCAGCCGGTCCAGGTGAGCGCGGTGAATGACCCGGCGATCAAGGCCAAAGACCGCGAGTTCTGGTCGTTCAAGACCCCAGTCCGCGCGCCGCAGCCCCGGGTCCGCGCCGCCACCCGGGTCCGGACTCCGGTGGATGCGTTCGTGCTGGCTGATCTCGAGTCGAAATCGAAGAGCTTCTCACCGGAAGCGGATCCGATGGTCCTGCTGCGGCGCGTCTTCTTCAATCTCACCGGACTCCCGCCCTCGCCCGAACAGATCGAGGCGTTCGCCTCCGATCGCGCGCCGGACCGCTACGAAAAACTCGTCAACCGCTTGCTCGAATCTCCCCATTACGGAGAGCGATGGGGCCGCCACTGGCTCGACGCGGTGGGCTACGTCGACAGCGAAGGCGGCAACAACAGCGATGCCAACCGCCCGCACGCCTGGCGCTACCGCGACTACGTGATCCGCGCATTCAACGCGAACAAGCCGTTCGACCGCTTCCTCACCGAGCAGATCGCGGGCGACGAGACGTTCGATTTCCGCACCGCGCCGGACCTCACCACCGGGCAGCTCGATCTCCTGGCAGCCACCGGATTCTGGCGGATGGCGCCGGACGGCACCAACAGCACGGAGCAGAACTTCATCCCCGAGCGCATGGACGTGATCGCGGGCCAGATCGAGGTCCTCGGATCCGCTGTAATGGGACTCTCGGTCGGATGCGCACGCTGCCACGACCACAAGTACGATCCCATCCCGACGCGCGACTACTACCGGCTGGTCGCCGTGCTCACACCCGCGTTCGATCCGTTCCACTGGCTGCCGGGCGAGTTCCCGTGCGGAGGCGTCGGCGCCAAGTGCGACGAGAACAACACGCGCTACTTGATCCCCAAGGCTTTCTCCGAATATCGCGACGCTCAGGCGCACAACGATCCGGTCAACGCGCGGATCCGCGAGATCGAGGGCGAACAAGAGAAGACGCTCGAAACCTACCGCGCCCGGCTCGCTGCCGACAAGGGAATCAAGGAAGGCAAGATCCCCGCGCTCGAAGAAGCGTATCCGGACTTCAAGGCCGCGCGAGCTGCGAACGAAACACGGATCCGCGAGGAACGCGCCAAGCTGAAGCCGCTCCCTCTGGTCCGCGCACTATTCGATCTTGGACCCGAGCCGCCGCCCACCCGGATCCTGCACCGCGGCGATTCCACAACGCCCGGCGCACTAGTGCCTCCAGGCGCACTGTCGATCCTGTCTGCCGGATTCCCCGAATACCGCGACCAGCCGCTCGCTCACTCGAGTGGCCGGCGCCTTGCTCTCGCGAAGTGGCTCACCGATCCTCGCCATCCGCTGACCGCGCGGGTGATGGTGAACCGCATCTGGCAGCATCACTTTGGCACCGGCCTGGTGTCTTCGGCCGGAAACTTCGGCCGCATGGGGACTGCTCCCGCCAATCAAGCCCTGCTCGATTGGTTGTCGACTGAATTCGTGCGAACGGGCTGGGACATCAAGGCGCTGCACCGGCTGATTCTCACGTCGACGGTCTACCGCCAGCGATCCAGCCCCACGTTGGGCGAAGGCGATCTCAGTGCCTACCCGTTCCTCCGCATCGACGCCGAGTCCGTGCGCGACTCCATCCTGATGCTGGCCGGACGGCTCGACACGCGGCAGTTCGGACCAGCCGACAAGTTCAAGGTCCAGCCCGACGGCGAAGTGATCACCGAGGAAGGCAAGCAAGGCGGCCGCCGCAGCGTCTACGCGCAACACCGGCGCACACAGCCGGTGTCGCTGCTCGATGCCTTCGACATGCCGTTCCCGAATCCGAACTGCATGCGCCGCGGACACTCAGTCGTGGCCTCGCAGCCACTGCACTTGTTAAACAGCGACCTCACACGCACCAGCGCGCGATACATGGCAGGGCGGATCATGGATGTGGCAGGAGATGATCCGGGCCGGCAGATCGAGCGTGCTTACCTGCTGGCGTTCGCCCGCAAGCCCACCGCGGACGAGGTTCAGGCGTCACGTGCCCTGATCGACGGAGCGGCTACGGAATGGACGCGCCAGCTCAAGGCCGAGCTCCCCGCCGAGCCGGTGGCCAGCCGCGCCCGCTGGATGGGGCTGGCCTCGCTGTGCCACACGTTGATGAACGCGGCGGAGTTCTTGTACATTGATTGAGGAGACTGCTATGACGACACGGCGCGATTTCTTCTCGCGGATGCAGGACGGATTGCTCGGCACCGCCCTGGCGTCGCTGTTCGCCCGGGACGGGCTCGCGGCGGAACAGCGTGTCTACGACCTCACGCCAAAGAAGGCGCATCACGCGCCGCGCGCCAAGGCCGTGATCCAGCTCTTCCAAAATGGCGGTCCCAGCCAGGTCGATTTGTTCGACCACAAGCCCGCTCTCGCCAAGTACGCCGGACAGCCGCCGAGCCGCGACCTTGCCGCCGAGGTGCGCGCCGTCCGCCAGACCGGCGGACTGATGCCGTCGCACTACAAGTTCAGCCGCCACGGAAAGTCCGGCACCGAATTGTCCGAGTTGCTGCCGTACCTGGGCAAGGCCGCCGACGACATCTGCGTCATCCGGTCGATGTTCACCACGCATCTGGCGCATGAAGCCGCGCTGTTCCTGATGCACGGCGGCCGGATTCTCCCCGGACGGCCGTCGCTCGGCGCCTGGATCGTGTACGGTCTGGGATCGGAGAACCAGAATCTCCCCGCCTACGTGGTGCTCGATGATCCCAAGGGGCCGCCGGTGAACTTCACGCAGAACTGGCAGTCCGGCTGGCTGCCCGCGGTGTACCAGGGCACGCGCGTCCGGTCCGAGGGATCGCCCGTGTTGAACCTGAACGCCAAGAATCCGGATCCGGCGGGAATCACGGACCTGAGCCGCACGCTGCTGCACAAGCTCGATTCCGCCCATCGCGACCGGCATGCGGGGAACGTCGATCTCGAAGCGCGCATCGCCAACTATGAGCTCGCCGCACGGATGCAGATGGCGGCCACCGATGCACTGGACATTTCCAAAGAGAGCGATACCACCAAAGAGGCGTATGGACTCACCGACGAACGGACCGCGTCGTTCGGCAAGCGCTGCCTGATGGCGCGGCGGCTGGTCGAGCGTGGCGTCCGGCTGGTGCAGGTCTACATCGAAGGCCAGATCTGGGACAACCACAACGACATCCGCAAGGGCCTTGAGTATTCGTGCGCCAAGACAGATAGGCCGTCGGCGGCGCTGGTCCGCGACTTGAAGGACCGCGGACTGCTCGACTCGACCCTCGTCATCTGGGGTGGTGAGTTTGGCCGCCTGCCGATCGCGCAGGATCCGGGTCCGACGGCCGGCCGCGATCACGGGCCGTCAGGCTTCAGCATCTGGATGGCGGGCGGCGGCTTCAAACCCGGCATCACCTACGGCGCAACGGACGAAATCGGCTACCGCGCGGCTGAGAACCGGGTCAGTGTCCACGACTTTCACGCAACCGTGCTGCACCAGCTCGGCATGAACCACCGGGACCTCGTGTTCCGGCGCGAGGGCCGCGATGAGCGGATTACGGACGAGTTCCCAGCCCGCGTGCTCCGCGAGATTCTCGTCTGAGGTCTGAGCTTCCGGCCGACCGGGTGCTGGGGCGGATCGCCGAGCATCTTGTCCGTTGGCCCTGCCTGGCCGTCGAAGCACCGCCAGGAGCAGGCAAGACAACGCGGATCCCACCCGCGCTCCTTGGGCATCTGCCCGGCGAGGTGCTGGTTCTTGAGCCACGCCGGATCGCGGCGCGTATGGCGGCGCGCCGTGTTGCCTTCGAAATGGGCGAGCGCGTGGGCGAGACCACCGGCTACCAGGTACGCTTCGAGGAGGTGTCCGGCCCGCGGACCCGGCTGCGGTTCCTGACCGAAGGCGTCCTGACCCGCCGCCTGATGAGTGATGCGGAACTGCGTGGAGTGTCCGCGGTGGTGCTGGACGAATTCCACGAGCGCCACCTCGACGGCGATGTTGCGCTGGCGCTGCTGCGGCGGCTCCAGTTGTCGCGCCGCGGGGACCTGAAGCTGATCGTGATGTCGGCGACGCTCGAAGGCGAACGCGCCTCGCGCTACCTGGGCGGCTGTCCGGTTGTGCGCAGCGAAGGCCGCTTGTTCCCTCTGGACATCCGCCACTCGCCGCACTCCTCCGCTCCGCTCGAGGTCCAGGTGCGGACGGCGATCGAGACTTTGAACGGCGAAGGATGGATGGGCGACACGCTGGTGTTTCTGCCCGGCGCGGCGGAGATTCGCGCCACGGCCAGGGAGTGCCAGGCGCTCGCCTCACGGCTGGGTGCGGATCTCCTGCCGCTTCATGGCGACTTGTCTCCTGAAGAGCAAGACCGCGCCGTGACCCGGTCCACGCGCCCCAAGATCATCCTGTCGACCAATGTCGCCGAGAGTTCGCTGACGATTGACGGCGTCACCGCGGTGATCGATTCGGGCCTAGCACGCGTCGCCCGCGATTCTCCCTGGACGGGGCTTCCCTCGCTCGACGTGGTCCGTGTGAGCAAGGCTTCGGCCACCCAACGGGCCGGCCGCGCGGGACGCACGGGTCCTGGCCGGGTGATCCGCCTTTATCCACTCGAAGACTTCGTGCGGCGTCCCGAGCACGAGACGCCTGAGATTCTGCGGCGCGAACTCAGCGGCTTGTGCCTGGAACTGTCCGCCATGCGGATCCGTCCGGACAGCGTTCCGTGGTTCGAGCCTCCACCACCGGAAGCGTTGGAAGCAGCGTCGCGACTGCTCGACCTGCTAAACGCCGATTCCCGCGGACGGGAGATGGCACGGCTCCCGCTTCATCCGCGCCTCGCGTCGCTGGTCTTGGACGCGGGCCAAACCGGTTGCGCCATGGCGGCGGCGCTCAGTGGCGGCGAGCGGATCGGGCCGGGGCGTTCCACAGCGGGTCCATCGGATTTGCTGAACCTGGCGGAGAGCCGTGACTGGGCTCCGCACACGCGCCGCTTGTATGACCAGCTCACCCGGAAGAGCGGCAGGAGCCGGGCTCCCGAGTCAGCGGTCCTCAAAGCCGTGCTGCGCGCGTTTCCGGATCGGGTTGCCAAGCGTAGGGGCGCCGGCAACGAGCTGCTATTGAGCGGGGGCGGATCCGCGGTTCTGTCGGATACGAGCTGCGTCCGCACGGATCTGATGGTCGCCGTCGATATCGAGGAGCGGCGGGAACGCGGACTGCCGCTGGTCCGCTTGGCGAGCGCGATCGAACCGGAATGGCTGCTCGATTTTTTCCCGCACCTGATCACGGAGAAGTCGGGCGTCGAATGGAACCGGACCGCGCAGCGCGTGGAATCGGTCAGTGCGTTGCTGTACGGCAACCTGGTGATCGAGGAGAGCCGGTCCGGTAGCGTCGACCTGGAAGCCGCCGCCGGACTGCTCGCGGCGAAGGCTGTCGAAGAAGGGATCGAACGGTTCGTGGACTCGGGCGAAGTGGAAGAAGCGCTCGCCCGGATCGCCTTCGCCGGACAGCATGCCAATATCCCTGAGGTCCGCCTGGAGAACGCGCTGGCGGCACTGTGCCATGGGCTCAGGAGCTTCGCGGAGCTGAAACAGGCAGCAGGTGATGGTGGACTGGTGCGCGCCGCTCTCGCCGCCCTGCCCGCGGATGCCCGCCGCAAGGTGGAGGAGCTGGCACCGGAGCGGTTCAAGCTTCCGCGCGGCCGGACCGCACGGGTGCGGTACGCGCGGGGACAACCGCCCTGGATCGCGTCGCGCCTTCAGGATTTCTTCGGGATGCGCGAGACTCCGCGTCTGGCTGGCGGGAGGGTGCCGGCTGTGGTGCATCTGCTCGCCCCGAATCAACGGCCCGTGCAAGTGACCTCGGACCTCGCGGGATTCTGGACGAAGTGGTATCCGGATCTCCGCACCTCGCTTTCGCGCCGGTATCCGAAGCACCCCTGGCCCGAGAATCCGGGCTGAACCGTACCGGTACCCGGCAAGGTCCCGCGATGCCCCATAATTATGGTGATGCCTCGCGAGATGACACTTGCCGGACAGTTTTTCCGTCTCTTCGACCGGCCAGGCGGACGGACTGTCTTGTCGACTCTCGGCACGACTCTGGCTAGACAATCCGACCCTTCGGCGCGGGTCTTCTACGACGGAATGTGGATGCACAAGACAGGCGAGTATGTGTTTCCCGACTACCTCACGTTCCGCTACTATGCCGCCGAGTTCAAGGATTTTCCGAAAAGCTCCAAGCGCCTGTTCTACAACGCCGAGGACCAGTGGTATTGGAAGTACCGGCCAAAGCACGGCGACGTCATCATTGATGTGGGCGCGGGCCGCGGCGAATACGTTCTGCCGTTTTCGATCGACGTGGGACCCTCGGGAAGAGTGATTGCGATCGAAGCCGAGCCCAATACGTTCATGCTGTTGACCCGCCTGTGTGAGAAGAACCGCATGGACAACGTGACCCGGATTCAATGCGCGGTCACTGGCGAGCCCGGCGCGATCGAGATCGAATGTGTCCCGGCGGACGAGGCCGAGACCTGGTACCTGCACTCAACCGTCGACGAGTCGCAAAAGCGGCCGATGGTGCGCGTGCCAGGGAGGACACTCGACGAGATCTGCGACGAACACAAACTCGGCCGGGTCGACTTCCTGAAGATGAACATTGAGGGAGCCGAACGTCTCGCATTGCCGGGCATGAAGCGGACCTTGGCGATGACCCGCTCCGTCTGCATCGCCTGCCACGATTTCCGCGCCGAACGCGGCCACGGGGACTGGTTCCGCTCGCGCAAGGAAGTGGACACCGCGCTCCGCGAGGCGGGATTCACGGTTGTCACCCGCCCGGATCACCAACACGATTTCGTCCGGGATCACCTGTACGGGGTCCGGTAGCGGCGTGCAGGCGCGTAAGCTTGAGATCCGGTGCCCGCTTTGCAGCTCGGCGGACGTCTCCTACAGTTGCACGCCGTCGTGTTGCTTCAACCACGTGTGCGCGGACTGCTTCGCTACGTTCGAGCCCGCAACCCAGGTGGCCGGCGGGAAAGCCCCGCGGGTGGAACCTCCGGAAACCCCACGGGATCCCGCCGATCCGGCGGCGCCTTGCGCGGCGTGCGGATCGGCAGAAGTGTACCAGGGCGAAACGGCACTGGTGTGCCTCCAGTGCCGGACACTGCTGGTCCTCGAGTTGACCCAGGTCACTCCCGGCTGAAGCTCACCAGACGTAGTCCTTCGCGGTCCGGCGGCGGTGCTGCCCGTCGAGCACGTGCACAACACGCAGCTTCTTCAGTTTGGGCGACGCCAGTTGTCCTATGGGAACGTAGATGATCCGGCGTCCAAGGTGGGACGCCACGGAGCGGAAGATCGACCGGGGCGGCTTGGCGGCGACATAGACGACGTAGCGTTCGAGCGAGTAGTCGAGCGCGGCGAGCAGCAGGCGTTCGGGTTTGTTGTCGGCGGAATCGTAGCTCGGGTCCGTCCAGATGTTCTCCAGGCGGCGCGCCGGGCGCGTCATCAGGAATCCGCCGTACTCGCCGCGTCCGATGCCGGGTCCGACGAGGTTGGCAAATGGATCCGTCGCGTAGTAGGCCATGTCGGACTCATTCGAGTGCTCACCGAGCCAGGTGCGCAGATACGGATACCGGCTGTCGTGGCCGGGATCAAAGACCACCACGACAGCACCCACCTGGCCGGCAATTTTCTGCAGGTTCTTGACGAACAGCTTGCCCGCGTGCCAGTTGCGGATTGTCTCCCGCAGATCGATCCCGTCGAGCAGCGAGGTCAGGAACGGCTCCACGCGCAACCGCTCCTCGGAGAGCAGGCTATTCGCCTTCTGCTTCAAGTACTCGCCGTAGTCCTCGATCACGATGTCCTCGGGAGGATACGAGCAGATTGCGTCCCCGTTCAGCTCTTTGGCCCACTCGCCTGGCCTCGACTCCTTCTTCCGCGGCTTGAGCGACGCGGGCGCGGCGCGCTGCCGCGGTTTGCGCGTGCGGCGGCGCAAACGCATGCGGCGCGTGCGGAACCAGACGTCTTCGCTCGACAGATTCAGGGTCTCGATGTCGCTGGCGGACTCCTGCGCCTGATAGCGGTTGGCCAGGTCCCAGACCTCCCACGCGTAGTTGTCGTCCACAATGTTCCGCGCCGCGACCACGATGTCGAACAGCGACGCCGTGAGATCGCTCGAGATCATCGCCAGGTTCCGCGTGTAGCGGGCGATCATGCGCCGCTGCCAGTGCGCCAGAACCTCGCCGGTGTTCTTTTGGTAGTTGGCCTCGGCTTCCTTCAGCAAGTCCAGTTGAACCCGCGGACGGTCGATCAGCGCGTCCCCTCCCGTGGTCCGGAACTGCTCGTAGCGCTGCTGCAGGTAGGGATATTCGATCGCGACCTCGGCCAGACAGTCGGGATGGGCATTGGCCAGGCCCGGGGATCCATAGACCCGGCGGCGGGCCGGCTCATCCTGCGGAGCCTCCATCGCGTCGAGAACCGGGTCGAGCATGTTGAGCGACAGCACCACAAGCAACGATCGTGACGGATCGCTGCCCTGCAGCTTCCAGGCGATTCCTGAAGCATGCGCGGACACTTCGTCGGTCCGCTCCTGCGGAAACACGCGATAAGCCTCGATGTAGCGGTCGAGCGGGATCCGGCGGAGCGCGTAGGGATCGGGGTAGGCATCGGAGATGTGGGGCCGGTCGCCGAGGTCGGGCTCAATGAACATCACTTCCGCACCGATCTCCTTGGCGGTGCGGATCGCTTCGGTGAACGGGTCGCACGGTTCCACCGGAACGTAGACGCCGCGTTCTCCTTCCTCATCTTCGGGATAGACGACCACCGAGATCCGGGGCAGGCGCTTCACGGCGTCCATGTAAAGGCGCTCGAGCGACACCGGCAGTTCCACCGCGACGACATCCGGGTCCTGGTCGAGGATCGCACGCCGGACCGCGATGGCGAACTCCATCCGCCCCGGCGCCACAGGGAAATAGGTGATGTGTCCGCGCTCGAGGCTGCCCGCGCCTTCAGCTTCGGGGAACATAGCGCAACGCCTCGCCGCCAAGCGTCTGCAGGATCGCCGTGTGGAGCGCGTCGCGGATCGGGAGCGCGCGCCGGCCCTCGACGGAGCGGAGCTTCAACGCGAACCGCGCGATGTTCAACCCGTCGCGCACGGTGTAGCGCTCTTCATTGGAGTGGGCCTGCTGGAGGAAATCGGTCACATAGCGGAGCACATCCTCGTCGCTGAACGGCAGGTTCTCGCTGAGGATCCGCATTTCTTCCTCGCGGTCGGGGAAGTCGATCAGAATCTGCGGCTGCAGGCGGGACTGGATGTACTCGGGCAGGTCGAAGGTCGAGGAGTCATCGTTCATCGTGGCCACCAGCCGGAAGTTCGGGTGCGCCTTGATCTTGATCCCGGCGACGATCGATTCGACGTAGCGGCGGTTGTCAAGCAGGGGTGCGAGCGACGCCCAGCTCTTCTCGCTCATCCGGTTGCCCTCGTCGAGGATCGCGATCCCTCCCCGCAGCATGGCGGTGACCAGCGGCGATGCGACGTAGCGAAGCTTTCGTTCCCCCTCGATCACAGGAGTAATGATCAGGTCCTCCGGACGCGTGTCGACCGTGGCCTGCATGATGTAGATCTCGCGGCCCAGCCGTTCAGCCGCGGCATAGGCGAGAGTGGTTTTGCCGACGCCAGGTTTGCCGATCAGGCGCGGATTCATCGGCAAGTCCGTGGGATCGAGCACCAGCCAGGCGGCCAGCAACTGGCGCATCACCTCTTCCTGCCCCACCCAGCGGACATTCAACTCGTCGGGATGCGCCAGATGCAGCGGGACGGATTCTACTTCAACGACCATACCTAGCCATTGTCCCAAACAGTGCATCTTCCCGGCATCCGGTGTCATCCAAGATGAAAATGAGCTCCGATGACTACTACGCCAGCCAATTGGAACGGTACGAGTTCCAAATGGGATCCGAGCGCGGACGGCTGGCGTTGACGCTGGACATTCTCACGGATGCGCTGGTTTTGGTGGGCCAGCACGGAGTCTACTGCCAAAGCGCCCGCCAGCCGGGAAAGCCGGCCATGGACGTTCAGTTGATCGCCAAGCAGATTACATTACGGACGCCAAGGAACTGGTTGTCACCGTGATGACGGAGCTCAAACGGAAACGGGCCGCCGTTTCATCGTAGAATCAGGCATGGCCGCTCGCTGGCTCGTTGGCGCCGCTGTGTTGTTCGTGTTCGCGGCCGCGGCACAGCGCAGTTCCGGCACGCGGCGGTGGCAGCAGTACGAGCACGAAATGCAGGATCCGGCCGACGATCCGCCGGACGCCTGGGAGAAGACGGAGTTCGCTTTCGCCCGGCTGCGCTACCGGTCAAACCGCGACCGCGGCGGGCGGGGCTGGTACCGGTCGCGCTGGGGGATCGACGCGAACAAGTCTGAGCGCCAGTTTATTCAAGGCCTGCGGCGGCTGACAAGGGTCCATGCGCGGTCGGTCGAGCAGATTGTTGACATCGAGAGCGACGACATGTACGACTGGCCCTGGCTCTACGCCGTGGGGGCGGGCGACTGGGACTTCAGTCCGCGGCATGCGGAACGGCTGAAGAAATTCTTCGAGCGCGGCGGATTCCTGATGGTGGACGACTTCCACAACGAGTACGAATGGGCAGGGTTCATGGAGGGGATCCATCAGGTCCTGCCTGGCCACGCGGTGATCGAACTCGCTGAGAACGATCCGATCTTCCACTCCGTCTACGATCTTTCCAAGCGCGTGCGCGTGCCGGGCCTGAATGTGGTCCACGGCGACCAGATCGAACGCGGGGGCATCGAGCCCCGTTGGCGCGCGGTGGTGGATGACCAGGGCCGGGTCCTGGTGGCCATCTGTTTTAATCAGGACCTGGGCGATGCATGGGAGTGGGCGGACCTGCCGGAATATCCCGAGCAATACGCGTCAATGGCCTACCGGCTAGGCGTGAACTATGTGATCTACGCCTTGACGCATTAGGATCTGCGCGAGCCGTTCTTGCGCTTCTCCCAATAACGCTTCATGCGTGTCGACACCTCCGCGCGCTCAGCGGGCGCCATCCCCGTCCGCCCACGGCGCTTGACCGGAGGCTCCTGGACCGCCAGCGACTCCAGCACCGCGATGGCCTGATCCAGACGCTCCCGCTCGACCGTCAACTCCTTGATCAGTTTTGGAACATCCATATCGATACCCCCTATTGTAGATCAGGATTACCGCAAAGTGGGGGTCTATTTCACGAGGTACGGCCACTGGTCCACGAGCCTGAATCCGTAGACCCGGACCGCCGCGAAGACGAACGAAGCCGTGACCGCCAGGACGCCAATCAGTCCAAGCAGAATCAACATCCAGGGGAACTTCTTGTTCTCCCGGCTCAGGAACAGGAGGTAGCTGGCGAGGACTCCCGCAAAATAGAGAACCATCATCGGCACCGAGATCAACATCAGGTTGATGACGTCCGGTGTGGGTGTCAAAACCGCCGCGACGATGACGATTATCAGGATCGCGTAGCGGGAGTTCCGCATCAAAAACGCCGGTGTGACGATCCTCAGCAGTGACAGGAAGAAGATCAGGATCGGCAGCTCGAAAACGATCCCCAGTCCGAGGGTGACGTTGAAGAACAGGTCGAAATACTCGGTGATGGTCACCACCGCCGTGAGGTCGTTGCCGGTCGCGATGCCGAGCAGGAATCCGAGTCCTAGAGGGAAGGCGACGAAATAGGCAAACGCGCCGCCAATCACGAACAACGACGCGGAGCTGATCACAAAGGGGGCGGCCCACTTGCGCTCGTGTTTGTACAATCCCGGCGAGACGAAGGACCAGACCTGGTAGAGGATCCAGGGAGAGGCCAGGAACAGCGACACCAGCACGGGCACCTTCACCCAGATGATCGAGAACGCCTCGGTCGGCGTTGTGACCGCCAGCTTTGGGGGCACGACCCCGGCAGCCTTGAGAGCCTCCGTTGCCGGACCCTGGATGGCGCTCCAGATCCGTTCGGAGAACCCGATGCAGGCGACGAAGGCGACGCCCATGCCGATTAAGGCGCTGAGGATCCGGGCCCGCAACTCCTCGAGGTGTTCGAGGAACGACATACGGAGCATGCCGTCGTCCTCTTCATCCTCTTGCGGCTCGGACGGCGGAGGTGGCGGAGGTGGCCCGGCAGGAGTGGAGTGGGGAACGACGGCGGTTGCCTCAGGGGCCGCCGTTTCGACCGCGGTTTCCGGGGAACTCTGCTCGTAGCCGTAGTCGTCGTAATAGGTGTAGGCGCTCGTCGCGTCCGTCGCCTGATCGTGGTAAACGGTTGTATCCGCTGGCGGTCCGGACCCCTCAGGGGCCGGGGCCTGCTTTTTGTCTTCCGAACTCATTGGTCTCAGTCGCGAACGAGCGCCGGTCTCGCTAGGCGCTTACCGGGGCCGCCGGTTTGTAGCTGGAATCGCTAGCGGCTCCGGCAGGTGGCGGGGGCGCCGTTTCCGGAGAGGCTTCAGTCGATTCGGGAGCTGCGGCAACCTCGGTGGAGGCAGTAGCGGTAGCGGTCTGTTCAGCGTCCTGAGATGCGGATTCGCTTACGGTAGCCGAGCCGTCGGGATTCGAGGGAGTCGAACCCTGATTGTACTCGTAGTTTGAGTCATAGTAGGAATAGCCGTCATCGTAGGAGGTCTGAAGCTGATTGTCGACCTGCTGCGTGGCTTCCCGCACCGACTCGGTTTCCTTTTCCAACGCGTGCATCTCACGATCCCAAGTGGACTTGAGCTCGCTCGAGGCGCGCCGGAACTCCGTCATCGCCTTGCCAATGGTCTTGCCCAATTCCGGCAGCTTCTTGGGGCCGAAAACGAGCAAGGCAAGGACGAAGATGAAGATGGTTTCCTGCCAGCCCAGCGGCATTTTGCGATACTCCTTAACCCTCCCATGATAGCCGCGCCGGGAGAGGACCGTCAACACCGGTGCGGAAGCGGGTGTTCTCGCTATACTGGACTGATGCCAGAACCGGAGCTGTCTCAGCTTCGAGAGCATATTCAGGCGCTCCAGGCTGAACTGGAGCGGAACCGCCGGGCGGCGCAGGTTCTTGAGACCACCGAGGACAATCTTCACCTCTTCGCGCGGGGACTGGCCCACGACTTCAACAACATTTTGACCGGCATTCTCGGCCACGCGGCCTTGATCCAGTCGGCCGAGGACGCCGGACAGGAGTCGCGCGATGCGGCCGCCGTCATCTGCAAGGCTTCCGAGAGGGCGATCGAGCTTTCCAGCCAGTTGATGAATTTCACGCGCGGCGGCATCAGGCGCCTCATGCCCGTGGACCTGCATGCCTCGGTGCACGAAGTAGCCGAATTGCTCAAGCGGTCCGTTTAGCCGCGCATCCGGATCCAACTTTCGCTCGATGCGGCGACGCCGTTTATCAATGGTGATCCGGGCCAGATCCACCAGGCTCTGCTGAATCTTGCGCTGAACGCCTGCGCGCCATGCCCGGCGGCGGGCAGCTTTCGTTTGAGACGGCGGATCACCCAGGCGGCGGCGAATTCGCTGATACGGCGATCCGGCTGACTGTCCGCGACACCGGGTCCGGAATCCCGCACGACATCCAGGCTCACATCTTCGAGCCGTTCTTCACCACCAAGCCCAAGGGCCGCGGGTCCGGCATGGGGCTGGCAATCGTGAGCCGCGTGCTCAAGAACATGCAGGGGCAGATCTTCCTCGATAGTGAACCGGGGCGCGGCGCCACCTTTCGCATCTACCTGCCCGTCCGCCGTCCGAACTTCAGCTGGGGATTCAGCGAAGGTTTGTAGCTACTCGGCTCCAGGCAGTCCCAGCGCTTTGACCTGTCTACGGTAGATCGGGAGCGAGATCTCCGGGCTGTCCAAATGGTAGTCCGACGGACCGGTAACCACGTGCGTCAATCCGTGACGCCGCGCGAGCGCCGGGAGCTGCGCCAGGTGCGCCTCAATCGCCACCGGATCTCCGCGCCGTTGCAGTCCAGGTGGAATCCGCAGGCTGTATCCGCGCCGTCCGGTCCGCAAGTAGACGACCGGATCCTCATAGGAGAGCACGAGCGCCCCGGGCGGAAGCGGCGCAGCACTGGCTCCCGTTTGCGCCGCGTGCGCCCGGTAAACCGCCGGCAGCGCGAGCAAAGTCCCATGCAGCGAACCCTGCACGGCGAGGACTGCGAATCCCGCCACTGCGCCTCCGATCGCGGCCGCGGCCACCCGGTCGCCGCGCCTGTTGCGCTTCCAGGCCGCCTCGAGGCTCGATCCAAGCTGGCGGAACTCGGTCCAGGCGCCCGCAATCAGCAAGGGGAACACAGGGAGGGCGAAGCGCGGATCCGGCGGGTAATTCCAGACGAGCAATTGTCCTGTGTAGAGCGCACCGAACCACGCATAAGGCTGCATTCTCCCGGCGCGGTGCAACCGGACAACTCCGGCCACGGCCGCCGCCGCACAGATCCGCCCAACCGCTACCGCGAGGAACCCCTCATTCCCGTCAAAGACCAGAAGCTGGCTCATTGCCGAGAACAACGCGGCCGCGTTCCCGGCGGCGAGCTCACCGACACTCAGCGAAGCCAAGTCCGCCTTCCAGTAGGCGAGATAGCTGGTGTAGAACATCGTCATCGCATCCGGGTTCTGCTCCCGGTGGACCGCCGTCCAGACGAGCCACGCCACCACCGCCGGCGCCATCTTGGCCGCGAACGCCACCCCCGCCCGCCAGCCGTGCCGCCGCGCCGCCCACAGCGGGACCGCCACCAGCAGCGGGAGCGCCGCGGTCCGGACCAGGAACGCCGCCCCGCCCATCACTCCCGCCACCAGGAACCGCCCGCGTCCGGCGGCGGTCAGCGAGGCTACCAACAAAGCCAGGAACGCGAGATCGGACAGCAGCATCGTACCCGGCATCACCACGGCCGGTGACACCGCCATCGCCGCCGCGATTCCAGCCGATTCCCACGGTCCGAACCCCTCATCCCGCAGCAGCCGCTCAACCAGCGTCACGCACACCGGAATCATCGCCCATGCAAGCAGCGCAAGCCAGGGAAGATTCGCCGGAAACTGCGGCGCCACCTTCCACACCAGCGCCAATGCCAGCGGCCACAACGGCGGATACTTGGTCTGGTAGGGCTGTTCGGGAAGGCTCGCGATCCGGTAGCCGCCACCCTCGGCGATCGATTTAGCGGACACCAAATAGATCGCGTCGTCGTGGTAGAAGCCCAGGTGGGGCATCGCCCTCCACTCCCAGGCGACCCACGCCGATGGAACCAGCGCAACGGCCAGCAGCGCCAGCCGCGCCCGCATCAGACAAACAGCTCGGATTGGGATTTCGCGGACATCGCTCTGGGTCTATCGTCGGATTCGGTGGCGTCCTTTATCAGCAAGCCCCGCGGCATCAGCTCCACCGGCTCAGCCAGGTCGATCTCGCCGGACGCGGCGCCCACTCCCAGCTCCTGGAACCGCCGCGCCGTCACCAGCACGCGGCTCTCGAGCGACCCCGCCGCCTTGTTGTAGCTTTCCACCGTGCGCGCGAGATTCTTCCGGACTTCGCTCAAATGCAGCGCGAACCCCCGCAGCCGCTCGTACATGGTCTGGCCGAGCTGGCTGATCTGGCGCGCGTTCTCCGTGATCCGCTGCTGCTGCCAGCCATAGGCCACGGCGCGCAGCAGGGCGATGAGAGTCGCCGGTGTGGCGAGAATCACCCGCTGTCCTACTCCGAACTCGAGCAGCGACGGATCCTGCTCCAGCGCCGCGCTAAAGATCGCATCCGACGGGACGAACCCGACGACGAACTCAGGCGATCCCGTGAACTGGCTCCAATACCGCTTCCCGCCGAGCTTCATCAGATGTTCCCGCAACTGGCGCGCGTGGTCCCGCATGAGCCGCGCGCGGACTTCGCTGTCCTGCGTGTCGAGCGCCTCCAGAAACGCCTTCAGCGGGACCTTGGCGTCAACCACCACCTGCCGGTCATTCGGAAGCTGGATCACGACATCGGGCCGCAGCCCGCCATCCTCGCCCGCGACCATCTGTTGCTGCCGGAAATCGCAATACTCAAGCATTCCCGCAAGCTCCACCACGCGCCGGAGCTGCATCTCACCCCACCGCCCGCGGACCGACGGGGCGCGCAAGGCCTGCAGCAGCCCCACCGTTTCCTGCCGCATCTGCTGCTGTAGCGCCGAGATCGAGCCGAACTGCTCGGCCTGGTTGCGCTCCATGTCGGCCAGGCTCGCATCCACGCGCGTCAGGGACTCGCGCAGCGGACGTACCATCTCGTCGATCGCCTGTTGCCGCGCGCCTAGGTCGCTCCGGGCGCCGTCCTGGAACCGTTCGAGCGCTGTCCGCGCAAGGTCGAGGAAGGCCTTGCTGTTTGCGTGGAGCACGTCCGACGACAGGGCCTTGAACATCTCCGGCATCCGCGACTGCTGGTCCTCGAGGACGGCGGCCTTCTCCCGCAGGGTGGCGTTCTGCTGGCGCAGCCCGGCCGCTTCGGCGTCACGGGCGGCGAGCTGCGAGCGGAGATGGTCGCGGCCGGTCTTCATGAGGAACCAGCCGAGCAGGAAGCCGGAAGCCATTCCCGCGAGTAAAAACAGAACTGGCATGAAATGTTCCATACCCTACAGTGTATCCTCGTTGAGTGCGACTTCCCGCGTTAACCGCACTGGCCGCCGTTCTTGCCGCCCAGCCGCCACCCCCGTTCGAAGTCACCGAGGCCACCATCGCCCAGGTCCACGCGGCGATCCAGGCGGGCCGTCTCTCCTGCCGCGAGCTGGTCCGCCAGTATCTCCGCCGGATCGAGGCCTATGACCGGAACGGTCCGGCGATCAACTCGCTCGTAGTCTTGAATCCCTACGCCGAAGCCCAGGCGGCGGAGCTCGACCGCAGGTACGCGGAGAGAGGACTCACCGGACCCCTGCATTGCGTCCCCACGATCGTCAAGGACAACTTCGAGACCCTCGGACTGCAGTCGGCCAACGGCGCGCTCGCTTTTGAAGGCTACGTCGCGCGCGAGGATGCACACCAGGTGAAGCGGATCAAGGAGGCCGGGGCGATCGTGCTCGCCAAATCGAACATGGCGGAATGGGCATTCAGCCCGTATGAGACCGTCAGCTCGATCCTGCCGGGCTACTCGCGGAATCCCTACTCGCTCCGCCACGTCACCGCGGGATCGAGCGGCGGAACTGCTGCCGCCGTGGCCGCGAGCTTCGGTCTCGTGGGTCTCGGCACCGACACCGGCAACTCGATCCGCGGACCCTCCGCCCACCAGGCGCTCGCCGGAATCCGGTCGACCATGGGCCTTACAAGCCGTGCCGGCGTGTTTCCGCTCAACCTGCTCGCCGACATCGCCGGTCCCATGGCGCGCACCGTCGAGGATGCCGCCCGCGTCTTTCAGGTGATCGTGGGCGCGGACCCGGCCGATCCGGTGACCGCCGCCGCGGCGTCGCGTCCGCGCGAAGACTACATCGCCGCGCTCGATCCCGCCGGGCTGCGGGGCGCGCGCATTGGCATCCTGCGCCAGGCCTACGAGCGGCCCACCATGAGCGCGGAGGTCACCGCGGTGTTCCTGAAGGCAGTCGAGGACCTCCGCCGGGCGGGCGCCGTGATCGTCGATCCGGCTGCGGTGGAAGGCCTGGATGCGATCCGCCGCGCGGCCGACGCAGGTCCCTGCATGGGCTTCCACTACGACCTCAACGCGTTTCTGGCCGCGCGTCCCGGCGCGCCGTTCCGCGATCTCAAGTCGATCCTCGCATCGCGCCGCTTCCACCCCAACGTCCACGCGCGGATTGAGAACGCTGTGAAGAGCCCGCTCAACGGGCCAGAGTCCACCGCGTGCCAGGCCGAGACCCGCTACCGCGATCAAGTGCGCGCCGCCGTGCTCGCCACAATGGACCGGCTCAAGCTCGACGCCTTCGCCTATCCGACCTGGAGCAATCCGCCCAGGCTCACCGGCGATCTCAACTCGCCGCACGGCGACAACAGCCAGTTCTTCTCTCCCACCACGGGATTCCCGGCGGTCACCGTTCCCATGGGATACACACGCGCGGTCCTGCCCGCCGGCATGACGCTGTTTGGACGGCCGTGGAGCGAGACAGTGTTGATCCGTCTCGCCTACGCGTATGAGCAGGGCACGCGCCACCGCCGTCCGCCTGCTTCTGCTCCGCCGCTGCACTGAGGGTATACGAGCCCGGCCTGTGAGCTTCTCATCGCCGCGCTTGCGAGTGTATACTCGATCCAACACTATCTCTTGCTTGGAGGTGTCTATGCGAGCTGGGTGTGCCCTTGCGGGTCTGCTGGTGGCTGTCAGCCTTCTTCCCGCGCAATCGACCTTCGGAACCATCGTGGGAAGCCTCCGCGATCCAGCGGGCGCCGCGATTCCCCGTGCCCGCGTCATCGCCACCAACGAAGGCACGAGCGCGGCCAAGGAGACCACGACCGATGAATCGGGGAACTATGATCTGACCTACCTGCTCCCGGGTCCGTACACGGTCACCGCCGAGGCCGCCGGATTCCAGCGCTACGTGCAGCGGCGCGTGACGCTTGAAACCGCGCAAATCCTGCGCATCGACATCCAGATGACCGTCGGCCAGATCACCGAAACCGTGAATGTCGAGGCGCAGACGCCGGTGGTTGAATCCGAGACAGGCGCGGTGAGCGATGTCCGCACCGGACAGCAGATGCGCGAGCTGCCGCTCAACTTCGTTCGTGGCGACGCGTTCGGAGGCGGGATCTTCAAGTTTATGAGCCTGTCGCCCGGATCGTTCCGCTATGAAGGCGCGTCGTCGCACTCGTTCGGCGGGTCGCGCAGCAACCAGAACAGCTTCGTGATGGACGGCGTCACTCTCGGCGACCAGGGCGGCGGCCAGATCACACCGATGCAGCCGAGCTTTGAGTCTGTCCAGGAGATGAAGCTCAACATGGTGACCGCCAGCGCCGAGTTCAGCAACGTCGCCTCCGTGACCGTCACCAGCAAAAGCGGGACCAACCAACTGCACGGCAGTGGATTCTGGCAGTACTCCACCGGGAGCCTGAACGCGCGGAACTACTTCCAGACCAACGTTCCGTTCCGCGTCTACAACCAGTTCGGAGGCAGCATCGGCGGTCCAGTGGTGCTGCCGAAATACGACGGCCGCAACCGGACCTTCTTCTTTGGCGCTTTCGAAGGCAACCGCGACCACCGCCAGACCCTGTTCAACTCAAGCGTTCCGTCGCTCGCGCTGCGGCGTGGCGACTTCTCGCGCGTGGTGAACAACGCGGGCGCCGTGATTCCGATTCTCGATCCGCTGAACAGCAACCAGCCGTTTGCGGGCAACGTGATCCCCACCGCGCGGATCAATCCCGTGACCCTGCGGGCGCAGGAGCGGTTCTATCCCGTGCCCAATTTCGGCGGTCCGGACCTGCTCAACCAGAACCTCCGCGCCACTGTGTCCAACGCACCGTACTGGGATCACTTCGATGTCCGCGGCGACCACCGCTTCACCGGCAGCAACTCCATGTACGCGCGCTACACCTGGCGCAACATGCCGACTCCGGTGCCCGAAGGCGAGCTTCCCAACGTCGGCCTGCGCGACCAGCTCCGCAAGATCCGCAACCTCGCCATCGTCGACACTCACATCATCTCTCCCACGATGGTGAACGAGGTCCGCTTCGGGATGGCGCGGCACGAGAATCCGCGCCAGGGTCCGATCAGCGGACTTCCGATCGTGCGCGAACTCGGCATCCGCGGACTCACCACCACGCAGGACATCCGCGCACTGCCGGTGTTCGCGATCACGGGCTTTTCCTCGATCACGCAGATTGAGTTCAACAGTGGTCCCTTGAACCTGTTCTACGACTTTATCGAGAACCTGACGATCATCAAGAACAAGCACTCCATCAAACTGGGATTCAACTTCCGCACCGGACAGTTGCAGAACCAGCCGATCCCCAACCGGATCTACGGCCAGTACGACTTTCCGGGAACCTTTACCGGATTCGCCTATTCCGACTTCCTGCTGGGTATTCCGCGCACCACCAGCCGGTCGACGCCGCAGGAGCGCGTCGACGGAACCAACCAGTTCTACGCGGGCTTCATCCAGGATGACTTCAAGGTCCACCGGAACGTGACGCTGAATCTCGGACTCCGCTATGAGTGGATGAACCCGTTCAGTGAGAAGACCGGCCGCCAGTTCAGCTTCGATCCCAAAACCGGTGCGCTCGTGGTTCCCAACCAACAGGGGCTGAGCCAAGTGAGCCCGATCTTTCCGCGCACGATCAGCGTAGTGACGGCGGCGCAGGCGGGCTTCCCCGAGCGCGGACTCCGGCGCGCCGACAACAACAACTTCGATCCCCGCGCCGGAGTCGCATGGCGGCCGTTCGGCCATGCGCGATCCGTGGTCCGCGCCGGATGGGGCGTCTATCGCAATCAGCTTTCGAGCAGCACATTCAGCAGCACCAGCGGTGGCGGGCCCTTCACCTCCGACGAGTTCTTCACAAACAATATCGTGGGCGGGCGTCCGCAGTTCCAGTTCCCGGAGCCGTTCCTCTCAGCGGGCACGCTCGGCGCGCAGAACGCGACCGGACTTGCGGTGCACATGTTCAATGCGTACACGATGCAGTGGAACTTCACGATGGAGCAGGAGTTCGCGGGCACTGGATTCCGGACGTCGTACCTGGGCACGCGGTCGGTGAACCTGCTCTACCGGCGGAACCTGAACCAGCCCGTGGCGAGCACGGTTCCGTTTAACAACAACCGCAGGCCGTTTCCGCAGTACAACAACGTGACCTTCGTCGAGAACGGTGGAAACGCGATGTACCACGCGCTGCAATTCGAGGCGGAGCGGAAGCTCACCAAGGGCGTCTACTACCAGGTGGGATGGACCTGGGCCAAGCAACTCGCCCACGGCATTGACAGCGGCGAGCAGGGCGCGGTGATCGCCAACACCTATGACCGCTCCTCCGAGCGCGGGGATGACTTGTACATGTCGCGCCACCGGATGGTGTCGAGCTACATCTGGGAACTGCCGTTCGGGCGCGGCCGCAAGTGGCTCGCCAACGCGCGCGGTCCAGCGGGCCTGATCGTGGGTGGATGGCGCATCGCTGGTGTCACGCTGCTGCAAACCGGCCAGCGGTTCACGCCGACCTTCGCGGGACGCGATCCGTCCAACACGAACACCATCGGCGGACGGCCGGACCGGATCGCCAACGGCAACCTTCCGAAGAGTCAGCGAACCATCCACCGCTGGTTCGACGTGTCCGCCTTCGCCGTACCCCCGGTTAACGCGGGCCGCTTCGGAACGTCCGGCATCGGCGTGCTGGAAGGCCCGGGGACGGTCAACTTCGACCTAGGGCTATTCAAGTACATTCCGTTCAAGGAGTCCGGCCGCATCGAAGTGAGCCTGTCGACGACGAACACGTTCAACCGCCCGAACTTCAATCTGCCGAACGCGAACATCTCCGCGCCCACCAGCGTGGGCCGGATCAGCGGCCTGCAGGGGCAGGACGAGACGGGCCCACGCACGGTGATCCTGGGACTGAGAATCGAATTCTAGAACCGCATCAGACGGCCGCTCACCGCGTCGCTCTTCGAGTACGTAACCGAGTCCACCACGGCCCCGCTCGCGTCCACCAGCCGGATCGAGCCGCCGTTGTTGCTCAATTGCGCCCCATCGCCGCGCAGCCGGACGATCAGCGATCCGCCCGCGTCGAGCATGCGGCCCTGGAGGGACTCCGCCTTGTCCTGGCGGTCGAGGAGCTTCCATCCGGCCAGCCTGACCTCACGGGTTGTGAAGTTCATAAGCGTCACCGTCTCCTTGCCCTGATCCGGACCATCCGGATTCAACAGCGCGGCGACGATTGCGACCTCGGCCATCGGCTCCGCGCGTCCCGCATCCGGCGCGGGCTCGTCGAACCGCGCCAGCGGACCTTCGGCGAATCCCTGCAGCCGGTGCCCATCGTTATCCGTGGCCCACACCTGCGAATTGAACGCGGTGAAGAATCCGAGCCAGCCGGTCGACGGAAAACGGAAAATGAGCGCACCGTCCTGAAAGACCCCGTCGCTTGACCGGTGCTGCTGGTTGTTGCCCTGGTTCATGTGGATGTCGTGGACTCCTTGTCCGCCGCCACCTCCGAACACTTCGCCGAATACGAACAGGTCCGCCTCGCGATTCACCCGCGCCTGTTCGGCGAACACGGCGATCCGGTCCTGCAGGTCATCCTGCGGTAGAGGACCCGTGAACGGAAGCTGGCGCATGGTGAGGCGGTCAAACAGCGGCTCGCGGATGAAGTCCAGGCGCAGGCGGCGCTCCGGATCGCGGACGATGCCCTCGTCCATCAGGCGCAGCTCGTCGACGACCGGATGCCTCAAGTCCTCGACGAACTTGAACCAGACCTCGGACTTGTCAGTGGACCGGACGTTCACCGGGCACCGGATCCGCCGGCCATCCGCCTCCACGAAGATCGTGAAGTGTGGCGACTGCGGGTCGTCATCCTCGCGCCGGTGGTCCACCACCTTGCCGCGCAGAACGGAATATCGAATCATGGCTGGAACTCTCCTTCTTCTTCAAGCATTCCAACGAGCGCTTCAAACGCCGTGACCGTGCGATCAACGTGCGCCGCGCCATGCATCCCCGACACGACACCGCCGGGCCAGCCAGTGAGGTCCACTCCCGCCGCCAAGAATCCAGCGCGTATGCGGTGGACCAAGTCTTGCCGTGTCCCTCCTTTCAGAACTGTGAACGGGACCTTGCCGGCGTAGATGTCCGCGGGACCCACCGGCTGCCGCCCCGGATTGGTGAAAATGTGGAACCCCGAAAACTCCCCGTACGCGCACCAGGGAATCCCACGCCGTTGGCAGACATCGTTGATCCCGTCGCGGATCGCGGCCCCTGTGTCATTGGCGCGTTGCGTGATCCTGGTTTGGCGCACCACGCGGAGGGTCGCGATGCCGGCCGCCGCCGACACGGGTCCGGAGTTGTATGTGCCTTGATGCGCCACGCGCGGAGGGCTGCCCGACATCGGCTCGAACACCTCCGGGCGCCCCACAACCGCCGCGCCTGGATATCCGCCCGCGATGATCTTGGCGAGCGTCGTCATGTCCGGCGTCACTCCGTAGTGGGCTTGCGCTCCTCCCGGCGACACGCGGAATCCGGTGATCACCTCGTCGAAGATCAGCAGGATCCCATGCTCAAGCGTCACCTCGCGCAGTTGCCGCAGGAACTCCGGCGGACACGGAATCTGGCCGAACGTCGCGCCGGTGGGTTCGAGGATGATGGCGGCGATGTCGCCCCGCGTGGCACACAGCTCGCGGACCTGCTCGATGTCGTTGGGGCGGCACAACAGCATCCCTTCAGCGACTCCCGGCAGGATCCCGGCTGGGACATCCGCGCCAAACGCCACGTGATCGTGCCATCCGTGAAAGTGTCCGAGGAACCGGATCACCTTCGGCTTTCCCGTATGAGCCCGCGCCAGCCGCAGCGCCAGGTGCGTGGCTTCGGTGCCGGAAGTCGTGAACCGGACCCGCCCGGCGGATGGAATCATCGACCGGATCGCTTCCGCCCATTCCACCTCCAGCTCATGCGACGCGCCGTAGTGGACCCCGCGTGGCGCCTGGCGGACCACCGCCTCCGTCACTGCCGGATGGTTGTGGCCGAGCAGCAGCGCCCCGTGTCCGCCAAAGTAGTCGACGTACTCGTTGCCGTCGACGTCCCATTTGCAGGGTCCGTTGGCGCGGTCCACGAACAGCGGATGCGGACGCAGGTGGCGTCCGATGTGCGTCACGCCGTTCGGAAAGTTCTCCAACGCCCGCTGGTAGAGACGCGCCGACCCCGGCGTCTTGGCCGCGTATGCCTCGAAGATCCTGCTTGAGCTCACTTGCCCTCCTTGTAGAGTGTCTGCGCGAACTCCTTCCGTAACACGTACGGTGCCTGTCCGCGTAGAATTTTTTTGCCGAGCCACTTTTCGAACACCGGCCAGTCCAGGGTCTCGAGCGGCCGTCCACGGTCCCAGATCTGCGTGCCGAGTGTCTCCAGCCACTGGACCGCTTCGCCGCGCATCACCGGACGGTCCGGCTCAGCGTCCCACTGGCCGAACCAGCCGCGGGCCGCATAGTACTGCATGGCCGCGAACCAGGCTTCCTGCTCCTGGCCCGCAAGATCGCGATAGTAGACCAGCACCTGTCCCTGCGCGAGCAGCGACCGTTGGATACCGGTCAACGGGACGCGCCGCGGCGTGGATCCAGCGCGGATCGCCAGGTGCGCCGCGGTGCCTGCCGCCTGGCCCATCGCCATCCAGCAGGGTTCCATCCGCAGGGTTCCGAATCCGAGGTGCGTCGCCGACACGGCCACCGGAACCAGCAGTCCGTCAATCTTGGTGGGGACCATCACGCCATAGGGCACGGTGTAGGGTTTGGTAATGTGGCCCAGTCCCATGAATCCGTCGAGCGACCGCTTCCCCGGCTCGCGCTTGCGCAAGGCGTGCGAATCGATGGCATAGTGGCTCGCGGTGATCGTGGTGGCATGGACCGGCGTGCGCGCGGCCCCCGGCTTCACCAGTGCGTCGTGGGCGCTGAAGCTGTACTCGCCCACCATGCGGCGCCCCTCGCGCACGTAAACTTGGCGCGGAAAGTTGCCGTTGTCCTGGTACTCGTCGCGCGCCAGGCCCCATTCGCGCGCCTGCTGCCGGAACCAGTCCGGGAGCCCGGGATCGTTTTGCGCGAACCATAGCAGCCCGAGCGTGTAGTCCCGCAGGCGCTTCTCGAACCTGTCCCGCCACTCCCAGTTGGCTTCCGGCCACGGGTAGTTTTCCTCGGGCAGATCGGTTGAGACCAGGCTGTTGTGATGATTGTTGGTGTCGCTCTTGCCGTTGGGAACGGGAACGATATTGAAGATCCCAGCGGTAGTCCGAGGCGTGGCTCCGAAGGCGGTAACGTAATCCTTGCGGATGTCGTCAATGAGGCTCGCGTAGTCGGCGCGGTTGTAGGTTTCCGGCTTGGCGGGAAGAACCCGGAGGTCGGGCCGTTTGGTCAGGCACAGGCGGAAGTTGTAGGCCTGGATCCGCGAGTCGCCCTGTCCGGTGCGCGGATCGTCTTCGATCTCCTTGGTGCCGAAGTAGGCGTAGTAGACTCCGGCGTACGGCTCGCCCGTCTCGTCGCGGCTCTCGCGACCGATCCGGTAGGGGACTCCGGCGGCTCCCGCAAGGTCGCCTTCATAGGTCGCGTCGACGAAAACTTTGGCCGAAACGCGGAGCGGCTGTCCTGTTTTGCGCTCGACCACCGTAATGGACCTGAGGTTGCCGCCTTCGACCACCGCTTGTCCCCGGAATTCGTAGCCGCGGATCAGCCGGATGTTCTTTTCGCGGGACACAAGCTGCTCGAAGACCCGCTCGGCGACATGCGGCTCGAAGTGGTAGCCGCCCGAAGAGTCCTTCACCTGTTGGGAGTTCTCGCCGTATTGCCGCACGTAGTCCTCGCGGATCGCGCCCACGAACTCCTTGAAGATTCCGCCCACAGCGGACCGCGTGTGGATGTCGGTGATGCCGAGGCCGTTGGCCGGCAATCCGCCGATATGGCCGGTCCGCTCAATGAGCAGGACCCGGGTCCCCAGGCGCGACGCCGCCGTTGCCGCGGCGATTCCACCGGGTGTCGCGGACAGGACACACAGGTCCGTCTCCACTTCCTGAGCCGGGGCCAGAGCAGCGGCCAGGGCAAACAGCAACGGTTTCATGTCCTCTCATCGTACTAAGCGCTACAATGTCCCCACCATGACGAAGACACTGTTCACCCGCTTCACGCTCACGCTGGCCGCCGGCACCGGACTCTGGATCGCGTTCACGCAGCAGCCTCCCCAACAGGCGCTCACCGTCACCAAACTGTTCGACGACCTGCATATCATCGTCGGCAACGGCGGCAACGTCGCGGTCTACGAGACAGCCGACGGAGTGATTCTGGTGGACGACAAGTTCGAAAAGGATGTGCCGCAGATCATGGAGAAGGTCCTGTCGATCACGTCGAAACCGGTGAAGTACCTGCTCAACACTCACCAGCACGGGGATCACACGGGCGGGAACGCGAAGCTGATGGCGCAGGGCATCGAGATTGTCGCGCACGAGAACGCGCGGGTGAACATGGAGGAGCGCAAAATGCCGGGACTTCCGCGGTTGAGCTTCTCCCAGCAGTTCACGGTCCGGCTGGGCGGCAAGGTGGTCCGGTCGCAGCATTTCGGACGCGCCCACACCAACGGCGACGCGGTGATCTACTTCCCGGCGCACAAGACGGTCCACATGGGAGACATGTTCGTGGCGAACGCGCCGTTCATCGACTACACCGCGGGCGGCAGCGGGATCGAGTGGCCGCGCACGATCGAACGCGTGTTGGCGCTCGACTTCGAGACGGTGATCCCGGGCCACGGACCGGTTCTGAAGCGCGAGGATCTGGTCCGCTGGAAGCAGTCGTTTGAGACGCTGCGGGAGGATCTGATGACGCAGAAGCGGTCCGGGAAGGCGAAGGATGACGTGGGGAAGGCGCTCGACGTGACCAAGCTGTCCGGATGGGGAGCGGCGCCTCGGTGGGAGCGGAGCTTTCCGGGATTTTGGGTTGAGCTGAAGGTAAATTGAGATTCGAAGTATGGCTGGGGACGAATGGAAGCCGATCGAAAACGATCAGCGGAGCACGGTTGAAAATCAGACGGGCGCGATCGAGGGAGTCTAGGAGCCTGTCCGAGAATTCCCGAACATCGTGGGAACGGATAGAACAAAACCAGTACATAATGTTTTATGCCCAAGGGGTACCGCGCCTACAACCCGGAC